>ERZ779621.701-NODE-701-length-12146-cov-5.116781_pt1 | contig 12146 bp, 17 predicted proteins | sample MGYA00514215_ERZ779621 | MGnify/ENA primary metagenome ERZ779621 (study PRJEB29562, sample SAMEA4376715) | mouse gut metagenome | isolation source: Cecum | study: EMG produced TPA metagenomics assembly of the A DSS colitis mouse model was used to assess the...
GCGGTACAGCTCAGCGGAGCTTTGCGGAACAGAACCCGTACCCAGATAAGTTATCACAGGCGTTTCCAGTTTTACCGTCGGCACTGGTGAGAAGTTGTTCCCGACTATATCCAGCGTCTGCTCCACTTCCGAAGTTTCATCGGTAAGCGGCGCTCCCTTCGCACAGGAGCACAGCCCGATAAGCATTCCCGCGCATAGCGCGGCGATCAATATTCTTTTGCTCACAAGCCGAACCCCCTTCGATAAATCGTTTACACATATTATATATTGTATTATTATAACATATTTCAAACATTAAGTCAACCCTAAAATCACGATTACCAAAGTTTCGGCGGCATATTTTCAGCCCTCTTCGGAGGTATCTTTCCCGCCGTTTTCCGCCGAAGCGCGCTTTTTTTCCTTATGAGCCAGCGCCAGTGTTACGATACCGCTGACCAAAGCTATCACAAAGAACATTATAAAAATGAAGAATTCCGACAGCATGCCGTTGCGGACTATGTAAATATCCCTGTCATCATTGAGAAAGATTATAAACACATACATTACCGACATACCAATAAGGATACTCGCAGTGCGTTCCGCCTTAACTGTTCCCTCAACGCCGAACAGCGCGCCCTTTTTCACCACCCTTATGAGCCAGTACATATAGCACAGCGCCGCCAGCAGCACTATCGGCGCGAAATATCCCTCGCACCACTTTGCCCCGCATTCCATGATGAGCGTGTTGAGGCTCACCGCCGCACCGAACACCGTCAGTGCCTCGATGATAAGCTTCTGGCGCACCTGATTTTGCCGCTCGTCAAAAATTTCCTTCCGATTTATTGGATCAGGCTCACCCATAATTACTTTCTCACAAAATTTGTCAAATGATTTCAGGCTCACAACGCATCCTCACTTTCCTTTTTCTCCTCATGCCGATTAACGCACAGCATAAATATTCCGCAGCCTGCCAACAGCAAACCGGATACCATAAACATAAAATCCCCCGAGAGTCTGCCGTAGACAACAAAATAATTCTCCTCGCCTATACCGACGAGATACCGCAGCGCGTTTGACGCACCCATAATAATTACCATTGCCGCAGTAACCCTTTGTATGTATTTTCCGCTAACCGGAGCCATACACCCCTTGACCGCGCACCGTATCTGCCACCACAGCAAACACAGCGCAACAAACAGAAACGTCGCCGCCATCCAGCTCTCCGCCCATTGGTAAAATATTTCCATCATCATGGTGTTGATGAGCGTCACCCCGACGTATATCAGCAGCGCCTCGACCGCCAGCCGCTGCTGCATAACGCGCTGACGTTCGTCAAACACCTCCTTTTCACTGCCCGGTTCCGCGAGTATCAATCTCTCACAAAACTTATCAAACGACTTCATGCTCATAAAATTACCTCCCGTCAGTTCCAGAAAAGCTCGTCAAGAGTTTTTCCCAGCGCCTTGCATATGTCTATGCAAAGATTTATCGTCGGATTGTAGTCGCCGCTTTCCACGGCGCTTATTGTCTGCCGCGTGACCTTCACCTTTTTCGCAAGCTCCTCCTGCGACAGGTCCAGAGCAGCCCGCGCTGCTTTCATTTTCAAATTTTTCGCCATTTTATCACCTTATCTTGATTTGAATTTTCCGCTTCACCGCCGGCTTGCGGAAAATTCCTGCGCGGGCGTTACGCTGATGTCCCTTAAGCGCACCTTCGCTTCCCGATTATCACCCCGCTCTTGCATCCTGCACTTATTGTAACATATCTTTTAAATTATGTCAAGTATATTTTACAAAAAATCAAAAAAATTTTGCACATAGAATTTCGGGGAATATTTCCACAAATCCTATGTGCAACAATTTTATACTCGTGAGAATTACTCCTCCATCTGCTTGCCGAAGTACATCGCCGCTGCCTGAACCAGCGCGGACTGCTCTCCAGTAGCTACCTCGCTGTTCTCGCCCGCCAGCATTATTACCGCGCCGTTAACGTCGCCCTGCGCCAGAATGGGCGAGCAGGCAATCGCGTAGCGGTCTACGCCCTCAATGGGCATAAGGTGCTTGTCCTCCTTGCTCTTGCAAACATAGGACTTTCTCTGCTCGATAAGGTCCTCCAATGAGCCTGAAACGCGGCGTTCGATAACCTCCTTCTTGGAAATACCCGAAACCGCTATAACATGGTCGCGGTCGCATATTACCGCAGGACAGCCGCCCACCTTCGACAGAACGTCGGCATATTGTGAAGCTGTGCCGCTTATCTCTCCCACGGGAGAATACTTTTTAAAAATAACCTCGCCCTCTGGGCTGGTATAAATTTCAAGGGGGTCGCCCTCGCGGATACGCATGGTTCTGCGTATCTCCTTGGGAATGACGATTCTTCCGAGATCGTCAATCCTGCGGACAATTCCTGTCGCTTTCATACATATATTCCTACCTTTCAAATTGGGATATTTTCAAGTGCTGTCTGTGGTAGTGTTTGTTAAAACGACAATAATATTCATGAAATTCGACAAAAAACAATCAAAAACAAGCCCTATGATAATCCGTAAGTAATACAGAAATCTTCATGGGTCACACAGATGAACCACTGAAACGAGCCATCAAATATTTCTGCGTCAATCTCCTCCCACGGTTCAAGTCCGCCGATATAATCGGCTATCTCCGCAAATGATGCCCTATACATTTTCTTTTCCCGCTCATTGTAAAAATATACCTCGGTGCTGACTTCGATGGGAATTTTTTCAAATTCATCAATGGATAGCAGTTCACCTTTACATTTAAGATTGGTCCAAAGCAGCCGACAACGCTTTTGTTTTTTAGGGTCATATTCGGCAGCGACAAAGCGCCTTATGAAATTATCCAGCAGCAAATTGGATTCTTTACTGTTTATTAAATTGCCAACCACGCCATTTCTCCTTTTATTCGAGCTACTTTACAAAGAATTTCACAATAATCATAGCCGCTCCCAACGCCGCCAGCACCACGCCTGTAACTCTGTTTAGCGTTTTCGCCGAAGCCTTGTTGGCAAAAAGGGCGCTGAATCTTGCGCCAACAAGCGTTGCGATAATACAGACAACAAGAGCCGTGGTATCCGGCATACTTCCCGATACCGCGACATGGGAAACCGCCCCTGTAAGCGCAGTAAACGTCATAATAAAAACGCTTGTTCCCACCGCAGTCTTAAGTTCATAGCCCAGCACCCCGGTAAGTATAAGAAGCAGCATCATTCCGCCGCCCGCGCCGATAAATCCGCATATAAATCCTATTATAACTCCGCACAGTATCGAGCTGACTACCTTCTGCCTTGCGGACTTTTCCTCCTGCTTTTCCTTTGTAGCCATCACGGGCCTTACGATAAATTTAACGCCCAGCAGCAGCGTCATGAATACCGAAAAGCCGCCCATCGCTGTATTGGGAACAAGCGAAGCTATCCAGCTTCCGACCATAGTAAAGCACAGCACACTTACAAGCATTACCAGTCCGTTTTTTATATCCAGATTTTTGTTTTTGCCGTAGGTGTATGCCGACACCGCCGAAGCAAGCACATCCGAAGCAAGCGCGATACCCACCGCCTCATACGCCTCAAACCCGCAGAATGTTATCAGCATTGGCGATATCACCGCCGCCGCGGAAAGCCCTGCCAACCCCGTGCCCACACCTGCACCAAGCCCCGCGATAATATAAATTATAATGCTTACCATTATATTCCTCCATATGTCGCCCTAAGCTGTAATACTTTCAAGTTATATTGACAAGAGACAAATGTTTTAAAGAATTATCATAATTCCCGCAAGCACGCTCGGCTTTACCTCGCTCCGCTTAGCATAATTGCGGGATTAGACCGGATTTTGCCGCGCAAATCTGACTCTTTTTGAAAATCCGATATGGGAGCGTTATGTTGCCGCACCTTTTTACACCCAAATCCCTCCATATTACAGCGGGCTTTTATGCGCGGTTATAATCGTATAGCTGGACGCGTTTACCGTGATAACGCAATTTTTCAAAGCGACATACCAATTTTTGCCCTCTCGCGAAATAATGGCTTCGGGAGAAAGAATTTTATCGCGGCAGTACTCCACAGCGTCCCCCTCAATTTGAAGATTTCGCCGTATGCGTTCCGCTCCCATAGGCGTTGTGTGAATCAGTTGAATGTTGCCAAGCAGCTCCTTACCTTCCATTTTTCCTGTACTCCTCCAGAAATCTCCGTATTTTACCAGCACAGACACCGCCGCCTACGGTAAGCCCCGCCGCTTCAGCACATTGCGCAAGAACCGCGCGTGCCTCCGCTTCGTCTGTAAATTCTATTTCCAGCTCATAATCCGTTTTGCCGAAATATTCGCTTTTATCAAGGTCTATCTCCGCGCCGTCCAAACGCCTTACCGCGCGTGTCGTGGACAGCGCCCCCAGAAGGCGTACGCTTGGCAGAGGAATCTCCGCAGCTTCACCTGTCAGACCGTTCAGCAGCTCCGCCGAAAGCTCCTCGGGAACCTCCGCGCCAAGCTTTTTTTCCAGCTCGATACGGGAATAATCCCTGCCGTTGGGCAGCTTCACCTGCAAAAAGCAGTCCCCCCCTATCCTCCTTACGCGGCAGGTAATATGCCTGTCCGAAAGCGCCATCTCAGGAGTATCGTAATAATAGTTGATTTGTTCTATTATCTTATCCCACCTGTAAAAAGAGAGCAGCATATCGTACTGCTCCCGCGTTAAAATAACCTTAAACTCATTCTCTACCATATCCGAATCCCTCAAAACGTTCACAAAGCTCACAATCCGCCCATATCAGACATATCCCATTATCCCGCGGACGCTAACCTCGCTTGCATTTACCTCAAAGCGCCCGTTTTCGTCCTCGCAGACAAGAAAACCGTTTTCGGCAATATCCCGCGCAAAAGCCGTGCGCTCCCTGTCGTTTTCCATCAGCCTCACCTGCCGCCCCAAGGTAACGCAGCGCGGCTTGTATAGCTTGTATACCTCCGAAAAATCCATTGCGCAAAGTGTTCTCACCCTTTCGGCAATATCCTTCGCAAGCTTGGTCTTGTCGGGAGATATTCCCGCCAGCTGCTTAAGCGAGCCTGCGTGAGGTATGCCAGCCGCGCGAAAAAACTCCTCACTCTGTGAAATGTTCACTCCCAGCCCCACGACCACCGAAATATTGTCACCAAAACAAACACTTTCGCATAAAATACCACAGACCTTGTGAGCGGAAACAATCACGTCGTTGGGCCACTTGATACCCGCTTCGGCTCCCGCTGCCTCAAGCGCCATGCACACCGCAGCTCCGCAGCAAAGCGTTACGGTAGCGGGCTGAGGCGGATTTTTCAGCAGCACGGACAACGGCAGCATTCCGCCGTCGGAAACCCAGCCATGACCGCGCCTTCCGCGTCCCGCGGTCTGCACCTCCGCCATTACCGCCGCTCCGTCCGGAAGCTCTCCTATACGGCGTTTAAGGTAGCTTATGGTGGAATCTACCTCGTCAAGATGTATCAGCCCGCTCATTTTTCATCCACCGCCAGAATATTCATTTTGATACCGCCCTCACTGTCGAGTTCAATAACGCCGTAGGTCGGCTTGTTGTGATTGCGCGGACAATCGGGGCTTCCGGGGTTCATAAGGAACACCCCGTCAATATTCTCGGTTCGGTAAAGATGAGTATGCCCGAAAAGCGCAATTTTGCAGTCGTTGGTCTTGGCGTCGCTTATCAGTCTGTCCAGCCCGTCATGAACGTGCTGCAAATGCCCATGGCAGCAAAATATTTTATATCCGCACGCGGTTACTATCTGAGAGCTTTTATGCATTCCGAAATCAGAATTGCCACCGACAAAGACCATGGGTTTATCAAGGTGGAGGTTCTGCACGTCGCGGGCTTCATTTTCACCATCTCCAAGATGGATAAAAAGATCGGCGTCGAGATTTTTATTGACGATCTCATCAAGGACGGCAAAATTCCTATGGGTATCGGATACAACAATAATTTTCATAAAAAGTACCTTTCATTTTTCGCCGGATCGGTTTTGCGGGAATATTTCGCGAATATAATGTCATAAGCGTTAAAAACGCAGCGCCGACCCGCCTCGTAAAACAACTGATATTTATTATATCATAATTAAGCGAAAAATAAAAGGGGTTTTTTAGATTATTTGGCGATAATTTAAGGAAACACCGCCCAAAAACTGCGCGGCAATCTCTCCGGCGGATTTTTCGTCATACCGTGCAATAACAACGCGGGCTGCCGCCTGCCAAGAAGTAATTGCATAAAATGACGGAAAAGATTAACGTCAGTCGCTATGTAAAGTATTTGCGCGGTGTTGCCTTAAGAACCTCGCCGAAAAGTCCGCGCCGCGGCTGTCGGCACTGGCTTTATCAGACAGGGAGGAATAACCATGAAAGAAAACAGCTTTGAAAAACTATTGAACGCCGCCAGCCAGAAGCTCGGCTCCACCCCCGAACAATTAAGACAAGCGCTCGAAAAAGGCGATATTCAGGCGCTGTCCGCAAATCTATCCAAATCCGACAAGGAGAAGCTGCGGGCGGTCCTGTCAAACAAGGAACTTATGAACAAGCTTAAGGGAGCGTCCACACCCGAAGAGCTTATGAAAATGCTCGGCAAGCATTAACGGCGGCACAAAGGGGGTTGACGGCGCATGGACAACATTGAGGATATTCTCCGCGCGCTGACAGAGGACGGTCCCGACGACGGAGATAACGAAGACAGCGGACAAAGCGGGGAGCAGGGCGGCTTGTTTGACGGACTGAACATGGATATGCTTATGAAGCTGATGACCCTCTTCGGCAGCATGAATCAGCAGGACGACAACGAGCGCTTCCTGCTGGCGCTCAAGCCTCTGCTCAAAGAGGAGAAGCGCCACAAAGTGGACATCGCCGTAAAAATGTTGAAGCTGTTCGCACTGTTGCCCATATTAAAGGAAAGCGGTCTGTTCGGCAACTTCTTATAGATTAGGGGTATACACCGTATGCCGTCAACTGCAATGGGGGAAATTTTATGGTATGGGATACGACACAATCTACGCTTTACACGCTGGGGGGCGCAGTTGAACGCCATAACGCGGGCTTCGGAGTAGCCTACGCGGGGAGCGGGGAGGCGGCGGAGAGCGCGGAATATGCGAAAGCCGAGCCTCCCTCGGCGCTGCCCGAAAGCGAAAAGATATGTCAAGAGCCGTGCAGCACACCGTTGGAAAACATTGAGGAAGCGGACGAAGCTGCAAGCTTTGAGCAATACACACAGTCTGAACATACCGAGAGTCCCTCCCCCCATATTCCGCAGCCCGAGATGGCTTCCGAGCCTGTCCGCGCAAAAACGGAGCGCGTCGGTTCCTGCGAAAGGCATGAGGAGGTTCCCAAGGAAGAGTGCAACCCCCTAAGGTTATGCGATGACTGCCCCCGCCGCTGTCCGAAATGCGGCAAGCCGCTGCCCGCGTCAAAGCCCTCAAACCCACTCGAAGCCCTGCTTGCCGACAAAGACACTCTGCTTCTGGCAGCGCTTATACTGTTGCTGTGGCACGAAAAAGCGGATATAAAGCTGATAGGTGCGCTGGCGTTTATATTATTCAGCAATTAGCGCCGAAGCGGGCGCAAACCGCCCGCAAATGAAATATCAAAAAAGCTTTGTGCCACGCAATGTTGACGCAGGATTTTTTTGCGAGAGCCTGATTCGGTTTGTTCCGTGAAGCGGAATGAGCCGAATCGGGCGGGTCGCAAAAAATTTCAAATTTAAATAAATCAAATTAGATCAACACTTTATCCACAACCCGTTTTGTTTTTTCAGAAAAAAATCAGATTTCCCCCTTGAAAAATAAAGCGAAATAGGGTATAATAATATAAAATGTCGGAGAAATGGCTTCGGCGATATAATTTAAAGGCATAACGCAGCAAGAGTAGCCTGTTTTCGGTCACACAGAGAGCCGCGCAGCGGTGGAAGCGCGGTTGACGGGACAAGTGAAGTGCGGCTGCCAGCCGGCGCGGGGAAACAGCAGTATCCGCGTCCGTTTTCCGCGTTAAGGAGTTCGAGGGGCATAAAGCCCGAAGCGAAGTGGAACCGCGTACTTAACGCCTTCGCACCGTTTGGTGCGGGGGCGATTTTCAGTTGACGGCAAAGTTGTCCGCGAGCGAAAGATTTTCGCAAGCCCGCGCGGCACAGTGATTTTATTAGTCAGGAGAGTATATGTTTGACAGGATAAAAGAGGAAGTATCGTCCATAATGTCCCGCGATCCCGCCATGCGTTCGCCGTGGGAGGTGCTTTTCATGTGCCCCTCATACAAGGCGATAAAGAGCTATCGCAGGGCGCACTGGTTCTTCGAACGCGGGCATATTCTTATCGCGCGGCACATTTCTATGCGCTGCCGCAGAAAGACGGGAATAGAGATACACCCCGGCGCGAAAATAGGAAAGCGGCTGTTTATCGACCACGGCGCGGGGGTAGTCATTGGCGAGACCACTGAAATAGGCGATGACTGCACGCTGTATCAGAACGTTACTCTCGGGGGAACGGGAAAAGACGTGGGAAAACGCCACCCGACACTCGGCAACAACGTGCTGGTGGGAGCGGGCGCAAGAGTTCTCGGTCCTTTTAAGATAGGTGACAACTCCAAGATAGCCGCCAACGCGGTGGTGCTGGAGGAAGTGCCGCCCAACTGCACCGCCGTGGGCGTTCCCGCGAGGGTGGTCAAGCGCGACGGCGTGAGGATATGCAACGATCTCGACCAGATACATATCCCCGATCCCGTGTCACAGCTGCTTTGCGAGCACAGAATGTATATCGACATGCTCACCAAGGAGATAGACGAGCTAAAATCGGAAATAAAAACCCTTAAGGAGGACGGCAAATGTTAATTTACAATACAATGACAAGAAAGAAAGAGGAGCTTAAACCGATAACCGAGGGCACCGTAAAAATCTACGCCTGCGGTCCTACGGTCTACAACCTCATTCATATTGGAAACGCGAGAGCGCTGTGCGTGTTTGACACGCTGCGGCGCTATCTGGAATTCCGCGGGTATAAGGTGCTTTACGTCCAGAATTTCACCGACGTGGACGACAAGATAATCAAAAAGGCGAACGAGCTTGGCAAGACCGCCTCCGAGGTCTCCGAAAACGCGATAAAGGAGTACTTCACCGACGCTGAGGGGCTTAACGTCCGCGAAGCGGATATACACCCCAAGGTCACGGAAAATATGGATATAATCATCGACATTATCCGCACGCTGATTGATAAGGGATATGCCTATGAGGCGGAGGGCGACGTGTATTTCGACACCGCCAAGTTCCCCGAATACGGAAAGCTCTCCCATATGCCGCTGGAGGATCTTCAGGCGGGAGCGCGCATAGAGGTCGGCGAGAAAAAGCGCGCCCCGATGGATTTCGCCGTGTGGAAAGCCGCAAAGCCCGGGGAGCCATACTGGGATTCCCCCTTTGGCAAGGGCAGACCCGGCTGGCACATTGAGTGCTCCGCCATGTCGCGTCATTATATAGGCGATACGATAGATATCCACGGCGGCGGCAGCGACCTTATCTTCCCGCACCACGAGAACGAGATCGCGCAGAGCGAATGCGCGACAGGCTCTCCGCTTGCGAATATCTGGATGCATAACGGAATGCTGAATGTTGACAATAAAAAAATGTCTAAATCCACGGGCAACTTCTTCATGGTAAGAGATCTATCCGACAAATACGGCTACGAGCCTATCCGCTTCATGCTGCTGTCGGTTCATTACAGAAGCCAGCTCAACTACACCGTCGAGGTCATAGAGTCCTGCAAGGCGGCTCTGCGCCGTCTATATACCTGCCGCGAAACGATAGAGCGAGTGCTCCCCGCGGCAAAGGAGGGTGCGGCTGGCGAAAAAGCTCTCGCGGAGGTTAAAAAAGCCCGCGGGGAGTTTATACGCGCGATGGACGACGATTTCAACACCGCCGACGGAATAGCCGCTGTTTTCGAACTGGTAAGGGCGATAAATACCGCTCTTGCCGACCCCGAAACCACAAAGGGTGACATAAAAACCTACTCCGATGAATTTTCGGCATTGACAAACGTACTGGGTCTGTTGTATAATAATGGTGAGGACGAGATACCCGCCGAGGTAACGGCGCTTGCCGAACAGCGTGCGGAAGCGAGAAAAGCGAAAAACTTCGCGCTTGCCGACGAACTGCGGGGTAAGATAACCGCGATGGGGTATATTGTCGAGGAAACGCGGCAGGGTACGGTTATCAGGAAAGCCGACGATTGACGGGCTATCCGAAAGGACGGGAAACGGGATATGAGAAAAATTTTTGCGGGAATTGCCGCGGCAATAGCCGCGCTGTCCCTTAGCGGCTGTATATCCACCAAGACCTATAACGCCATGGAGAACTATGATTTCGTGAATATGAACACGGATTTTATACAGCTCCGTGAGCCGCATGAGGGAGATAAAATAGCCATAATCGACACGGAATACGGCGAAATACGCGCGGTGCTGTACGAGCAGTACGCCCCGAACACCGTAGCTGATTTTATAGAGCGCGCGGAAAACGGCGAATTTGACAACAAAACCGTTTACGGCGTAATGCCCGACGTATATTTCATGACAGGCGGACACGAGAACGACAAGGGCGCTTACACAGGCAGAATCAGCGACGACGAGCTTATCGCCAACGAATACACTCCGGACCTTTGGCCGTTCCGCGGGGCGCTGGTTTCCTTTTCGGAGAAATCGGGCTTCAGCGACGCGAGGTGGTTTATCTGCAACACCGACAAGGAAACTCTCACCGAGGACGCGATAAATCAGCTTAAGGACAGCGTTTCAAACCGCGAGGATGAAAAAGAGCGGGACAACCTTATTACTCTCTTCGACAAATTTTACGAGATAGGCGGAGTATTCGGACTTGCGGGCTACCAGACTATTTTCGGGCAGACATACGAAGGGCTGGACGTGGTGGAAAGGCTTTGCAATATCCCCTCCGAAAGCAATCTCCGCGCTAAGGAGGACGTTATGATAAACAGCGTAACCATCTCGGAATACAGCGCGGACGAAACAAGCGAAATAAATGAAACAAAGGAATAAAGAAAGGTGATAAAATGAGGTTTAAAAATATTTTACTGATTGCTCTGACTGCGGCAGGCTGTCTTTTTACAGCCTGCAAATCAAACGACGGCGCTTCCGGCAGCTCAAGCAGCCCCGACAGCTCAGTTCCGGACAGCAACGGGGTTTCCGCGGCAAATATCGCAGGGAACGTAGGAGAGGTCGCTCCGAAAAGCGGCGATCTGATAGCGGAATTTGAAATAAAGGGTTTCGGCACTATACGTGCGGTTCTGTTTCCCGATGCGGCTCCCACGGGCGTGGAAAACTTTAGGCTGCTTGCCGACGAAGGATTTTATGACGGACTGACAATACACAGGGTGGTGAGCGATTTCATGTTCCAGGGCGGCTCACTCAACGGTGACGGCACTGGCGGTGACGCGCTTGTGAACGGCGGCAGCTTCGGGATAGAAACCGCAAACAATATGCGCCATTTCTACGGGGCGCTTTGCTACGCAAACGCGAGAGGCACAAATTCCACCCAGTTTTACATTGTTAATAATAAAGAGTCTCAGGACCTTGGCAATGATTTTTCCCACATATACGCCTATGCCGAGCAGTATGAGCAGGCAGCAAAGGACGCGGGCAGCGATATGGAAAAGGAATACTACGATTTTCAGGCGGAATATTACCGAAATATGGCGGGCTGGGCTGAAAACGCAACCGATGAAATCAAAAACAAATATAAAGAGGTTGGGGGTACGCCCACCCTTGACGGAAACTACACTGTTTTCGGACAGGTCTATGACGGATTTGACGTTATAGAAAGCGTTTCGGCGGTCGAGGTAGAGGATAACGGCATGGGTGAGGTATCCAAACCCATTCAGGAAATAACCATATCTTCTGTAAAGGTGTATGAGTACACCGAATAACGGCTTACAGACTCCGCGAAGCTGCGGAGTACTACATATATGAAAGGAAAGCATATCATGAAGGTCAAAAATATTCTTTTGAGCGCGGTGCTGGCGGCGGGCTGTATTTTTACCGCAGCAGGCTGTTCGAATAAATCAGCGCCGGGAAATGTGGCTGAAATTTCTATACTGGACGGAGATACCGTTGCGGAGATAGAGATTGAGGGCTATGGCGTTATTAAAGCAA
>ERZ779621.704-NODE-704-length-12105-cov-4.327635_pt1 | contig 12105 bp, 11 predicted proteins | sample MGYA00514215_ERZ779621 | MGnify/ENA primary metagenome ERZ779621 (study PRJEB29562, sample SAMEA4376715) | mouse gut metagenome | isolation source: Cecum | study: EMG produced TPA metagenomics assembly of the A DSS colitis mouse model was used to assess the...
AAACTCATTAAAAACTCTGTGGATTTTGGTGATTAGCTCATTGTCTGTGGCGTTATGCACAGTGCAGGCAAAATTGTCGTCGGATATTCTCGCAAATATCTCGTCGTCATCAAGATGATCACCTAATGTCTTATACAGGCGCTCCAGCATTCTGTTGCCTTCCTGATAGCCGAGGCTGTCATTAACATACTTGAACTTGTCGATATCGAAAAGCACCACAGCCCATTTTTCAGGTATGGATTTTTTAAGCATTTTTCTTGTATCGTCAATGTATTTTCCCTTTGAGCGTCCTCCTGTCAGCGGATCGGTTTCTGCGGCGCGGTTGTTCCGCACCACCGCAAGGAGAATAAGCAGAATAATGCACAGAAGTACTATAATGAATATTGAGAGGATCAGCCATGAGTACTTGTCCACAAATCTGTTGAGGCTCATGGATTCGTAACCCATGGCGGTCATATTGTTGTAGGCTGTAACAGTGGCGCTGTTGTAGCTTATCTGAAGCAGTGATTTTTCCAGTATAGCGCAAAGCGGGGTGTTGTGGTGCGTCACCATGGAATCGGTGTGAAATCCGGCGCAGACGTTAAGGATATCCATATCGTCATAGCCGCCGTTTTTTAGATAGATTATTTCATGAGCACCCGCGCATACCGCGTCCGCCTCTCCTCTGCGTACCGCCTCCATACACAGCTCCACATTGTCGTAAGGCAGGAATGAAGCGGCGGGATAAAGCTTTTTCATGTATTTTACAATATCCGCGCTGTTTTCGGGAACGGCTAATTTCATGCGGTCGCCGAGAACAGTGTCGGAGTGTCCCGCAGTCACTATGGGAGAACGGTTATATGGCAGAGTGGTGTAGTAATTTCCGAAGTTTGCCATGCTTGCAGCGTTTGCATTGCCGCAGATAACATCTGCTTCCCCGCTTTCCAGCATCTTCACACAATCTGCAAGAGTTTCGCAGGTGACAACGTTAAGTTTCAGTCCAGAATAATCCTCGACCATCTCTATAACCGAGCCGGTAAGACCTGATATCATGTCGTAGCCGGTATCGTAAAATTCAATAAGATCCGCGTTTTCGTTATACGCCACAGTTATTTCGGGGTGTGCTTCAATATAAGCAAGCTCTTCCTTGCTGAAAGCATATTTCTGCGCGCCGTACATGGCAAGGTTTCTGTCATACACAGCAGCAGGATACTGCGGGTCAAGCGTGTAAATATTGTACATAGCGTCGTTTATCTGCGCAGCAAGTTCCTTGTCCCCGCTCGAAACAAGAAAGTAGCTTTCCTCCATGCCAAAGCGGTACACTATTTTTTCGTTGTCCCATACACGCAGGCTTTCCTTAACGACGGCATCGATTCTGCTTGCCCTTAAGTCGGAGCGAAGCTGATCCTCTGTGTTGTAAAGGATAAATTCAGCGCCGCTTATTTCGCCGCAGACAAATTTTCCGTCTTTAAAGAATTTTGATTCGTCTTCGGCAAGATAACCTATTCTCGCTTTGTTGAGTGATTCAATATCATCATAACAAATTTCATTTTTTCTCGAAAAATCATAGGTGTACACTGCTGAAAATTTGGCAAGCATTGAAAAATCGGTAAGCGACGCGCCGCTGTTGTCGGTTTCATCGGATATGTTCCGATATATTTCCCACTCCGATTCGGAAACGCATGGAATAATATCTATCTTTTTGTCAAGGAGCATCTGCACAAGCTCCTCCTCGGTACCCTCCACAAAGCTGTATTTGTGACCGGTGAATCTAGAAATAGCGCTAAGAAAGTCATACCCTACGCCGTTGTAGTCAGAACCGATTTTGTATATGCCAAAGTTCGGCGCAGCTCCTACCAGAACAGTTTCTCCCCTGTCTGCGGCAAAAGCGCCGCTTGAAAAAAATGTCGCAAAAACAAAAAAAGCCGCTGCGAGGGAAAATAACCTGCTGAACAGCCTGTGTTTTGTCATTTTCAGTCACCCCCGAAACAGCCGTTGCCTAAAAAACAAAAGACAAGTAATTTATTTAATGTCTATATAAATTATATCATATGTAACGTTTGTTTTCAAGAGCTTTGTAAAACTTTTCACACATGTTCAATTTTTGCTATAACCTTTTAGCAATATTGCACAAAATGTTGACAAAACATGCGGCTTGTGGTATAATATGTGTAAGACAATTCTGTCTGTAAAAAGGTGTTGCTTTACGGTGATTTTTGTCAAATTGCCTTTTTTATATCAATATTATTTGTTATTCTGATATTTAAGTTAAAATGGGCTTAATATTATGTTTTTAGCTTATATTTATGAAATTATCGTGGAGTAAATGTGCCGAAGCAGACAGAAACTGACCATCTACGCATGAATTTTCCGCAAGCCGCAGAGAAAGAGAGTGGTATGAAACATAGCGGAGCTTTCTTGGCAAGACGGGCGCAGTTTTTGTCAAAGCCGAAAACGCGGAGGCGCGAAAAAATTTAAAATAAGGAGACAAAGAGTATGAATTGGTTTGAGAGCGCGGTATTTTATCACATTTATCCCATTGGGTATTTTGGCTGTGAAAAGGTAAATAATCAGCAGTCTGAGCCTTCACACGCCATATTGAAATTGATAGAGGATATCCCCCATATCAAGGAACTGGGCTGCAACGCCGTTTATTTCGGTCCCGTGTTTGAGTCGGTGGCTCATGGATACGATACGATAGACTATACAAAGATTGACCGCAGGCTTGGCACAAACGAGGATTTTAAAAAGGTGTGCGAAGCGCTGCATGAGAACGGCATAAGGGTTGTGCTTGACGGTGTATTTAACCATGTGGGCAGAGATTTTGGCGCGTTCAGGGACGTTCGTGAACATAAGCTTGGCAGCGCGAAAAAGGATTGGTTTCATGTTCGTGAGGGCAACTCGGGCTATAACGACGGATTTTATTACGAGGGTTGGGAGGGTCACTATGAGCTGGTAAAGCTTAACCTTTACAATCCTGAGGTAAAGCAGTATATCAAAGACTGCATTACGGGCTGGAAAAATGAATTTGGTATAGATGGGTTAAGACTGGACGTTGCCTATTGTCTGGAGGAAAATTTCCTAAAAGAGCTTCGCGGTCACTGCAAGTGGCTGTCGGAGGATTTCTTTCTGCTTGGCGAAACGCTGCACGGCGACTATAATAAATGGATGAATGATCAGATGCTTGACAGCGTGACAAATTATGAGTGCTATAAGGGCTTGTTCTCCAGCTTTAACGATATGAATATGTTTGAGATCGCCCATTCCATAAACAGGCAGTTCGGCAGCGAAAACTGGTGCCTGTACCGCGGAAAGCATCTTTATACTTTTGTGGACAATCACGACGTTACCCGCGTCGCTTCGATACTTAAGACAAAAGAACATTTGCCGCTTATTTATACGCTGATGTTTATGATGCCCGGCATTCCCGCTGTTTACTACGGCAGTGAGTACGGCGTTGAGGGCGACAAGCGCGGCGGCGGTGACGACGCGCTCAGACCCGCGTTTGATTCGGAAAAGATGAAGGAGAGCGGCATCAGGGATATGACAGAGCATATCAGGGCTCTGGCAGAAATTCAAAAGAATAACCCCGCCGCTTCCCAAGGCGATTACAAGCAGGTTCAGCTAACCAACCGCCAGTACGCTTTTTCGCGCTCTGCCGAGGGGGAAACTCTCATAACGGTGATAAACTGTGACAGTGCTCCGTTTACGTTTAACCTCAATATGGGGGGCAGCGCGGTAGATCTCCTGACGGGAGAAACCGTGGAGCTTGGCGGGCTTACGCTAAAAGGCTGCTCGAGCATGGTTCTTAAGGTTTGATTTTCGATTTATAAAGGGCATCATACAGTGAGCCGAATTGCAGAAAAAGCCAACCATCCAAATTAATGTGACCATATGTGTAACTACATATTGGTAACAAATCTAACTAATAAAGGAGACTTTGAACTATGGGAATGTATTGGAATAGTCCTTCATTTGTAAAGCATGCAATAAACCGGGATAGATATGGGTTTGACGATCGTAAGCAATCGTATAAGTACGATGATAAGCCAGCAGCTCCAACTATTGTTATTAATGTGCCACAATCGGTAGCGCAAGATGTAAAGCGAGAAGACGAGGCAACAAGAGAAATTGTTGGACAAGCTGCGACCGCTATGAATGAGTTAGCGTCTGCATTGAATAGGCTTCTAAAAGGTTAATACGTTTAACCTTAATATGGTGGCAGCGCGGTAGATCTCTTGACGGGAGAAACCGTGGAGCTTGGCGGGCTAACGCTAAAAGGCTGCACAAGCATGGTTCTTAAGGTTTGATATTTGATTTATTAAGGCGTCATACAGTGAGCCGAATTGCAGAGAAAGCCAATATAAACGCAACGTCGGCGCATGAAATTTCAAAAAGCGCACATTTGCCGAATGGCAAATGTGCGCGGTTTCCGCTATGCATGCGGAGCGGAACGAAGTGAAGCGGAGTATGCATAGCGGAAATTTTGAAATTTTTTTAAATAATCAGCTTTAGGTCAACCCTAAAAAGCGTGTTCACTCATTTCAGGTAATATTTCCGTGGAGCGGTATTAAAATTAAGGAGCGTATACGGATATGAGCAGCGTTGAGGTATGGCTGTGGCTGCTGCTCGTAATGCAGCCATATAATCCCAAAACAATAAAGATAATTGAAAAATGCGGCGGGGACGCTACCGCTGCGGCAACGCTGATACGCGACGGCGAATGCGGTTTCCTTAGCGAGCGGGAGCGCCGTCAGGCTAAGCAGATACGTTCAAGGGACGTTCACAAGCTGCTTGACATCTGTGCCGAGAACGATATACGGATAATAACTCTTGACGATGAGGAATATCCGCTGCGTTTAAAGGCTATACCTAATCCCCCGATAGTGCTTTTTGCAAAGGGCAGCTTAGAGGGTCTGGACGATGAGATGGCGATTGCGGTGGTTGGAACGCGCAACGGCTGTGAATACAGCGCCAATGTCTGCCGCACGATATGCGGAGAGCTGGCTAAGATTGGAACGACCATTGTCAGCGGTCTGGCGGTGGGACTGGATTCGGTGGCACACCGCGCCTGTGTCAATGCGGGAGGGAGAACCGTTGGAGTGCTTGCGTGCGGAACGCTGGTGAACTATCCCGCGGAAAACGCACAGCTTAAGCGGGATATTCTCGCGAGCGGAGGAGCGCTGATAAGCGAACTGCTGCCAAACTCCACAACTTACGCTTCTTACTTTCAGCACAGGAATCGCATTATTTCGGGGCTTGCTTCGGGCACGCTTATTGTGGAAGCTTCCGCGCGAAGCGGCTGTCTGCTTACCGCGGAGCATACAATTGAACAGGGGCGCGATCTGTTCTGCATACCGCCGCACGATATAACCTCTCCTCGCTTTGCGGGTGTAATGCCGCTTCTGCGCGACGGAGCTATTCCGGTGTTCGGCTATATGGATATCGTCAACGAATATATTTATGGGTATCTTCACAGTGAAAGCTGGCGCAGTATTTTGGAGGGCATAAACGGCGGAATGAGACTGCGCGATGAGGAAGAAGCTCCTAAAAAGAAAAAGTCGGCGGAAAAGAAAGACAACCAGCCTTTGAAAGCTTCCGAAACAAAAAGAACACTTGACGAAGGCGTTTTTGGAGCGCTTGACCCTAATGAGGCAGCGGTGCTGCGTCTTGTCGCAGAAAAGCCGCTGAACATAGACGAGGTAATAGAGCGCAGCGGAATGAGCCATATGGACGTTGCGGCAGCGCTTACCGACCTTGAAATGTTTGGGTATATCCTCAGAAATATGGACGGAACTTATGAAATTGCGGATACGTAGGGGATTTAAAATGGTTGTAAGAACGACTCAAGAAAGTGATACAGATGAACTGGCGGAGGTTATGGCTCTTGCCTATTCCAAGCCGCCGTGGAACGAAGTCTGGAATGCCGAAAAGGCGAAGGAACGTGTTCGTTCCGTTATGTCGAATTATAACGCGGTAGGTTTTGCCGCGGTTGAAAATGGAGAGATAATCGGCGGGCTGCTGGGTTTTGAAGATCCCTATGCCAATGAAAGTTTTTTCTTTGTTTCAGAAATTTTCGTTGCTCCGAAGTGGAAACGCGAGGGAGTGGGAAGAGCGCTGTTATGCCATCTCGAGCAGTATCTTTCTTCAAAGGGCATTTCAGTGATGCAGCTTATTTCAATTAATGACAATTTAAAGTTTTACGAAAAAAGCGGGTTTGCCAAAGATTCGGTATCCGTTATGTTTAAGCGCTTGTAAAAAAATCCCCGCGCTCCTTTGGGAACGCGGGGTTATTTGTTATCTTATCTCGCCGTCTTTCTTCTTATGAACCCTGCCCTTTGCCAGATTTACTATCATCACGATAGCCGAGCTTAATACAAGGTTTATCACAAGCTCCACGACGAAGTTAAGTCCCACAAAAGCGGTTACCATGTACACTCCGACGTTATCAAAGCCCGCTCCCGCGCCCCATTCCTTTAGTGTGTCAAGAAAAAATATTGAGCAGCCCAGCAGGAACACTCCCGTGTTCACAATGGGAGCTGTAAATGCCGAGGTAATGACCGCCACAGTCTTGTTTTTCTTTGCTATCGCGGAGTAAATAAGACCTACGCAAAGCCCAGCCAAAGCGCCTTTAAGGATACAGGTAACAATCGTTCCGGGTATGTTTATCGCCAGAAACGCTCCCGCGTCTGTGAATAATACCACGACTCCGAAAACAAATCCCAACCATGCTCCCGCTTTCCAGCCGTATAACGCCGCTCCGACTATTATCGGCACAAGCACAAGCGTGATGTTAAATACTCCGAACCTGATACCTACCGCGAGCGCCTGAAGCACTATCACGATCGCCGTAAGCAGTCCGAGACCTACGACTGTCTGAGTTTTTTGCGCGTTCCAGCGCGCGGTCTGTGTTTTTTGTGTGTTCTCCATAGAGAAACTCCTTTGCTGGCACTCGGCTCTTTACCGATGTACCGCGGGTATATATATACGGTTTTAATCCGCAGACCCCTAAAAAATGTTGAATTTGCATAATGCCTTTAAGTTATGCTGACGAGAAGTAAATTATTTAAACAGGAATTTCAAAAATTCGACTAAGCACACTCCATTTGTTGCGCTTCGCTTACTGCACTTAGTGTGTTTTGTCGAAACCAAGAAGCATTTGCCGTTCGGCAAATGCGCAGCTTTTAAAATTCTGATGCATGGGCGTTATGTTAACTTAGTATTAGGCGTTCTTCTTATATATTTCCATTAACCCTTTCATTATAAGGTTTGTGTCGAGGATAAACTCCTTTTTGCACAGCGGCTTTATTATCGAGGAAAATCCCCCTGTCGCTATTACGGTGCATTTTTCGCCTATCTCCCGTTCAAAATGCTCTATCATTCCGTCCACCATGAACGCCGCGCCGTAAAGCAGACCCGATCTCATGCAGTCTACCGTGTTTGTGCCGATGACCGTTTTTATGGGAACTGTAGATATGCGGATAAGCGGCAGGCTCGCGGTCTGCGCTGCCAAGGCTTCGTTGGATATCTTTACTCCCGGCGCAATTATACCGCCGATAAAAGCCCCCATTTTATCTACCGCGAGTATTTTTGTGGCAGTCCCCATATCTATAACTATCGCGGGCAGAGGGTATAGTTCCTTTGCTCCCACTGCCACCGCCGCCAGGTCAGCGCCAAGCGAAGCTGGCTCGTCTATCTTGATATTCAACCCAGTTCTTATTCCCGGACCTACCGTCATCACGCGGCAGCCGCACACCTTTTCCACCGCGCTTTTGAGCTGCGGGGTTACTGGCGGCACTACCGACGATATTATCGCTCCGATTATTTCCGACGGCGCGTGTTCGTACAGCCGCAGGATATCCGCCAGCGTTATTGCGTACTCATCCTGCATACGGCTGTGATTTGTGGCTATTCGTGACTCAAAAACCAACTTGTCATCATCAAACCCGCCTATGACGGTGTTTGTGTTGCCTACGTCAATTGTAAGTGTCATTTTTCCTCCTGTTTTGAATGAAATTTTTTGTACAGCTACAACTTGCAAAGCGAATTGCAGCTGACAATCTGCCAAAATTCATAGTTCTCCATAAAGATCTGTTTGCTACATTACATAGCTTATTGGTGCGTTGACCCTATATAGGATAATTTGATCAAATTATCCCAATGCTTGGGAAAGTCATGATTGTCGTATATTTCCGCCCGTATGTGCTTTGTTCATAAAAGGCAGCATGTGATAAACACGACTCGGCGCATATTACCAATAACGTCAGAAAGAACATTATTCATAATGTCACTCTAAAGAAATACATTTTGTATAATCAAAAAGTAATATGCGAAAATATTACTTGGAGAATAAAACCTCGCGGCAATTACTTATTGTAGTGAAGTGGTTTTATCAGAATATCTGACATTTAATTCATGTATTCCCCGCTGTATTCCAGCATGGTTACGCTCTCAACGCCATCTATCGCGTTGAATCTGCTGACATAGCTTACATCGTTGTTCTTTATTTTTACCTCAATGGTAAGCTCTATGCGGTCACCCGTCTGCGTCTTGTTTTTTAGTTTGTATTTTATATTACCAAGCAGCCCGTTGACGTTGACCTCCTCGGAGGCGATGTAACGTACGATGAGCAGATAGCTGCGGCGTTCCTTTTTGAAGATGGTAAGGAGTATGTAGATTACTGCTATGCAGACCGTTCAGATTATCGCCACCCAGTAGAGCTGTGCGCCTGCTGTAAGTCCCGCCGCTATGCCCCAGAACAGGAATCCGATATCCAGCGGGTCTTTCACCGCTGCTCTGAAGCGCACGATGGACAGCGCACCCACCATACCGAGCGACAGCACTATGTTCGCGCTTATCGTCATAATTATAAACGATGTGACGATAGTGGTCAATACCAATAAAATATTAAAGTTTTCCGAGTATACCACCCCGCGGTAAAAGAACCGATAAGTAAGATATACTATTGCGCCGCACAGTGCCGCTGTCAGAATGGTCGCGATAATCCTGCTCACCGTGAGATTTGCCAGTTCCGCCGTGAAATCAAATCCGCTCAGCACCGAGTCGCTGATCAATCCTTTAAATGCCATATGTTTTTACCTCCGTTAATTTATCGCAGCATAATATGTACTTTGAAACCGACTGCTGGGAAGCCGTTCCGTGAAGAACAGACTGAATACTGTCGGGAATGTATTCATCAAACTTAACCTCCAGTATTATTTCCTTTGGGTATATGGGGGAGAAAAAAGCCCCCTCTTCAAACATGTCAATACCATTATAGCAGGTCGAGAGCTTTTTGTCAAATGTTATTCGCACATTTCCGAAAGGATATATAAGCGCCTCCCTTTGATAATCAACTATTACTCTCGGTTTAAGAGCGACCAGTCTGTCCGAGCGGTAATATTCCCCGAAAGCGTTCTCCTCGTCCTCACAGTCCTTCATAAACCCGCAGTCACCCGCCAGCAGCGCCCTGTACTGCTCCATGGTCAGCCTTTGCGACAGCTTTGACACAAATTCGCCGTCTTTATGCTTTGCCTCTAAGGTTATATGCGTGGGGTCAAGATTATAGCTACGCACGCGGAACTTGCGCCGCGTAAGCACGCCGTTGGTTTTGTCAATATAAGCGCTTCTGTAAATATCATCAAAATACAGACTGGTAACTCTGTATTCCCCGTTCTCGCTGTTCCTGTCGTGATACATCAGCGGCAGCAGCCGTCCACGCAGAACACGATACGTTCCCTCGTCCAGCATATATTTCAGCTCATGCCGCAGATGCCGACCTGAGTATTCCATCGTCTTAAGCGGCGACTGCTTGTCCTGCGCCTTTACCGTCTTTTTTAAAAATAACATCTTTCCTCCTGATCTAAAATAATTTTCCGCACCGCGACAGCTTGCTTCACAAGTTGCCAATAGCCCGCTGCGAAAGCAACTTTCCGCTTTGCTCTGTGTTACTTTCGCAGCGGCTTGCGGAAAATTCATGCGGGGGCGCTCACTTTGCGTTTTCTTTCAGTGCCGTTTCTTCAAGATTTTTGGTTGCTTTAAAATAAATATCCCTTGTAAGCACAGCCATTTCAGGCACATCAGCCGAAGCGTATGAACATTGCCCATCTTATATTATATAATACCATATATAATACAATAAAGCAAGAGGGCAAAACAGTAATATTCAATAAAAAAATAACTTTAAGTAAATCATCTGTGAAAATTTCGGAGAATTTTGCAAAAACTACTTGACAAGAGTTTGACATTACGATATAATTATAGAGTTGATAGCTATGCGCGGGACAGGTTTTTTCCTGTTTTCGCATTTATTAAACATCAAAAAAGGGGGTTATCGGATGAAAAGAACATACCAGCCCAAGAAGCTGCAGAGAAAGCATGAGCACGGCTTTATGAAGAGAATGGCTACCAGAAACGGACGTAAGGTTCTCGCTCGCCGCCGCGCTAAGGGCAGAAAAAAGCTGTCTTACTGATACCGATTACGAATGTCTGATTTCAAAAAAAGATATACGGTAATCAAAAGCAACCGCGATTTCAGTTTTCTCTTTAAAAAGGGAGAATCAATAGTTACCTACGCATTTGTGTGTTATATGCGCCCGCGCCGGGGCGGCAAGAACCGGCTCGGGATAGTGACCGGCAAAAAGGTAGGCAACGCGGTCAAGCGGAATCGGGCAAGGCGGATCATACGAGAAGCATTCCGCCTTCTTGACCCGGTTATGAAAGAAAAAACACAAAAGCGTTACGATTTCGTGTTTGTTGCAAGAAGCAAGACGCCTTCACTGAAAACGGGGCAGATTTGTTCACTCATACGAAAAAATATTCTGTCAAAGCTGTCATGATGTCATGAAATACCTTTTTATTGCGATTATCAAGCTGTACAGACTTACGCTGTCAAAGATTTTACCGCCGTGCTGCCGCTACTATCCAAGCTGCTCCGAATACGGGTTGACCGCTGTTCGGCAATTTGGTGCGGTAAAGGGCGGTTATTTGGCTTTATGGAGGATAATACGCTGCAACCCGTTCGGTCGCGGCGGCTATGATCCTGTTCCGAAAAGATTTATGCTCCGTCCCGATAAATTCCCGCCGCCTTTTCCTGAAGTCCGGGAGGATATGGACAGAAGCTCCGACTGATTTTGAAATATACCGCGGCTGAAACCGCTTGAAATATAATAAGCCGACCTCCGTGCGGTCTGTGAGTCGGTATTGACAGTCAAATACTGAAAGGACGTGGACAACATACAATTTATATATAGTATAATAGGTACGCCTCTGGGGTATATCTTATATTTTATTTACCAGTTCATATGCAGCAATGTGGGTATCGCTATTCTGCTGTTTACTTTGATAATTAAGCTCGCCATGCTTCCGCTTTCAATAAAGCAGCAGAAGAACACGGCGAAGTCTGCCATATTTGCTCCTAAGGTAAAGGAAATACAGACTAAATATAAAAACAATCAGCAGAAGCAGCAGGAGGAGCTTGCCAAGCTTCAGCAGCAGGGGTATAACCCTATGGGCGGCTGCGGTTCTATGCTGCTGACGTTTTTGCTGCTGTTCGGCGTATTGGACGTTGTGTACAAGCCCATGACGCATATCGAACACGTTCCGTCCTCAAAAATAGAGGAAATAATCGAAGAGTCCTACTCGGTGGAGCTGACCTCCGTTTTCGTGAACGAGGTGAGCCTTGGCGCGGCGGAGATCGCGGATATGAACGAGAAGGCTGTGCAAAGGCACAACGATATTGTCAAGGATGCGGGACTTGTTATAGACTACTACAACGCCAACTGCCTTGAGCAGGGCGAGACGGCTATGGATCTCGGATTATTCAGCGGAATGACGGTGCAGGCAAAGGAAGTTGTGAACGCTGTTGTGGAGCATTCCATGCTGGCGGCTTACGCGGAGGATGAGAAAAACCTTCTCTTCACAAGCACTGATATTTACGCGCTGACCGAGGCTGAAAACGCCGAGATGACGGCGATTGAGGATGAAGCGGCGCGTGAAGAGTACAAGGCGCAGCACTCGTTCAGCGAAGCTACCCGTGAGCGTATAATGAATGCAACAAAGCATATGGGCAGGCATAAGGTAATTAAGAACAAGGACGAGGCCGCGAAGGTGGATTTCCCGCCCAAC
>ERZ779621.716-NODE-716-length-11929-cov-3.700943_pt1 | contig 11929 bp, 7 predicted proteins | sample MGYA00514215_ERZ779621 | MGnify/ENA primary metagenome ERZ779621 (study PRJEB29562, sample SAMEA4376715) | mouse gut metagenome | isolation source: Cecum | study: EMG produced TPA metagenomics assembly of the A DSS colitis mouse model was used to assess the...
GTGGCCGATGTGGAAATCCCCGCGTTCCAGGGTCCGCATGCCCATGCGTTGGTAGAATTCCACCGCCCGGGTGTTATCGCGGTTCACGTTCAGGCGCATCAGGCACGGTTCCGGGTGGATGCTTCTGATGTAGCTGATGGCGTGGCGGAACAGAAAGCTTCCTATATGCAGGCCCTGGAAGCCGGGCAGAACGTAGATTTTCTGCAAATGGAAGACGCCGGGGCCTTCCGGCTGGACGGACAGGTAGCCGCAGTCCTTTCCCTCATGGGAGGCGATGAAGTACACGTGCCCCTCCTCCATCTGTTTTTCCAGGTTGGCGGGGGAATACATCCAGTCCATCATGAAATCTATCTGCTCTCTGGAAAGGAGGTCCCGGTATGTGGCCGGAAAAGCCTGGCAGGCCAGTTCATGGATCAGCGTGATGTCGTCCTTGGCGGCTTGGCGGAGAGTCGGCATGGCAGAAATATTACACGGAAAAGCGCCGGATGAAAAGGGTCTCTTCCCCATTTCCGGCGGAATTTTCCGGCATGGCCTATTTTCCCCTACCTATTCCGGCGGAGACATCCTATGCTGAGTGCCGCCGTTTTTCTGACAGCCTCCCGGGAAATGCTGTTTTTATGGCGAACCATGCATGTCCAGTCATGAAAGAACCCATTCCCATACAACAATGGCTTCCCGCGGGGCCTCTGAGGGAGATGGGTGAAAAATACGTAAGCCAGCTTCCGGACGTAGCGCAAAATCCCATCGGTCCGGAATCCCTCATGCACCAGTCGGACCATTCCTGGTCGGAATACCTGGTAGCCTATTCCCTCCTGTACCCGGGGGTAGTCGTCATCCTGGCCCTGCTGGGGGGGCTGGGGCTTGGGGCTTTCTTCATTTTTTGCCGCCGCCGGGAATATTCCCACCGTATTTTCTGTTCCAAATGCGGCTCCATGATGTACCCGTGCGGGCTGCACTGCCCGGAGTGCGGCACGCCCAATCCGTCCCCCCGTGCCCTGAACTGGATAGGATATTCCAGGCTGCGCACCGTGGTTCCTCCCTCCGGATGGAAAAGGCATGAGGAAGTTCTCCGCAGTTACCGGCGGTGTTTTTACTGCGGGCAGCCTCTCCGTGAGCCCTCTCTTGACCAGCGTTGCCCCGCCTGCGGCAAGGCGGTGCTCCAGGGTGAGCAGTCCGTGGACCGGTATGATGCGTATATTGGCCGCCGCAGGGGGTGGACCTTCGCTGCCGTGGTCGTGCTGGGGGTGGTTCCCATTTTGGGGCCGCTGCTGGCTTCCTCCCTGTACAGGAGAACGCTCATCAACCCGTATTCCCTGTACATGACCGTGTACCGGGAAAGCTTCCTGATGGTGGTTCTTTTTCTGTGCCGTCATTTGTTTCGCCTGCTGCCGTTCATCGGCATCATCGGCATGCCCGTCCTTTGCGTGACGGAATACCACCTGTACCGGCGCATGTTCCTGTGGAAGGCGGAGAAATATGATTTCAGGGGGGAATGAAGCAGGAGACCCTCTTCCGGTAATGCCTGTCCGGCGCCTGCGCGGAAAATCATGGGGTGCGGGGCTGTTGGGGCTTCCGGGCAGCGTATCGTTTCCGGCAGCCCGCTTTATGGCGCGCGGCGGCAGATCCGCAGTGAAGCGTGCGCCGGATCAGCCATGAAAAGCGTGCCGCCGCGCCGGAGGCAGGAAATGGGGATAAAGGATGGCCGGCTCCTTGATTGACGCGCAGCAGGGGATGCTGAGTTGATGGAGAGATGTTTTTAATGAACGTTTTACGTCTTATTGTATCAAGTATGACAAGGAATTGTTTTTTTCTTATGGACTAAACTTACCTGGTACAGTATGTAGGCAGTGTTCCCCGGAGGGGGCGGGATGATTCCCAAACCCCCGCATGCGGAGGAACAAAAACTGTAATATAAATAAAATGAAAATGAAAAGAAAACTGGCATCGGTTCTGGCGAAGGCTTTCTCCGGAAAGTCCGTGCCGGAAAAGAAACGGGAAAGGGAGGCCAGGGCCTCCAAAAAACTGGAAGCGTGGCTGAAGGCTTCCAGAATGCGCTCCTTTTAAGGAAGCGCCCGTTGAAGGGAAGGGCGGATTCGGGCGCCGGCGTCCGGTTCGCCGGCTGGGACGGGGATGTTATCTCCGTCCTGTTGTTTTTACCGGAAAAGGTATGTCTTGATGACAGTTGCGCCTTGACTACGGCGGTGGAATGTCCGTTCATCTGGGCAGACATGACCATACCCGGAATTCTTGAAGAAAAGTTGTCCTCCGCATTAAAGGCGGTGTTGGGGGAGGAGCTTCCCGCTGATTTTCGCGCCTCGGTGACGCCCTCCGCGGATTTGCGGTTCGGGGATTACCAGAGCAACGCCGCCATGGTGCTTGCCAAGCGGTGCCGCACGAATCCCCGCGCGCTCGCCCAGCAGGTGGCGGACCGGATAGGGCAGGATGCCGTGTGCTCCCTGGAGATTGCCGGGCCCGGATTCATCAATTTCCGCATCAGGCCGGAATTTTACGCAGCGCGCCTGCTGGCCATGCTGGCGGATGACCGGCTGGGGGTGGAAAAAGTGCAGGCCCCCAAAACCATTGTCATTGACTTTTCCGCTCCCAACGTCGCCAAGCCGATGCATGTGGGCCACATCCGCTCCACCATTATTGGTGACGCCCTTTCCCGCGTGGCCCGTTTTGTGGGGCACCATGTGATTACGGACAACCACATCGGGGACTGGGGTACCCAGTTCGGCATGATCCTGTGGGGCTGGAAGAATATTCTGGATGAGCAGGCCCTGGCCGCCAACCCTATTGACGAGCTGCTGCGGGTGTACAAGGATGTGAACCTGATGTGCAAGGAAAAGCCGGAACTGCTGGATACCTGCAAGGCGGAACTGGTGAAGCTCCAGGCCGGGGACGGGGAAAACCTGGCCATCTGGAAACGCTGCGTGGAAGTTTCCAAATCCGGCCTTTCCAAAATTTACGACCAGCTTGACATCCATTTTGATTACTGGCTGGGGGAAAGCTTTTACAATGATGCCCTGGCCCCGCTGGTGGACGGCATGATCGCCGCCGGAATGGCCCGGGAGAGCGACGGGGCCATCTGCGTGTTTTCCGACGGTTCCGTGCCGCCCAATGAAGACCCCTTCCTCGTGCAGGACAAGGGGGAATGGCGCGCCAACCCCTGCATCATCAGGAAAGCGGACGGAGGCTTCCTGTACGCCACCACGGACCTCGCGACGCTGGACCACCGCATCAGGACGTGGGGCGCGGATTCCATCTGGTACGTGGTGGGCGCCCCTCAAGCCCTGCATTTCAGGCAGATTTTCTCCACGCAGCGCCGCCGCGGCATGGACGGGGACTACCGGCACATTGCGTTCGGCTCCATTCTGGGTGACGACCGCAAGCCGTTTAAGACGCGTTCCGGGGATACGGTTTCCCTCCAGGATGTGCTGGATGAAGCCATTGAACGCGCGGCCCGCGTGGTGGAGGAGAAGAGCCCGGACATGCCGGATGAGGAAAAGAAGCGCGTGGCGGAAGTTGTGGGCATAGGCGCCGTGAAGTTTGCGGAGCTGTCCCAGAACCGCATGACGGATTACGTTTTCAACTGGGACAAGATGCTGGCTCTTCAGGGAGATACGGCGCCGTACCTCCAGAACTCCTACGTGCGCGTCCGCTCCATCTTCCGCAAGCTGGACGGCGGGCCTTTGGACTGGTCCGCCCCCATTCAGCTTTCAGAAGATGCGGAAATCCATCTGGCCCGGCTTCTGGCCCGCTACGGGGAAGTGGTGCCGCAGGTGCTGGACGACTGCCGTCCGAACGTGCTGGCCGCCTACCTGTTTGACCTGGCCAGGGCTTTCCATTCCTTCTATGAGGCGTGCCCGGTCCTGAAGTCGGAGGGGACGGTGCGGCACTCCCGCCTGGCCCTGTGCGAGCTGACCGCACGCACGCTGAAGCACGGGCTGGGCCTGCTGGGCATCCAGCTTCCGGACAGGATGTAACCGTTTCTCCCGTATGGACGTCTCTTTCCTCCATGTCCTGCTGGCCGCCGCCGTGGCGGGGTGTTCTTCCGCCGCCGCGGACGGGGCACACGGGTATTGGATGAACAGCCCGTCCCTGAACGGCTGGCGGGAAGCCGTCTTCCGCGCCGGCGTTCCGGCGCAGCCTGCCGTGCTGCCGCCCGGCGTGGAGCCGATGATGGTGGGTTCCTCATCTCCCGCCGCGCAAATGCTGGTGCTGGAGGGAATGACGCATCTGCTCACGTTCGGGGACATGAGGGCTTTCCTTAAATTTGACGCCGCTCTCCGTCTGGACCCGGACTGCCTCATGGCCCACTGGGGCAGGTGCATGAGCCTGATGGGCGCGGGGCCCGCCTTCCAGGACCAGCGCGTCCATTCCATGAAGCGCATGAAAGAGCTGGCGCTGCGCCCGGACTGCCCGGAACGGGAACGCGCTTATGCGGATGCCCTGGCCGTGCTGCTGATGGATGGCCCCGTGAAGGCGCGGGAAGCGTGGAAAACCATCTGTTCCACCTGGAAGCGCGACCCATACGCCCCCCTCTTTTACGCCATGCTCCTCCGGGACGGCTTTGACGGGCAGGGCAACCCCGGAGAAGGGCAGAAGGAGGCCGTCCGCGTGGTGGAAGACGTCCTGAAGGAACGCCCCGGCTCCCAGGCCGCCCTGTTCATGCGCGCCCTGCTGGAAGAGGTGGCGCCATCCATTTCTCCGGCAACGGTGGAAACCGCCCGCAGGGCCGTGTCCTCCAACCCCTTTTCCGCATCCGCCCATCATTTACTGGGCCATTGCCTGTTCCGCACGGGAGATTATGAAGGGGCATCCGCCGCGTTCAAGGAGTCTGAAAATCTGTGCCTGGCCTGGGAGAAGGCGGAAAACGTGTCTCCCGCGCTTGATGACGCCTACTTCCGTTCCATCCTTTACCGTGCCGTTTCCGAATTCTGCGCCGGCCGTTACAAAAGGGCGGAAGCCATCGCCTCCAGAGCCGCTTCCGTTCCCCTGGACAAAAAGCATCCGCTGGCTCCCGGAACCCTCCTTCAACTGTGGGAGGCCAGGACGCTGCCTGCGCGCCTGATGCTGGCCCGGCCCAGCCTTCCCCGGCAGGCCCTTGTGCTCAAGGCTTTTCCGGGCCCTCTCCCCAAAGGGTTTCCGGATTTGAGCAACGGCATGACCGCAGTGGCCTCCCAATACATGGGCGCATGCTACGCCGCAAGGCAGGGCAGAACGGACGCCGTGGCGTCCGCCTTTGACAAGATGTCCGGCATTCTGCGGCTGCTGATGGACGGCGCGGACGCTGCCCGGAGGCAGATGAGCGTCTCCTACTGGGCGCGCTGTCTCCAGACGGGCAGCCTGTATTCTTCTGAAATCCGCTCCCTCATGTTCCCGGATTCCGCCAATGTCTGGATGTCCGAGGCCATACGGAGCCAGCGTTTTTCCTCCCTGCTCCTGCCTCCCGTAGTGCCATACCCTGCGGAATGGGTGCTGGCCCGCGCCTACCTGAAGGCCGGAAAATTCCGGGAATGCGCGGATATGTGCGAACAGGCACTGAAACGCTTCCCGAACCATGCCGGAGTGCTGGAGACCCTGGACAAGACCCGTTCTTCCGGAAAATAATTAGGAATAAACGTGGGGGAGCGGTTTTGATGCCCGGTTTCCTCATGGATGGATTGGAGATGGCATTCCCCCTCATCACGATGGAACATGACGTCCAATCCCGGGACAGGAAGCTTGTTCATCTTGAAAAATAAGCCTGCGGTGATAAAAAAGGGGCGTGAAGCCGTGCCCGGAAGGTTGCGGGTTCCTTCTCCGCCGCTATGAAGATGTTCGGTCCGCATGCCCCGGAGGCCGGATCCGCCGCAGCATTCATCAAGATGCTCAGCAGGTTGCGGCTGTTCCGCCGGATGTTCCTTAAACATGGTAAGTTTTATTTTTTCATGGCTGTTGCGGCAAATACTGGAACGCGTCCGTTTTCATTTTCAATAACATCATACATCAAGCAATATGAACCATCCCTATCTGGACCCCTCCTTTCTGGTTTCCTGGTCCCGGCTTACGCCGGAGGCCATCAGGCCGGACATCACGGAAGCCATCTCCCGCGCCAAAGAGAATATCCGGACTATTTGCGACCAGCCGCTGGAGTCCCTGACTTATGAAAGCACCTTCGGCGCTCTGGAAAAGGCCTCCGAGGATCTGCACCTGGGCTGGGGCCGCATCATGCACCTGGACTCCGTCAATGACGAACCCGCCCAGAGGGAGGCCATCGGGGAAATGCTGCCGGAAGTGGTGGCTTTCTCCTCCTCCGTGCCGTTGAACCCGCGCCTGTGGACGGTGCTGAAAGCCGCGGCCTCCTGTGACTGGGTGAAAAGCCTTTCCCCCGTCAGGCAGCGTTTCATCCAGGAAACGCTGGCAGACTTCCGCGAGAGCGGGGCGGACCTGCCGGACGACGTGAAACCGGAATATGCGGAGATAGAAGCCCAGCTCTCCCTGAAGACCAAGAAATTCGCGGAAAACGTGCTGGACTCCACCAACGCCTGGGAACTCATTGTGGAAGATGAAGCGGAACTTTCCGGGCTGCCGGATTCCGCGAAGGAAGCCGCCCGCCTGGATGCCCTGGCCAACGGCCACGGCACGGAAGAAGCCCCCCGCTGGCGCTTCACCCAGAAATTCACCTCCCTCCAGCCTGTCATGCAGTTTGCGGACTCGGACAGCCTGCGCCGCCGCATGTGGGAGGGCTCCTGTTCCATTGGGAAGGGCGGGGAATACGATAATGAAGCCCTTATCGCTGAAATCCTGGAACTGAGGGACAGGAAAGCCCATTTGCTGGGGTACGGCTGCTTTGCGGATTACGCCACTTCCCGCCGCATGGCCGGGAGCGGAGCCAACGCCCTGAAATTCATCAACGACCTGCATGACAGGGTGAAGCCCTCTTTCCTGAAGGACATGGAAGCCGTTCGCAGATACAAGGAGGAAAAAACAGGAAAACCCGTGGAAAAGCTCTCCCCGTGGGAAACCGGATACTGGTCTGAAAAACGCCGCCGCGAATTGTACGCTTTTGACGAGGAAGACCTGCGCCCGTATTACTCCGTGGAAAAAGTCATGGAAGGGCTCTTTTCCATCTACTCCGGCCTGTACGGTATCACGGTCACGCCGCGCCCCACGGTGGCGTTCAAACCCGGTGAATCCGGGGAAGCGCCGGAAGGCACGGTGGAGGTGTGGCATCCGGACGTCCTGTTCTATGAATTGCATGATGCGGAAAGCGGGGAACACCTGGGTTCCTTTTATGCGGACTGGCACCCGAGGGACTCCAAGCGCGCCGGAGCGTGGATGAACTACCTGAACGTAGGGGAACCTCCGCACGGCGGAAAACCCCGCGTTCCCCATCTGGGTCTCATGGTCGGCAACATGACCAAGCCCGTAGGGGACAAGCCCGCGCTGCTGTCCCACCGGGAGGTGGAAACCATCTTCCATGAATTCGGCCACCTGCTGCACCAGCTCCTTTCCGATGTGGAAGTGAAGTCCCTGTCGGGCACCAACGTTGCCTGGGACTTTGTGGAACTGCCCTCCCAGATTAATGAAAACTGGTGTTGGGAGCGTGAATCCGTGGACCTCTTCGCCGCCCACTATGAAACGGGTGAAAAAATACCGGACGAACTGTTCTCCAAAATGCGCGCCGCCCGCAATTATATGAGCGGCACGGATTTCATGCGCCAGCTCTGCTTTGGCAAGCTGGATCTGGAGCTTCACGTAAACTGGCCTCAGTACAAGGGTGTTCCGCTGGAAGAAACGGATGAACGCATTCTGGCGGATTACCGGGTGCCGATGACGGACCGCGGCCCTTCCGTGGCGCGCCGCCTGACCCACATCTTCGCGGATCCCACGGGTTATGCTTCCGGTTATTACTCCTACAAATGGGCGGAGGTGCTGGAAGCGGACGCTTTCAGCCGCTTCCTGAAAGAAGGAGTGCTGAATCCCCGGACCGGGCGCGACTTCCGCCGCTGCATCCTCAGCAAGGGCAACAGCAAGCCTGCCGCTGAACTCTACCGCGACTTCATGGGCCGTGATCCGGACGCGGAAGCGCTGCTTGTCAAATCCGGCGTTCTTTAACCTCTCTACCCATATTATCTGCACAATCCTTATGCCTGAACAAAAGAGACTCTCCCTCGCCGGCATCGGGTGCGGTTCCCGTACGCGCACCTACATGAAGCTGGCCATGGAACAAAAAAACCGCTACCGCATTGCCGCCGCGGCGGATCCCGTCAAACAGCGCACGGAAGCCGTTCGCGACTTTGCCCCGGAGGAGGAACGGGATTCCGTCCGCCTGTTCAAGGATGCCGCTTCCCTGCTGGCGGAACCGCGCCTGGCGGACGTGGCCATCATCGGCACGCAGGACGACTACCATTACGCTCCGTGCAGGAAGGCCATGGAGCTGGGCTATCATGTCCTGCTGGAAAAGCCCATCGCCAAGACGCTGAAAGAAGCGCTGGAGCTGAGGGATACGGCTCGCCTGCTGAAGCGCCGCGTGGCCGTGTGCCACGTGCTGCGCTACACCCAGTTTTACCGGACCCTGAAAAAAATCATCGACAGCGGGGAAATCGGGGAAGTCATCACCTTTAATGCCAATGAAGGCGTGGGGGCGTGGCACTTTGCCCACTCCTTCGTGCGCGGACACTGGGGCAACAGCAAAACCTCCACGCCCATGATCGTTGCCAAATGCTGCCATGACATGGATATCCTCTACTGGCTCATGGGCCGGCGTAAATGCCTTTCCGTCGCCAGTTTCGGGGAGCTTACCTTCTTTACGAAAAAGACGCTCTCCTCACCCCGGCCGGAACGCTGCACGGAGTGGACCACCCCGGTGGGGGAAGACCCCTGGGACGCCCGCAAATACGCCACGGACGACGAATGCAAACGCTGGCTGGGCATGGTGTATGACCGGGCGCAGGAAGCTACCGCGGAGGAAATCTGCGAATGGCTGAAAACCTCCCCGTGGGGCAGGGACTACCTCCAGTGCGACAATGACCAGCCGGACCATCAGGTTTCCATCATGCGCTTTGAGGGAGGCTTGACGGGCACGTTCACGATGACGGCTTTCGAACAGGGGCGCCACATTGAAGTGTATGGCACCAAAGGCAAAATCCGAGCCGGAGTCTTCTACAAGGAAAACGGCCCCGGGGAAATAACCGTGACGCCCCACTTTGGCGGAAAAACCCGCGTGGTGGAGCTGGAGGAACTGGCCGGAGGCTACCAGGGGCACGGCGGCGGCGACTGGGGATTGATTGAGGCTCTGTATGATGACATGCTGACGGTGCCCTCTCCGGAGGATATGACCACTTCCATTGAGGAATCCGCCCATTCCCATGTGATGGCCTTTGCCACGGAACACGCCCGGCTGAGCGGGCAGGTGGTGGATGTTGCTGACTTCGAACGCAAGGTCGCGGAAGGCATCCTGAATTATTGATGCGGTTTTCCTCCTTGAGGGAAAGGAAAAGGCGCAGGCGTCCAAAATGCCTGCGCCTTTTTGTATATAAAATACTATCCTTTTTTTAGGCGGATTTAGAATCCGGTGTCAACATAAAAGAATCAAAAAATGTAGATAAATGAATCTGTTACCATGTTTTTTCCTCCAGTCCCGAACGGGAAAGAAAACGAATTGTCCCCTCCGTCCATTATGGAAACACAAAAAGGAGGAAAAACAAAGCCTCTCTCAATGAAAATAATTTTTAGATTAATTATTAACGCATTACATACATGATGAACTGAAATGCCAATGACCGGATTATTTTTTGTACCGAAAATGTTTCATCCTTTGCATTCGCAATGCGGATTCTAAATCCGATATGGAACGGATTGTTATGAGAAAAACATTGTGTCTCTTGGCGGTTTTGGCGTTGGTTCCTATGGTTCATGCTTCTTCGTTTTCCATTGACCTGTCCCCGACGGGTTCTGGGACTACAGGAGTTTCTTCTTCCGGGATCACTCCTCAAAACGTCTTCGGTTATAATGTCGGGGAATGGCACGGGACTTGGGAAAGCAGTAGTTTAAGTGGTCAGGTAGGGTTTGACGAAGGAGTCCTCAGGTTGCAAATCGGAGCCGTGGCCTCCAATAATGCCGGAGGAAATTTTGCCGGACTCAAATTTGACATGCCGTCTGGGGCGGCTTCCGCCTCCCTGCAGTTTGATATTGCCAAAACTTCTTCTTGGGGTGGTTCCCTTGGGAATTTTGAATGCAAATATATTTGCAATGTTTATGGTTTCTCGGATGATGGAGAATCTACGGTCATAGGAACGTGGACATTGGAAAACGCCAAGACGAACCTGACGAACACTCCCTCTTCCTTTTCCATTAGCTTGGATTTGAGCGGAACGGATGAATATGCGTCTTATGGATTGATATTCAACTCTATGGAAACGTCAACATTGGGAGCTGGCGCTGGAATGGCCGCTGACGGTGTTCCGGAACCGGCTACGGCCTCTCTGGGACTTTTTGGCCTGGGCGCCCTTCTTCTGCGCCGCCGCAGAAACTGATGACGGTCATACAGGTGATTGACCGGACAGGCTGTGTCCAAGCCGGTTTTGTGCGAAGAGGGGATGGTTCATCCCCTCTTTTTTATCCGTTTCCCACGCAGTTTTTTCTGGTTTGATGGACAGGGACGGATAAAATGGCGGACGGTATTTATGGTTAAGGTATTTTTCAAAAGGGCAGCCCATTTGCTGACAGCGTTTTTTGCGGGAGGCGTCTGTGTCCTGCAGGCGGCGGAGACGTCCGGCTTCGGCATAGACCTGGGTAATGGTTCCGGAACGGCGCAGGAGGGATGGACCAATGTAACCATGCCAGCAACGGCATCGGGAGGCGCCAATACATTTGTTGCCGTTCCGTTAATCAGGAATGGTGCGGCTTCTTCTTCGTCGTCCGTGGCAGTGGGAAGCCTGTTCGGAAGGCTGGTTTCCCTGACCGTCTCCGCCAGATGCAGTTCTGGAGGTTCTTATACGCTGGCGGAACCCAATACCCGGTATACCTGGTATGAAGGGGGGAAGCACAGGCACAACGGTACGAACGCTGACGCGCCTTCTTCTTTTGAATTCCCCAATGGCTGCGAAGCTTTCAATACCAGCATGCGTCTGAGCGCCAACGGGATGCCGTCCGCCTCCGCCGCGGCCAGGCTTTCCTTCTCCGGATTCCAGGCAGGCAAGGAATATACGGTATCTTTCTTTTGCGGGCACAATGCGCCTGCTTATGAATCCATGACGCTGGTCAGCGGAACTCTGGTGGATGTGCGGGGGCTTCAAAGTTCCATGGGGAGCCTTTCCGGGAATCAATTTTCCGGTCTTTCCAATTCATCGGAACAGGACGCTTATCTGGCTGTGGAGTGGAAGGCCTGTGCGGATGAACAGGGCAGGCTGGTGTTTGATGTGACCAAGGAGGCGGACAGCAGCGCTTCCGGCCGCATGGAACTGAATGCCGTTACCGTCAGTACGGATGATTCCCCGGCTCCGGAAGTTCCGGAGCCCCGGCCTGTCAGCGTCTTGCACAATAAGGCGCTCATTTTTCTTCCTTCTTCTCTTGCGCTCCCCGTTCCTTTTTCCACCTGGGCGGCTGAAGGCCAGTTAACCTGTGAATTCTGGGTCAGGCCCAATGATGATGCCGTCACGGGAAAAATCATTTCTTTGGGAAATGCGTCTGTTTCCCTGGAATACGGTTGTCTGGCTCTGTCTGCTCCGGATGGGGATTCCGTCGCTTCCGTGAAAGCTACCGGGAAGGAATTGGCTGCGGGGGAATGGCACCATGTAGCCGTCTCCGTCGGGGAGGAGGTTATCAGTCTGTATGTGGACGGAGGCCTGGCCGTTTCCTCGCCGCGGTCGCCTTACCTGCAGGCCATGAAATCAGGCTGGAAAGGGATTGTGCTGGAGGCGGGGTTCAAGGGCGCTCTGGA
>ERZ779621.717-NODE-717-length-11920-cov-5.476275_pt1 | contig 11920 bp, 10 predicted proteins | sample MGYA00514215_ERZ779621 | MGnify/ENA primary metagenome ERZ779621 (study PRJEB29562, sample SAMEA4376715) | mouse gut metagenome | isolation source: Cecum | study: EMG produced TPA metagenomics assembly of the A DSS colitis mouse model was used to assess the...
CCTCTCCGTATCATGGGTGGAAAGGAAATTCATCAGCATATCAATTGCGGGCTTGGGGTAGTGATCCAATATAGTCATGATGCTTTCCTTAAAAGCTCTTCCGTCCGCATATTTTACATATCGAAGAATTGCTTCCTTAAAAGGGTAATTCATCACGCAGTCCAACTGACCGCCAATAAGGTAGCGCCTGCGCACGCCGTAGCTTTCCTTGTTGGTGGCGTCCTCCCAGACCTCTCCGTAAATTATTTTGTCCTTGCCCATCTTCTTGACTGCCTTGTTGAGATTGTCAAGAAACTCGTCGGGCAGCTCGTCCGCAACGTCCAGACGCCAGCCGCGCGCTCCAGCCTCTATCCATTTTTGCAGAATACCGCCGTCGCCGCAGATATAGTTCGTGTACTGTTCGTTATTCTCGTTAACATTAGGCAGCGTAGTAATTCCCCACCAGCTCTCATAGCGGTCAGGATAACCCGTAAAGCTGTACCACGGAAAATAGGGGCTGTTTTTGTCCCGATAAGCGCCCGTGTCGCTGCCATAGCGCCCAAATTTGTTGAAGTAGACTGAATCCGCGCCCGTATGCGAGAAAACTCCGTCGAGGATAATGTCTATCCCCATCTCACCCGCCTTTTGGCAAAGCTCCCTGAAATCCTCCTCGGTGCCGAGCATGGGATCTATTTTTTCATAATTTGCGGTGTTGTAGCGGTGGTTTTCATGCGCCTCAAAGATGGGATTAAGGTAAATAACCGTAACACCGAGGCTCTGAATATATGGCAGCTTTTCGATTATTCCCTGCAGATCTCCGCCAAAATAGTCGTTATTGCGCACCACGCCCTTGTTGTCGGGCTTGTAGTAGGGCGTTCCCCACCAATCCTCGCGTATTACCCTGTCCTCGGGAATATTCTCATGTACCGCGCCGCTCTTGGCAAAACGGTCGGGGAATATCTGATACATAATTCCCCCGCGGATAAATGATGGTGTATAAAAATCGTGATCGAATACGGTAAGCTGGAACAACTCCTCACCCTCGAATACTCCCACAGAAGCGCCGCTGCGCTTTATATAACGGCGGCGTCCGTCCAGAACGCAGGTGAAATAGTACTGGTGCATTCCTGTGTTATTTGGCGTAAAAACGCAGGTATAAGTATTGTCCTCGCCGCTCTCGTCCTGAAGCTCAAGCTCTATATACCGCTCCTTATACCCCGGGCGGAACATTACCAGCGTAAGATCCTGAACCTGTGAGCTTTTGGGTATGCGCACGTTGAAAATGCTTGGCTGACCCTTGCGCAAAGCACCGAAGGGGTGCTTGTAGCTGCTGTCAAAGCAGTCGAACAGAGGTACGCCCATTAAAACCAGCTCCTTCTAAATAATATTTTAAAGATAAAAAGAGTTAAATGTAAGAGGTTTAACCACACAAACAGCAAGGTCCTCTTTACAATCTGTATTTAAAGTTGACCTTAAGCTATTATTTTAAATAATTTCAAAATTCCCGCAATCGCGCGGAGTTAACGTAGTGAACGAAGCGCGACTGCGGGAATCTGTCAGAATTTGCTCTACAAATTCTGACACTTTAAGATATTTCCTGCAACGATATTACATTGCAATTGTTTTTTACCGCTGATATTTCAGATTCCAGATATCGCGCGCATAGTCGGCAACGGCTCTGTCGGCGGAGAAGCGTCCCGCGCCGGCAATATTGTACAGTGACTTTTTGTTCCAGTCCATGCTGTCGCGGTAAACCTCGCTTGCATAAGCCTGCGTGCCGCGGTAGCTGCCGAAATCAGCAAGCGCCATATAGAAATCCTTGAACTTGATGGAGTTGGCAAGCTCCTCGAAAGTAGCGCCGTTTATACCGTTATACATACGCTGGATAGCATCCGCGATAACGGGGTTGGAGTTGATATAGCTCTCAGGGTGATAGCCCTTTATGCGCAGCTCATTGACCTCATTGGTTCTCATGCCGAAGATAAAGATGTTGTCTGTGCCAACCGCCTCATGTATCTCAACGTTAGCACCGTCGTAAGTTCCCAATGTAAGTGCGCCGTTAAGCATAAGCTTCATGTTGCCCGTTCCCGATGCTTCGGTTCCCGCGAGAGATATCTGCTCTGATATCTCGGCAGCGGGCATGAGTATCTCAGAAAGCGTTACGCAATAATCCTCAAGGAATACGACGCTCAGTTTCTCATTGAGCTTGGGATTGTGCTTTATCTCCTCGCCTATGCACCATATCATCTTAATTATCTGCTTGGCGATATAATACCCAGGTGCAGCCTTTGACGCGAAAATATATGTCTTGGGAACAAAAGGCGCGTCGGGATTCTGAATGAGGTAATTATAGTCCGCCAGAATATTCAGCGCGTTAAGCTGCTGCCTCTTGTATTCATGCAGACGCTTTACCTGAACATCAAATATGCTGTCGATGTTCAGCTTTGTGCCGGTGGTCTTTTCAACGTGATTAGCAAACTTTATCTTATTTTCACGCTTTATCTTCCCAAGCTGCTCAAGCACCGAGCTGTCATTCGCGAATACCTGGAATTTTATAAGCTCGCTTGCGTCCTTTTTGAAGCCCTCGCCTATGCACTCGGTCAACAGGTCGGTAAGACCGCGGTTGCTCTGAAGCAGCCAACGGCGGTAAGCGATGCCGTTTGTAACGTTTTTGAACTGGTGGGGATTATCAAGCGCCTGAAGCTTGAACACATCATCCTTGATTATCTGACTGTGCAGCTTGGAGACTCCGTTTACACTGTGCGAAGCCGCAACGCAGAGATTTGCCATATGCACCTTGTTGTCCTGTATAATGGACATCTTGGTGACCCTCTCGCTGTCCTGCGTTCTCGCAAAAAGCGCTTCGCAGTAGCGGCGGTTTATTTCGCAGATGATGGTGAACACTCTCGGAAGTATCTTTTCCATCAAGTCCTTGTCCCACTTTTCAAGCGCCTCAGCCATAACGGTGTGGTTGGTGTATGCAAATGTGTTGGTAACGATATGCCACGCCTGCTCCCAACCATAGCCGCAGTCGTCAAGAAGAACTCTCATAAGCTCGGGAATTGCAAGGGTGGGATGTGTGTCATTGATGTGGATAGCCACCTTCTCATGGAAGTTGTCCAGCGTACCGTAAACTTTCATGTGGCGCATAACGATATCGCCTATTGAAGCCGCACACATGAAATACTGCTGTCTTAAGCGCAGTGCCTTTCCCTCAGCGTGGTTGTCGTTGGGGTAGAGCACCTTGGATATTGAGTGAGCGATGTTGTTCGCACCAAGCGCCTTGGCATAATCGCCTGTATTGAAGCTGCTCATATCAAAGGACATATTTTCGGCACTCCACAAACGAAGCTTTGAAACACCGTTGCTGTCATAACCCGAAATGTACATGTCATAAGGAACGGCATTTACGGAATTGTAATTGACATGCTCAAGGTAATGATAGTTGTTCTCCCAATACTCGTTTATCTGTCCGTCAAAACGAACCTCAACAGCCTGATCGGGAACGGGAACGAGCCATGCTCCGCCGCCGGGCAGCCAATTATCTGGAAGCTCGGTCTGCCAGCCGTCAACTATCTTCTGCTTGAAGATACCGTACTCATAGCGTATGGAGTAGCCCGTGGCGGGATAATCGCAGGTAGCCAGACCGTCCATATAGCAAGCGGCAAGTCTTCCAAGACCGCCGTTTCCAAGACCGGCGTCAGGCTCCTCCTCATAAACTCTGTCCAGCTTAATGCCCATATCTGCGAGAGCCTGCTCCGCCTCGTCCTGCATTCCCAAATTGTAAAGGCTGGTCTTAAGCGAACGCCCCATAAGGAACTCCATAGACAGGTAATAAACCTGCTTTCTTCCGCGTGAGTTGCTTTCAAGCATGGAGTCATGGCGCTTTTCTTTCAAATGATTAACCACAATACCCGATAAAGCGCGGTATATCTGTGTAATAGTCGCATTTTTGGCATCGGTCCTGAAATCGTATTCCAGAATACCCTCCAACTGCTTTTTCAGTTCTTCTTTTGTATACGGTGATTTCATTGAAAATTTTTACCCCTTTCATGTTTACTTCGACGGCAAAGTAAGCCGATTTGTCGCTTCTACGCCTTTTCCCCGTCGTAATATAAAATTATACATTTCTATTATAACCTATTTTTTCCCAAATTTCAAGGGCTTTTGACCGTTAAACGAAAAATTTTGTTGAATTGTCGATTTCATGCCTTCCTTTATCTTTTTTAAATCATTTACTTCCAAACAGTCATTTAGCCTCAGCAATAAATCGGACTTCATATATCTTTTTCAACAAAATGATTATAAATGTTCCAATATTTTTGGTATACCCTATCCTTCTGTCCGTCAAAATTCAACTGATACATTCTGAATGTTACCAAAAAATTTTTAGGCTGCCATTGTTCCTCATATGAATAGCAATATCTCATGCCTATACTCCGCATAACACCACCGCTTCCGGGGTTGTTTTTGTCGTGAGTCGCCGTTATGTATGGAACTCCATCATACTTTAGCCGTGAGACAAGCGCCCTGCTTGCTTCGGTAACTATCCCCCTGCGCCAGAATTCTTTGCGCAGTGCATATCCCAAATCATGACTTTCGTCCGTATCCGCTTTTACATAACCGATGGGAAAATTATCCTCTTTCAGGCAGATGGCGTAATAGTATTCCTCACCCGCAATACGTTTGTCATAAAATTCTTTTGTTTCTTCAAAACTTTTTACGGGAAACCATGGCAGAAAAGTATTTACCTCTTCATCTTTCAATAGCAAATACAATGCCTCTAAATCTTTATCACTAAATTCTCTCAGAATAAGTCTGTCAGTTTCAAGTTTCGATATTGCCATTGAGATCCACCCATATTATCCAATTATCTATTATCATACCGAACTGTTCACTAATTTAGCCGTATCACTGCTTTCTCGCGATACGATATTCGTCGTCGGGACTATAATAAGGACAATTATCATTTGTGCCGCTCATAAAGCGGTACATCTCATCCTCATCCAGGTTGACAAGGCAAACATAGCACTCGCAGTCCTCGTCGAAAACATAATTAACGCAGTCATCACAGTTTGATTTTGGCATAATAACTCCTTAACCAATAGTATAAATAAACTCCACCCTGTCACCCTCTGACAGCACAAATTCTCCCGCAGAAACGTTGGGAGTTTCTCCATTGACTTTATAGACCCAGCCGCTCATATCCCCGAAACCAAATTCGTAAATATGACCTATGCCGCGCACATATACTCCGTAAAGTGAGCCGACATAATCCACAGCGACCCGCTGCTCACGTGCGGCAGCGATGAGAGCGTCAAAGGCGGTAGCGCCATCCTCTGCGGCTGTTTCGCATTCGGCGATAACTATGCCGTCCAACGGAATAACCGAAGAGGGATTGACATTCTCGTCTATCCTGTCCATTGACGCGAGAACCGACAAGCAGTCTGCGGCTACGGTCACTTTCATATTCCCCGCGCGCTCCTGCGAGTAGTACTCCGAGGGGCTGCGAATATCCAGCAGCCACACTCCGCCCGCTGCCGCAAACAGCACCACCGAAACGATCGCAAGGCTTTTGCGCTTAAACACACATACGACAGCCAGCACAACACCTGTCAACGCCAGACATAAAGAAATAATCAGCGTGATTGTAAATCCGCTCAGTTCAGCTGTTTTCGAGGAAAATATTTCGGCTGACTCGCATATCTCTGTCATGGTCTGCTCCGAAGGCAGCTCCTCGGTTTTTTCGGGAAGAACCGTGGAAACCTCTTCATGATCACCAACCGAAACGCCGCACGTGTCAAAAAGGCGCTCTCCGCGCTCTCTTAACATTAGTGCAGTTAGAGCCTGAAGCGCCTGTACAGAAGCTGCTCCGTTCACTCCGCCGCCGAGGGTATGCGCAAAGCCGCCCTCCGCACGATACTCCATCATTGCCGTAAGCGCGCGGCTTACGCGGCTGTCGCTGATATCGTATCCGGCAGCGGTAAAAGCTATTATCGCCTGAGCGGCGCTCTCACAGTTTTCAACACCCATGGAGCAAAAACCGCCATTTTCAAGCTGTAAAGCCGTAAGGCAGTCTACTGCCGCCGCAAGTGCTTCCTTTGCCGCAGGAAATTCCTCAAGCGGCGCAAGAGCGTATACTGCCGCCGCCGTCATGTCGCAATCAGCTCTTTCGCCGCGCAGGCTGAACCCCCCATCGGGAAGAGCCGCTGATATTATATGCTCCGCTATGCTTACGCGCGTATTCAACGCGCCGCTTTCAGCCTCCTCACCGCTGCAGTTTGCCGCTGTCAGCGCCCAAATCCACGCGTTAAGCCCCTGCCTGTCAAGGCTATCATTATCATATGCCGCCGCGGATATAAGCTCCTTGGAACACTCTCCGAAGCCCGACAGCACCACAGCCGCTCTTTGCAGATCGGTGGGCGGCACAAAGTCCTGTTCCATAAGCTCCGAGGCAGCCGCCTTAACGCTGCCGACAAACTCCTCTGAGCCGCTTGAGTAGTCATCTCCAAGCCGCGCCGCGCAATATGCTGCCCAATCGGACTGCCCAAAGCCCAATCCCTCAAAAAATCCTACGCGCTCACCCGACAAATGATCGAAAACCAAGTCGATGATCTCACCGTATTCCGCTTCCATTGGCACGGAATCCGCCGCATATGCCGCGGGTGCTGCCCAAAGAAAGCCCAAAGCGGTCTGCACCGCTATGATGACTGCGCAGACCGCCGAAAATTTTATCCTCATTTTGTCTTTCCGGAAACTGCAACCGCACCGCCCGCAAGAAGTATCACACCGAACATTACCGCGGCGCCGCCGATACCAGTATCAGGGCTGCCTTTGCTCTCCGCGGATACGGAAGCGTCCACCTCTTCATTGCCGGAATCGTCGGAAACTTCCTCCGAGGTTGTCGGAATCAGGACTTCTGCCGCGCTTTCCAACGCAGCTGCCGCCGAGTCAATCTCAGACTGAGATACGCCGTATTTCGCCAGCACATCCAAGGCTTCTCTGAGAGCCGGAGTATCATTTTTCAAATCAACAGCATATGCGCATTTTTTTATAAGCTCCGAAGCGTCTACCTGCTCTGTCAGAGCAGCTGCGCCGCCCCACTCGCTGTTGTCAATGCCCAAGTCCGCGCCGTAACCGTACACTGTAAAGCGGAACTCCAGCACGTCACCGTTCTGTGGTTCATAATCAACGATGCCAACCTGAGCGTATTCGCCGTTTATAAAAAAGCTCCAACCGCTTTCAGCTGTATAGTCGAACGCCGAAAGATAGCCCTCGTTGTTCCGCTTATTCATTTCAGGACAAACAGCCGCTACCTCCGCAGGTATCTCAGCACCGGTGTCAGCGTCCGTAAAACCGGTAATGTAAGCGCCATAGTCAGATTCCGTGAACACCACACCGTCATCTCCTACCGCCCGCTTTACGATATCAACGCCTTTGTCGCCCTCGAAAAGCGGAACGTTAATTGGCTCAACGGTAAAGCCCTGCCCTATCACCGACTTTACAGCGGTAAAGCTCACATAACCCGTCGGCTCGTCCGCTGCCGCCGCGAACGACAGTGTAAGCGCGGCAAGCGCCGCCGCGGATACTCCCGCGACAATTTTCTTTGCTTTCATTTTCTTATTCCTCCGATAAATATATTTGCGGCAGCAGGTCTTCCGGCTCGGAATATCACGCAATGCGCCTGCCTTCCCCAAGACCTAAATCTCCAGTGACACTATACGACGCAATACAACTTCCTCACGGCAGCGGGGACTGCTGCGGATTTACACCGCATTCCGAAAAGCATGGGCAAAACAGCCCGTCTTTTCTTTGCCGACCGCATTATGATTATATCACCTTTCAACCCCTTTGTCAACCCGTGAAAGCAATATCGGGAACGGCTCACGCGGAATCGTTCCCAAACATCTATATTTCGCGGCTTATCCCGCGGCTCAATATTCTCGCCGACGCTGCACCGCTGCCGGAAGCTCCTATGATATAATCACCGTGAGAAAATACGGCAGTGTCGGGCAGCATAAAAGTATCAACATTGCGCAGATCGCGGGTAATTCCCACGCCAAGCCGCTTCAGAAACGCCTCTTTGCGCACCCACACCTTTATGAACTCCGCTCCGTCTGAGCAAGCGGAAAGTTCCCTTTCACTCAAAACGTGAATCTTTGCCGCATTGCTTACCACCCTGTCACCACGCTCGATATCAACGCCCACCTCGCCGTCGGAAAATGCCGCACACACTGCACCTTTGGTGTGCGACAGCGAAAAATGAAGACTGCTTCCCGCTATATATGGCTTCCCGTGCGCTCCGCGCGAAAACTCCACCTCGCGCGGAGAAAGCCCAATACGCTGTTTTATCCCCCACAACACAAGCACCTCAGCCATAAGCGACTCTACCTTTGCGGACTCGTCGCGCTTGCGCAGCACGCTTCGGCGGCGGTTCTCCGTAACCCTCGGCAAATATTGCTCAACATCCGAAAAGCGCAGCCCACTTGTTTCCAAAAAATAAATATCCATTATACCTCACCGTTATCCCCGCCGCTCGGTCATCAAACCGACGCCCGGTCAACACACGGACATATCCGCGGAAATACCGCACTCGGCGCAATAGGCTTTGATGCGGCAAAAAATGTGTTATCCCTGTCAAAAACTCATGCGCAAACTTAAAAATCAATATTGGAAAGATTCTCCTCCAGATGATTTCCTCGCGGTCTTGAACAGCGGGCTTTTTTTGGTGACCACACGCTCCTCAATACCCTGCGCGGTGCACAAGCGCAGCGTGATACGCCCGCTGTCCACCCTGGGATGGCGCAATATACGCGCACAACAAGGATCGCACTTCTCCCGCGAAACCGCAATAAATCCAAATTTCTCGTCCTCATAGGGGACTTCACCGCCCTTAAGCCGCTTATGAAGCCTGCTGCGGGCTATACGAGCAGTGAAATGACACCAGTCGCCCTCCGTCAGCGGACACTCGCCGATTTGAGGACAAGGAGCGGCTATATATCCGCCAAGCTCCGTAAGAAGCGCCCGTGCCTGTTTCAACTGTGAGAAGCCCTCGGGCGTTCCCGGCTCTATTATGACCAACAGCTTATCTGCCGCACTCCACAATTCCTCCAGCACGGCACGCCGTCCCGAAGCCGTCATCTCGTTAAGGCAATACGCCGATATCACCAAATCGGCATGCCGCTCCAGACCGCCTGCTACATCGCGCCTTATCCACCGGAAATCTGCTCCGCAGCGCTTTGAAAGCTCCGCACCCATGTTTATCATGCCCTGCTCGCGCTCAACACAAGTCACGTCGCCGCAGCCCGTCAGAAGGTACGCCGCAAGGCTCGCCGCTCCGGTGCCCGCACCTGCGTCCAGAATTGAACCTATATCTCCGTTAAAATGGTCCAGCGTAAGCTCCAGAGCTTTTGAAGCCGCCCCAAAGGTTGCCGGCATACGCACCGCCGCGTAAGCGAGAACGTCAAGATCTCCGTTAAGCAGCGGCTTCCCGCTGCCGCTTTCGCCGCGATATCGCTGCGAAAGAAGCTCCACAGCCCGCGGCAGATCCTTTCGACCCGCCGCAAGCTCCTCCACATACTCCCGTATTTCATGGGGAAATTCCATTGTATTCCTCTTTCAGGCTGCGCTGCCTGTCCTGCGCATATCCTCAAAAATAATTATTACAGATTTCATTTGCAACAAATTTGCCCTGAAGCAGCTGACCGTTCCCCTTGGGGTGCAGTCCGTCAAGAAGATATCTGCCGTCACCGCCTTCAACCTCAAGTTTTTCACATATCCCACAGCCGCCATAGCAGTCTATTGTCTTAACCGAAAGCTCACGACAAATTATCTTCATATTCTCTATGATAACGCCGTTTTTGGCATTATGTGCGGGACTTCCCGTCTGTACCGGCGTCATCACAAAAACACGGCATTCGGGGAAATTCTCCTTTATCGTCTGAATACACCAGCGCATCGCTCCAGTTACCGTAAATAGATCGGCGCTATCCGCGCTTTTTCCTTCAAGCGCCGCTTCCGCACTGCCGATAAACTCCGCCGCATCGTTTGTTCCATATGCGAACACAAAAACATCCGGTGCGGGATATTCACCGTTTTCAACCTCCGCCAAAAATTTTTTGATATGTACCACCGCGCAGTTATTCATACGCTTCTGAAGCTCATCCGCGTCCTCGGTAGGCTCCCAGCCAGAGCTTATTCCAGCGAAATCAGGAGAACCGTACTCCTGCGTAGTAATCATTCTGCCGCCGCATTCCACACTTCTCTTATACCACACCGAGCTTCCAACCGCAGCATTGTGGTGACTTTTCATATTCAGCGCGCGGTACACATGATAGCTCCACTGATTTCCCTGTGTTATGCTGTCGCCCGATACACCCAAATTCAATTCTTTAAAATTCTTCATAATATCGTCGCTCCGTTTTTATTTTCTTAGAACCCGTCTTCATGAAATACGCCTGCATAACGCACCGAATACAGGCTCTTGTTTTTCACGCGGATATCACGATATCCCGCATGATATTATTGTAATACATAATCGCCTTTTTGTAAAGGGGGTTGCGGAAAATATCTCAGAGAAACGCAAATAAAAACAAATCGCCCCACTCAAATGAGAGAACTCACAGGACTGAAGGTGTTAAGACTCGTTTTAATCAGAAATTTCCCTTTTCTCTGCCTTTAATCCACTTAAATCAAACTCCGGTGTATACTCCTCCGCCGCGGAGCTTTTTTCCTGCATATACCCGCGCAGCCCTGCCGAAAGCACGGCATCCAGCGCTTTGCGGTACTCAAATGTTGTCACGCGCCTGTTAAGCTTTGACAGAGCACTGTCTGTCCTGACCCTGCCGAAAGGAGTATACTGACTCATAAGGCTGAACAATATACATTCTCCGAAATGCTCTCCAACACGCTTTATAACCTCAATGCTATCCTTATAATACGTTGGCAGAACCATGTGGCGCACAACCGTCCCTTTTAACAGCACTGCATCGGGAAGCGGCTCGTCCTGACCGACAGCACCGTATCCCTTAAAAACAGGAGCGCCCGTTTGCCTGACCATCTCCCCGACTGCCGACAAGGCAGTTTCAAAATATTTCGGAGCGTTGGAAAGTCTGACAGCTGCTTCCTCCGAATAATACTTTATGTCAGGAAGATAAATATCCACATATCCATCAAGCATTTTCAGAGTTTCCACACGCTCATATCCGCCGCTGTTATATACTACGGGGATTTGCAGCCGCCCCCTTGCCATATCCAGCGCACTGATGATCTGCGGCACAAAATGAGTGGGATTCACCAGATTTATATTATGCGCTCCTTGTTTCTCAAGCTCCAGAAATATCTCCGACAGCCGCTTTACGGATATCTCTTCTCCGTACCCGCCGCTTACCGAATAATTCTGACAATAAGCACATCTCATAACACACCCAGAGAAAAACACCGCGCCGCTTCCACGGGTTCCCGAAATACAAGGTTCCTCCCAATAATGAAGTGCGGCGCGTGCCGCCGTAACATTTTCGCCCATTCCACAGTACCCGCGCCCGCCGCGTGACCTGTCAGCTCCGCACCTGCGAGGGCATAATTCACAACGCATACGTTCTCCCTATGAAAATTTTATTGCAGCATTTGATTTGCTTTCAGTCTTTTATGTGTCAGTTGCTGTGGTCTTTTTTAACATTTAGGTTGCTTTTGCTATTTTAAAATTGTAGTGTTTTCTTGCGGATACCGTGACTTAACCTTTCAAGAAAGAGAGAAAGAACAGAATCCGACAAAAGCGGGAATATTACTCCTCTGAATTAAAAAAGTCCGACATCAGACTCGCTTCGTTTGTATTTGCTTACCAAATAGTTATTTTGAGAAAGTTGTCTTTTTGGAGGAGTGCTTCGCTGCATCAATTCCGCTCAGACAGCCGATGTGTCAACATATAAAACCTTTTTTACAA
>ERZ779621.718-NODE-718-length-11907-cov-7.689504_pt1 | contig 11907 bp, 10 predicted proteins | sample MGYA00514215_ERZ779621 | MGnify/ENA primary metagenome ERZ779621 (study PRJEB29562, sample SAMEA4376715) | mouse gut metagenome | isolation source: Cecum | study: EMG produced TPA metagenomics assembly of the A DSS colitis mouse model was used to assess the...
AATTATCCATTCTTGCTAATTTTTAAATAAACCATGTCCCGCAATTGTTTTCCGTCCTCATACATGGGATGGTCGTAGTTCTTGATGAAGAAATCGGGTATCCGGTGGGAGTAGGTGAAGCCGCACCGTTCATAAAACGGTATGGTATAAGTACTGTCTCCTGTGCCCACTAACATCGTCTGATAGCGGTCTTTGTAGTGCTCCAGCAGAAACTTTATCAACTGTGTTCCATATCCTTTGCGCTGATAGTGCGGATAGGTTGCAATGTTCTTTATTTCGTATGTTCCGTTTCCTTCATCGGTGATTACGCAGGCGGCTTTTAAGTCTCCGTCGTAAAGGGCAAACATTTCTCCGCGTTCCAGATAAAGGTCAATCATAGATTCCTGCTCGTCTGCGAGAAGCAGGAGTTCGAGGAATTCTTTCTTGTTCTTTAAGATAGGTACGATATTAATCATATAGTATTGACTGAATTGTTTTCAAATTTCCCAAAGATAGGTATTTGAAACGGGACGGACAATTTTTTGGTGTTAATTGGCTGCCAATCGATAAAATTCTGTAGTTTTGTAACTTCTGAATTCAAAATTTATACTAACACACAACAAATATGAAATATAGAACTTGCCTGACAACACTTCTATACAGCTTCCTTTTAGGACTCATCCTGCCCGCTTCGGCACAAAATTCTCTTCAACACCAGAAAGACTCTTTACGTCATGCCCTCGAACATGCGGAAGGCATTGATAAGTTGCAGACTTACAACAAACTGTACTACATCTATATGGCAGAAGCCGGCGATGACCAGAAAATGGATACGCTGATGACGCTGTTTGAGCAGGCGGAAGCCGAAGCCATCAGGCAAGGCGACACACAAATGCAGGGAATGGTGTACGGCAATAGGATTATCTCCTATATAAACAGGAGCGAGCACGACAAAGTCATAGAAAAGGCGCCCGCCTATCTCGACTTTTATATCCGGCACGACTTGTGGAAATTCTATTATCAGATACACATGCAGCTTATCACCGCCTACAACCTGAAAGGAGACTATGAACTGGCCGCCGCCGAAGCCGGGAAAATGTATACCCGTGCCCGGGAGCGCAAGGACAAGGCAGGAATGGCAACCGCGCTCTATGCCACCGGCATCATCTATAACCTGCAGAGGAGGCCGAAAGAGGAAGAAGACTGCTTCCGGGAGAGCATCAGCCTGTTGTGGGAAGTTTCCGGTTACGATAATATCCTGACGCAATCCTATGCCTTCCTGTGCGTGTCGCTTCGTGCACAGGCACGCTATGACGAGCTGCTGCAACTGGTGCCCGAATATGAAAAAGCCATCGCCCGCTTCGAGAAAGCCACCGGCAGGGTGCAGCCCGAAGCTCGGGGAAATCTTTATGTGGCACTGATGAACACCTATATAGATATTAAAGAATATGACAAGGCGGGCATATACCTCTCCAAACTTGAAGGTAGCGTCAGCAACAACATGTTGAAATTCGAACTGCTGCGGGCAAAGGCGCTGATATTGCAGTCGCGGGGAGATTACCGCACGGCACTTGCCGTTATCGACAGTGCCGTAATACAGGTTCAGGAATCGGCTTTCAACCTCAATGCCGTGCGTAAGATAAAGATGGAGATACTGGCACGGGCGGGGCGCAATGATGAAGCGTTCAGTCTGCTGGACGAAATCATTGCGGCGAACGACAGTATAAATAATGTGGAAGTCAACGCCCGTTTTGACGAACTGCGCACCCAGTATGAGGTGGAAAAGCACATTGCCGAGAAAGAGCGTAATTTCCATTATTTCCTGTTTGCCCTTGGCATTTGCCTGGTTCTGGTGTTGCTCCTGGCAGGCGTCTTCTACTATAACCGGATTATTTCTACCAAGAACCGCAAGCTGTACGAGCGAATCAAGGAACAGGACAGGTTGGCGGAAGAACTCTCCAGAATGGCACAAGCCTGCGAAAGTACCGCATCGTCGGAAGTTCTGCCGCAGACATCCGATACTGCCGCCACCGTTGAGCAGCACCGGCTGGTTGCCCGTTTGCGCGAGTATCTGCTTTCCGGTGATAACCTTTCTAATGCCGAGATGAACCGTGACGAGATTATCTCCGCGCTCGGCACCAATAAAAACCTGCTGACCGATGCCGTTAGAGCCGTGGCGGGGAACTCTCCCATGGAGTATATGCGCATGCTGAAACTGGACGAGGCACGCAAGATGCTCGACCATCATCCCGAACTTACGATTGAGGCGATAGCTTTCAGTTGCGGCTTCAATATCCCGAGCACCTTCTACCGTCTGTTCCGAAAACAGTATGGCATCAGTCCGGCGGAATACAGGAAACAGGCAAATAAATTATAAACGTCTACTTACCAATCCCCCCAAAATCAAAAGCACGGTCCATCCGTGCTTTTTTTGTGCCCACATGCCTCAGAAGTGTCTGAGGAGGGTGTGTTGCAATATAATTGGGACAAAATGCAATAAAGTCGGGACAAAATGCAATAGTGTTTCATCCGTAAATCGCTTCTTTTGCAGCATGATTTCTAAAGAACAAGAGCGATGAACGAATACATGTACCTTCTTATTGTGGCATTCTTTTTTTGTATGGTGATAGCCATTTTTTGCCTCTTCCTATATTGCCGGAAGATTGAACGGAAGTGCAACCATTGCATTGCGAAAAGCCTTCGCGAACTGGACCGTATGTTTAAAGAACTGGAACGCATGCAGGTGGAAAGGGAAACTATTGAAAAGATACTTAAAATAAGGATAAACCTATGAAACACTTACAAAGACATCTATTGGTTCTGTTCCTGGCGCTGCTGCCGGGAGTGGCAAGTTTCGCCGGAGAAGCGGCGGACAGTCTCTACATCTTTCGCTTTGTGCAAGGAAAAGATGCGTTCTACGCCCCCTGGCGGGACAACAGTGCGCAGCTCGAAGCACTCCTGACCCTGCTACGTGCACACCGGGAGGCCATTCTTTCGGGCAGCATTCCGGTGCGCGTGGATGGATATTGCACCGGACAGGCTCCGGACGAAGAGAACCGACGCATGGCTGCCGTGCGCAGCAACCGGGTGAAGTCGGAACTTATCGGACGGGCAGGAGTGACGGAAGCCTGCTTCGTGACCGCCAACCATGCCGTGGAGTACGCAGAAGGAGTGCGGAATGTAGTGACCGTGACGCTGTGTATCCCCGTCGATATCAACGAAACGAAAGAAGATTTACCCGACGCGGCTGACACGGATTTAAGGGTTGTTCAGCAGGGGCAGAAGGCTGTGCAGCAGGAGCAGAAAGCTGTTCAGCAGGGGCAGAAGGCTGTTCAGCAGGAGCAGAAAGCTATTCAACAAGAACAGAATGCTGTTCAGCAAGCCCAGAAGTCTGCCCGGCAAGCGAAGAGCGAAGCGGCAACCCCGGAACAGCCAACACCCATCCGTCGGAAAGAACAATCCCTTTCCCTCCGCACCAACCTCTTGTATGATGCCTTCCTGCTGCCCACCCTTGGCGTGGAATGGCGCATCAGCCACAGCATCGGCCTCAAGCTCGACGGCAGCTTCTCCTGGTGGGGCGGTAATCACGGCAAAGTGCAGAAAGTGTGGCTCGTCAATCCCGAAGTGCGGTGGTATCTGCTGCGCGACAGACGCTTCTACGTAGGCGTCTCCGGCAGCTACGGCGAGTACAACATATATAAGTATCTGCCCGGCAAACTGCTGAAAGGCGACACCGGCTATCAGGGCAAACTATGGAATGCGGGCGTGACGCTGGGTTACCAATTATCCCTCTCCCGCAGTTTCTCCCTCGACTTCAACCTCGGCCTGGGCTATACCCGTTCCGCCTACGACAGCTTCGGCATGACCGACGGCGTGCGCATCCATAAGCAGCAAGACGGAACAAAGAACTTCTGGGGCCCCACACAAGCAGGCATCAGCCTCGTGTGGACTATCGGAAACAACAAGTAAAACCATCTAAAACCAACGCATATGAAAAGGAATATCAGACAATGTCTTATCGTAGCAGCCACAGCGCTATCCCTTGCCGCCTGCGACGTGAAAGACCCCATCTACAACACCCCGCACCCGGAGCAAGGGGCAATTACCCTCGTTACCGACTGGAGCGGCATTGGTGAGGGACTGACCGCACCCGCAAGCTATACGGTAGAAGCCGGTGACTACTCCGCCACCCTCACCGGTACCACCAACCTGCTCGAACCTCTTTTTGAACCGGGCAGCTACTGCCTGCATATCTACAACACGCCGCAGCACATCACCGTTTCCGGTATCACCGCCACCGTTGCCGGGGCTTCGGGCAATGTGGACGGTGCGGGCCCCTTCGTGCAGGAGATGCCCGGCTGGCTGTTTACGGATGCGGTGGATGCCGTGATAGAGCCCGATATGGAGCAGACATTCACCGCCGTGATGCAGCAGCAGGTGCGGCAACTGACGCTCGTCATCGAGCCTACGGGTAGCACTACGGACAGGATAGAGCACATCGAGGGCTACCTGTCGGGCGTAGCAGGTACGCTGGATTTCTCTGCCGGCATCTACGCCACACCCACAAACGTGGAATTGCAGTTCGCAAAGATAACCTCCGGCGCCAATGCCGGGAAGTACGCGGCAACCGTGCGCCTGCTTGGCATAGCGGGTGAGCAGCAGAAGCTGAACGCCATCATTCGCTTCACGGGCGGCAGCCCCGAAGCCCTGAACCTCACGAGCGACCTCACCACGGAGCTTGCCGCCTTCAACGCCGACAAGCGGAAGCCCCTTACCTTGGGCGGGAAAGTAGTGGAGACGCCTACCGGAGCCGACTTCTCCGCCACCATTACCGACTGGACACCGGGCAACGGCGAGGGCGGCGAAGGCGGCTCGGCGGGAATGGAAACGAACAATTAAATGAATTATCACTATCAATAACACTAAAAAAAAGTAAGATTATGAAACTTAGAAACTTATCAATCATTGCCGCAGCAGCCCTTGCGCTTGCCGCCTGCAACAACGACAACGAAGTAATCACCGACAACTGGAACGGCGAAATCCGCCTCACCAGCGGCATCACCTCCCAGACCCGTTCCTACGGCCTCGACACACAGCTTGGCGCAGGACTGGAAGTATCTGCCTGGGTGGACGACAGCAAAAACCTCCCCCTCTACCAGAACAACGTGCTCACCGCCGACGGCACCGGCGGCTTCACTTACGCCACCGACATGTACTACATCTCGCCCGACCCCGTGAACATCTATGCCATCCATGCCAACCCTGCCCCGGCGGGAGACAGCTTCCCCGCATCGGTGTCCCACGAAGTGAAGGCCGACCAGACCACGCAAGATGCCTACGCCGCCTCCGACCTGCTCTATTCCACCAAGCGGAACGTGGCCCCCATCGCCTCTAACGTGGACCTCACTTTCTACCATTTGCTATCTAAAGTAGAAGTAGTGCTGAAGCGCGGCAACGGCGCCCCCGACCTCATCGGTGCCACCGTGACCCTGGAGAACACCGCCCTGAAGGCCACCTTCACCCCCAAGAAAGCCGCCGACATGAGTAGCGAGACCGAACGCCAGGCGATGATAGCCCTCGCTGCCGACCCCAACCCCGCCGCTCCGATTACCATCCCCACGTTGGTGACGACAGACTTTAACGCCACCAATCTCCAGTACGCCGAAGCCATCGTGGTGCCCCAAGAACTAACCGCAGGCACCGTCTTCATCCGCGTGAAGCTGGCAGACAACACGAATTTCGCCTACAAAATCCCCGCCGGAGATGCCTTGAAGCTGGAAAGCGGCAAGCGGTACATCTATAAGATAACCGTGGACTATAAGGAACTGAGGCTGGAAACCGAAATCGAGAACTGGGAAACCATAGGCGCACCCGTAGAAGGCTCTGCATTTCAGGAGTAACCCATAAACAATAAATATAAAGAAAAAAATGAAGAAGACGAACATACCAATATATATAATGTACCTGTGGGCAGCCTTGGTTTTGGCTGCCTGCACAGGCGATGACGACGCGGCATGGCCCGAAGGCGGCGTGCCGCTGGAACTCTACGCCGCCGTAGAGGGATATTCCTCCGCCAACGCCCAGACACGGGCTACCACCGAAAACAGGTGGGAAGGGGGAGAAATGGTGAGGCTGTGGATTAAAAATAGCATCTCCGGCAGTACGGATGAGATATACACCTCCGTCGATTCCGATGGAAAGCTGATTACAAACATCGACTGGACAAGCCCGGATGAGAAAAAGTTTATTAACGGGGTATATCCGTTGTTGTTGAATCTTGAACGATTCTCTGTACAGGCCGACCAGAGAGATAAAGGATATCAGGATAGCGACTGCATGGTTGCTCCCTCCCTCCGCATCACCGTAACGTCCCCCGATAAGACCCTCGTCTTCCGCCACGTCACAGCCAAGGTGGTGGTACACCTCAAAGTGGGCAACGGCGTGACCGACTATGAACTGCGGACCGCCACTGTAACCTTTGAAAACCTCACGTGCACGGGAGGGAATATCAATCTCAACAATGGAACTGCAGGGCAAGTGCGCCCCGGCACCGACCACATCACCCCCAACGAAGTGACCCCTGCCGCCGACGAATACGTACGCACCGTGCGCGCCCTGCTTCCTCCCCAAAATATGTCGGGACGGAAGTTCGTGAAAATAGTCATCGGAGGAAAGACCTTCTACTACACCCCCGCCGCAGGCGAAGCGAACTTCTTCAGTGGCAAGATGTACGAGTACCGCCTCACCGTGACCTCGGAAGGTATCGAAAATATCGACATGGAAGAAGGAGGAGGTACGTGGCAGCCGGTCGAGTAGAACAGTAGCAACTAAATTCATCAATAAAAAAGAAACCGTATGAAACAACATCATTCCATATTTCCCCCGGCAGCATCCCTGGCCTGCGCCCTCATCCTGATGCTGGCGGCATGCACGTCCGACGCACTGGACGAACTGCCCCCTGCCGGCACCGACCCCGATGCCCGCCCCCTCACCATCACCGTGAGCGACGGCGGCATGTACGCCACCGGGCAAACCCGCGCCCAGGAACGCGGTTACAGCACCGTCTTCACCGAAGGCGATCGCATCGGCCTCTACGTGGTGAAGGACGGAACCCTGGAGGTGAAGAACCTCTGCCTTACCCTACAGGGAGGCAAGTGGACGCTGCCTGCCGGCACTTCTCAGCTCTTATACTCACCCGATAAGAGTTATCATGCCTATTATCCCTACCGGAAGGATGGAGATTTGAACGGCAAGGTATTGCCCGGCGACGAAGACTTCTTTAAGTCTGTAGTCCAGCTTTGGGTTGTTAACCCCGACCAGAGTACCTACGCCCAATACACCGCCTCCGACCTGATGACGGCCCGTGGCGTGTATAACAACCATACGCTCAGCTTCGCGATGGAGCACCGCATGTCCCTGCTCATCCTTCAGGTGCCTGCTACGAAATATACCTATACCGAAAAGATAGACGGCCAAGAGATTTCTAAGAGTTATTACCGCTACACGGCGGTGATCAGTGAAAATTTATATTGGCAGGAGAACCCCTATACGGCCCGCCTGCTGTGGAACACTACAGACCCCACACACTTGAATCCGGGACCGTATAAGTATTACTACAACGGAGCTAAGGAGACTTTCCATCTTAAGTATTCCCAATTAAATCTTCAGCCCGGAAAATACACCGTTCACACGCTTGACGACAGTAAGGTGACAGAAGAGTTCCGGTCGTTAAAGGCGGGTGACTACTATATGCAGGACGGCAGCATCCTGCCCGGGGATGAAGATGTCAAGCCGTTCCGTGATGAACTACGGAAGAGTTGTCTCGGCGTAGTCTTCTGGGTGGGCGAAATCGAGGGGCAACACTGGACGCAGACCGGCACCCTAGCAGGCGACCGCCTGCTGATGCGCGACCACCCGGAGTGTGTGCACGGCATGGTCGTTGCGATGCGCGATACCCCTCAGAGGGAGAAGTGGGCCACCGGAAAGGGGACGACTGAGCATATTTATAAATGGGCCCAAAAATCATTCAACGAATTCACATCCGGAGAGCAGGCCGATTGGGAAGAAATACTGGCATCCGATATATATTTCGGTTATTGCAGTTCCCGTTTAATGCCACTGTACGGCTCTCGGCACAGCGACACCACCTTTCCTGCCCTTGATGCGATAGCCACTTATGCAGCCACGTACCCTGCGCCCGCAGGTAGCAGCGGGTGGTTCTTACCGGGCAGGCATGAGCTTGCCACGCTGTTTTTCGGTGGGCCTGACAGTTATGCTAAGGAGAGCTCCACCTACTATTACAAGAATCTTCAGATGCTCAATAAAATCAAGCCCCAGATTGATAAGGCGTCCGGTGATGAGCTTACCGGGGCGTATTGGAGCAGCAAAGAATTTAAAGAAATTGTCTGGTATGTAGATCTTAACATCCCCGACTATGGCGTAAAGCCCAAAACCGATACCTATAAAGTCCGTGCCGTGCTGGCCTTTTAGCGGCCTGCGTGCGGAAGCTGCGAGATAAAACGATTTATTAACCCCCGTCCCGCCAAAGAAAGGAGGACACACAGCTACAGGACGGTGTGATAAACCTGGTTATAAGTAGATTAATCAATAAAATCAGTACCTGCCATCATCAGAAAGGAGGTTAATGCAGGTGCTAAAGAATAAAATATAAACCATTAAAAAAAGAATATTATGAGTTACGGATGTTACTTAGAATTGATAAACAGAGCTTTCAATAAGATTGAAATCACTGTTGAACCTACGGACAAGAAAGAATGGGGAAAGCCGGCTATGAATAAAACAACTTACAATCTTTCTGATAATGACTATTACAGACTCGATGAATATGAAATGACCCCCAAAGGTATTCATGTGTTGACGGCTCACGGACATTTTCGTGTCACTATCTCGATTGACGGGGAAAAGGAACAGTTACAACAAGACTTCGACCTTGAAGACGGACGGCATTCCGGTGCTGTTTATAGGTCTTTCATTTACCCGTCATCATCTTCCGGCATGGATTATGCCGTGCTTGTATCACGCGGGAAATATCTGCAATTGTCGAAGAATGCCAAGAAAGAGAGTGGCTTCGTCAATGATAAAGGATGTTACAAATTTGAATTCTTCCGCCTCTCCGCCCGTCGGTTTGGCGTGATGAACGATTATCATTTCGGTGATACTAATTGTGGGAGTCAAGCGTCTGTTGTAGATAAGCTGATCAATTTACAGAAACGTCCTGAATTTATCGTCATGCCGGGCGATTTGTTGGATTGCCCTACTGCGCCTGCCGGGGACGTTAATCCGCTACATTTTCCTGCCGTGCGTGATATATGGGGAAATCTGATTGACGGACTGGAAGAACAGTCTATACCCGTTGCCGACGGACTGGGCAACCACGACTTATGGACAGGGTTTGGCGGTGAGAATGTGAAAGGCGATATTCAACAAAGAAACAAAAAGCGGATAGCGGAAGGCAGCTTGTTTCTTCCATACGGCATTAGTACTGCGGATAATGCAGCTAATTATGGGAACAAAGGTTATCACTACACATGGTTTTTTCCTCTGGAAAAGAACGGAAAGAAAGTGCTGGTTGCATTTTTTATGCTAAACAATTTGCCGGGCAATGCAAACCGCACTGATCCGGGAGATACGGGACACGGTCATGATGAGGGAACCTATGCATTCGGCGCCTTGGACTATCTCAAAGCAAGCATGCAGACGATGGCATGCAAGCCAGGTTATGATTACATGGTGGGCATCCCCATGTTCCATATCAACTATGGATGTGATGTGAACGGTGATACGTATGGTAATCCGGAGAGATGGTGGACATACGCCGACAAAAAGGCTTTAAAAGATGTTTTAGATAAAGCTCCAATAAAAATCGTGACGGCTTTCTTCGGCCATGAGCACGTTCGTTCTATAGAGAAGCAGACACTTTATATCGGAGATCGTAAGGACCCGGCCAACAAAACAGAATATTCCGGTTATCGCTGTGCCTGCTCTATTGATAAGCCACGTCTCAATATCATTGATTTGGAATTGGTGGAAGAAAACGGCGGCTGTAAAATTAAGATTACACCTCGATTTATAGAAGTTGCCAAATTGACTTCTACGGATGATTGCTTGCCGACGATAAAAGAAGAACTGCAAAGCTGTATCGAACTATCGTGTGGAAGTCCGCGCCGCTCCGGATGATTTTCATCCGGTGATCATTGCGTATAAGGATTTTTGAATCCTGTTTTCTTCTTCTATTTCTATCCGGTACCCCGGTTTTCCCGTGTCTCCGACAAGGCATTCCCGAGTCAGCGACATGACCGCCCCGAGTCGGCGACAAGAGCGCGTCGAGTCGGCGACACGGGAAAACCGGGTTCCGGTTCATTTATTTATTCATTTATTAACACTTAAAACAATCAGAATTATGCCATTTTGGAAAAAGATGCTTAATCAGAAACAAGCGGTTTACTACCCCCGCGCGATAGTGCAGGGCAAACCCGTGGAAACGGAGACCATTGCCAAGGACCTGGCAAAAATCTCCACAGTGAGTAACTCCGACGTTCAAGCCGTGCTGGGCGACATTGCAGGCGTGATGCACACCCGCATGAGCCAGGGCAAGAGCGTCCACATCAAAGGACTGGGCTACTTCCGCTACGTGCTCGACACCACCGGCGTGAAGGACCTCAAGGACTTCGACTTCGAAAAGCAGGTGAAAGCCGTCCGCGTGGAGTTCGTCCCTGAACGCACCCGCCTCAGCAGCGGCGCCTACACCCGCGCCCTGGTGGACAGCGAACAACTGGAATGGATTGAACTTTCAGCCACCACCGAAGATCAGGACCCGTCGCATGGCGGCGATGGCGGGATTGAAGAAAATCCGCTGGGATGAGAAAAAGTCCGGGAGCGGTCTCCGGACTTATTTTATGCACACAGGTTTAAGAATAATGGGAATCGGGGGTTGGCATTCAGGGGGCATTTGTAAAAAAACTACGCTGGAAAACAGAACGTCCCGCCTGCTTCTCAAAAAACGAAAATCGGGCGAGACGAAAATGAATAATATCTTGCTATTTATAATTCTTCTATGTCTTTGATGGTTAAACCCGTCACCTGGTGGATGACTTCGGAGGAGATATTCAAGGCTTTCATCGTACGGGCATTCTCTATGTTTTTCTCCTGCTTTCCTTGCTCAAGCCCTTCTGCAAGCCCTTCTTGTCTGCCTTCTTGTCTTCCTTCTTGTCTTCCTTCCTCTCTACCTTCCTCCGCCGCCGTACTCAGCACATCATTCTGAATCATTACGGCATTGATATGTTCGTCATACGCCAGTTGTTCCGCCCTGTCCATATTGTAATAAATCAGTTTGCGGCGTGCCTCTTCCAGTCCGGGAGCTTTCGTATCGGGGCGGATGATGCCGGTCTTCAGATACTCTATCCACTCCTCAAGCGGGGTGACGGCCACCTTGTTGAACTCATTCACTCGAATCAGGAAGTATTCGGGGAAGATTTCGGCGGGAAGTTTGCGCACGATGGCATCCTTCTCCTTGGTGGTGACCTCCAGAAAATCGCCCGTATGCACGCCCACAAAGGAGTTCTGACCGTGGTACAAGTAATCGTTGCCCTTGCCGATGTCGAAATAGAGAATGCTGATGGAGTACACTTTCTTCACTTCCGAGTAAAGTTCTCCCAGCTCAATATGCTCCGTGATGGCCTTGGCAACGCCGAAGAGGATGCGCTCCAGATAGTATATCTCGCGCGTGTTCTGCACTTCAACGATGATGATTTCGTCCTTGCTATTGCGCGCCTTGATGTCCACACGGTTGAACTTATCGTTTTCACGTTGCTGGTTGCCCTCGCTTTCCAGTATCTCGACGATGCGGATAGGCTCGCCCAGCAACACGGTGAGGAAGCCTTCGAGCACGCCGAAGTTGGCTTTGTTGCG
>ERZ779621.726-NODE-726-length-11830-cov-5.469130_pt1 | contig 11830 bp, 10 predicted proteins | sample MGYA00514215_ERZ779621 | MGnify/ENA primary metagenome ERZ779621 (study PRJEB29562, sample SAMEA4376715) | mouse gut metagenome | isolation source: Cecum | study: EMG produced TPA metagenomics assembly of the A DSS colitis mouse model was used to assess the...
CCGCCCGCTTTGCGGGCTGCGCTTTCACAGCGGATTGCGGGAAATTCATGCGTGGCCGGTCACTTTACGCCTGCCTTCAGCGCCTATGACTTCTTAATTTTTAGGTGATTCGTCGCAGCGTTGCTCTTATAAAACAAATTGTTATTTTTAAAAATACTGCATAGATTGAGCCGCCCGCTCCTTTCGGAACGGGCGACCTCTTTCTTTTGTTCTGCGCATGATAATTTCTATTTCTGCTCCGCGAGTTTTCTTGGTGCAATTTTTTGTTTATCTGCGCCGAGAACCTGCATAAAGGGCTTGCTCCGCTCCAGCGCGAATCTGAAAAGCGGGCAGCCTATAACCGTAATAACCACCAGCTCACCAAGCGCAACCGTGCCCATGCTGAACCATAGCGGCTCTCCGCAAAGAAAAAGCTCAAAGCCGACAATAATTCCGTTGCTGATTATCGGAAGCGCCGACGCAAGCCATATGTTCCTGACATAATACATCGGAATTACCGCAGCAGCCGTAGCAAGCGTTCCGAAAATAATGTCGTACAATCCGAATGGGCTGAAAAGATTCGCTATAAAGCAGCCTAAGATCAGCGATACGCAGTAGTCTTTACGGTAAAAGCAGAGCAATACGAGTATCTCCGAAAATCTGAACTGGATAGCGCCGAAAGCAAGCCCCGGGACAGCCAGCGTCATTGCCGCGTACAGCGCTGCTACAAGCGCAAGACGGGCAAGGTTTCTGATGTTGAAAATTTACCTCTTTTGACATAAAATTTCTCCTTTTTTTTTATCGGTGGTTAGCAAAGACAACACCGTTTTCGATTTTTGCCCAGTGTGGGTATTGTGAAATTCAGGCAAAACCCGAATTTGCAAAAGCTGTCGGTCTGAAATAATATCTCAAACCGATAAATTTATTTTATCATATTTTGGGGCTATTTTCAAGAGGGTAGGTATTTTTTCTGCAATTTTCCCGATAACAACTTTCAATCCGTGTCAAAAACTGTGCAGTCTGTACTGACTTGTCAGCCCTGCGCACGGTTTCTGAACTGTGTTGCGGTCATTCCCGTGCGTCGGCGGAATTGACGGATAAAATGTGTGTCGTTTTCAAATCCACAAAGCTCCGCTATGTTTTTGACAGAAATCGCAGTGTCTGCAAGATAATATTTCGCCCGCTCAAGCCGCGCGGCAAGCACATCCTCATAGCAGCTTACCCCAAACTCCTTTTTATACAGACTCTGAAAATAAGACGGGCTGAGCGCCAGCCGCGCGGAAAGCTCCGCGATACTTTTGCAGCTGGCGGGATCGCGGTAAATCTCCGCGCGCAGAGCCTTAAGCGAAACGGAACGGAAATTTCCGCGCGGACTTCCGCCCGCGCCCCCCAGCTTCGCCAGCAGCAGTCTGAGCAGCAAGTCAACACATTCCCCGCTGTTTTCCCCTCCTGACACCTGCTCTAAGCTCAGCATATTAAGAATATCCTCAGTGCCGCCCGCAGAAATATGCAGAACAGTATTAAAGGGAAGCCTTATCTTGTCAAAAAACGTATCGCGCTCGTCGCATTCGAAATGCACCCAATCGTTTATATATTCCGCGCCCGCCGCCCCGTAATACTGCCGCTCGCCCTTGGAGTACACCACGGCGCTGCCCGCGGGCACCGTTTGGACAATTCCGTTTTGCCGCACAACAGCCGAGGTCTTGAAAATAATTATAAGGTTGTCCCCCGAACCGTTCGGACGGTCAATAAGAAAATCCCTGTCATGACGGAAATCTATCCCCAAAGAGTGAAGCTTCATTATCATGTCCTCGTTAAAATAATGATTTATGTTGATTGCCGCGGTACTTATCTCAATTTATATAATATGACACTGTCTGAAAGCTTTTCCACCAGCCATAATATCTTCCCCTTCACCTGAAATTCCACCCATTATTATCCCGTAATTCAAAAAATTTTATTGTTTTATAACATATGAGCTTGTTTGCGGTTTTACGGATACTCCGTTCCATTTATAGTCATACAATTCCACGTCATCGGGAGTGACCGACATATATTCGCCGTCCATACCCGATATTCTTATTTCGCTGTTATCAATTTCAACATTAACGCAAAAAGCCTGCTTATAAAAAAGAAATCCGTTGAGATATCCATATTTTTTCATCAGCTTTTCCGACGCCATTATCTGAAAGCCGCACCACATATACGAGGCTGAATTTACCGTGTAATATGTAATGTTGTCAATAACCTTAATGTCGTCGCCGTGGTCGTGTCCGTTCATACATAAAAGAACGTTTTTGTCCCGCAGCATATCCCTTACGGCGCTTCTGTTGCTTACTCCCCTGTCCCTATGGCTGTTTACAAGGCTGTGGTGCGAGAAAATAATATGGCGCTTGCCATCATTCAGCTCGTTTTTAAGCCATTCCGCTTCATGAGACGGAACAACAGGGTATATCGCGCCGTTCTCTTTGTAGTTTCTGCCAAGATATGGGATTTCCTCGCCGTTCCTGCTTAAATAGCAGGAATTCAGAACGATAAATTTAACATCATCGTATTCAAATGAATAAAAGGGATTTTTCATTGATAAAAATTTCAGGGTGTTTTTCAGATGACAGTTCTCGGTGTCGTGATTGCCTATGGTGTGATACAGCGGTATACCTGCGGAGCAGAGTTTTTCCAAAACCGCTTTGTTCTTTTCAGCGGGATAGCACAGATCGCCCAGCGAGATGATGAAATCGGGCTTTGTTTCTTCGGCATGCGCCAGCAATTCGGCGATTCGTCTGTCGCCATCGGGAACATCGTCATAATGAAGATCTCCGAAAACCATAAATTTTATCATAATAATTACCCGTCAATCTATATCGAACGTAAACATTTCATAATTGACCCGCAGGTTAAATTCAACACCCGAGAAAGCAGCTTTCCGCGGACAGCTCTCGTCAAAGACGGTAACGAAATTGTTCTTGCCGTTTGTAAAAGTGACCTCACCGAAATAATCTTTGCCAAGATGTATCAGCTTAAATTTCAGCACGGTGTTGAAATCATCCCATTGCCGCGATTCCGAAACGCGCTTTACCTCCTCGTTAAACTCGTCGAGGTTCAGTATTTCAAGCCGGGTATCTCCGTCGATCTTTACATTTGTCGCCTTGAAAGCGTCAACGGTATAATGAATTTCAGGGAGCTTTACGGTAAACTCCGCTTCAAACGGAATATCGCTGTCGTATTCCTCCGACCAGTAAACGTTGGCAAGACCGCTCCAGTATATAGTCATAAGACCATCGCTTATATCGGTTATCTCGATAGTGCCGCTCGACAGGTTTTCATGCTCCAGCACATACAAGGTGCCCGCCTCCTCGCCGTCGGCGTTCTCCTCGTCCTCCCAAACGAATTTTTTGCCTTTAAGCTCCTCAAACGCTCCTGTATGGGTATTGAAGCCATTGTTGTGGTATAGCCGCACGGAGCGCAGCTCATACTCAACGTTTTCGTTGGAACACTTCGCCTCTATTTCCGGAAAAAGATACATTTCCCCGTCGCAGCTGTCGGCTGAAAGGCTGACGTCCGCGATATCGTAAACAATATCCTTTAATCTAAGTTTCCCGTTCAAATCACTCATAATAAAATCTCCCGTTTTACCGTATAAAGCAAATGCGGCATATCAACTCCGCGGTAATGCTTGACCCAACTGTCGGTAACGCTCATTCCGTTTCGCTCTGCGACCCTGCGCGAGGGAATATTCGTGTCGCGAATAATTGAGCATACCTCTCTTGCGTCAAGTGTTTTAAATGCGTATCTTTTGCACGCTTTCGCCGCCTCTGTGGCATAGCCCATATGCCAATATTTTTTGTTTAAAAGATACCCGACTTCGAGCAGCTCCTTATCCTTCCACGGCTGCATGGTAAGTCCGCACTGGCCTATCATCTCCCCGCTTTCCTTAAGAATCACCGCCCACAAGCCGAAACCGTATTTCTTATACCGAGCAAGCTGCCTTTCAAGCCAATTGAGAGTTTCATTTTCGGAAAAAGCCCCGTTGTATGCGTACATGGTCTCCTCATCGCGCAATATCGCGCTCAGCGCGTCGATGTCCGAATATTCAAGCTCTCTGAGCAACAGCCTTTCAGTTTCGCATTTCATAAAAATCTCTCCAAAAGAAAAAAGTAGGATATGTCAGTCTTTTTGATATTATACATCATTGAAATATATTTGTCAAGGTGGTAATATAAACATATAAGAACCTTAAGAGAGCATGACGCTCTTCGGGAAATAAAAGGACTGAAAGGAAACTGCCATGAAAACATTAAAGCTTACCTTAAACCCGCTGGACAAGCGGAGTCAAATCAGGCGCGAGATATATTCCAACTTCTCGGAACACCTCGGCCGCTGTATCTATGACGGCATATTTGTCGGAAAGGACAGCGATATTCCCAATATTGAAGGCTACCGCAAGGACGTTGTGGAAGCGTTTCGTCAGATAAAGCTTCCTGTTCTGCGCTGGCCGGGCGGCTGTTTCGCGGACGAATATCACTGGAAAGACGGAATAGGCGAGCCGTCTGGCAGAAAAAAGATGATAAACACCCACTGGGGCGGGCTGGTGGAGGATAACAGCTTCGGCACGCATGAGTTTATGAGATTCTGTGAGCTTGTGGGCTGCGAACCTTATATCAGCGGAAACGTCGGCAGCGGCACGGTGGAGGAGCTTTCTCAGTGGATAGAGTACATGACCTTCGACGGGATATCCCCTATGGCGGAGCTGCGCAAAAAGAACGGCCGTGAGCAGCCTTGGAAGCTGAAGTACCTTGGGGTAGGAAACGAGAACTGGGGCTGCGGCGGAAACATGACAGCGGAATATTACTGCGACCTATACCGTCAGTATTCGACCTACTGCCGCGAATACGGCGGCAACAAGCTGTTCAAGGTAGCAAGCGGCTCGAACGCGGACGACCTCAACTGGACTGAAGTCTGCATGAAGAAGATTGGTCCCAATAATATGCACGGGCTTTCTCTGCACTACTACACCATTCCATCGGGCGACTGGCAGAACAAGGGCAGCGCACTGGAATTTGACGACGCGAAATATTACAGCACAATAAAAAGCACGCTCTACATCGAGCCTATGATATGCCGCCACAGCGAGATAATGAACCGCTATGACCCCGAGCATAAGGTTGGACTGATTGTGGACGAATGGGGCACATGGTACGACGTTGAGCCGGGCACCAATCCGGGCTTCCTGTATCAGCAGAACACCATGCGCGACGCGATAGTGGCGGCAATAAACCTCAATATTTTTAACGCTCATTCCGACCGCGTTTATATGGCGAATATCGCGCAGGCGGTGAACGTTCTTCAGGCGGTACTGCTCACCGAGGGTAATGTTACTGTAAAGACTCCGACTTATCATGTGTTCGACCTTTACAAGAACCATCAGGACGCGACGCTCATTTACTCCCATGTCGAAAACGAAGAAGCGAGCGAATCCGTTCCCTGCATTTCCCAGTCCGCAAGCGTGAACGAGCGCGGCGAAATAACCGTTACTCTCTCCAACTGCGCGCTTGACAGAGGCTTTGACGTAGAGATAAACGGCTTTGACGTAAAGACTGCCGAAGGACGTATTCTCAGCGGCGAGGTTCATGCGCACAATGATTTTGATAATCCCGAAAGCGTGATTATTAAGCCGCTTGACGTAAGGGTTGAAAACGGCAAAGCGATCGTGGCGCTGCCCGCGTGCTCGGTTGCCGAAATTACCCTTAAGGGCTGATAAAATGGCGCAGGGAAAAAAGCCCTGTCCGCGGTGCTTGCTTGAGAATATTTCGGACGAGGATATCTCGCGTGCAATAACCGCGAGGATTGCCTCCATTCCCGAAGAACAGCGGGTCTCCGCCGAGGAATACGGCAGGCGCTTGCAAATATGCCGCGGCTGTGATATGCTGGTAAACGGTACTTGCGGAAAATGCGGATGCTATGTAGAGTTAAGGGCGGCGCGGGCAACTAATGGCTGTCCGCACGAAAAAGGACTCTGGTAGCCGATAAGGGGGAGGGAGAAAACGTTCCGCTCCCGCGCCGTTTTCGGCGGAGAAGGGGCGTTCAAAGGCGGTGAAAGCAGAGAGCCACAAACTGCCCACGCAGGAAATTTTCCGCGAGAGAGCAGGCGCATGCGGAACGCAGCGAAGCGAGTACCGCGTGCGCATGTTCGGGTCGCGTGATTTCAAATTAAATTGCCCAAGAGGTACGCAAAAACCGAGCAATCAAAGGCGGCGAAAGCAGAGAGCCACAAACTGCCAACGCATGAAATTTTCCGCGAGAGAGTAGGCGCATGCGGAACGCAGCGAAGCGAGTACCGCGTGCGCCTGCTCGGGTCGCGGGAAATTTCAAATTAAAATAAGGAGAAAAGATGAGGTTAGCCGTTTTAGGTGACATACACGCAAATCACAAAGCACTCGAAGCGGTTCTGGCGCGTATTTACGCGGAGGAATACGACGGACTGGTGTTTGTGGGGGATTATGTCACCGACTGCCCATACCCGAGGAAAACCGTTGAGATACTGAGGAACATACCCCAAAGATACCGCATATGGTTTATACGGGGCAACCGCGAAGACTATATTATAGAGTATGGCAAGAATCTACGTGGGTGGGAATACGGCTCAAAAAGCGGAGCGCTTCTTTACACGTTTGAGGAGCTTACCGCCGAGGAAATCGAGTGGTTTGCGGGAATGCCCGTTTCAATGAGAATAGAGACGGGAGGCTGCCCCGCATTTATCGCCTGCCACGGCTCTCCCGAAAGCAACCGCTATCTGTTCCACGCCGAAACGCCTGAGGCGGAGCGCGTTATAAAAGAGATGGACTGCGGACTTAGGGTGGGCGTTCACTCTCATACGCCGTATATTTTTCGCCGCGGAAATAAGATGATAGTGAACGGAGGCGCGCTGGGAATGCCGCAGAACGGTCAGACCAATGCGCAGTTTGCCAAGCTGGAGTACAACGGAGAATGGCGCGCGGAGATAGTTTCGGTGGAATATGATATCGAAAGCGAGGTAGCGGAATTTCACGAAAGCGGACTGCTTCGGAAAAGCGGCGTATGGGGCAGGGGAATTATCGCGACTTTACGCAACGGAGTGAATTATACGGTCAACTGCCTTTACGAGGTGCAGCGGCTCGCCGCGGAGCGCGGGCTTCCCGTCACCGATGAAAAGCTGTGGAATGAAGCGGCGGAAAATATCGGAATGCCCGATTGTACCAATTAACGGATACAGACAATATAAAATCAGCCCGGGAATTCGTACCCCCGGGCTTTTATTTTAATCTTTGTTCGCCGAACGGCGCATATCAATCGATTTTCTCGGCTGAAACAATGGTCGCCGTGCTTATCGTATAGTTGCCAAAATTGGTGTTGACATAATTAAGCTGCAGATCCTTGAGAACAAGCTTCATATGCGCCGTGGAACCCTGCGGTATGTCGCGTTCGAGGTCAAGCGCGGAATAATCGGATATAACCCCCAGACTTAGTCTGAACGGCGCGTAAACAAGCGTTCCGTCCTTCAAAGAATATGTCCAATAAAAGCTGTCGTATTCGACGGGCAGTCCCTGCCAGCTTTCGCCATCGGGATAAAAATGAAGCTCTCCCTCCTCGACATACCCTTCGTCTCCGTCGTAGCGGTCTATATACCCCGTTACCTCGATCTCCCCCTCAAAGCATACGCTTGAACTCATCAAACCGAAAGCGTCATTCAAAGGACTTACGTCATTTACGTAATACTCGGCAAAAGCGTCAGTGCAGGTGAGACTTCCTATCTTATCTCCCTTATTTATAATGAAATAGCCGCCGCTTGCCGCTTCGCAGCGTTCGGTACATTCCCAATTTTCAAGGTCGAATTTTTCGGGGTCGTTATAGCTGTTATAGGTTCTTCCGTCAAACAATGCGGTATAACCGTAATCCGTCCGATAATAAAGATACATGTTCAGAACGGCGTCAGGGTCTTCCTTAAACATTTCCGGCTCAAACACCTCACCGCAGATACCTATATAATCGGTGTCGGAATTTGTTTCTGTGCTGTCTGTCGTACTTGCGTCGGAGCTATCGCTTTCCGCGCTCTCCGGCGCGGCGGTTTCCGTTATGGGCAGGCTGTCGGAAACGCTTATGCTTTCTGAAACGGTGTTATCGGCGCAGGCTGTAAGAACTATCGGGATAATAAACGGTAAAATGCGTGTAAGTTTCATAAAATGCTCCTTAAAAGTCAGTGTAGCAACGGTAAAAAGCTGCCATTCTTCTTGTTAATGCTTTCCTTTTTTTTATGAAAATATTGTGAAGAAACTACAATTTAATTATAACATATATGCATAATGTTGTCAATAAAAATTTTACAAAGTGGTGTTAAAACTTCTCATTATACAAATTTAAATCGTAGCCCATTACTTATATAAACAGCAAAAAAGTTATTTGAACTCCAGCTTCAAAAAATAATATCAAAAACAAATACCGCCTTTTCGTTATATTATCTAAAATAACAAGATTATTTTTGTGAAATATTCTCCCCTTGAAATGTAAACGTTTTATTGTTATAATATAAGATATAATCTTGGGATAAAATCCCCCAATACACCTTTTATAAAGGAGAAGCGCAAATGAAAAAAAGAACACTCGCCGCACTTATGGCGGCAGCGGTCCTGCTGACGGGCTGTAAAAATAATTCAGGCTCAGTCGCCGATGACAATTCCGATGTCAGCGGCGGTGAAAACCCGGGCACGGAAAATCCTGACTCCGGCAGCGACGTTCCCTATACATGGGGAAACGTGGCGATAGGCTGCGGCGGATACACTCCCGAGATATACTATAATGCTGGCGAGGAAGGGCTTATCTATGCCAGAACCGATATCGGAGGCGCTTACCGCTTGGATAAGGACACTCAGACATGGATACCGCTGACGGACGAATTTAATTCGCACGAATACAGCTTCTATGGTATAGACGGTCTGATAACCGACCCTGTCGAGCCTAACCGCGTTTATCTTCTCGCGGGAATGTACACCAAGGGCTGGCTGGAGATAAACAACGCTTATATCCTGCGCTCCGAGGATTACGGCGCTAACTGGGACCGCGTGCCTATGGAGTTTGACGCGGGCGGAAACGAGCCCAACCGCTTCGGCGACCGCTTCGAACTTGACCCCAAAGACAACAAGACCCTTTATGTCGGCGCACGCAACGGTACATTATGGAAGAGCACGGATTACGGCGTGACATGGGAAAAGCTTCCCTTGCCCGAGGTAAAGCTAAAGCAGGAGGACGGCTATACTTTCGGAGTTACTTTCATTTCCTTTGACGACAACAACGACCTGTATGTCGGCGTTGCGGGGGACGGCACGAATTGCTGCTATTTCCGCTCCAAGGACGGCGGCGCGAGCTTCGAGCCGCTGGAGGGACAGCCCAACGACGTTTTCCCCTACCACGGAGTTTCCGACGGAAACGGACATATGTACTTTGCGAACGGAACCGCCGCAGGACCCTATCAGGTGCCCTCAGGTTCACTGAAAAAATACACCATAGCTGACGGGACATGGGAGGACGTCACCCCCGATATGCTTACCAACGGCGTTGGAGACATTGAGGTAGACCCGCAGAACCCCGATATACTGACAGTATCATCAATAGGAAAATGGGGCGCGAACGAGAACGACTGCCTTTACCGCTCTCTCGACGGCGGCGCTACATGGGACAGCATTTTCACAGGCGACGGCATGGACAGGAAGTTCACGCTCGATTATTCCGAAACACCGTGGCTGGATTGGGGCGGCGAAACCGCAAAGCTCGGCTGGATGATGGGCGATATCGCGATAAATCCCTTTGACGGAAACGATATGATGTACGGCACGGGCGCGACTATTTTCCGCACCACCAACCTTTCCGACTGGGACAGCAGCGGAACAGTCAACTTCAAGGTTGTCAGCAAGGGGTTTGAAGAGACGAGCGTTCTCTCGCTTGCCGCTCCGCCTGAGGGAGAGGTTCAGCTTTACTCCGCTATGGGTGATTTAGACGGATTTTCACATAAGGACGTGGACATCGTACCCGACAATCAGAACAATAACGGCTCAATGGGCTCCGCAAACTCCATCGCGTTTGCTTGGAAAAGCCCGAATATTGTGGCGCGCAGCGGCAGCAGCACAAGCATTGAGATATCCTCGGACTACGGCAAGACATGGACCGCAAGAAAACCGAAGGGCAGCAAAGGTGAGGCGGGAACTGTCTCGGTGAACGCCGACGGCTCAACAATATACTGGGTCAACGACAAAGACTCCCGCATTTACCGCACCGACGATCTGGGTGAAACATGGTCAACGGTCGAAAAGGCGTTTGCCGCTCCCGCGATATGCAGCGACTGCATTGACCCCGATACGCTTTACGTATACGCCAGCGGAACGCTTTATATTTCCCGCGACCGCGGCGGAAGCTTCGAGTCTCTCAAGCAGATGACGCCCGCTTCGGGCAGGATAATCCCCGACCCCTCCGCGGCGGGAACAGTGTATATCGCTTCAAACGCAGGCGGCTTATATCGCATAAGCAATTATGGCGCGGGGGAAGATGATTTTTACAGATATCCCTCGTTAATCGCCGCTTCAAACCTCGCCCTCGGCAAGGCTGAAAGTGACGGCGCTCCCCTTGCGATGTACGTTATCGGAACACTTAAAGGCTCGGATATCTTGGGGGTTTACCGCTCCACAGACGGCGGCGAAAACTGGCTGAGAATAAACGACGACAAGCACGAGTTTGGCGCAATCGGAGGTTCCCTCGCGGCGGATATGAGAGTTTTCGGACAGGTGTACTTCGGTACCAACGGACGCGGCATTATTATGGGTCGCTCGGCGGAATAAGCATAATTGATAAAAACGCGCTCCCCTGTTTCGGGGAGCGTACTGTCTGTATAAAAAGTTAAAGCGACGCAATGTTGCCGCAGCGGAATTTCGACCGGTTTCCTCAATCGCGCAGAGTGAGCGACAGCAAACGGAGCGTGATTGAGGAAATTTTGAAATTTTTTAAATCATTTACTCCTTGTCAACATAAATTTAAAGAAGCAAAAAAGATAAACCATTTAAATACATTTTGACGCTCACTCGAAACAGAGGAGCGTCATTTTATTCAAGACCGTCGGAAACGCCCAGATATCGCATGATATCTCCGACAAACTGACCGCCGCAGCGCGCAAGTTCGCCGAGCACGCGTTCCGTGCCGAGCTTCGTTTTAAACCAGTTACCGCGAGTAATCCCAAAAACGTCCACGGGGCAGACTATCAGCTCCGCTTCAGGAAACGCGAGCTGATAAAGCATTAAACAGCGGCGGGCGTGAAACGATTTGCAGACGATTATCGCGGTCTTTATTTTCAGCCCGTATCCGTCAGCTGTATTGCGCGAGAAAAACGCGTTGTCGCGGGTGTGTCCCGACTTGTTCTCGGGAATTATCGCGGAGAGCGGAACACCGTTGATCTTAAGCGCGTCGGTGTAAAATTCGCAGTCGCTGTGGTAATCCCCCGAATAAATATCCGCCTTGCGCTGAACTCCCGGCCACCTGTCGCGCTTTACGCTCACCCCGCCCGAGGGCATAAGGAGCGGCGCATAGCCCTGCTTGTACAGCTCCGCGGCGCGCTCCGGCGGCAGAGGGTCAGAGCCGCCGGGCAGAAATATAATATCCGCTTTCCGCGGCTCGTGATTTACAAAAATAAATTCTCCGATATCTGAAATGATTTTACTGTTCATAATTCAAAAATTTTCCTCAACGTGCGGCTTAAATTTTGCCGTCCGCTCCTTGCCTCTATTGCTTTCTCATATCGTTTGCCGTGTATACCACCTCGGCATAGATGGACGCCACT
>ERZ779621.736-NODE-736-length-11603-cov-4.731469_pt1 | contig 11603 bp, 9 predicted proteins | sample MGYA00514215_ERZ779621 | MGnify/ENA primary metagenome ERZ779621 (study PRJEB29562, sample SAMEA4376715) | mouse gut metagenome | isolation source: Cecum | study: EMG produced TPA metagenomics assembly of the A DSS colitis mouse model was used to assess the...
CAAAACCGTTTGAAGCCTCGGGTATGCTGTCGACGTAGGGAAGATAGGGCTTGATATCATAGATGGGTGTGCCGCTCATCATATCCGCGCCGCTTACATGAAGTATCGATCCGCGCGGGGTATGCTCTATCTTCTCCAGCTTTACCGCGCTTAAGCCTATCTTGTTCGGGCGAAAGGGAGAGCGCGTCGCAAAAACACCCACGCGCTTATTGCCGCCGAGCCGCGGGGGTCTGACTGTCGGCGAGCGGTATTCCGCTTCGGAAAATTCCCACAGCAGCCAGATATGACTGAATTGCTCCAGACCGCGCAGAGCCTCGGGGCTTCCGTATCGCGGCTCGAAAATTATTCTTGCCTTAAGCGAGCAGACAAGCCCGCTCTGGCGCGGTATTCCGAATTTTTCCGGAAAATCCGTTTCAATGTGCGCGATGGGGAAAATCTCCATAATCTTACTCCTCAATGATTTTTCGGATAGCTTTCTCGACCTCCGTTACCTCCGCAAGGAACTCGCTCGCGGAAACACGCACGGCGCCGCTTCCCATTATGATTATCTGCTCCACATTGTCCGAGGTAGCGACCCTTACGCGGTGCTCCTTTGTGAGAGTATGCGCGGTTTTCTCGATATACATATCCGCCGTTTCCGCTTCTTTGGTATAAACAACGGAAATGCCATCCGTTTCCTCCACCTCGCGGTGCTTGCCCTTGACCTTGTACGCGTCAAACACAAGAATAAGATTGCAGTTTTTAAAGCCGCGGTAGTTGCAGAGGATATTTATCAGCCTGCTCCGTGCCGCGTCAAGATTTTCACGCGCCAGCTTACTTAGCTCGTCCCACGCGAAAATGATATTGTAGCCGTCCACAAGAAGATATTCGGGACCTCTTTTGGGAGGCGGAAGCTTGGGGATATGGGCGCTTCGGGGGCGGTCTTCCCTGCGCATGGCGCTGCGCTCATTGCGCTTTATCTTGCCGTAGGTGCGCTCAAAGATATCCATAAGCTCCTTATCCTCCGCGACGCGGCGCTTGTAGGAGGATATCTCGGACAGTGTAACAAATTTTTCCGCTCTTTCCGCGGAAGAGCCGCCGAAATGCAGCCCGCTGTCGCAATGCATTTTATTGCGGACTTCGTTCCACTTAACGACATAGCCTGCCCCATGGGAGCAGAATACGCTGTCCGCGGGATTTTCTGTGTCCGCCTCAAAATCGTACCCCGCCGCCGTGATAATTTCCTCGGAATTGTGGCAGGGGAAATATCCGCAAGGCGTGCAGGAGAGCCTGCCGCGCCCTCGGGTATAGCCTATCACCTCGCTGTGGTAGCCCGACATTTCCGAAACGGGAACGGTGCCGCTAATCACGGAAAACTCTCCGACCGCTTCGGGCTGGGAAAACTCCGCGCCCATTCGGTCAAGGTCGGTCATGGCGCGTCCCACGCTGTCGGTGGGTATCTCGAGCCGAAACTCATAAAACGGCTCGAGGAGCACCGCTTCTGCGCTCGCAAGACCCTGCCGCAGTGCGCGGTAGGTTGCCTGACGGAAATCCCCGCCCTCGGTGTGCTTTAAATGAGCGCGTCCCGCCACTACTGATATTTTCATATCGGTTATGGGTGCTCCCACCAGCACGCCGATATGCTGTTTTTCCGCGAGATGTGTAAGTATAAGCCGCTGCCAGTTGATGTCCAGGTCATCTTTGCGGCAGTCTGAAAAAAAGCGCAGACCGCTGCCGCGCTCCGCAGGCTCTAACAGAAGATGAACTTCCGCGTAGTGACGAAGCGGTTCATAGTGTCCCACGCCCTCGACGGGCGCGGAAATAGTTTCTTTGTAGGCGATGCTGCCGCGGTCAAATTCCGCTTCAAGCCCGAAGCGTTCCGCGATAACGCTTTTAAGCACTTCCAACTGAATTTCGCCCATCAGCTGAACATGAATCTCTTTAAGCTGCTCCGACCATATTATCCTGAGCTGAGGGTCTTCGTCCTCAAGACTTCGCAGCTTAGCCAGCGCCGATGGAATATCCGTGCCGTCTGGGAGCTTCATTTTGTAGGTGAGCACTGCTTCAAGCAGCGGTGCTTTTCCCTGTTTCTGCGCGCCGACAGCCTGTCCCGCAAATGTTTTAGTAAGCCCGGTGACTGCGCATAGAGTTCCCGCAGGGACCTTTTCCGCCGTGACATATTTTGCCCCCGAATATATTCGTATTTGGTTTATTTTTTCATCGGGAGCGTTTTGGTCTATCGCTGTTTTTACAGCGGCAAATCCTCCGTTTATTTTCAGATGGGTCAGCCGCGCTCCGTTTTCATCGCGGGTTATTTTGTATACTCTCGCGGCAAATTCGGTTCTCCTTTCCGGTTCTTCCGCATATCTTTCCAGCGCCGCCAGCAGCTCGTCTATGCCTTTAAGCTTCAGCGCCGAGCCGAACAGAACGGGAAATATCCTGCGCTCGGATATCGCTTTTGAAATAAGTCCATCGGGCACTTCCCCCGTTTCGAGAAAGCTTTCCATGCAATTCTCGTCCAGCTCCGCCGCTGTTTCGGGAATATCGCTTGAAGACGTAAAATCCACACAGCCAGCCGAGAGCCTTTTGCGCAGCTCGTCAAGAATACCGCCGTTCTCCTGAGCGATGTCCATTTTGTTGACAAAAATAAAGGCGGGGATATCATACCTCCGCAAGATTCGCCAAAGTGTTTCGGTGTGGCTTTGTACGCCGTCTGTTGCGCTTATCACCAGCACGGCGATATCAACCGCCGTCAGAGCGCGTTCCGCTTCCGCCGCGAAATCCACATGTCCCGGGGTGTCCAGCAGGGTGAACTCCGCGTTTTCCGTGCGCAGCACCGCTTGTTTGGAAAAGATGGTTATACCGCGGCTTTTTTCAAGATGGTTTGTGTCAAGAAAGGCATTACCGTGGTCTACCCGCCCAAGCTTGCGTATTTCTCCCGCGCGGTATAGCATTGCTTCTGCGAGAGTTGTCTTGCCCGAATCGACATGGGCTGTCATTCCCAGAACTATTCTTTTCAGCGCTGATCACCCCGCAATAAATAATGAAAAACCGCCAGTCGGCGCTCACATATATCATGAGCGACGATTGACGGCTGCACCCGTTGGCTGGTCAATTATGCCGTCGGTCCTTTTGTTATTATCACCGACGCAGTGGCGTAGTTCCTGCAATGAGCAACGGAAAGGTTGATAATATAGTTTTCCCGTTCCTCAAGCATCTTTGCGCGTCCTTCTGTGATTAAAAGCGGAGAACCGAGCCTGTCGCGGAGTATTGAAATCTCCGACGGCTTAACTATTCTCATACCCGTTCCGATAGCTTTGGCAAAGGATATCTTCGCACAGTAGTTTTCCGCGATAAGACTGTTCGACATACCGCGTGATACAATATAACGTATTTCGTCGGGTGAAAAAAAGCGCGCGAGAAATTTGGGATTGCCGCACATCTCTTTTATTCTGTCCATCTCCACAATAGCGGTTCCCGTTCTGATAAAATTCTTATTTAGCATTATGCTTCACCTTAACACGAAGAGCGTTGGGCAACTCCTGCGTTATTGCCTCCCTCATTTTTTCGTTTGGATTGAAAATCAGCTTTACTATGCCGTATCCGCTGTGATTGACAAGCAGATAATACGCGTCCTGCTCCAGCCCGTTGGAAGCATGAACCGTTGCATCGGCGCCCTTGTCCTCCTCGGGAGGATAAGGCGCAAAGTCCTCCGCGGACTTGAGATCAAGCGTGATCATGCGCTTGCGTTTGCGTTTTCCTATTATTTTGTCAATATCCATTTCGCCGTTTGTGATAATATATTCATATTCTATGTTTTGATTGCCCATCAGCCATACTCCTACAAAAAGTATGATGACTGCCGGGATAACAAAACTGAATATAAAGGTAGCGATTGCCAGAAACATAAATACCGTTGCCAGAATAACCGAGCCGATGGCTATCGCCGCCAGTTTTACCATATCCCCGGTGCCGCGCTGTTTTGAAACAAGCTGCTCCGAATAATTGTCCATTTACCGAAACTCCTTTCAAAGGGGTAAGATGTTGGATAAGAGGCAAAATCGGAGCGGATATGCCGCGCTGTTTTGATTTTTACGAAATGTTTTTGCTTCTTTAACTCTTACTCCTAAAGAATTATACCATAATATTTCATGAAAATCAAGACCTTTTTATGTATTTCGCATAAAATAGAGCTATATTTTATAACAAAAACCGTCAGCAGTTAAAAAATAGGTGATAATTTGATTTATGGTGTTGCAATTTTCGCATATTTTTGTTATAATAATAAAGTGCGCGAATGTTTATCAGTAATCAGAAAAGCGCACGGGTTAAGGAGCGTCATTTTTAATGAAATTCGATTATAAAAAAAGGATAGTTATAAAAATAGGCAGCTCAACGCTTGCCTATCCAACAGGACATCTTAATATAAGGAAATTCTGTGAGCTGGTGGAGGTCATGTCGGACCTGAAAAATTCCGGCAGGGAGATAGTTATCGTGTCTTCGGGTGCGCAGGCGGTGGGAGCCGCCAAGGCGGGGCTGCGCTCCAAGCCGACGGATACCCCCTCGAAGCAGGCATGCGCTGCAATAGGGCAATCGGAGCTTATGAAGCTGTACAGCGACAATTTCGCTAAGTATAATCACCGCGTGGCTCAGCTGCTGCTTACAAGGGACGTCGTTTCCAACAAAGAGCGGCGGGATAATGTTGTGAACACTTTCAACAAGCTTTTTGAAATGGGTGTTATACCAATAATCAATGCCAATGATACTATCTCAATAAAGCATCTGGATTTTGACGAAAACGACACCTTGTCGGCAACGATGGCAGTGCTTTGCGAGGCGGATCTGCTGGTAATACTCACGGACGTGGACGGGCTTTACGACGGCGACCCTAAAAATCCCGGGTCGAAGATAATCCCCGAAGTGGACAGGATAAATCCCGATATAATTTCGCTGGCGAGCGGCGCAGGCAGCAGTCTGGGAACGGGTGGAATGCTCACAAAGATAGAGGCGGCGCAGATAGCCACAGAGGCGGGAATAGATACGCTTATTATCGGTAATGAGCGCCCCTCGCTGCTGTATGAGATATTTGAGGGAGAGCCTCGCTGTACATATTTTAAGGCGGCGGAAAATCCCATCAGACAATGATTTGTGCGAAACAAGCCAGCGGAAAACTGATTTCATTGAGCAATGTGTAATTGGGTAATAAACGGCATATTTTAAAGACGAGGGTCAAAGCGCCCGCGCATGAAATTTCAAAAAGTCGCGCATTTGACGAACGGCAAATGCTGCGCGGTTTCCGCTATGTATACGGAGCGCTGCGCAGCAGTGCGGAGTATGCAAAACGGAAATTTTGAAATTTTTTAAATAAGGAGCGGAACATGGAGTATATTGAAGAGCTGGGGGCAAATGCAAAGGCAGCGTCGGGATTTCTCGCAGGGTGCGGGACGAAGGTCAAAAATCTCGCGCTGGGTGAAATCGCGCGGCTGCTCAATCAAAATACGGAATATATCATAGCGGAGAACAAACGCGATATCGAGAACGCGCGGAAAAACGGAATGAGCGAGGCGATGATAGACCGCCTTACATTAAACGAGAGCCGCATACGCTCTATGGTGGTGGGGATTGAGGGCATAATCGCCCTGCCTGACCCAATAGGAGAGGTGCTTGGCGGCGGCGACCTGCCCAACGGGCTTCAGGTGGTAAAGAAACGCGTTCCGATGGGGGTTATAGGCATTATTTTCGAGAGCCGGCCCAATGTTACGGTGGACGCGGCGGCGCTCTGCTTTAAGGCAGGAAGCGCGGTGATACTGCGCGGCGGCTCGGACGCGTTAAACTCAAATAAGGCGCTGACAATGCTTATGAGAAACGCGGTGTCCTCGGTGGGTGCACCTAAGGACTGCATTCAGCTTGTCGAGGAGACCTCCCGTGAAACCGCAAACGCCATGATGAAGCTCAACAATTATATCGACCTTCTTATTCCGCGCGGCGGCGGCGGGCTTATCAGAGCCGTGGTGAACAACGCTACCGTTCCGGTTATACAGACGGGAGAGGGCAACTGTCATGTGTACGTTGACGAAAGCGCGGATATAGATATGGCCGTGAATATCGTAAACAACGCGAAAACACAGCGCCCGTCGGTGTGCAACGCCATAGAGAGCATTCTGGTACATGAGAAGGCTGCTCCCGAGTTTTTCGGGAAGCTGGACGAGCTTTGGCAGGGAAAGGTGTCGGTTATAGGCGACGAAAGAACCTCAAAGCTTATCCGCACAGATAAAATTGCAGATGACAGTGATTACGCAGCGGAGTTTCTCGACTACAAGCTCTCTTCAAAGGTGGTGGGCAGCGTGGACGAGGCTATCGAGCATATCAACAGGTTTGGCACGAAGCACAGCGAGTGCATAGTTACCCAAAGCTTTGAAAACGCAGAGAAATTCAGAAGCCGTGTTGACGCAGCGGCGGTTTATGTGAACGCCAGCACGCGCTTTACCGACGGCTTTGAATTTGGTCTTGGCGCGGAAATAGGCATATCCACCCAAAAGCTGCACGCGCGCGGTCCTATGGGACTTGAAGCGATAACCACATATAAATATCTTATAAATGGCAACGGTCAGATAAGGAGCTAAAATGACAAAGAAAAAACGTGAAAACGCGGCTGATTCAGCTTCCCGCGGAGCGGACGGAGCGGTAATAAATCAGCTTTTCGGAACACTGGAGAGCGACACCGAAATAGAAAGCAACATAGCGGAGCTGGGCGCGGAAACGGAAAACGAGGTTGCCGCTGAGACCAAGCCGAGAAGATTTTTCTTTATCTTCGCGGTTTTTGTGATAATTATGGCGATAGTCGGCTGCTTTTCCACTGTTCGCTTTGCGGTGGACTGCACGGGGAATCTTATGGACAACACTTCTCTTAAAAATGAGTTTGCGCAGTTTATCTTTCCTGTTGTCATCAACGATATTCCAACCTTTGAGAATACCTCGGAGCTTAGAAATACCGCCATGCTTAACAGCGCGATATGGAATATCCTTATAAACAAGGATACCTCGCCGTATGAAAGCGAAGGAATGATGGGGCTTACGATACCCGAGTACGACGTGCTCGCCTCCTGCCGTGAGATATTCGGCTCGTCGGTAACGCTGGAGCATCAGACGGTCGGCTCGGCTGAAGTAAGATTTGTTTATGATGAGGAAAACCATACCTATTCCGCATCAAAAAACACGCGGTATCTGACCTACTCGCCTGTTATAATAGACATGAATGAATCGCAGGGCATATACACGCTCACGGTGGGCTACCTTCCGCCGTCGGTGGCGGCTGTCGCGGGAATAAGCGGTATGGAAACATCTCCGGAAAAGTATATGGAATATACCATCAGCCGCTGGGAGGGCAAGAATACGCTGCTTTCGGTGAAGTATTCCGACTATACTCCTCAGACGAGCGAGTCTTGATAAAAATGTAAAATAACGGCATAATTATAATTCAGGAGGACTGTAAAATGAAATATAACAGGAAAATTACGGCTGCCGCGGCAGCGGCGGTGATGGCGGTTTCGCTTTGCGGATGCGCGGATGCGGGCTATCTTATGAAGATTGACGGTGTTGACGTAAGGAACGGGGTGTATCTGTACAGTGAGCTGAACGCTCTTCAGAGGGCACACACCGAGATAACCGAGGACCGCAAGGAATATGGCGACACAAGTGAGATAGCGGATATTTTTAAGGAAACCGTTGACGGTGAAACTGTTGAAAACTGGGTAAAAAGAGAAGCTATGGACAGTGTAAAGCGAATTGTGGCGGTACACCGTCTTTGTGAGCAGAACGGAATAGCTCTCACCGACGAGCAGACAAAGGAGCTGAACGAGCAGGTCAACTCCATGTGGAACGATGAGAATGGTTACGCACAGATGCTTTACGGAACTGACACGGTTGGTGAATATTACGATTCCATAGGCATAGGCAGGGATTCCATAAAGGATATATACATTGCCGACGACCTGTCAAACGAGCTTTTCTTGCATTATTATGATACCGACGGCGTTACCCCAGTTTCCGAGGAGGATTTTAACGCGCATATCACGGAAAATTACGCGGCGGCAAGAATTATCGAGCTTGAGTATAAGGACTATCAGGGGCTTATGCTGAAAGAGGAATTGGAGATTCAGGCTGTCAAGGATCTGGCTCAGAGCTATGTTGACAGACTGAACGGCGGCGAGAACTTTGCGGATATCCGCTATGAAGTCGACCTTAAAAACGCTCAGAATGAGGCTCAGGTGAACGCCGAGGACGAATACGATGAGATGACGGCGGAGGCGCGCCCCGACGATCGTGACAAGTTTGTTCAGGAAGCTGTCGATGCCGTAACGGTGGAAAAGAAGACTGAAGACCAGCTGGATACGATACTGAATCGTGAAAGTACAAGCTCTTCTCTGAACGCGGAGGTAGTGGAGTATATATGGAACGCCGAGGCGGACGGGAAAGCCGTGCTTCTGGAGCAGGAAGATTCCTGCTTTATAATAGCCCGTGAGGATATCACCACCAGAGAAACATGGAAAGAGAATATCAAACGGACGGTTTTGAACGCGCTGAAATCAGACGAGTTTGAGGAGATTCTGAAAACCGCCTATGCTGAGTATTCCGTTGAGCAGGACGATTATCTGGTAAATACAAAATACGCGCCCAACAAGATAAAGGGCTTTGAATAATCGGCTATCCTATGGGCTGTTTGAAAAGTCGCAATTTGCAAGACTTCTGCTAATTGCGGCGCTTTCTGCGAAATTGTACAAAATTGCTTTGTTTTCAGATACGCCCTAAGCAAATTATTTAAAATAATTTCCCGAATTGCTTAATACGTCGCTTTACGGCGTATTAAGTTAGTCTTGGCAGCAACGCTCCGCCCGCAAAGCGGGTGGAGCGTTTTTACCGGCTTTCGAGAAATTTATGTATAGACTATATGGGTCAGCTTACTTGATTGGTTCGCGAAAAATTCTTTTTAAATTGAGGAGCATTAAAATGCTTTTAATGAGCTTAAATAATATTGCCATGTCGTTTGCTGACAGAGAGCTGTTTTCGGACGTAAACTTTGAAATATACGACGCGGACAGGGCGGGGTTTGTCGGCGTAAACGGCAGCGGTAAGACAACGCTTTTCCGTATTTTGAAGGGAGAGCATATCCCCGATGAGGGGAGCATACACATGGCGGGCAGCTGCAAAATGGGCTTTATGGAGCAGTTTGCCTGCAATTCCTCCGAAAAGACGCTCTATGATGAGGCTTTGACTGTTTTCTCGCGGCTGGAGGATATGGAGCTTGAGCTTGAGGAGATACACGACAGAATAGACGCAGGCAGCTGCGCTTCCGAGATAATAGAAAGGCAAACACTTCTCTCGGAGCGGTTCGAGCGTGAGGGCGGGCTTACCTACAAGAGCCGCACCGCCTCGGCGCTGACGGGTCTGGGCTTTACACAACGAGATTTCGCGCTTACGGTAGACAAGCTCAGCGGCGGGCAGCGCTCCAAGCTGCAGCTGGCAAAGCTGTTGCTTTCCGACGCGAATTTGCTGCTGCTGGACGAGCCTACCAACCACCTTGACATTCAATCCGTGGAGTGGCTTGAAAAATTTCTGGAGGATTACCGCGGCGCTTATATAGTTATCTCGCATGACCGCTATTTTCTGGACAAGGTTACCAACCGCACCATTGAGCTGGAAAACGGGCATATTGACTGCTACAAGGGAAATTACACCCGCTTTCTGGAACTGAAAGCGGAGGAACAGGAGCGCCGCCGCAAGGTCTACGAAGCCACTGTGAAAGAGATAGGCCGTATCGAGGGGATAATTGAGCAGCAGAAGCGCTGGAATCAAGCGCGCAATTATGTTACCATCGCCAGCAAGCAGAAATCCATTGACCGCCTTGAAGCGACGCTTGTTAGGCCGGAAGAAGCTCCGGAGGCGCTGAAATTTAAATTTAAAAGCGCCGACGGCTGCGGTAACGACGTGTTCTGTGCTGAGCGGCTGGCGCTGGGCTTTGACGGAAAACAGCTTTTTAGGAATGTGAATATCGACATCAAAAAGGGCGAGAGGGTATTTCTGCTTGGCGGCAACGGCTGCGGCAAGACCTCACTTTTCAGGATATTCATAGGGCAGTATGAGCAGGACTGCGGAGAATACAAGTATGGAACGCGGGTACAGATGGGCTATTTCGACCAGGCGCAGGCTGGACTTACCGAAAGCAAGACCGCGCTGGACGAGGTGTGGGACGAGTACCCGAAAATGACGGAGACCGCGGTGAGAACGGCGCTGGGAAGCTTTCTGTTCAAGGGCGACGACGTTTTCAAGCGCATTTCCGAGCTGAGCGGCGGCGAGAGGGCAAGGATAGCGATACTGAAGCTGATGCTTTCGGGAGCTAATTTCCTGCTGCTTGACGAGCCAACCAACCACCTTGATATAACCTCCTGCGAAGCGCTGGAAAACGCTCTGATGAACTACGACGGCACACTGTTTATAATCTCGCACGACCGCTATCTTATCAACAAGCTGGCGGACAGAATATATTATCTCACGCCAGACGGGGTTAAGGAGTATCTGGGCAGCTACGACGCGTATGCGCTCGCGCAAATGAATGCTGCGCCAAAGCGGGAGGAAACTCTACCGAAAAAAACAGGCGCAAACGACTACAAGCTTAAAAAGGAGAGGGAATCCGAGCGTCGCAAGCTGAATACAAGAATAACCCGAGCAGAAAAAGAGACTGAGGAGCTTGATGGGAAGATAGCTGCTCTGACCAAGGAAATGTCGGAGGTGTCGGGGACGGATTATCAGCGCGTTTTGGAGATGTCGGAGGAGCTGGAGCGGCTGCGTGAGCGGCAGGAGGAGGTTATGAGCGACTGGGAGGACGCTTCGCTGGCTCTGGAGGCGATGGATTCGGCGGTGACAACGGGGGATTTTGGCGATGACAAAGCAGATCAAGGAGTATATTAGCTATATTGAGAACTTCCTTGCGGCAAATCACACCGACGAGGAAAACGCAGCTGAGCGCGAGCTGCTGCTGAGGCGAATAAGATTTTATCAGCATGAGCGGATAGTGCATTTGCTTGTGACGCTGGCGTTCGCGGTGTTTTTCCTGTTGGCGCTGATGATGTTTCTGCTTAAGGGCGGTACGGGACTGCTGGTGCTTACGGCGCTTTTTCTGACGCTGCTGATACCATATATAAAGCATTACTATTTTCTGGAAAACTCGGTGCAGAAGCTGTATATTTATTATTACAGAATTGAAAAAACTCAGTAAAAACGATAGCCGCCGCAATTACAAATGCGGCGGTAAATTTTTTTCATAAGCAGCCGTTAAAGTTACTATGTTTGGCATTACACAGATGTTCATTTTTGTGCAGGTTTTTTCATTAATCCCCTTTACTTTTCCGAAATTTCTGATATAATTTAACTTAATGTTTGAAAAAGTTTAATGTGCTGTTGTTTAATGAATTTGTTTTCTGTTGGCATTTTTTAGGTTAAATTTAGTTTATTATGCAATTCGCAGCCATGAAAGATTGCAGAGCAATGACAAAGAAAGCCATGATAAAGTAAGCGCCCACGCATGAATTTTCCGCAATCGGCTGATAAAGTGCAGCGGAACGAAGTGG
>ERZ779621.738-NODE-738-length-11595-cov-4.860312_pt1 | contig 11595 bp, 8 predicted proteins | sample MGYA00514215_ERZ779621 | MGnify/ENA primary metagenome ERZ779621 (study PRJEB29562, sample SAMEA4376715) | mouse gut metagenome | isolation source: Cecum | study: EMG produced TPA metagenomics assembly of the A DSS colitis mouse model was used to assess the...
CCGCACTCAGCATTTCCACATCGTTAAAGTAATCCCCGAACGCCATAGTCTCCTCCTTTGTTATTCCGAGAGCCTCCCGCAGACCCGTAAGTGCCGCTCCCTTATTTATGCCTGCCGCCATAACGTCCATCCAAACCTCGCCCGAAGCCTGCACGTTCAGCTTATCCCCGAAAATGCTGTCCAGAGCGGGCTTGCCATGCTCCATTGTGCCTCTTCTGTCACAAACTGCGATTTTATATATTGTTTCGTCAATACTCCGCAAATCGTCCGTTACTATATGATTTTTGTAATACTTTGCAACCTCCGCGTCAAACTCACTGTCATATGACAAATGGTATGTACCGCTTTGTGCGCATACCAATATGCGCATATCCCCTATTTCCTCGCAGGCGGAAAGCAGTGCCTCGAATACGCCGCGCTCCAACTCATAAACCTTGGTGAGCTTCCCTCCAAGCAGAATACACGCTCCATTATCGCATATAAAATCCATTTTCCCGCGGTACTCCTCGGGAAACAAATGTCCAACCGCCCCAAACGTGCGCCCGCTGGAAACCGCAAAGTGTATTCCGCGTTCATTTAGCTTACCGAGTACCTCAAAAAAATCCTTCGGAAGTCTTTTCTTATCATCAAGCAGCGTACCGTCAAGGTCGCTTGCAATTAACTTTATCATATTTGTTCTCCTTTATTTAAATTTGAATTTTCCGCACCACTCCGTTTTCGGCTTTGCCGAAAACTCCGTTAGCCTCGATTTAAAAGCTCCGCTTCACTTCGTTTCGCTATGCTTTCAAATGGGCTTGCGAAAAATTCATGCGGGAGCGTTTTGTCCCGTATCTTTGAGAGTTCCTTTTGCTACACAAATCAATGTTGATGGGGAGTAAATTATTTTATATTAAATTTTTCGCTCCATTCCATCTTTGGCTTTTCGACAACTGCATTATCTTCGCCTTGAAAGCTCCGTTACACTTCGTTTAAAAGTTTTGCGCAAGATACTAAACAGTATATCAAGAATTTACGCAATTGTTGCGCAAAACTTCCGGCTTGCGGAAATTTCATACATGGAAATTTTGCCCCGTGTCCTTAAACTCAATCCCTGTCAATTTGACAGCCCTTTTCTGCAATTGTCCTCCCTTAATATTTCCTCATTAAACAACCCCTTATCAAAATATTTCACTGCGTCCTCTATTTCTCTTCTGATATCATCAGGAATATCCTCTCCGTCCAGCATACGCTCCACAGAGCTTAAAAACGTGCTGTTCAAAAGCTGGTTTTCCCGCATTGTAATGCGCAGTTTTACCCTATCGCCCGTATCTGCATTGCAAAGATGATTTATATCATAATCCAGCAGCCGCATTATCTGCGTAATGCTGTCGCTTTTTTCACCCACAAAGACCAGTTTATGATATATAGCCGCCTTGCAAAGTGCCGCCATGCTGTAATTGTCAGGCAGCGCCCCAAAAACCGCCATCAATGAAAATAAATATTCCTCAAACGACGCGTACCTGCTTGATACACCCATAGTCATTGTCACACATTCAGCACCTGCGGCGGACATTTTCAGCGCGGTATCCAGCGCGGTTCTGCCGCCGTTTGTGGGGCAAATGTCTATCGGCACGGTAACTGTATTTTTCAGCCTGTTCATCATATCCCGCGCCTCGTCGGGAGTCATCATGGGAAAATCACCCATAAGACGAACAACGCTGGCATGGCCATGAATAAGCCCTTCCGCAAGCTGAAGCAGTCTGCGCGATAGCGTAACATTTGCGGGAAACTGTATGATCGCGGGAGTTTTCACGCTCACGCCCCTTTGAAGCGCGTTAAACGATACCAGCGTATAGTCAAAATCAAAAGCGTCAGACAGTTGTGCAAACATCGGGTCAACCGAGCTAAATATGTACCCCACCCCGTCCGGAAGCTCTTCCATTCTCATTATGGTGCGGAAATCCATCTGAACGTATTTTATGCCAGCTTCGCCGAGCGCCTTAATATATCTGTATATATGCTCGGGTCTTGCAGCCTCGTCAAGTGGCAGCGAACAAAGGCTGTTATCTATAATGACAGTTTTCATCTTATCCGTCCTTCTGTTCATGTGTCCAAGGTAATGCCGATTATAACACAATCGCACCGCTCAAGCACGCGATCTCACAGGACTGATTGTGTTGCACTTCGCTTTAATCGGCAAATCCCCAAAAATTCTTTTGCCTGTTTACCATACATTTTTATTATATCATATTTGCCCTTACTATTCAAGCGGTAACTGTTGGCTTTAGGTGATATTTTCAAGAAAAATTTAAAGCAATTATTTGGCACATTTCGCGGCTGATTTTTTTCTTTATACAGGCAATAATATTTCCGTAAGAAAATAAGAGCACCTATATAAAAACAATCCAAACTGCACATAAATCATGCAGATAAACGGGCACACAAAAACGCGGCATATAACGTCCACGCATATATTTTCCGAATGCTGCCGTGAAAAAGAAAAGCTTTTCTCACGGCGCACCAACGAAGGCATGAAAATCAGCTAATCAAATCAAAAAAACTATATGCAACACAAGGTTGACGAAGGAATTTTCTGTGAGAACCTGAGTAGGTAACACCGAACTAAACAGAATGTTGCTTGCTTATGCAAGCCGCGAGGTGTAAATAATTTCAAATCAAAATAAGGAGAAAAATATGGCAAATAATTTTGAACAATGGCAGGGATTTAACGGAGTGAAATGGCGGGAGGAAATAAACGTCCGCGACTTTATACAATGCAATTACACACCCTACGACGGTGATGAGAGCTTTCTTGAAAAGCCCACCTCTTCCACAGATAAGCTTTGGGAAAAGCTGCAGCAGCTTCAGGCCGAGGAACGCTCAAAGGGTGGTGTGCTTGATATGGACACCCATATTGTTTCGGGGCTTACCTCTCACGGAGCCGGCTATATTGACTCCGAATCAAAGGAACTGGAAGCGGTTGTAGGACTCCAGACCGACAAGCCGCTTAAGCGCGCCTTTATGCCATACGGCGGAATAAAAATGGCGGAGGAAGCATGTACCTCTCACGGCTATACCCCTGACCCCATGCTGCACAAAATATTCACGGAATACCACAAGACCCACAACCAAGGGGTTTTCGACGCGTACACCCCTGAAATGCGCGCGGCGCGAAAAAACAAGATAATAACGGGGCTTCCCGACACCTATGGACGCGGACGCATAGTTGGAGATTATCGGCGCGTGGCTCTGTACGGCATCGACAGGCTGATAGAAGACAAAAATTACGACCTTGTCAACTGCGGAAATGGAAAAATGCGCGACGAGGTGATACGTCAGCGCGAGGAGCTTTCCGAGCAGATAAGAGCGCTGAAGCAGATGAAAGAAATGGCTAAGATATACGGCTTTGACATATCTCAGCCCGCGCGCGACGCGAAAGAAGCCGTACAATGGACGTATTTCGGATACCTTGCCGCCATAAAGACACAGAACGGCGCGGCAATGTCAATCGGGCGCATATCCACGTTTATCGATATCTATATTCAGCGTGACCTCGACAGCGGCAAAATAAGCGAATCCGCCGCGCAGGAGCTTATTGACCATCTTGTGCTTAAGCTGCGCATGGTGAAGTTTGCCCGCGTCCCGTCATATAACGAGCTTTTCTCGGGCGACCCCGTCTGGGCTACGCTCGCCCTTGCTGGAAAGGGAATTGACGGTCGCTCAATGGTGACCAAAACCGACTTCCGCTTCCTGCATACGCTGGAAAACATGGGACCTTCTCCCGAGCCGAACATCACCGTTCTGTACACCCGCACACTGCCCGATAATTTCAGACGATACGCCGCGGCTATCTCGGTAAGAACATCTTCCATACAATATGAGAACGATGACGTAATGCGTCCCGTCTGGGGAGACGACTACGCCATATGCTGCTGCGTTTCCGCGACGCAGACGGGCAAGGAAATTCAGTTCTTCGGAGCAAGGGCAAACCTTGCCAAATGTCTGCTCTACGCGATAAACGGCGGTGTTGACGTAAAGACGAAAGCGCAGGTAGGCCCGAGATACGCACCGATAACCTCCGAATATCTGGACTATGATGAGGTGATGGAAAAGTACGAGGATATGATGACATGGCTGGCTGGAGTATACGTTCACACCCTCAACCTTATCCACTATATGCACGATAAATATTATTATGAAGCTGCGGAGATGGCGCTTATCGACACGGACGTGCGCCGCACATTTGCCACGGGAATAGCGGGTTTTTCCCATGTCGTGGATTCACTCAGCGCCATTAAATATGCTAAGGTGAAAACCGTGCGCGATGAAGACGGGATAGTTACGGGCTTTGAAACGGAAGGAGATTTCCCGCGCTATGGCAACGACGACGACCGCGCAGATGATATCGCAATATGGCTGCTGAGAACATTTTTGAAAAAGCTTCGCCAGTGCCACACCTACCGCCATTCCGAACCCACCACATCTATTCTCACCATAACGTCAAACGTGGTCTACGGAAAAGCAACCGGCTCTCTTCCCGACGGCAGACAGGCGGGAGAACCACTCGCCCCCGGTGCCAACCCAAGCTACGGCGCGGAGATAAACGGGCTTCTCGCCTCGCTGAACTCCGTGGCAAAACTCCCCTATGAATGGGCGCTCGACGGTATATCCAACACGCAGACGGTCAGCCCCGAGGCTCTCGGCGCGGACGAATCCGAGAGGGTAAGCAACCTTGTGCGGCTGCTTGACGGATATTTTGAGCGCGGCGCTCACCATCTGAACGTCAACGTCTTCGGAAAAGAAAAGCTTATAGACGCCATGGAGCACCCCGAAAAAGAGGAATACGCCAACTTTACCATACGCGTTTCGGGCTACGCGGTAAAATTCATCGACCTCACCCGCGAGCAGCAGCTCGATGTTATAGCGAGAACATGCCATGACACTATCTGAAAAAGATAACAATCCCGTAACAGGACGTATTCATTCTACGGAGAGCTTCGGGGCGAACGACGGTCCCGGAATAAGATACGTTATTTTCACCCAAGGCTGCAGCATGCGCTGCAAATACTGCCATAATCCCGATTCATGGGCGCTTTCGGGCGGTGAAGAAATATCCTCGGAGGAGCTTTTCAAAAGAGCCGTTCGTTACAAAAGCTACTGGACAGGCAGCGGAAATCCATCGGGCGGAATAACCGTAAGCGGCGGCGAGCCGCTGCTGCAGATTGATTTTGTGACCGACCTTTTCAGGCGAGCAAAAGCCGAAAGCGTCCACACCTGTCTTGACACCTCGGGAAGTCCATTTACGCGCGAAACTCCCTTTTTTGTAAAATTTGAAGAGCTTATGCAATATACTGACCTTGTTCTGTTGGATATTAAGCAGATAAATTCGGAGCGGCACAAACGGACGACGGGTCGGGAAAACGGAAATATCCTCGAAATGGCTCGATATCTGTCTGAAATAAAAAAGCCCGTCTGGATACGCCATGTACTTGTCCCAACGCTCAGCGACTACGATGAAGACCTTGACGAGCTGGCACGGTTTATCAGCAGCTTGTCCAATGTGGAAAAAGTTCAGGTTCTGCCCTACCACACGCTCGGACGCTTTAAATGGGAGAATCTGGGACTGGAATATGCTCTCGACGGAATTGCTCCCCCAGATTCGGCGCGTATTGATAACGCAGAAAAAAAGCTTGGTGCAGGTAAATATTCCTCCCACGCACGGTCTGTCCTATAAAAAGCAAACAGCGCGGCGCTGCCTGATAAGCAGCGCCGCACCATTATGCGCCTAAGCGAGGGGTTTTAGCAATGTAACGAGCCGGTTAATCAGCATCCGCAGCCATTGTTGCCGCAGCCACAGCCGCCGCAGCCGCAGTCGTTGCCGCATCCGCAGCCGTTGTTGCCGCAACCACAACCGTTGTTAGCGCCGCCGCAGCCACAGAAGAAGAACAGGATAATAAGGATGATAATCCAGCAGCAGCTGTTACCGCCAAAGTTGAAGCATGACATAATAATGTCCTCCTTAAAATATTTTCGGAATACTCCGTCTCCCGTTGAGACTTTCGCTTCCTGCTATATATTATGCGGCAGTGGTTTTTTGGTTACCGGCAATATTGACTCATACAGAATTCGTAAAATAAAAATTTATGCTATTAAGATATGTTGACAAAAAGCTGATTATTTAAAAGAATTTCCCGCAATACGCTGTCAAAGCTCCACCCCGCTTTGCGGGCTGCGCTTTTAAGTTTTGCGCAATATGCCGCTTGTTATCTTAGGTATTTACGCGACTGTTGTGCGAAACTTTCGGTTTGGGGGAAATTTATGTGTGGACGGTCACTTTACGCCTGCTTTCAGCGCCTATAACAGCTTGATTTTTTTGTGATTCATGACAGTACAGCACTTCTAACACAAATCTTTATTTAAAATATATGTACAATAATAAAAAGGGCGGCACAATTCTGACAGAACCGCGCCGCCCATATTTATTTGACAAATAATTTATCAATATTTATTGCTGTGAGCCTTTACATACTCGACAACCTCTTCAGCGTAGCAGAACGCCATGGAAACGCAGGTATCCGCACAGCCATAATAAATCGCTATTCTGCCCGTATCCTTATCGCACAGCGCGGCACATGGGAAAGTAACGTTCTGAACATCGCCTACGCACTCATAGTACTCACGTGGATTGATAAGATATTCCCTGCAGCGGTATTTAATCTTCCAAGGCTCGTCAATATCGAGAATGCATGCGCCGAAGCTGTAAACAAAACCGTTGCAGCTTTCGAGAACGCCGTGGTAGAACACCAGCCAGCCCTCGCTCGTTTCAATCGGAATAGGACCTGCGCCGATCTTCTTGGACTCCCAGCCCTTGTCGGGTGCCATAACGTGTCTATGCCTGCCCCAGTATACCATATCCTTGGAGCGAGACAGATACATATCACCAAAAGGAGTGTGACCGCTGTCAGAGGGGCGTGAGAACATTACGTATTCGCCGTTGATTTTTCTTGGGAACATTACGCCGTTCCTGTTAAATGGCAGATATGCGTTCTCGCACTGGTGGAATTCCTTGAAATCCTTAGTCCAGCCCACGCCTATGGTAGGCTTCCAGCCGTATGCATTGCACCATGTGATCCAATATCTGTCCTCAATCCATACGCAGCGCGGATCGTACCCATATTGCCAAGGATTAGCCTTTGCGGTCTCGGGATCATCGTTTATCCACTCTACCTTCTCAGGGTTGATATTCCAATGAAGACCATCCTCGGAAAAGCCGGCGTGGATAGCCATGTTGCGCTCCTTATCGTCAACGCGGAAGACACCTGCAAACTTGCCGTTAAAGGGAACAACAGCTGAATTAAATATGGAATTGCTGGTAGGAAGCAAATCGCGGGGAATGATAGGGTTAGCGTCATAGCGCCAGATCACGTCCTTGCAGCCCTCGGGGCGATCCTGCCAGGGCATATTAGGAATGCTCTGACCGATAATTTCTAAACTCATAACTTTTTACCTCTCAATCTATTTGACATTTTCATGCCGCTCGTTTGGGCTTTTGCCCGTTAAGAATAGTATAACAAATATTTACCTACTTTTCAATAGTCTTTTTCGATAAATCTTAAGAAATTTTTTGGTGATTTTTTACTTAAAAAATTGAGGGTTAGCAGAAAAATTACCTAATTTCTTTCTAATGCCTTTGAAAAGCGATTGAAAAATCAGGTATGTATCCTGACAATAGCACCAAGATTCCAGCTATATAATCAGTTGACCCTAATCAATTGAATCAAATAAAAATTCCACATATTATGCATATGTTCCAACAACCGGTTTCTTTAATATCGGAAACTCAGTTATTAGAAAAAGTTATCACAACGCAATATTGATACAAGAGATTTTCCGCGAGAGTCTGACGCGGTTTATTATGAAAAGTGGTGAAAGTTGTGTCAGACGTATCGGGTAGGTCGTAAAAAATATTAAATTTAAATATATTCGCTTAGGGCACCATTATATATAAACTGGAGTTTCCCGATAAAATTACCGGGAAACTTATTATAACAGTATTTATTATTTCTCCGTAATGCCGCCCGTGTTGTTATCCGGAGTGATAACCATGTCCTCTGTGGTTTCACTCGTTTCAAATGTAACATCGTTGATATCATCTTTGGTTTCTTCGGGAGCATCGGGGTTTGAAGACTCAGAGGTGTCCGAATCTGAAGGAGTATCGGTGTCTTCAGTATTTGCGGTTTCTCCGTCCTCCGTTTCGGTTGGTTCCTGTGTAGCAGCGGCAGGGGATAGTCTGTCAAGACCATTATCACCGTCTACGGAAAACTGCGCTATCACCTCGCGTATATCTTCGGGAATATCCGAGGCGATATCGGCGGGGATCTCTGTTCCTCCCTTAAGCGCCTCTGCTGCCTTAAGAATCTGCTCATTGCTAAGTCCCGCCGCAGCTATCTCGTCGGAATATCCGGAAAGGACCTCCTCAACTTTTTCGGGGGAAAGGTTTATGGAACTTTGCAGGCTGGGGATCTGCTTTCCCGCAGAGTCTATCGTGTAATTATCCCAATAAATAAGCTCGCTTACGGGAACAAACTCGTATCCGTCAGATTTCAGCTGCGTCAGTATCTGCGGAAGCGCCTCAGTCGTGTTTTCAAGGTCGTTGTGGAACAGCAGGATTGAGCCTGATTTAACACCCTTAAGCACCTTATTTTTGATTTCATCCGGAGTGGGTTCCTTCCAGTCTACGCTGTCGGCGTTGGATACAGATGGAAAACGGTACTCAATCAGCCTTGTAAGTTCATCTATCCGATTAGGCTAATAGTGTTTAACTGATATTCCCTCCAAGAATGGTGAAATGAGCTTTTACTACGAAAGCTGCCTGATGCATATTACTATGCTGACGGCAGATGTAACAACTGCGCTGTTTCCAGCAGCAATATTTATGTATCTGCGCATGAAAACCGATGGTGACCTTAATGAGAATAAGGTTGGCGCTGATTAAATCGGCACTTAATTAGTATAAAAGGGCTCCGAACGCCATGGACTCTTATAGCCACAATACCATTATCGGGGATATAAAATTAAAAATTTAGCTCCGGAAACCTCCGAAGCACTGCCATTGCCTTATGAAAAAATTGCCGAGTCATATGTCATTTCTTGGTTGATCATAAGGTATACTTTATATAAATCGATAAATTCTTCCTTTGCAAACTTGTAAATTCCTATGTTCAAGCCGGTCTTATAAAATTTCATGGAATTGTTGTTGGAGTAGATTATCGTCGGATTGTTTTCATCAACGCTCCCTATCAGCCACACCTCGTCAAAATCCTCCGCCGCCTTAATAAAAGTGCCAATATCACCACCCGATGGCATTGTCTCATGAGAGCAGTAGCTGTAAAGCCGCTCATTGGTCAGGCTGTAAATACTCCGTTCGGGAAGATATGTCAGCAGCGCGGAATAATCATCGCCGCGCGAAACAAGAAGCGTCTTCTCAGAAACGTTATTTCTGATAAATTCCGCCGTTGCTTTTGATGGATCGAATTCCCCAGAGATATCCTCCACCGCATATTTGATTCCTGAAGGCACGGAAAGAAGCATAAGGGCGGTGAAAATCAGAAAAACCGACTTATCTGTTTTGTCATCAAGATGCTTAAAAACAGATACGATACTTCTTAAAGCCTTTGATGATATCTTTAGTTCGGAGAATCCCGCTGTCTCTTCAGCACTGCCCATAACATATATCATTACAATAGTATAAAGAAACAGTGAGCCTCTGCTGGGTAAGGTGTACCAGATAACCCCGATCAAGACCATATAAAATACCATAAAAAACAGTAAAACGATGAATGTACGGCGCTTTTTGCGAAGCAAAATTATTGCTGTAATTAGAACTAACTGAGCGATAAGCGACAGAATAATATTCAATATGCCGGAAATATTTGGCGAGATACCACTCTCAGTAATATATTGAAATGATACAAAAAATGACGTTGCAACGCTCTTAAAGGTAAACTGCTTCGATGAGGTGAAGCAGTTCGCACCAAACGAGCCAAGCAGCGGAAGCACGAGCATTACCACTCCCACTCCTGCTATCGCCAGACCAAGCACGTTAAAAACATTTTGTTTTAGGGACACGCTCTTAATATCCCCACAAAAATCAACAAGCATAAATATCCCAATGATGCCCACCATCCCGCACATACAAATATGCGTGTTTGCCAGCAGAGCGACGGTAAGCCCGAATAATACAGGGTGCTTTTTTCTACAAGGATAAAGCAGAGCTATCACAGCAAGCAAAAGGTAAATAACACAATATACTCGCGAAATCACAGAATTTGTATATAGCATTCCTGATGACAGCAGCAGTGCCACCTGTAAATACAGTTTTATCGGCAGGCAGAAAAGAATTATCCCTGCGGTAAGCGTCATTATACCCCATGAAACAAGACCCAGAGCCCGCCATGAACAACCAAAATAAATGAAAACCTTAAGTATCAGGTGCCATAAGGGCGGGTGTCCCTCATATTTCATCATGGCGAAAATTTCTGCAACATCGTTGTCACGGGCTATGTTCCATGCCTGCCCCTCATCAAACCAATATTCATGATTTATCACCAATATAAATATAAGCGCGGAATATGCCACCAAAATAAACAGCTTTACGACCGCCTGTTTTTTCATTATCCCACTCCTCCGAAATAAAGATAATTTTCTCTCAATCCCTCGCTGTATTCGTGTATCACAAAAGAATTTTTTGCGTTAATATCTGTCATTATTTTCCCAATGGACAATACTCCCTCCTTGTCAATGAATTATATACAGATATCCATACACGGAGAGCTCTTTAATAACCTCTTACGCCGTAAGCGAAGACTGGTTTATATTCCTATTTTGCATAGACACACAATTACCCCGCTCCAGCGCCGTATATGGTGATATCAGAAGCGTATACAGAAACATGAATGTTCACTGTCAGCACTATCAGCAAGCCGTAAAACAATCGATGCCCGGTCGCTTTGGGAATATCCACAAAATAAAAAACAAAAGGATAGGTATAAGGCAGTATACCAGTAGTGTTATAAAGTTGTAATAAGGGAAACCAGAGAAAACGAGCATAACCGCCTTGAACCAAAGCGGCAGCTTGACCCTGAGCAGAAGCACCGCACCGCTCAAGGCAGAAAACAGCCAGCTTATCAGCGGTGCGTACTGCGAAAAATCCCAGCTTTACAAACAGGTACAGTACCACATGCTACAGCAGCGGATGTCCCTCTACATTAGGTACGCGCAGCAGCTCCAACAGGGAAACATCACGCATGCTTTGTCAAGCTACAACTCGTGATTTATTAAGCCAATGAAAGCAATCTCGGGGTATACCACTAAAAAAATCCACGAAACGAGAAAAAACTTTTTTTCACTTGCTGTCGCTTCCAGTATTATTAATGTCAATTTCGTGGTACTCTTTTTCAGTATTTACTTCCCACACCTCCGTCTTATCAGTCTTGCCTGAGATTATATTTTTTGCGGCTATTATCGCGGTCAACATGGAATGATCCATATTATTGTAGCGGTGCTGTCCGTTTCTCCCAACACAGAATAGATTTTCAAATCTGACCAGATATTCCC
>ERZ779621.740-NODE-740-length-11542-cov-5.169322_pt1 | contig 11542 bp, 8 predicted proteins | sample MGYA00514215_ERZ779621 | MGnify/ENA primary metagenome ERZ779621 (study PRJEB29562, sample SAMEA4376715) | mouse gut metagenome | isolation source: Cecum | study: EMG produced TPA metagenomics assembly of the A DSS colitis mouse model was used to assess the...
CGGTTATAAGCCGCGTAAAAACGGGAGGATATATGTATAACGATAACGAATTATTTGACATACTTAACGAAAGCGGTGATAAAACCGGTCAGACCATGCCGCGAATAGAGGTGCACAGAACGGGTGCGCTTCACGGAAGTGTGCATATATGGGTGATACGCAGGCGGCTGGATGGGTTGGAGGTGCTGTTGCAGAAGCGCGCTCCCGATAAAGACAGCTATCCTGACTGCTGGGACGCTGCTTCCACAGGGCATATCAACGCGGGCGAGGACAGCCTTTCAGCGGCGGCGCGCGAGGTCGGAGAGGAACTTGGTGTTGATGCTGCTCCGTCGGAGCTTATACCGTTGTTCAGGCGCAGAGTCAGGGAAGATAACATATTTAATGGAAAGCGATTTATAAATAACGAGATAACCCGCGTTTATCTGCTGCGCAGAGATATCCGCGACGAGGAGCTTATACCTGAGCAGGCGGAGATATCCGAGCTGAAGTGGTTCGGCGCGGAGCAGCTTGCGGAGCTTATGAAAAGTCAAGAGGGGAGCTTCTGTGTTGACAGCGAAGAGCTGCGTGAGGTGCTTGCGTGCGCTGAAAATATGCTTGGATAGACGGAGCGCCTAAACAGTGGGGAAGTATGTCAGCGGAACGGCGGGGCATAACAGCAAAATGTAAATAACCGTCAATGACGGGTTTTATAGGAGGTATTGAAAATGCCATTCATTAACACAAAGTATTCGGCAGAGATTTCTTTGGAACAGGAACGCGAAATAAAAGCTCGGTTCGCGGAAGCGGTTAGGTTGATTGGGAAAACCGAAAACTGGCTTATGGTGGGATTTGAACAGGGCTGTTCGCTCTATTTTAAGGGCGAAAAAAGCGAGAAGATCGCTTTTGTTGAAGTCAGCCTATACGGCGGAGCTTCCGCGTCAAGCTATGGTCAGATGACCGCGGAGATATGTAAGATACTTAACGATGTTCTTGGCGTTCCTGCGGACAAGGTCTATGTGAAGTATTCCCCCGTAGATAACTGGGGCTGGAACGGAGGCAATTTCTGATTAGTTAAACGGGGCGGCACTCTTCCGCCCCGTGACATTTGTTACAAAAAGGAAATTTACGACTGTTGATTCTTTATTTTGACGATAAATGAATGTAATTTTTTGAGCCGTTTTATCTAAAAGAATTTTTTGCACTCTGACATTTGGGGATTCATTAACGGCTGAAGTGTATGTCCGCTTCCAAAATTGATTAATGATTTACAGCTTGTAGAAAAGGTTATTGCAGCACAATGTTGAGGCAGGAAATTTTTGAGAGAGCCTAAGAAGCAATACGGAGCGAAGCGGAGTGTTGCTGTCTTAGGCGGGTCGAAAAAATTTCAAATTAAAATAAATTAGCTTAGGTCAACACTTGATATACGCACTGTGATTTATTTTGTCAGCTTTGTGCCGAAAAAATCGGATAAGCGCAAATAAAGTTTACGCCGAGATGTTGCGCTGCACTGTATTTTACATAAACTGAGCGGTATTTTGCCGCTCCTTTATATTTAAATGCTAAATTTTATAAATTTATTGACTTTATCTGGGGTTTATGCTATAATTAAGATGCTACTTTATGTGGCGGAGTTTTGGGAGTTGACGTTTTTCGAAACATTATTACGAACCCAGTTTAAAGAAAGGTATTACGGCTATGATTAAGGCAGTTATATTTGATTTGGACGGACTTATATTGGATACGGAAAAGCTTCTCGTGAAATTCTGGTGTCAGGCGGCTAACGAGGCGGGTTTTCCCATGCAGACAGAGCATGCGTTACATATCCGAAGCCTTGGGCGCAAGTTTGCCATTCCTTATCTCAGCGAGGTGTTTGGTCCTGAGTTTGATTATATAAATATCCGATCGCGCCGCATGGAGCTTATGGCGGAGCATATTCATGAGCATGGTCTGGAGAAAAAGCCGGGGTTGGAGGAGCTTCTGAACTTTTTACAGAAAAATCGTATCCCCGCAGCTGTTGCAACTGCCACAGACAAACTCCGCGCAGAGAAATATCTGCAGCAGACAGGTCTGCTGCATTATTTCAGCAGTGTTATATGCGCGGCAATGGTGGAAAACGGAAAGCCTAAGCCGGATATTTATCTTTTTGCCGCGAGCAGGCTGGGGCTTAAGCCGCAGGAGTGCATGGCGCTGGAGGACTCGCCCAACGGGGTGCGCGCTGCAAGCGCGGCAGGCTGTGTGACGGTTATGATCCCTGATCTTACAGAACCCGACGATGAAGTGATACCTTTGATTTACACTTCGGTTAAATCGTTGGCTGACGTGCCGGCTATTATTAAAAAATTGTCCTGACGGAGGTGGGGAAATGGCTCTTGATAATTTAAATAATGAAGAAGCCGGAGTAAAGATTGTGCCGATAGACGGCAGAGTAGATATAAGCTTCGACCCGGACGGGGCTATGGCAAATATGATACTGTTTGCGCCTCAGAACGGCGGCAGACCCATAACTGCGGAGATGGTCATGGAGGAGCTTGCCAATAGGGGAATAGTTCACGGAATAGACGAGATAGATATACAGGAAATGGTGAAGTCAAGGGTTTATGATACGCCCATATGTGTGGCAAGAGCTGATCTTCCCAAGCGGGGACAGAACGGAACCGTGAATTTTCACTTTGATAAGGATCGAAAGCCCAAGCCATACCGCGACGAATTTGGTATCACCAATTACCGTGAGCTGAACGTTATTGTTCCGATACGCAAGGGAGAGGTAATAGCGGATATTATACCTCCTTCGGAGGGCATTCCGGGTACAAATATTTTTGGAAAGTCCATTCCTGCGGAATCGGGCGCTCCCGCAAAGGTCACTGTGGGTAAGAACACTGCGGTCACGGTGGACGGCAAGACTATTGTCGCATCATGCGACGGTCACGTGGTTTACGGTACGGGATGCTTTACGGTTGAGGATACGGTTACTATAAAGTCTGATCTGGATATGTCTGTGGGAAATCTCAGCTTTTTCGGGGATATCCATATCAAGGGTAATGTTATGGAAGGCTTTATTATAGCCGCGGGAAAGAATGTCAGGGTAGACGGCACAGTGTTTGGCGCGGAAATAGTTGCGGGCGGAAACGTTACTATTGTAGGAGGCGCAATCAACACAAAGATAGAGTGCGGCGGAAACGCGGAAATAGGATTTTGCGACAATACTGAGATAAAGGCTAACGGTAACGTTGTTTCAAAGCAGTTCGCTTTCTGCAATATTTTTTGCTACGGCGGTCTGACCGCTAAGGGTGCTCACGGTGTTATCGTGGGCGGAAAAATATCTTCCATGAGAGATGTTACGGCGGGAGTTATCGGCTCGGAAAAATATACAGCCACCGAGATAAATATCGGTGACGGTTCGGTGATTTACGCAAGAAAGCGCCAGGCGGAGGAGGAGCTTGAAACCTCTGCGAAAGCTTATGACTTGGCGATAAAGAATCTTGATTATCTGAAGTATCGCAGAACGCAGCAGGGCGGCGGTCTTACTGACAGCCAGCAGAAGCAGTTCAAGACCGAAACGCGCAACAAGCTGTTTCACGCCATGCGAAAAAAGGAACTGGGTGACCTTATCGCCCAGCTTGAAGAGGATATCAAGAACAAGGACGCGCTGTGCGCTAAATGTTCGGGTATAATATATCCAGGGGCAAAGTTCTGTATAAATTTCCTTACCATGGAAATAACAGAAACGGCAGTGCGATCTACAGTTACGGTGCTTAATGACGCTATTGCGGTTATTCCGAATTAGTTTAGACGCGGCAGGGCGCACTGTTTTAATGGCTGCGTTTTGTTGTCGGTTTTGACTGCATTTACCGCAAAAACAGTTTGTCGCTTTGGAATCACGATTCCGCGTCTTGCGCGAGTGATCCAAATAGGTTAAGCATTTTAATCCAAACAACACAAAAATTGAAGAGTTAAAGCGTTGAAAGCAAATATAAGCTGAACGCCCACACATAAATTCCCCGCAAGCCGACGTATGGGTTTTACGCAAAAGTCAATATAACGCTTAAGCGTTAACCCTTATGTTGCGCAAAACCGCGCTGTGCAGCGAAGCTTTCAGAGCGGTGCGGAAAATTCTTTCAAATAAAGGAGTGCAAAATGAAATCATTGACGGTTTTATTTAATGACGGATGGAAATTCTGTCTTACAGAGGCAGATAAAATAAAGGATATATCCGAGCTTGCGGGGGCGCGTTGGTACGATGTGGAGCTTCCCCATGACTGTCTGATAAACGATACGCACAATCTGTACAAGACGGGTGATGGTTGGTATAAAAAGAGATTTGCGGTGACGGCAGAGCAGCTTTCGGGCAGCGTTTTCCTGAATTTTGACGGAGTGTATATGGACAGCACGGTCTATGTGAACGGCATGGAAGCGGGCAGCTGGACGTATGGGTACTCTGCGTTTGAGCTTGACATTACTCCGCTGCTTCGCGCGGGGGACAATGAGGTTGCCGTTCTGGTGCGCTACCGCGAGCCGAACACGCGCTGGTACAGCGGCGCGGGTATATACAGAGACGTCAATCTTATCGTAAAGCCCGAAACGTATATTCCCACGAACGGTATATATATCCACTCCGAAAAGAAAGACGAGGGCGCTTTTGAAACAGAGGTAGAAACCGATATCTGCGGCAGCGCGGGTGAGATCTATATTACGTTACAGGTGCTTTCTCCCGATGAGGAGATAATCGCGGGCTTTGAGCAGCGTGCTTTGTTTAAGGGCGGCAGAAGCAGCTTTATAAACAGGTTTACGATAGACAATCCCCTGCTGTGGGATATTGATGACCCCAACGTTTACACAATGCGCGTTTCGCTTTATAAGGACGGCGAGCTTATAGATTTGGACGAGGAGAGCTTCGGCTACAAGACCGCGGAGTTCGTTCCCGAAAAGGGACTGCTGCTAAACGGCAGGCAGATAAAGCTGCACGGAGTTTGTATGCATCACGATTTGGGCGCTCTCGGCTCCGCTTTCAACTTCACCGCGCTGCTGCGTCAGCTCAGGATTATGAAGGAGATGGGTGCGAACGCGATACGCACATCCCACAATATGCCTGTAAGGCAGCTTATGGACATCTGCGACCACATAGGGCTGCTGGTGGACAGCGAAGCTTTTGATATGTGGGAGAACGCCAAGACCGAATTCGATAATCACCGCTTTTTCAAGGATACTGCGGAGCGGGACGTTAAGAGCTGGGTGGAGCGCGACAGAAACCACCCGTCGCTGCTGATGTGGAGTATAGGAAACGAGATAAGCGACACAAATTCGGAGCACGGGATAGAGATAACCAAGCGGCTTAAGGGATATGTGGACAAGTATGATTTTAAGCACAACGCTCCCGCTACGATAGGCTCCAATTTCATGCCGGGCGAAAATGCGCAGAAGTGCGCTGACGAGCTTAAGCTGGCGGGCTATAACTACTCGGAGCACCTTTACGCGGAGCATCACGGGCGCTATCCCGACTGGACGATATACGGCAGTGAGACTTCTTCGGCGGTGCGCAGCCGCGCGATATATCACTTCCCCGCGTCCGCTCCGATACTCACGCACGACGACCTTCAGTGCTCCTCGCTGGGCAACAGTGTTGTGGGCTGGGGGAGTTTTGCGCACAAGGCATGGCGGCTGGACAGGGACTGTGATTTCTGCGCGGGTCAGTTTGTATGGACGGGCTTTGACTATATCGGCGAACCTACCCCATATTCCACCAAGAACAGCTATTTCGGAATGGTGGACACGGCGGGATTCCCCAAGGATATCTATTATTTCTATCAGAGCGTGTGGACAGACCCCGCAGTCAAACCCATGCTGCATATCGTTCCCTGTTACTGGGACTTTAACCCCGGTCAGCCTGTGGACGTGATAATTTACAGCAACGCGGAAAAGGTCGAGCTTTTTTTGAACGGCAGATCGCTTGGCGTTAAGGAAATGCGGCTTGCGGACAGCGAGGAGATGTGCGCGCATTATATCGTGCCGTACGAGGCGGGTGAGCTTTCCGCAAAGGGCTACGGCAGTGACGGCGCGGTCATTGCGCAGGACAGACTTGTTACCTGTTTCGACCCAGTAAGGGTCACGCTGGAGAGCGATAAGGACGCGCTTTTCGCTGACGGTCGCGATATAGCATTTATTGAGATTTCCGCCGCGGATAAAAACGGAGTGCCGGTGGGCAACGCGCGAAACCGCGTTAAGGTCGAGGTGAGCGGCGCGGGGCGGCTGGTTGGTTTGGACAACGGCGACAGCACGGATTACGACAGCTACAAGGGCGACAACCGCAGGCTTTTCGGCGGTAAACTGCTGGCCATGGTTCAATCTACACTGGAAAGCGGGGAAATAAAGGTCAGGGCGGTTTCCGAGGGTTTGGAAAGCGCTGAGATTACTCTGGACTCCGCAGCGCTTCCTGAGGGGATAACCGCTGATGGCGTTTCGGTCGTTAAGGAGAACGCTTTTCCCGCTGTTACCAATGAATATACCCGAGAGATACCCGTGCGCAAGATTGAGCTTACGGGCGGCGGAGCTTTGAATGAGAATAATGCTTCGGCGGAGATAAGCGTTAAGCTTCTGCCCGAAAACGCCACTTACCGCGACGTAAGCTGGAAGATAGTGCGTGAGAACGGCGTGGACAGCGAGATAGCTTCCGCTGAGCCTGCGGAAAGCGGAGCGGTCGTGACCGCCATAGGCGACGGTGAATTTTTCGCGCGCGCGTTTGTGAACAACGGCGGCAGTGTTCCGCAATGCTTTGCGGACGTCAAATTTACCGTTACGGGGCTGGGCGCCGCCACAAGAGACGCATACGAATTTATTTCCGCCTGTGCGGCGGACGAGTGTCTCGGCACGGCGCGCGTGATTGAGGACGGCGCTATGTCCGCATTTGAGGGCAGAACGGTGCTGGTATACCGCAACATAGATTTCGGCACGGCGGGAACGGATACCATGAGCATCAGCATAGGCACCTGCGCCGATGTTGGCGTTGAGGTGTGGGAGGGTACTCCCGACAGCGGAAGGCTGCTGCTGGATTCGGTATTCATGGGCAACGGGCACTGGTGCGGCTTCGCGGAGCAGCTGTTCGGGCTTTCGGGGCGCGTTAAGGGTATCAGGACCGTTTCCGTTGTCATAAAGAACAGCGGGGTTATTTTCGGAGGGTTTGCTTTCGGAGCGGTCAACAGAGCGTTTGACGAGAATTACACAGCCGAAAACGACGGTGTTTACGGCGATGAATATACCATTTCGGGGCGCAGCATTGTGGGTATCGGTAACAATGTTATTATCAGCTACGACGGTCTTGACTTCGGTGAAAAGGGTGCGCACTACCTTACAATAAAAGGAGCTACACCCAACCCCATGAACGCGGTGCAGTTCCGCTATACACCCAAGGGCGGCGAGCAGCAGAGCCTGTTTTTGGACTTCATCAGCGCCGACAGCCCCGAGGAGCAGCGCTTTGATATCCCCGCGCTAACGGGTGTGAATGATATCAAGTTTGTGTTCCTGCCAGGGTCAAAATTCGATTTCATCAGCTTTAAATTTGAGTAAAAAATGTTAATATCTGGTTATTGTAACCGATTTGTAAACAAAATTGTAAACAAATTGTAACCTTACTTTTATTGCATTTTGCGTGAAAAAGTTGTATAATATAGATAATTAATAAATATGGGCGGCTCTCGTACGAGAATCTGATTTTAAACGTTCCCACTGAGGTGACCTTATGAAAAACAACATAATTCTTATAGCCATTGTTACTATACTGAGCCTTGCTATAATTATAACCGTGATACTCATCAGCACCTCTGGTAAAGAAAACGATGAATCGGAGAGTATCCCCGTAATTTCGCTTACCGAGGAGTCTGATCCTCCGGATATTCCTAATGAATCGGATATTGAGCCAAGCTCTCCTACGGAGGAGCCTCCCGCGATGACCACTCCCGATACCTCGGTTGTAAGTGTTCCAACGGAAGAACCGACGGACGAGCCGCAGCCTTCCGCGGGCGCGGCGGAGGTTGTCGCGCTGGCGCATACGCTGCTTGGTGTGGAATTTGCTGAGGGTGGGGATACTCCAGCGGGTTTTGACAACTCAGGTTTTATTTATTACGTACTTCGCGAAAACGGCTATATAACCTGTCCGCGTGGTGTTTCGCAGCAGGCGGAGATGGGCACTCGGCTGGAATATGACGAGCTTCTTGTAGGCGACCTGGTGTTCTTCTACAATGAAAGCGGCACGGGCGCGGGCTTTGGCGGGATATATATTGGCAGTGGAAAAATGATTGCCTGCCTTATGCCTGGAACTGTCGTGAAAGAAGTGGATATTACCACTGAATACTACCGCAACAACTTCTACCAAGGGGTCAGTCTCAGCGGGTAATGTTTTATAGGATCGTCCTGCGGAACGCCCCACAGCGTTCCGCGAGATTTTTGTGCGCTGATGATTTTCGGCAATTTATCAGATTCGTTATAATAATTTATTGTTGAAGACTTATTATAAATTTCGGGCTGCAATTATTGGGATTTTATTATTAAAAATTCTTTGGTTTATACTACGCTATCAATGATAATACATATAAATGATTTTAATAAAAGCAGCCAATTGGCCCGAAACAACTCTTTTACAGAAAATCGAATACAAATTATATATTGCTAACTGACAAAAGATTTTATCCGTTTCACTGTGTACAATGCCTAATAGTTTTTTCATTAAAAAGGATAGGATTAGAAAAAAACAGGAGATGTATTATGCTTAACGATACGGAAAAAAGGCAAAAAATGCTAAACGAGCCGGTGCAGCTTCTGGTCTGCAAGATGGCTGTGCCGACCATCATTTCAATGCTGATATCGGCTTTGTATAATATGGCGGATACCTATTTTGTGGGACAGCTTGATACGGTTTCGACAGCGGCGGTTGGGTTGGCTTTGCCGCTTATGAACGTTATTCAGGCTATCGGATTCTTTTTCGGGCACGGCTCGGGAAATTATATGTCGAGAAAGCTTGGCGAGGGCGACAGCTCCGCTTCGGAAAAAATGGCTGATACCTCGGTCCTGCTTTCGATTGTGTGCGGCGCACTTATGACCGCAGCGGGGGTCATTTTTCTTGAACCGCTGGTGAGACTGCTTGGTGCCACTCCGCTTCTTATAGAGGACGGCAGGGACTATATCTCTGTGCTGTTGATTGGCATTCCGTTTATAATGGCTTCGTTTACCATGAACAATCAGCTTAGATTTCAGGGGAGAGCTTACCTTGGAATGGTGGGAATGGCGGGCGGCTCGGTGCTTAATGTTGCTCTCGACCCGCTGTTTATCTATGTAATGAATATGGGAGTAACAGGCGCGGCGCTGGCGACTATTATAAGCCAGATAGCTTCGTTTATAGCGCTGATGGTGATAAGCGGGCGAATTCCTTTCAGAAAGCCTCGGCTGTCGTTTTCTGCGGAGATAGTCGGTGCGGTGCTTCGCTTCGGTACTCCGTCGCTGTTCAGGCAGAGCATGATAGGTATAGCGGCAATTTGTCTGAACAATGTGGCAAAGGATTTCGGAGAGCCTGTTATCGCGGCTATAACTGTGGTAAACAAAATAACTATGGTGGGCGCTTCCATCGTTATAGGCTTCGGGCAGGGCTTTCAACCCGTATGCGGCTTTAACAGCGGTGCGGGAAGGCACGACAGGGTATACAAAACGTTCACGTTCTGCATTAAGGCTTCGACGGCGTTTATCACAGTTTTCGGCGCGGTGGTTTTCGCGTTATCAGAGCAGCTTATCGCGGTTTTCCGCGACGATCCCGAGGTCATATCGGCAGGTATCCCGCTGTTGAAATTTCAATGCGTTACGGGCGTGTTTCAAGGCGTAATAATCATGACAAACATGATTATGCAAAACTTGGGGAAAACGGTTCAGTCAAGTATTCTGGCACTGGCGAGGCAGGGACTTTTCTTTATTCCGCTGGTGTATATTCTTCCCGCGACTCTGGAGCTTACTGGTTTGCAAATAACACAAAGCTGCGCCGACCTGTTGACAGGGATTGTGACTCTGCCCATGACTGCGTATACGCTCAGAATGCTTAAAAAGCTTATGAACACATAAATCTTTGAATAAACGGATACACGAGAACATAAATACGGATAAGGCTTCCACGAAGCGCCGCGCAAACAGTTATTTGTCCGCTTTGATACTGCCGGTTGCGGGGTTGTCAAGAAGATTACCGTCAGCGTCAAATCGTGAGCCGTGGCAGGGACAGTCCCATGTGCGCTCCTGAGGGTTCCACTTCAGCGCACAGCCCATATGCGGGCAGCGGCGCTCCGAGAGGGTGAGAAGGTTTGACGCGGCTTCAAGCGCGTTAAGCGCCAGCTGCGGCTTTAAAATGCTGCGTGATGGGGAAAAAAGCTGCTCAAACTCGTTCTTTCTGCCTGTTATCATGTCTGTAAGCAGCTCTGCAGCCGTCATTGAGGAAGTCATGCCCCATTTGTTGAAGCCAGTTGCCACATAGAAATCGGGTGTGTTTGCGGAGTAGCGCCCGATGTAAGGTATTCCGTCGAGTGTCATACAGTCCTGCGTTGCCCAGCGGAATTTTTCTTTAAGGTCAGGAAAGTATTTGTAGGCAAAGCCGCACAGTTCGCGCCAGCCTCCGCCGAGCTTTCCCGTGCGGTGCCCGCCGCCGCCGAGCAAAAGATATTTTCCGTAATTGCGAAATGACAAACCATTCTCCGCCTCGTCGATATACATTCCTCTGATATCCGGAACGTTTTCGCCTGTCAGCGCGAGGACATAGGAGCGCTGCTGATACATTTTCAAAAAATAGCTTCCATGCTTGTTGATAAATGGGAAATGGGTCGCGCAGACAACTGCTTTGGCGGTTATCTTTCCTTTGGCGGTTCGAGCAGTGTTAGGGGTCAGCTCCAGAACCTCGGTATTTTCGTATATTTTGAAGCCCTTGGATACCCCAGCGGCGAATTTAAGCGGATTAAACTGCGCTTGACGCGGGAACTTTACTGCTCCCACGGTTGAAACCGGCAGAGGAATATTTGCTGTGAAACGAGCCGGAAAGCCTATGCGGTCAAGCGCAGCGACTTCCTCCTTAAGCGCCCTTCTGTCATTAAGCGAATAGACAAACGACGGGCGCTCCTCGAAATCGCAGTCTATTTTTTTACAAAGCTCTCGGTAGTGCCGAAGCGCGTTTTCATTAGCGCGCAGGTATTCCAATGCCCGCTTTGCGCCATATTTTCGTGTGAGTTTAGCGTATATCAGACCATGCTGGGAGGTTATTTTCGCGGTGGTGTTTTGCGTTACTCCGCTGCAAAGCGTGTTCCGCTCCGTTAGGACTACCTCTGCGCCTGCCTCGGAGAGCATTCGGGCGGTGAGCAGCCCTGCCATGCCGCCGCCTATAACAAGAACGTCGGCGGATATATTTCCGCTTAGCGGAGCGTGGCAGGGTGTGCCGACGTCAGCAGAAGCGTCATGCCATAATGATTTGTTCATTTGTGTACTCCTTTCATAATGCGGTAAATAATAATTTATGTTAGAATAGCTAAACTGCTGTGAATCACTTAAAAATGGA
>ERZ779621.742-NODE-742-length-11540-cov-5.634306_pt1 | contig 11540 bp, 14 predicted proteins | sample MGYA00514215_ERZ779621 | MGnify/ENA primary metagenome ERZ779621 (study PRJEB29562, sample SAMEA4376715) | mouse gut metagenome | isolation source: Cecum | study: EMG produced TPA metagenomics assembly of the A DSS colitis mouse model was used to assess the...
AGATGGCCTCCAGCGTGGAAAAGCGCACCGCTTTGGCCTTGTTGTTCTTCAAAATGGACAGGTTGGCCAAGGTCACGTCCACCTTCTGGGACAGCTCCCCAAGGGACATCTTCCGCTTGGCCATCATCACGTCCAGGTTCACCACAATCGCCATACGCCGCCCCCTAGATGGTCAGGTCATTTTCCGCCTTCATCTGGGCGGCCTGCCGGAACAGGGCGGACATGACCATGAACAGCAGCCCGCCCATCAGGAAGATGGGGACAAACAGGGCGTTGTAGGTGAGCAGAGGAGCGATGCTCTGGTAGTAGACGAACCCCCAGATCAGCCGGGCCAGCGCCGCCCCGGAGATAAGGAAGCAGCACACCGCCGCCCGTTTCAGGCTCAGGGCGTTGTCCATGACAAAAGGATTGCCCTTTAGGATGGTGTCCAGCACCCGCTTGCCCTGCCAGAGGATGAGGGCGGTGCAGACGCCGCAGGACAGCAGAAATACCATCAGTACCGCCGCGTAGGGGTCTTCCGCCAACGCCCAATATTCCGGTGACCAGCACAGGGTGAAAACTGACAGAAGCCGCGCCGGGAGCTCCAGCGGGTTTTCATAGGGCGTCAGCTCACCCAACATGCCCAGCTCACTCCTCATCAGCGCCAATCCGGGCACAAAAAATAGTACGATGATATTGCAGGCTAAGACCACAATTGCCATGACCCACAGGACTCTGGCCAGCTTCCGCACAGCAATCCGTTCCATATTCAACCACCTCTTGTCCCACAGCTTACCACCCTCTATATCGTTTGTCAAGTATTATTTATTGTTTTTCAATAAACGGTTGGCGCAGAGAAGCCCTCCGCCACAGGCGGAGGGCTTTCGGACGCTCAACTCTCCCAGGGGTCGAATTCGTAAATGCCGGGGACCATGGGCATGGCCTGGACGGCTGGCGGCTTGGGCTCCCGCCAGAACAGCTTTTTAATCCCTTTTCGATCCAGGATGGGCAGGACGATGGCCAGGAGCAGCAGCACGCCCATGGCGATGAGGTACTCCGTCCCCGACTCGCTCTCCGGCACCAGATCCAATATCTGGCTGATGCTGTTGAACGCCATGTGGGCCAAAACCGACGGCCAGATGGAGCCCGCGCGCAGGTCCATATAGCCGAAAATACTCCCCAGCACGAAGGCGTAGCCGGACCAGACCGGGTGGCCGTGGCACGCCCCAAAGATGGCGGCGGACAGGAACATGGCCAGCCACCCCGGCATGGCCTGGTTCAGCCGGGTCATGATGAGCCCCCGGAAGATCACCTCCTCCACCAGCGGGGCCGCCGCCACCACGGCAATAAAGCTTAACACACCCCCGGAGGTGATGCCGGCGGAGGCGTCGCTGTAGCTCTCAAGCCATTCCTCCGGCAGAGAGGCCAGCACCAGATTCACCGCCAGAAACAGCGCCGGAACCAGACACACCCCGCTCCACAGCGTGGGCCCGTCCACCCGCCGCAGCCACAGGGCCTCGCTGAACCTCTTCCGGCGGATGAGATAGAACAGCATCACGATAAACAGGGTCAGCATGTTGGCGATCAGGGAAAAGGTCATGGAGTGCTCCACAACGGCCTGGAAGGGCAGGCTCCCGTCCACAGGCTTGCCCTCCAGCGTCATCTGGAGAACCGTGGCCACCATCACCGGCGCCATCACCAGCACCTGGGTCCCCAAAAACAGGGCCAGAAAGCACAGAGACTTCAGCAGGGCCAGCAGCACCTGAGCCGCCCGCTCCCCCGCGCTGGGCTTCACAGTACCATCCCTCCCAGCACCTTGCCGATGGGGTCGTGGATCACCAGATCAGCTTGTCCGTCGCAGGGGGTGGGGGCCCGGTTAATGAGCACCAGCTTATTTCCCCGGTAATAGTTGATGAGCCCCGCCGCCGGATACACCACCAGAGAGGTACCGCCGATGATGAGCACATCCGCCCTGGCGATGGCCTCCACAGCGCCCGCAACGATATCCTGGTCCAGCCCCTCCTCGTAGAGCACCACGTCCGGCTTCACCAGTCCGCCGCACACCGGGCAATGGGGCGCGCCCTTCCCCTCCTCGATGAAATCCACGCCGTAAAAGGTCCTGCACTTGGTGCAGTAATTGCGGTGGACCGAGCCGTGGAGCTCATACACCGCCTGACTGCCCGCCAGCTGGTGGAGGCCGTCGATGTTCTGGGTGACCACCGCCTTCAGCCTGCCCGTCCGCTCCAGCTCCGCCAGCTTCAAATGGGCGGCGTTGGGCTTGGCATCCAGGCAGAGCATCTTATCCCGGTAAAAGCGGTAAAAGTCCTCGGTATTTTGAACGAAATAGGTGTGGCTCAGGATGATCTCCGGCGGCTGGTCGTATTTCTGATTGTACAGGCCGTCCACGCTGCGGAAGTCCGGGATGCCGCTCTCGGTGGACACCCCCGCCCCGCCAAAGAAAACAATATTATCGCTGTCCTGAATCCATTTCTGCAATTGCTCCTGCGGCGTCATGGCTGTTCCCTCCTTTATCTGGATTATAGCACACCGAGTCCAAAAAGAAAAGCCCTCTCCAAAGGGAAGAGGGCTTTCAGTTCCGCCTAATCTTTCATCAACAGATACAAAACCGCCTTCTGGGCGTGGAGCCGGTTCTCCGCCTCCTCGAAGATCTCATCGGCGTGGTCCTCAAACACCTGGGCGCTGATCTCCTCCCCCTTGTGGGCGGGGAGACAGTGCTGAACCATACTGCCGGTGTGGGTGATCTTCATCAAGTTCTCGTCAATGCAGTAGCCCGTGAACGCCTTCGCCCGGACGGCCCGCTCCTCCTCCTGGCCCATGGAGGCCCACACATCGGTAATCACCACATCGGCGTCCACCACGGCGTCCGCGGGAGCCCGGACCAGCTCAAATCTGCGGTCCGTCACGGTTTTGGCGAAGCCCAGCACCACCGGGTCCGGGTCGTACCCCTCCGGGCAGGCCACGGATACGTCCATGCCGCATTTCAGGCCGCCCACAATGAGGGAGTTGGCCATGTTGTTGCCATCCCCCACAAAGGCCAGCTTCAGCCCCTCCAGCCGGGTCATCTTCTCCCGGACGGTCATCAGGTCGGCCAGCACCTGGCAGGGGTGGGCAAAGTCGGTGAGGCCGTTGACCACGGGGATGGGCGCCATCCGGGCCAAGGCCTCCACCTCCGCCTGGGCAAAGGTGCGGATCATGATGCCGTCGCAGTACCGGGCCAGCACACGGGCGGTGTCCTCCACCGGCTCCCCCCGTCCGATCTGGCTCTCTTTGCCGGACAGGAACAGGGCGTGGCCCCCCAGCTGGTACATGCCCACCTCAAAGGACACCCGGGTCCTTGTGGAGTTCTTCTCAAAGATCATTGCCAGGGTCTTGCCCTTCAGATGGTCGTGGGCGATGTTGTGCTTCTGGCTGAACTTCATCTGGGCCGCCGTGTCCAGAATCTCGTGGATGTCCTCCCGGGACAGGTCCAGCAGCTTGAGCAAGTCTTTTTTCATATTGACGCCTCCTGTTTTTGAACCAGCACACAATACCAGCCGGCCTCCTCCGGGTTCACAGACTCCCGAAACGCAGGCAGGCACATGAGTTCGATCTTCTCGTACCCCAGCCGCCGCAGTTCGTCCAGCAGCAAACGCCGTCTCAAAGGAAAATAGTGCTCCTCAAAAATCTCCTTTTGAAAAATTTGATTGTCCCGCTCAAAGGTGTAGAGCAGGTTAAACGTCATGGAGCCGTCCCCATGGTGGTCCCAGACCTGAACCAGATTCATCCTCACATCGTCCAGAAACGTAGGATTGTACAAATAAAAGCGCTGCTTTGTCTCCAGTATTCTGTCCCAGTTCCGAATATCCACATACAGATATCCCCCCGGCCTGACCAGCCGGTCCATCTGGGCAAGCACCCCCGGCACCTCATCGTTGGACACATAGGGGAGGGAGTTCCCCGTGCTGGCCACGCAGTCGAAGGTCCTGTCAAAGCGCCCGTCCAGCCGCCGGAAATCACTGATGCGCAGATCAATTGGAAATCCCCGCTTTCCAGCCTTTTCCCTGCACCGCTCCAGCATTGCGCCGCTCAAGTCGGAGCCGTACAGCTCCACCCCCAGCTCTCCCAGGGGCAGGGTCAGATTGCCGGAGCCTATGCTCACATCCAGCAGGGTCTTTACCTGCTTCCCCGCCAGCACCGATTCCCAGTGGCGTTTGGTGATCTGATATCGTTCTTCCGTCTCCAGCAAATCGTAGATGTCCGCCCTATCGTAAAGGCTTGCCATGGTCCCGCCTCCTTTTAGAGCAATGCCCCTTTCAGAATGGCCAGCCCTTTGTCCATCTCCTCTTTGGTGTTTGTCAGCGGCGGCAGGAACCGCAGGCCCGGCCCGGCGGTGAGGGACAGCAGGCCCGCCCGGTTCAGCTTGGCGCACAGCTCCTTGTTGGAGAAGCCGTCCTTCACCTCCACGCCGATCATCAGCCCCATGCCCCGGGTCTTGCCCAGGCAGGGCAGGCCCATGTCCTCAATGGATTCCCGCAGATAGGCGCCTTTTTCCTTCACCTGGGCGATGGCCCCATCGTCCAGAATATCCAGCACCGCGCAGGCCGCGGCGGCGGACACCGGGTTTCCCCCAAAGGTGGAGGCATGATCGCCGGGGCCGAACACCTTGCGGCACCGCTCGCTCACCAGGAAGCCGCCCATGGGCAGGCCCCCGGCCACCCCCTTGGCGAAGGAAACCGCGTCGGGCTGGACGCCGTACTGCTGGAAGCAGAACAGGGAGCCGGTGCGGCCAATGCCGGTCTGCACCTCGTCCACCAGGAACAGCCAGTCCCGGTCGGCGCACAGCTGGACCAGCTCATGGACGAAATCCGGGTCCAGAGGCAGCACACCCCCTCTCCCTGGACCAGCTCCACCAGCACGGCGCACACATCGTGGCCCGCCGCCTGCTTCACGCTGTCCAAATCGGGGTCCGCCCGGCGGAAGCCCTCGGTGAAGGGGAAGAAGTATTTGTGAAACACGTCCTGTCCCGTGGCGGCCAGGGTGGTGATGGTGCGGCCGTGGAAAGAGCGGTTCAGCGTGATGGTGGTGCCCCGCCCTTCACCGTATTTCTCCCAGGACCATTTCCGGGCCAGCTTGATGATTCCTTCGTTGGCCTCCGCCCCGGAGTTGCCGAAGAAAGCCGCCGCCATTCCGGACCGGGTGCACAGCTTTTCCGCCAGCTGCACATAGGGCGCGGAGTAGTATAGATTGGATACATGGGCCAGCTTCCCGGCCTGTTCCGCCACCGCCGCCTGCCATTGGGGGTTGGCGGCGCCCACCGACAGCACCCCGATGCCGGAGGCGAAGTCGATGTACTCTTTGCCGTCCAGGCCGTACAGGGTGGCTCCCTGGCCCCGGTCCAAAGCGATGGGGTTCCGGCCATAGCTCTGAATGACATACCGGCTGTCCAGCCCTCTCAATTCCTCAAAGGTCATATAGATGTTCTCCCCTTTACACGATATCACGCCTCGCCCGCGCACGGCGGCCTGGAGGCTAAACCGTTATCATCGTACCGACTCCGGCGTCGCTTAGGAGCTCAATGAGGATGGAGTGGGGAATACGCCCGTCCAGAATGACGGCGGAGCGCACGCCGGAGCGCACCGCCTCCACGGCGCAGTCAATCTTGGGAATCATCCCCCCCTGGATGACGCCGTCCTTCACCAGCCCCGGAATCTCCGAGGCACGGGCGTGGGGGATCAGGGTATCCTCGTCCGCCGGGTCGGTGAGCAGCCCCCGCACGTCGGTGAGCAGCAGCAGCTTTTCCGCGTTCATGGCGACTGCCAGCTTGGCGGCGGCGGTGTCGGCGTTCACATTGTATGCGGTGGGGCCGTCTATCCCCCGGGCCACAGTGGAGATCACCGGGATGTAGCCGTTGTGCAGCGCATCCTCCACCAGGCAGGGGGCCACCTTCTGGATGGAGCCCACCAAGCCGTACTTTTCGTCCAGCCGGGCGGCCTGGAACAGGTCGGCATCCATGCCGCACAGGCCCACCGCCCGGCCCCCCTGGCCGTTGATGAGGGCGGCCAGATCCTTGTTCACCTTGCCGCACAGCACCTGCTGGACCACCTCCATGGTCTCCTCGTCGGTGTAGCGCAGGCCGTACACAAACCTGGACGCGTGGCCCAGCCGCTTGAGCATATCGCTGATCTCCGGCCCGCCGCCGTGGACCACCACCACCCGGACGCCCACCAGGGAGAGCAGGATCAGGTCGGAGATCACCGCCTGCCGCAGCTCCTCCGAGATCATGGCGTTGCCGCCGTACTTTACCACCACGGTCTTGCCGTTGTACTTCTGAATATAGGGCATGGCCTCGGCCAGCACCTGGGCCCGGTCAATCAGGGAAGACATGGTTCAAACCACCTCGTAATCAAGTTCTATAGTCGCCGTTGATCTTCACATAGTCGTAGGTCAGGTCGCACCCCCAGCAGGTGGCCTCGTGGCCCCCCTCGTTGAGAGAGACCTCGATCACCACCTCGTCCTGGGTGAGTATCTTCTTGGCCAGCTCCTCATCAAAGTCCAGGCCGGTGCCCTTCTCACACACCAGAATACTCCCCTGGATAGAGGAGAAGCCGATGTCCACGTACTCCGGGCGGAAGGGGGCTTTGGAGTAGCCCATGGCGCACAGCACCCGGCCCCAGTTGGCGTCCGCGCCGAACAGCGCCGCCTTCACCAGGGAGGAGCCACCACCGCTTTTGCCAGCCGCTCGGCGCTCTCCTCGCTGCGGGCGGCTTTGACGGTGCAGGTCACCAGCCGGGAGGCCCCCTCCCCGTCGGCGGCGATGGCGCGTGCCATGGTCTCGCACACCTGATGGAGGGCCTTGTGGAACAGGGTGTAGTCGTCGTCCTTCCACTCGATCTGCTCGTTGCCCGCCATGCCGTTGGCCAGCGCCACGCACATGTCGTTGGTGGAGGTGTCCCCGTCCACCGTCACCCGGTTGAAGGTGCGGGGCACGATGTCGTGGAGGGCGTCCTGGAGCACGTCCGGGGTGATGGCGCAGTCGGTGGTGATGAAGCACAGCATGGTGCCCATGTTGGGGTGGATCATGCCGGAGCCCTTGGCGATGGCCCCGATGGTGACGGTCTTTCCGCCGATGGCGACGGCCACGGCAGTCTCTTTTTTCACCGTGTCGGTGGTCATCACCGCCCGGGCGGCGGCGTCGGAGCCATCGCCGCTCAGGGCGGACGCCAGGGCGGGCATCCCCTTCTCAATGGCGGAGATGTTCAGCTCCTGGCCGATGACGCCGGTGGAGGCCACCACAAAGTCCCCCGGCTTCAGGCCCGTGGCCTGGGCGGCCAGGGCGCACATGGCCTCGGCGTTCTCATGGCTCTGGGGGGCGCAGGCGTTGGCGTTGCCGCTGTTGGCAATGACGCCCCGGCACACCCCGTCCTCCAGGTTGCCCATGGTGACGTAGATGGGGGCCGCCTTCACCCGGTTCAGGGTGTAGACGGCGGCGGCAGAGCACTCCCGTTCCGACAGGATCATGGCCAGGTCGTTTTTGTCCGGGCTGCTCCCCGCCTTTACGCCGCAGTGCACCCCGGCGGCCTGGAAGCCCTTGGCGGCGCACACGCCGCCCGCGATCTCTTTCAGCATTTCAATTGACCCCTTTTTGTTGTTCATCCTTTTTCTTGAAAGAAAAAGGATCAAAAAGAACTTTTAACGCGAAACTCCGTTTCGCTTTCTCTTTATAAGCTCAGGCCCTTGGTCTCTTCAAAGCCCAGCATCAGATTCATGTTCTGCACTGCCGCGCCGGAGGCCCCCTTGCCCAGGTTGTCCAGCCGGGCTGTAAGCATCAGCTGCTCCTCATTGCCATTGACGAAGATTTGCAGGACATCCTTTCCCGCCAGGTTGTTGGAGCCGATGAAGCCGCAGGTTGGCGCGTCGGCGGGCCGCAGCTGCACAATGGGGCTTCCGGCATAGTAGCCCTCATACAGCTCCCGAAGGGCGGCGATGGACCCCGCGCCCCTCAGCCGGCCTGCAAACAAGGGGACAGTCACCGTCATGCCCTGGGGAAAATCACAGATCATGGGCATGAAGATGGGCTTTCGCGTCAGGCCGCTCACCGCCATCATCTCCGGGATGTGCTTATGGCCAAGGGTTACGGCGTAATGCCGGGGGGAGTCCAGCTCCCCCTCCCGGTCCGGGTCCCCATACTGGGCGATGGCCTTCTTTCCCGCTCCGGTGTAGCCGGACAGGGCGTGGCAGGTCACAAACGCATCCTGGTCCAGCGCCCCCATCTCCACCAGCGGCCGGGTCAGGGCCAGAAAACCGGTGGCGTAACAGCCCGGATTGGCCACCCGCCCAGCCGTTCTGATTGTTTCCCGCTGTCCGTGAAGCTCCGGGAAGCCGTAGGCCCAGCCCTGGGCCGTGCGGTGGGCTGTGGAGCAGTCGATAACCCTGGTCTGCTCATTGCCGATCAGAGAAACCGCCTCTCGGGCGGCCCCGTCCGGCAGGCACAGAAACACCAGGTCGGCGGCGTTCAGCAGCTTGCGCCGCTCCTCCACGTCCTTGCGCTTGTCCTCGTCGATGAGCAGCAGCTCGATATCTTCCCGCGTTCCCAGCCGCTCGTAGATCTGAAGGCCGGTGGTGCCCTCCTTGCCGTCGATGTAAATTTTCGGTTTGCTCATATCCTCACGTCCTACGCCGCGGTCACGGCTCGAATTCGTACAGCCCCATGGTCTCCCGGTCCCGGTACTCGTGCTTCTCATAGTAGCCGATGAGAGCGCCGCCCCTGTCCCGGAGGGCAACCATGTACACGTCCTTGTTTTCGCTGTCGTTGCGGAAGGTGTAGATCAGGTTGTGGGTTCGGTCCGCCCGGAACCACTCCACCACCCGCTCGATCATCTCGTTGGCCTTGGGCGGATGGCAGTTCAGCAGACTGGTCCCCACCAGGGCCATGCCGCCCTGTTTCGCGTACCGCTCCCCCGCCGCCGGGTTCATATAGATCACAGTGTGGTTCAGGTCACACAGCACCACCGGCGCCCGGTCCTGGTCCAGCACGCTTTTGAAATAAGGGGTCAGGTCCATGTCAGCCCTCCGCCTTCCGCGCGGCCACAAACTCCTCGATGAGGGCAATCTGACGCTTCACGCTCTCCTCCGACGGGCCGCCGTACACCTTGCGCTCGTTGACGCAGGTTTTGAGCTGGAGGGCGTCGTACACGCTCTCGTCAAACAGCCCGGAGATGGCCCGGAAGTCCTTCAGCGGCAGGGTGTCCAGGCTCTCCCCCGTGCGGATGCACATGTGGACCAGCCGGCCCACGATCATATAGGCCTCCCGGAAGGGCATCCCCTTCTTCACCAGATAGTCGGCGCAGTCGGTGGCGTTGATGAAGCCCACCGACGCTGCCCGGGCCATGTTCCGCTCCTTCACCGCCAAGGTGTCCAGCATGGCGGCGAACACGGGGACGCACAGCTCCACGGTGTCAATGGCGTCAAACACCGGCTCCTTGTCCTCCTGCATGTCCTTGTTGTAGGCCAGAGGCAGGCCCTTCATCACGGTGAGCAGGGTAATGAGGGAGCCGTACACCCGCCCGGTCTTGCCCCGGACCAGCTCGGCCACGTCGGGGTTTTTCTTCTGGGGCATGATGGAGGAGCCGGTGGAGTAGGCGTCGTCCAGGTCCACGTATTTGAACTCCCAGGAGCACCACAGGATGATCTCCTCGGAGAACCGGGACAGGTGCATCATCAAAATGGACAGGGCGGACAGCAGCTCGATGGCGTAGTCCCGGTCGGACACCGAGTCCATGGAGTTGTCGGTGGGCTTGGCGAAGCCCAAGGCGGCAGCGGTCTGGAAGCGGTCCACCGGGTAGGTGGAGGTGGCCAGCGCCCCGGAGCCCAGGGGGCACTCGTCCATCCGCTCCAGGCAGTCCTCCAAGCGGGTCACATCCCGCTTGAGCATATTGGCGTAGGACATCATGTAGTGGCCGAAGGTGGTGGGCTGGGCCCTCTGGAGGTGGGTATACCCCGGCATGACGGTGGACAGGTTGGCCTTGGCCTTTTTCACCAGCACCTTTTCCAGATCCAGCAGCAGGCCGATGATGTGGGGAATCTCCTCTTTCACATACAGCCGGAAGTCGGTGGCCACCTGGTCGTTCCGGGACCGGGCGGTGTGCAGCCGCTTGCCCGTCTGCCCGATGCGCTGGGTCAGCAGGGCCTCGATATTCATGTGAATGTCCTCATTGTCCAGGGAGAACTCCACCCGGTCCGCCTCGATGTCCGCCAAAATGGCCTGGAGGCCCTCCACGATTTTCTCCGCCTCGTGCTCCTCGATGACTCCGGTTTTGCCCAGCATGGCGGCGTGGGCCATGGAGCCCCGGATGTCCTGCTCGTACAGCCGGGCGTCAAAGCCGATGGACGAGTTGAAGTCGTTGACCAGGGTGTCGGTCTCCTTCTGGAAACGGCCCGCCCACAATTTCATACTGATCGCTCCTTAACGGATAAAATTTGTTCTCTGCGCCTGCTCCCGCTCAGGGAGGCCGTATGCGTCCCTGCCCAGCTGGATGCTCTTCATCAGGAAGGTCATGTTCCGGGCCAGGGTCCGCATGGTCTGGAGGCCCTCGGCGTCCCCCGCCGCCTCGCCGGGCAGGCGGCCGTGGACGCTGTTCCAATACTGGCTGGAGGCCACCGGCATGCCGGAGATGGTGAAAAATTTGTTCAGCTCATCGAAGGTGGCGGACAGCCCGCCCCGGCGGGCGGCCACCACCGCCGCGCCCACCTTCATCCGCTTATCAAAATGGGTGCTGTAAAACAGCCGGGTGAGAAAGGCCACCAGGGTGGCGTTGGCGGAGGCGTAGTACACCGGGCTGCCCACCACCAGGCCGTCGCAGGCCTCGAACTTGGGCGCCGCCTGGTTCACCGCGTCGTCAAAGACGCAGCGGCCCTTCTCCGCGCACTGGAGACAGCCGACGCAGCCCCGGACGGCTTGACTGCCGATGTGGAGCACTTCCGTCTCAACGCCCTCCTGGGCGAAAATCTTCTCCATCTCCCCCAGGGCGGCGGCGGTGTTCCCGTTGGCCCTGGGACTGCCGTTTATCATCAATACCTTCATGACTTCCTCCTTATGGTTATCACGCCTCGCCTGTTCGCGGCGGCTCGGACGCTTACAGTTTCCCCTGCTCCCGCAGCGCCTGAACCTTGTCGGGCAGGCCCCACAGGTTGATAAACCCGGTGGCGTCGTCCTGATTGTAATCGCTCTCCTCAAAGGTCACCAGGTTTTCGGAGTACAGCGTCTCCGGGGAGGTGACGGAGGCGGTAATCATGTTGCCCTTATACAGCTTCAGCTTCACCTGGCCGGTGACGTGCTTCTGGGTGTCCACGGCAAAGGCCTGAAGGGCCTCCCGCAGGGGGGTGAACCACTTGCCGTTGTACACCAGGTCGGCGAAATCCACCGCCAGCTTGCTCTTCATGTGCTTGGTGTCCTTGTCCAGGGTAATCATCTCCAGCACCTCGTGGGCCCGGTAGAGGATGGTGCCGCCGGGGGTCTCGTACACGCCCCGGTCCTTCATGCCCACCAGCCGGTTCTCCACGAT
>ERZ779621.751-NODE-751-length-11350-cov-4.767862_pt1 | contig 11350 bp, 8 predicted proteins | sample MGYA00514215_ERZ779621 | MGnify/ENA primary metagenome ERZ779621 (study PRJEB29562, sample SAMEA4376715) | mouse gut metagenome | isolation source: Cecum | study: EMG produced TPA metagenomics assembly of the A DSS colitis mouse model was used to assess the...
ATTATCGGAGTATGTTCCCCTTCGTATTCCCTCTTGCCAAATTTTATAGTGCCGAATAATCGACAGCAGGCGCGAGCGGCTTATTGCAATGCTCACGAACGTATTCGTGCCCTGCAACGGAAGATTTCCGATGATAATCGCGCTTCTGGGAATGTTTTTTGTAAGCGTGAGCGGCTTGGCGGGAAGCATGCTGTCCGCTCTGCTTCTGACCGCGGTGATATTGCTTGGGATATTCATGACCTTTCTAATGTCAAAGATACTTTCGGCAACGATACTCCGCGGAGAACCGTCGTCATTTACGCTGGAGCTTCCGCCATACCGCTGCCCTCAGTTCGGAAAGGTGCTTGTGCGGTCGCTTCTTGACAGAACGCTTTTTGTTCTTGGGAGAGCGGCGGCGGTAGCCGCGCCCGCGGGTCTTGTCATCTGGCTTCTTGCCAATATCACTGTGGGCGACGGTACACTGCTCAGTCACATCACAAATTTTTTTGATCCGTTTGGCAGACTTATCGGAATGGACGGGGTGATAGTTACGGCGTTTCTGCTGGGAATGCCCGCGAACGAGATAGTGATACCATTGATAATTATGGCTTATATGGAGCAGGGCAGACTGTCGGAGCTTGCCCCCGCGCAGATGGCGGAGCTATTCACTGCGAACGGCTGGACATGGGTAACGGCACTGTGCGTGATAGTGTTTACATTGATGCATTTCCCTTGTTCCACCTCGCTTCTCACCATAAAAAAGGAGGCGGGCGGCTGGCGCTGGGCGGCGCTCGGATTTGTTATCCCCACCATTGCGGGAATAGTCATATGCGCGGCAATATCGGCAATAGCGGGGATATTTACTTAAGATTTTTCGCAGGCGCGGACATAAACAAAACGGGGCAAATGCCCCGTTACGTTTTTATTTGATCTCGGTCGGCTTGTCCTTGCTCTTTTTAAGCTTGGCGGGAGCCTGTTCCGCGGCGGCCTCGTGAACGGTATTGTTTTTGGCGATAGCCGATTTCAGAACGCGTATCTTTGTCCTGTCGGAGCCGGTCTCGATAAGCACGGTGTCTTCCTTAACAGAAAGAACGCGCCCGATGATGCCGCCGTTTGTTATAACCTCGTCCGCCACCTGAATACTGTTAAGCATATTCTGCATTTCCTTGTTGCGCTTTTTTTCGGGACGCACGATAAGGAAATAGAAAATCGCGACCATCAGTAAAACAGGAACAATAAGGGTAAGCAGGCTTGCCGCACCGGCAGCTCCCTCAGGAGCGCCCGCCGCCTCAGAAATAAGCATAGTTAAATTCATATCTGTCCTCCATACATCGTAAATTATGCTGTATTTCTTATTATATCCTATTTTTGGCAAGAAATCAAGGGGTTATCCGAGATTTTTGTGATTTTCATAAATTATTCATTTGACTGGAATTTTTAGTAATATAATGTGTACAATTCATTAAAAAACGCCCGACAGCGGCAGAATGTCGGGCGATAAGATAATTAAATAAGTCTTGTCATTGATTATTATTCAAACGTTGTGCGTTCCGAAAGCTTGCCGTTGACATATATCTGATATTGGAACATTGCAGGGTCTACCGGTTCGTCGTTTATTCTCACTTCAAAATGAAGAGTTACGTCAGACGCAAATCCCGTACAACCCGCTCCCGCTATCTTCTGACCGCGCGTCACGGCGTCGCCCTTGCTTACATACAGTTCGTCGCAGTGACCGTAGACCGTAACCACGCCGTCCGCGTGCTCGATCATAACACACTTTCCAAGACCATGATACCATTCCGCGAGAATGACCTCGCCGTCTGCGGCAGCCAGCACAGACTCACCGAGAATTATGCCGATATCTATGCCTCTATGATTGTAATAGCCGCTTTCGGGCGTATGTCCGTACATATGAGCTGTTATAGCGTAATCGCCGCCCACGGGATACAGGAAATTCGGATCGGGAACGCTCGATATAAGATTTGTCCAGTATTCTCTCAGCTCGTCGGGGTCAAGACCCGCGGGAGCGTTATCGTAAGCCTCGAATACCGTTCCCTTAGGAATAACTATTTCCGTATCGCTGCCGTTCTGAACGATATATAGCGTAGTATTCATATCAAATATCAGAGTATCGTCAGATATGAACGCCCCCGTGCTGGCGTTTATATCGCGTTCGGGAAGTTCTCTGCCCTCCGGCCAGAAATCGATGTATATCTTATAAAAATTCTCCTGTAAACGGCTCAGATCCTCTACTTGGCAGGGGTATGTCCATGTAAAGTCAGTTAGGAACAGGCAGCCGTTGTTGTCTGTGAAAAATTGGAGATTCTGTCCCTCATATCCCTCGGGATATTGCATATTAAAGATTTGATTTGAGATTGGCAGGAAACCTGTTTCATTGTCCGTAAAGCCAACGGCTTCGTTGCTATCCTCACCTGTTTCGTCTTCTTCCGTGGGATTTTCAGGAAGATGCCGTATATCCGCGGTAAATTTTGTCCCTTTGTAAAGAGTTATCCTCTTTGGCGTACCCCGCTCGTTGATATTGAGTTCAGTATCTTCCGCAAGCGTCCACGTTTCGCCGTCGAACAGCATTTTCACGCCGTCCCCCAATATTACATCACCCGTCATCTCGCGCCCTTCGGGAAAAAGATTTATAGTCATGGTGTAAGAGTCGATACTAACCTCGTCTTTCTTGATTTTACAGGGATACAGCCACTCAAAATCATACAGAAACAGCTTTCCGTCACTGTCCTCCAGAAATTGCAGCGCGATGCCGTTATAGTCGGGCGCATAAGAAAGATTATATACCTTGGAAGCGCCGATGGCATTCTGCTCCCCCGAACCCATATCGTCTATTATATTCATCCATGAAGGCATAGCTATATTTTGGGGATCGTCCTGATGCTCTGAGCCGCCTACTGCCAGAAAATCCTCGCTTGTAAAAAGCGCATCGCCGTTCTCCTTTACACAATATTTCTCCCGCCTGCCAGTTTCGGTATTTTCAAGCGTATAGATATACTCCTTGCCGCCGAAAGGCAGATGCCCGAAATAACCATCCTCGGTATGCTCCACCACGCGTATTTCCCCGTTATTGTCGCAGATATAAGCGCCGTATCCGTCACTGAATCGCACGGAGTCGTACACGCCTGCTCTTTCCTCGCGGAAGAAATCAGCACCGAAGTCCTTGTCCTCCAGATAGTCTGGACTATCGGAAAGCAGTGACATCGTCCATTGCTCATGATTGGTATCGCATTTCAGGCGGTAGTTAAGACAGCTTCCGTCGTCAAAAAATGCAGTGATTGTATGTGATATATCATTTTCGCTGAGCCTATAAAGCCCCATGGATAAACCTGCGTTTCCGGGCAGCAGCGTAGCACCCAGCACATCCTCCGCCTTGCCGAGAGCAGTTCTTATGTCCAGCAGTTCGTCTATAACACCGTCGGAATCGGTGATATCGTATTCCACCCAATATCCGTTGAAATCCATAACTACAATGGTATTACCGCTGTTAAGCACATTTCCGTCATTATCAAATATTTTCCATTCGTTTCCAGCGTTTATAAAATACGGAGAGCAGTCGGAAATTCGCGCGGGGTCAACGTCCGATATGTCTATCCGTTCAACAGAAATAGTCTTTAGCGAGTTCTCCGCGATAGCATTGGCAATATTATTGCTTGCTTCACCCGATTCCGTGGGAAGCAGGTTGACTTTTTCAGGCAGCGAAGATAGGTGATGGCTTATGCCGAAAGTGAGTACCGCGGCAGCCGCAGCCACTCCGAATACGGAAAACCCGATATTTCTTGCTGCTTTAAGCCCATTCCGCTCTGCCCGATATGCGTAAGCCGCTTCTTCTATCAGCCGTTCGTCTATTTCGTTAAGAGCGTTGTTAAGTTTATCATTCATAAAATTTCCTCCTTATCTTAATGTTTTCTTGAATTTTGCATGTTTGTTTTTCAAATAATTTTCAACCGTCAGTATCCTTCGCTTTTTAAATGTTCCCGAAGCTTTTTAAGCGTTCGCGAAATGCGCGATTTCACCATGCTCTCGCTCACATGAAGCCGCTTTGCTATTTCAGAGATACTATCCGAAAACCAAAAGCGTCTCAGGAAAATAATACGGGTGTTGTAGTCCTGTGATTTAAGAAATCGGTTCAGCAGAGCAGTAAGCTCTCTTTCGGAGAGCCTGTCCTCCGCCGATGAATCGGAATGGATACAGTTTTCCAGTTCCTCTATCGGCAATGCTTCTCCGCGCTTGGCAGCATGATCATGCCGATATCTGTCCAGAGCTGCGCTGCGGGCTATTTTGCACAGATATGCGGACAAGCTCTGCGGTCTTGCCGGTGGTATGCTCGACCATGCCCGCATATAGACCTCGTTTTCGCATTCCTCCGCGTCCTCCGCACAGCGAAGCACACCGTATGCAACGCTGTATATCAGCCTCCCGTAAAGCACTTTTATTTCGGACACTGCGGATTCGTTGCGGCTGAAAAACATATCTACGATTTCTTCATCATTCATTTTGCATGCGCCCATGTTTCCACCCCTTATTGTACCTGTCTGAACTCTGACAGTTTTTAAGCTTATCTATTAAGACGAATTTTGAAAAAGATGGTCGCAAAATTTTCTGAAAATAATAGCTTATAAATTTGCTGAGCTTCCATAAATCATTTAAATATTAAGCAGTCAAATGTGCTGAAGGCAGATGTAAAGCGATCTCCCACGCATGAGTTTCCCGCAATCTGCTGTAAAAGAGCAAACAACGCAAGGTTTTGCGCAATATGGCTGTAAATGCTTAACACATTATTCAGCATTTTGCGCAAAAATCAGCGTTGTTTGCAGCGGAGCGGGAAATTTTTTATATAACCGGATTTAGGTCTACATTAATTAAAAGCATTCTGCCTGTTGTCAACATATCTTATCGGCATAAATTATTATTTTAATATTGAATATTTTCAGCGCCATGGTTGAAAATAACGGTAAAAGGAGGCGATAAAATGTTTAAAAAATTCATTTCCACCGCTGCCGCGGTCACTGTGCTGGGCTGTGCGGCGGCATACGGCACAATAGCGGCAGAGCCGTCGTTCAGCGGTGAGCAATGCTTTATACTGCGGGAGTACGGCAATACGATGGCTCTTTTTGAGGAGGGCGCAGAAGAACCGCTGGCGGTATATTCCACCCCCATCACGCAGATAAATCCTGCCGACGCCGCCTTGCTGGTCGACGGAATACGGCTTAAAAGCATGAGCGAGGTAGCAAGATTGCTCGAGGATCTTGAAGTAGAGTAAACGCAACGCGGCTTTGCCGCAAAACACAGCGCGCGGGCTTACCATACCCGCGCGCTGTCTGTTGTTAATCGGTTCAGCGATTGTTAAGCTGTCTGTGAACCCCTTCAAGGTGTCCTTCGTCGATCGCCGCCCACTTATCCTGAATTTCCTGCTGAATTTCCTCATGCTTGCCCGTGCAAAAGTCGGGAATGTTTTCCTTGCGGTAGTATCCGACATCTGTTTTGGTACACTTGTTTGTGGCGAGAAGTCCCGTGTCCATGCAGTAGGAGCGCTCCACAACGGAGGAGTCGGGCGTGAATTTCATTATCGACGATGTGTCCTGAATATCCTGCATCACCGTTTTCCAAATCGAAGCGACCGCCCTCCAGCCGTCGGAACTGTGTATCTCTCTCGCGTCATCGTAGCCCAACCACAGCGCCCCAACGTATTCGGGGGTACAACCCACGAACAGCAGGTTTTTTTCGTCGTTTGAGGTGCCCGTCTTGCCGATAACCTCAACGTTGTCAAGCTGTGCGTAGTGCCCCGTGCCAGTCGGCGAGGTGATAACAGTGCGCATCATGCGGTTGGTTATCCAAGCGGCGTCCGCGTCCAGCGCCTGCGTTCCAAAGAAATCCTGCTCCAGCACCGCGTTCCCGCGGCTGTCCAAAACCTTGCTGTACATTTTCGGCTCGTAGTAAATGCCGCCGTTGCCGAACACCTGATATGCCGCTGCCAGCTCGTATAGCTTTACGCCCTGCGTGAGCGCTCCCAACGCCATGGGCGAGTAGGCGATATCCATCTCGGTGATAGTGGTAAAGCCCAGGTTCTGCGTAAGCTGATTGTAGCACACCTGTGGGGTAAGCTCGCGGCACAGCCTTGCCGCAATGGAGTTGAGTGACTCTCTGACCGCCTGCCATACGGGCGTGGGAGTTCCGTCGCCGTATGAACCTACGCCGTTCAGCGTTACATAGTTCCTGGGCCAGAGCTTGGTGCCCGTGCCTTCATCGTTTATTACCTCAAACGCCTTGTTGGGAACAAGTGTGGAGTAGGTTATAAGATTTCTCTGTATGGCGGTTGAATAGGTCGCGATGGGCTTCATGGTAGAGCCGGGCGCTCTCACCGCCTGAGTGGCGCGGTTAAACACGCTGTTGCCGGGCTTTTCGCCCAGACCGCCCGCCACCGCAAGTACCGTTCCCGAGTAGTCCATAATTACAAACGCGGACTGAAGCAGATCCTCGGGAGGGGCGCTGATATTATACGACGAAAGCACAGTGTAAGGATCGGCGTATTTCTCCTCAAGAATATTCTGTTTTTCGATATCCATGTTAATGTATATCTTGTAGCCGCCGTTGTAAAGCTCTTTTCTCGCTGAGGTATAGGTAATGCCCTTCTCGCCCGCGTAGTCGTTTATGACCTGTTCTATCGCCGCGTCGACATACCAGTTCTGCGTAACGGTATAGTCGCCGTTCCACTTGTACGCCTCGTATCCGTCATCGGGTTTTTCCTCGTCCTCTTTATCCTCAAGCTCCTGAATCAGCGTCCTCGCGTCCACATACCCGAAATCGTCTCCGTAAACGGGTCTTGCGAACTGAACCTTTTCCTTAAGCGCTGCCTCATATTCCTGCGTGTTGATATAGCCCTGCTCGTAAAGATTTTCCAGTGCGTATTCCTGTCGTTCCTTGCAAAGTTCAAGATCGACATACGGGGAATATTTTCCCGGATTGCGTATCATTCCGGATATGATAGCAGCTTCAGCTACGGTCAGTTCCGAGGCTTCCTTGTCGAAATAGTACGCGGAAGCCGCGCCTATGCCATAGATTGTGTTTCCAAACCATATGCGGTTAAGATAGCTCTCTATTATGTCTATCTTGGTATATTTTTCTTCCAGCGAAAGCGCGCGGAATATCTCGCGCAGCTTACGCTCCCAAGTAGTTTCGTCGTCGCCCGTAATGTTCTTTACAAGCTGCTGCGTGATGGTAGAGCCGCCCTGTCCCGCTGCGGAAAGATTAAGCACGTCCGCGCCGAGTGCATAAACCGTTCTTCTCCAGTCAACTCCGTCATGCTCATAAAAGCGCTTGTCCTCAGTAGACACCACCGCGTTGATTATATTCGGTGACATATTCTCATAGTTTACCCAGATACGGTTTTCTTCCTGAGCAAGGCGCTTTATCTCCACCTCGTTGCCGTCCTTGTCGTAAGCATAGATAAAGCTGGTGTACTTCATCTCAACGTCACGCAGGTTGGCGTCGTAACTGGTGTCAGCAAAGTCCAGCACATAAACTGTGAGTACCGTGACCACGATACAAAGCATGATAACAATGATAAGCAGCATTGAGGAGAATGTCGTGCCTACAATGGTCAAAGCGTGCCCCAGATTTTTCATGGTTCTGCTTTTTTTCTTTTTCCTCGGAGTCTTTGCTTGCTCCTCGCGTATCTTGATGTATCGTATTTTTTTCTTTTTGTTTTTTGCGTCCATAAATAATCACTTCCCCTGTCAGATAAACGGTTGAATATATAATTACACGGCAGCACAATTATAGCTGCAAAAGATTTTGATTTAAAAAATTAAAGAAATAACAAGCCTGCATAAGCCGTAGATTTATTTTTCATTAAGAACAAAGAAATAACGGTATAATTATCCGCTATTGTGTGGATACATTAAAGACTGAACAAATGCATATTGCACCTGAGCATAAGCGCATAAACACTTTTTACGGGCTAAAGCGTATAATATACACTTTATGTTTATTATACCACATTATATAATAAATGTTAAGCGCTATTTTAAGATTTTTCCGTAGTTTTTGTCACTTTGAGCAACTTTTTCAAAATAATGTAATATAAAACGCGTTTTATAAGCTCAATATGCATGATATCACAAAATTCGCACAAAGTCAAGTAATTTGAGAAACTGAGAAAATAATTTCACACTCATATCACATTTGGGAGCAAACTATTTCAGCCAAGCCTGTCCGCAGAGTCTTTCAGCGTATCAAATCCCTTGTAGTTGTTGCGGTATAGTTCTATTATATAGGCGCCGTCAAATCCAACGCCGGAGAGTTCCCTGACAAGCCGCGGGAAATCGAAGCATCCATCTCCAACGGGAAGACAGTCATGTTTGTCATTGCCATCGCTTACATGGCAGTGAACGATACTGTTTCCAAGCGAGGTTATATAGTTGAAAGGGTCCTCCCCGCTGCGCCGAGCCTGTTTCAGATCCAGCACGAAACGCGCAAGCTCACCAAGCTCTCTTTTCATCATCTCAAGAAATTCCAGCCGTCCGCTCATGCAGTAGCAAACGTTCTCCTGCGCCACGGTAATTCCGTATTCGCGCCCCGCCTCCGCCAGCAGACGGTATTGGCGGCAGTAGTGTTCCGGAGAGCATTTGCTGCTGAGTATAGCTCCGTGAAGCACAAATATTTTTGCGCCAAGGGTATTCATGCTCTCGAAAAAACCGCGGTACATCGTCATCATTTCGTCTATCCTGCGGTCATAGTCTGAAAACAGGAATACGCTTTCCATAGGCGAGGAAAACGGGTGGAATGAGGTGACTGTCATGCCGTAGCGCTGTTGAATCTTTGACACAAGCGATACACAAGGTTCTCCGCCCTCCGTCATGCTGTTCGCGAAGACCTCCGCGTTTTTTATTCCCAGCTTAGCCAGTTCGGAGAACGCGTCCTCCAGATGAAGCGGGTAAAGCGAGGCGGTGGAAACGCCTATTTTCATAAGGATACCTTCTTTCCAAACAGAGTGCCGTATATAAAGTATAACATATTATAGAGCAAAATGCAATAGAAAAAGAACATTGAAACCGTTAATTTGCAAAGTGCTGCCTAAGGGTATTATTTTCCGCTTTGTTTTCTTGGTTTGTTGCCAAAATTCAGGCGGCAATTATCTGCAAATCAATAGGTAACAGGCTTGGCTGAAATACCACAATCTTTAATGAAAGCCCAACACCACTAAAAACAACTTATTGACAATTTAACAGATTTTTGCTAGCCGTTTTTGCGGATTTTTTCAGAAAGGAAAATAATAGACCGTTTACGCGAATATAATAAAACGGACAACCACGATGGGAGGCGGCAAAATGAATTTTCTCGCGGAAATAAACGGCAAAATAAGCGGCATCGTCTGGGGAGTGCCCATGCTGGCGCTTATGCTGTTTACGGGGGCATATTTTACACTGCGCAGCAAATTTTTTCAGCTTCGCCGCTTTGGTCATTGCATGAAAAAAACCGTGTTTGCCGGGCACGATAAAAAGAAAAGGGAGCAAAGCTCTGCTGAAAAAAAACGCCGAAACACGGTCAGAACGGAAAAAACTGAGTCGGTCTCGCAGTTCCACGCGATGTGCAGCGCTCTTGCAGCAACGCTCGGAACGGGTAATATAGCGGGAGTATCTACGGCACTCGCAGTCGGCGGCGCGGGTGCGGTATTCTGGATGTGGGTCTCGGCGGTCCTTGGCATGATGACGGGTTACGCGGAGAATGTTCTGGGAATATTTTATAGAAAAAAGGATAAAAAGGGCGTTTGGCGCGGCGGCGCTATGAGGTATATCCATGATGGCCTCGCGGAAAGGCGCATTACAAAGCCGCTTGCGAAACCGCTTTCGGTAATATACGCGGGACTATGCGTGCTTGCGGCGTTCGGAATGGGCGATATGGCGCAGATGAACGCGGCGGCGGAGGCTCTGAGCGTAAATTTCGGGATAGCGCCGATCGTTACGGGAATAGTGCTGGCAGGCTGCGCGGCGGCTGTAATGGCTGGCGGTATAAAGCGCATAGGCAGCATAACCGCAAAAATAGTGCCGCTGATGTCAGGGTTTTATATAATCGGTTCGCTTTATATTCTTATAGCGAACGCGCCTCGTATCCCCTCCATGCTTAGTGGAATATTTGAAGGTGCTTTCGGTTTTGGCGCGGTAGGCGGCGGAATCGCGGGATTTGCGGTTAAAAAAGCCATTTCTTACGGGATACGCCGCGGCGTGTTCTCAAATGAAGCGGGATTGGGCACTTCGGTTTTGGCGCACGCCGCAAGCGACGTGAAAGAGCCTGCGGTGCAGGGAATGTGGAGCGTTTTTGAGGTGTTCTTTGACACCGTGGTGATGTGTTCCCTTACGGCGTTTGTGCTGCTTGCAAGCCCATGCAGAGCGCCATCCGCTTCCGAAGCGCTGAATAATATCACTGTTGATACACAGTATTTCGCGCTGACCGAAAGCGGGCGGCTTTTTTCCGACGGAGTTCATTGTCCGGTCGGGGGCGCAGGCAAACAGCAGCGCTGGCTTACTGACTACGCTGGGGAATTTACACTGGCGTTGGACGGGGGCGATATCACGTTCTCGAATATCATGACTATCCGCGGCATACAGTCGCGGGACGAGGCGGGCGCTCTGCTCTGGCTGGATGAAGAAAAAACGCGTCCGCTGATAGAATCGGTTGAGATAGCGCCGCTTAACGGTGTTGGACTTGCCACCTATGCCTTTTCGGGCAGCTTCGGAGGTGCAGCGGGAAAACTGTTGGCAGCGGCGGTTCTGTTGTTCGCGTTCTCCACAGTGCTTGGCTGGAGCCATTTCGGCTCAGAGGCGGCGGTGTTCCTCTTTGGAGAAAAAGCGGTGATACCTTTTAAAGCGGCATTTGTTGTTATGGGAGTCGTAGGAGCCTGCATAGAGCTTAGCATGGTGTGGGACATATCCGATACAGTCAATGGTCTTATGGCTATACCCAATCTTTTCGCAGTGCTGTGTCTATCTAAAAAAGTGTTGGAGATCACCCGAAATTATGAATCCAGAACCTTTCGCAATAGCAGCGAAAAACCGCTCCTATCCGCACAGGACTGCAATAGTGAATAGTATATTGTAAATGTTAACATAAATGTAAATGCGGCTATTACACTAATAATTTTAAAAAATTAATTTTCGTTTTGTCACAAGAATACCGAGGCTGAATCTTTACGAAGATGGCATAAGTCATATTATAAAAGTGAGAAGGGCAGAAGTCAGGAAAAACGAAATCTTGGGATTTCGACATATGCGATAAGCCGCTCAACACTGCACGGACTGATTTCATGTCCGCCCGCTGAATTATCTGTTTTATAAAGAAATAATGCTTTAGTGTC
>ERZ779621.753-NODE-753-length-11309-cov-6.615159_pt1 | contig 11309 bp, 11 predicted proteins | sample MGYA00514215_ERZ779621 | MGnify/ENA primary metagenome ERZ779621 (study PRJEB29562, sample SAMEA4376715) | mouse gut metagenome | isolation source: Cecum | study: EMG produced TPA metagenomics assembly of the A DSS colitis mouse model was used to assess the...
CTCCAGCTGGTCCTTCTTCTGGGCCAGGAATTTGAAGCCGGTGAAGGTGTCGAAGCACTGAAGGCCGTTGACCTCGGCCACTTTGCGGGCCATCTCGGTGGTGACGATGGTTTTCAGGGCCACGGGATTCTGAGGCATCTTGCCGGTGCGCTGCTTGGCCCCGATGAGGTAGTCCAGCAGCAGCACGCCGGTCTGGTTGCCGGTGAGCACCTTGAACTCATCCCCGGCCCGGACCATCAGGCCCACCCGGTCGGCGTCGGGGTCGGAGCCCAGGATGAAGTCCGCGCCCTCCTTGTTGGCCAGCTCCACCGCCAGGGCGAAGCCCTCGGGGTTCTCCGGGTTGGGGGAGGCCACGGTGGGGAAGTCGCCGTCGATGACCATCTGCTCGGGGACGCAGATCACGTGCTTCATGCCCAGCCGCTTCAGAGCCTCGGGGATCAGCTTGTGGCCGGTGCCGTGGAAGGGGGTGTACACCATTTTAAAGGTGTCCGCCACCGCGTCCACCGCCGCCTGGTCGTTGACCTGGGCCATCACGTTGGCCAGGAACTTCTCGTCGGTCTCAGAGCCCATGATGGTGATGAGCCCGCCGGCCACCGACTCGTCGTAGTCAGCAGCCTTCACGTCGAACACATCGGACTCCCGCATGATCTTGGCCACCTCGTCGGCGTGGTTGGGGGGAAGCTGAGCCCCGTCGGACCAGTAGACCTTATAGCCGTTGTACTCCTTGGGGTTGTGGCTGGCGGTGATGTTGATGCCCGCGATGCAGCCGTACTCCCGGATGGCGAAGGACAGCTCGGGGGTGGGGCGCAGGGACTCGAACAGCCGCACGGGGATGCCGCAGGCGGCCATGATGCAGGCGGCCTCCCTGGCGAAGAGGTCGGAGTTGTTCCGGCAGTCGAAGCAGATGGCCACGCCCTTCTTGACAGCCTCGGGGCCCTCGTTCAGGATGACCTTGGCGAAAGCCTGGGTGGCGTGGCGGATGACGTGGATATTCATCCGGTACAGGCCCACCCCCATGGTGCCCCGCAGCCCGGCGGTGCCGAACTCCAGCTGGGAGAAGAAGCGGGATTCGATTTCCTTCTCATCCCCGGCGATGGCGGCCAGCTCCGCCTTCTCCGCCTCAGACAGGGCGGGGGAGTTCAGCCACTGTTCGTAATTCTTTTTGTAGTCCATGGGTATCTTCCTCCTTCTTGAAATCAAAACGCGAAATTGCCATTGACAAACACAGGAATTTCCTCTCCGCCGTGGGTGGTTCCCACAATGGACAGGTCGGAGGTGCCCACCATAAAGTCCACGTGGGTGATGGAGTCGTTGAGGCCGGCGGCCTTTTGGGCCTCCTGGTCCATGTCCTCGCCCCCTTTGACGCAGTTGGGGTAGGCATGGCCGAAGGCCAGGTGGCAGGAGGCGTTTTCGTCAAACAGAGTCTCATAGAACAGGATGCCTGTATTACGGATGGGGGAGTCATAGGGGACCAGGGCCACCTCGCCCAGGTAGTGGGCCCCCTCGTCGGCGCCGATGGCCCGGCGGAGGATCTCCTCCCCCTCCCCGGCGTGTACGTCCACAATGCGGCCGTCCTGGAAGTCCAGGTAAAAATCCTTCACCAGATTGCCGTCCAGGGCCAGGGGCAGGGAGGCGTATGCCCGGCCGTTCACCCCGTCCCAGCGGGGGGCGGTGAAAATCTCCTCGGTGGGTATATTGGCCACGAACTCCACGCCCTCCGGGGTGAATTCGCTTCCCCCGCCCCAGACGTGGTTTTCCGGGAGGGTGATGGTCAGGTCGGTGCCCAGGGCGTTGGCGTAGTGGAGGGAGGCGAAATTGTATTCGTTGAGTAGCTTGGCCCGGCGGGCGGCGGCGGCCACGTGCGCCTGCCACCGCTCCACGGCCCTGCCGTCCCCGGTGATGCGGCACACGGAGAAGATGGCCTCCCACAGGGCGTCCACGGCCTCCTCCCCCTTCTTGTCCGGGAACGCCTTCTCCGCCCAGGCCGGGGTGGGGCAGGAGCCTACGCACCACTGGAAGCGGCCGGCGGTGAGGGCGTCGAAATAGGGCTTGGTGGGAGGGCCGCTGGCCTTCCGGCGGGCCTGGATGCGGGCGGGGTCCACCCCCTTGAGCAGTTCCGGGTCGGAGCCGGTGAGGGACAGGCGGGGGGATTTCTGCTCCAGGAACCAGTCAAACCGGGCCTTCAAATAGCTGGGATACTCCTCAAATACGGCGGCGTCGGCCCGAAGGAAGGACTCCCGCGTAATGAGATCGTCCCCATATGTGACCACCACGTCCCGGGCCCCCCGGTCGTAGCACGCGGACGCGCACATGCGGGCCAGCTGGGCGTATTCTATGTCGCTGGAAATGCAGGGGGTCTGACCGGGCTGGACGTTCAGGCCCACCTCCACCAGCAGGTGGGCGTATTCCTTAAGCTTTGCCTGAAAATCTTGAATCATTGGATCTGTCTCCTTTGGGGTGGGATATCGCGTTTCGCCTGCGCGAGAGGGCTCAAACGCTTCTTTAAGAGTGGGCACTTTGCTGGAAAATACGGGCTCTGTCCACGCATATATAGAAATTATACCATATTGAATTCCAAAACACAATTCAATTTGCATTTTTTTCTGAGGCGCTGTATAATGTATTTCAATTTAACAGAGCAAAGGAGCAAAGCTTATGCTGACCACCGTGATCCCCCAGGGGTACGCCCCCCTGCTGAACCTGTACGATACCCAGAAGGCCATCGGCCTGCTGAAGCGGCTCTTTGAGGACGACCTGGGCGGGGCCCTGAACCTGCGCCGGGTGTCCGCCCCCCTGTTTGTGGAGGCGTCTACCGGCCTGAACGACGATTTGAACGGCGTGGAGCGGGCGGTGTCCTTCGACGTGCCCGACGCGGGCCGGGAGGCCCAGGTGGTCCATTCCCTGGCCAAGTGGAAGCGCATGGCCCTCCACCGCTATCAGTTCTCGGTGGGGGAGGGGCTGTACACCGACATGAACGCCATCCGCCGGGACGAGGAGCTGGATAACCTTCACTCCGTCTATGTGGACCAGTGGGACTGGGAGAAGGTTATCGCCCCCCGGGACCGCAATGAGGACTACTTAAAGGGCGTGGTGAACGCCATCATCAAGGCTCTGGCCAACACCCAGCAGACCCTGCGCTCGGTGTACCCCCAGCTCACCACCCTGCCCCTCATTGACCGGGAGGTGTCCTTTGTCACCGCCCAGGAGCTGGAGGACGAATGGCCCGGGCTGTCCCCCAAGGAGCGGGAGGACCGCTGGGTGAAGGACCACCCCACCACCTTCCTCATGGGCATCGGCGGGGCGCTGAAGTCGGGCAGGCCCCACGACGGCCGGGCCCCGGACTATGACGACTGGGCGCTGAACGGGGACATCCTGCTGTACAACTCCCTGCTGGGCCATGCTTTTGAGATCTCCTCCATGGGCATCCGGGTGTCCCCGGAGTCCCTGGACCGCCAGCTGTCCGTGGCCGGGTGCGACCACCGGCGGGAACTGCCTTTCCATAAGGCCCTGCTGGCGGGGGAGCTGCCCCTCACCATCGGCGGCGGCATCGGCCAGAGCCGGGTGTCCATGTACCTGCTGGGCAAGGCCCACATCGGGGAGGTCCAGGCGTCCATTTGGGACCCCCGGACCATAGAGGCCTGCAAAGAGGCGGGCGTGATTCTGCTGTAAAGGAGGGAGAGGCATATGGACGAACGTAAGGGCAATTTCAACGCCGGAAGCGCGGCGAAGGCCGGTATCAGCTTCGGCAGCGCCCTGGCCATGGTCATCAGCTACACCACCTGGGGCTCCGTGTTCTGGGCCATCGTCCACGGGCTCATGAGCTGGGTGTACGTGATCTATTTTATTTTGCGGTATTGACAAAAAGTCCCCGCTCCGTCCGAGCGGGGACTTTCCTTATGCCTCGTCCGTCTCCAGGTGGTAGCCCAGCCGCCGCACCGCCTCAATGCGCACGTTGGAGCCGATGCTGGCCAGCTTTTTGCGCAGAAAGCCCACGTACACCTCCACGTGGTTCTCCACAGCGTTGGAGTCGTACCCCCAGACCCGGGCCAGGATGGCCTCCTTGGACAGGTTTTTGCCCTTGGCCTGCATGAGGCAGCGCATCACGTCGAACTCCCGGGCGGACAGCCGCACCCACTTGTCCCCGCAGGCCAGGGTGGAGCCGTCCAGGTCCAGGGCCGTGCCGCCGAAAGACAGCTGGTCCACCTGCCCGCCCTGGCGGCGCAGCAGCGCCCCCACGCAGGCCAGCAGCTCCCGGGTGTCGAAGGGCTTGGTCAGGTAGTAGTCCGCCCCGGCGTTGAGGCCCTCCACCCGGTCCTCCAAAGCCCAGCGGGCGGTGAGCATGAGGATGGGCACGGCGCACTTCTGGGCCCGGAGCCGCCGGGCCGCCTGCCGGCCGTCCAGCAGGGGGAGCATCACATCCAGGATGATGAGGTCGTACACCCCCAGCAGGGCGTACTGCACCCCGGCTTCGCCGTCGTAGACGGCGTCCACCTGGTAGCCTCGGTCCTCCAGCAGGGCCCGGAGGGAGTCGGACAGGGGCCTGTCGTCCTCCACAATGAGAATTTTCATGGCAAGGCCCTCCTTTCCGGGGAGGCGGTCACACCTCCGCCGCCAGGCCCAGGCAGAGCTGGTACAGGGTGGTGACCCCCGCGCCGGTGGCCCCCACGGACTGGTACTCCCGGCGGGCCCGGTCGGCCCAGGCCGTGCCGGCGATGTCCACATGGACCCAGGGCACATCCCCGGCAAAAGCGCCCAGGAACAGCCCCGCCGTGATGGCGCCGCAGCCGTCGCTGGACTGGTTGCACAGGTCGGCCACCGGGCTCTCGATCATCTTGGCGTACTCGGGGAAGGCGGGGAAGCGCCAGTACTGCTCCCCGGAGCGGGAGGCGGCCTCCAGCAGGGCGGCGCACAGGGCGTCGTCGTTGCTCACCAGTCCGGCGGTGAGGTGGCCCAGGGCGTTGGCGCAGGCTCCGGTGAGGGTGGCGATGTCCACCACCCGGGAGGCCCGCTCCTTCTGGATGGCGTAGGTGATGGCGTCGGCCAGGATAAGGCGGCCCTCCGCGTCGGTGTTGTCGATCTGGATGGTCTTGCCCGACATGGAAGTGACGATGTCGCCGGGCACCATGCTGTCCGGGGAGATGCGGTTTTCCACCGCCGGGACCACCGCCGTCACATTCACCGGGATGCGGTTTTCCGCCAGGGCCAGCAGGGCCGCGCACACCGCCGCCCCTCCGGCCATGTCCGCCCGCATGGTTTTCAGCCCGGCGGCGGTTTTCAGGTTGTAGCCCCCGGCGTCGTAGCACACCCCCTTGCCCACCAGGGCGATGGGGGCGGCGTCCTCCTTGCCCCCCTTCCAGCGCAGCACAATGAGCCGGGGCGGGTGGGCGGCGCTGTCCCCCACGGCGTGGAAGGCCCCCATGCCCAGGGCCCGGGTCTGGTACTCGTCCAAAATCTGGACCTCCACCCCCAGGGGCTCCGCCGCCTCCTTCATGGACTGAGCCAGCATGGCCGGGGTGAGCAGGTTGACCGGCCGGTTGGTCAGGTCCCGGGCATAGCACACCGCCCGGGTCACCACGCTGGTCTCCTTGAGAATCGCGGGCACGTCCAGCCACTGGCCGCCGGTGAAATAGAGGGTGAAGGGCTGTTCCTCCCGCTCCTTCCAGGCGGGCTGGCGGTAGCAGGCCAGCTGGGCCCCCTGGGCCAGGGCGGACAGCCCCCCCGGGCCCAGCGCCCGGGCGGCGGGGTCCACGTCCATCAGGGCGGTCCGGGCGCCCAGCTCCCGGATGGCGGTCACCGCCTTGGCGGCGGCGCGGCGGGCGGTCTCCGCGTTGGGGTCCTTGCCCAGGCAGAGGATCAAGACGCGCCCCTCCGGCCCGGCGCGCAGGGACAGCGGGGCGCTGTCCCCGCCGATTTCCAGCTCCAGCCGCCAGTCGGCGGCCTCCTGGTTCCACAGCTTTACCATTCGTATCCAACTCCTCGCGTATCGGCCCGTCAGGGCCGGTTTAGTCCAGGACATTGTACCGTCTTTTTCCGCTGTTGGCAAGACTTTTTTGTGAGAAATCCGCCGCTTTCCCGTGCTGAATTCCCAGTAAGGGCAGGAAGAGGGGAGAAAAAATACAAGTTTTGCCAAAAAGGGAAGCCGTGGCCCAATGGGCGGCCGGGGAAAGAAGAGGTTGCCACGGAGCCGGATTTGTGGTATATTGGGGCTGGACAAAGACTGGCGGGACGCATCCGAGCGGGGGTGAACGAATTGAACATCCACGAGTCTGCGGAAAACTATCTGGAGGCCATCCTGGCCCTGGGAGAAAAGGGCCCTGTGCGGTCCATCGACGTGGCCCAGCACCTGGGGTTTTCCAAGCCCAGCGTCAGCCGGGCCATGAGCCTGCTCCGGGAGGGGGGGTTCGTGGTGATGGACCAGGGGGGATTCCTCACCCTGACCGGCGAGGGGCTGGAGATCGCCCGGCGCATCTATGAGCGGCATCTGCTGCTGACCAAGTGGCTGGTGCACCTGGGGGTGCCGGAGAAGACGGCGGCCAACGACGCCTGCCTCATCGAGCACGACCTGAGCGTGGAGTCCTTTGAGGCGCTGAAAAACCACATCTACCGGGACATGGGAACGAGTGGGTAAAACCGCCGCGTCAGCGGCGGTTTTTTGCGGTCAAACGCTTCTCTCTCCGGCCAGGCTTCTGGCGAAAAGGGCCCGGACCTCCTCCAGGCTGTCCGTCTGGCCCAGGGCCCACATCAGCTTGGTGACGGCGGCCTCGGTGGTCATGTCCCAGCCCTGGATGACCCCCTGCGCCAGGGCCTTCTGCCCCGCCTGGTAGAGGGCGAAGTTGCTGCTCTCGTACAGGCACTGGCTGCACACCACCACCGCCATCCCCGCCTGGGCGGCGGCGTGGAGCTTTTCAATGAGGTTGCGGCGGATGAAGTGGAGCCCTCCCGCCCCGAACGCCTCGATGACCACCCCCCGGTAGTGCATCCGCAGCAGCATGTCGAAGATCTCCGGGTCCAGGCCGGGGGTGAGCTTGATGAGGAACACCTGCTGGCACAGCCGGTCCCGGAGGAGGCAGGGGCCGTCCACAGGCGGGATGGCCTCCCGGCGGATGGTGAGCCCCGCCCCGTTCACCTGGGCCGCCAGGGGCCAGTTCACGCTGTCAAAGGCGCCGAAGGCGGTGGTGTGGGTCTTGACCGCCCGGCAGCCCAGCATCACCCGGCGGTCGAAGGCCAGAAACACCCCGGGATGGCCGGAGGCGGCCATGGCGAAGGCGGTGCGCAGGTTGTCCAGCCCGTCGGTGAGGGGATGCTCAATGGGCAGCTGGGCCCCGGTGAGCACCACGGGGACGGGGATGTTGCGCACCATATAGCTGAGCACCGAGGCGGTGTAGGCCATGGTGTCGGTGCCGTGGGACACCACGATGCCGTCGAAGCTGTTCCGGGCCTCATAGACGCGGCGGGCGATGAGCCGCCACTCCTCCGGCTGGATGTTGGAGGAATCCAGGTGCAGAATGTCCCGGACGGTGAGGTCATAGCTGTCGGGCAGGCCCCCCAGGTAGTGGGTGAGGGCCGCCCCGTCCAGGCCGGGGGCCAGCCCCTCGTCGGTGAGCCGGGAGGCGATGGTGCCCCCGGTGGTGAGCAGTAAAATGCGTTTCATCCCAGGGCCTCCTGTCCGTCCATGAAGCGGAGCACCGCCGCCCGGGCCTCCGGCTCGTCCATCAGATCCCCGCGTATGCTGACCCTGCCGAAGCGGCGGGCGGAGAGGAACAGCACCTCCGGCGGTGCGTCCCCCGTATGGTATTGGAAGGCTGTGATGAAATTGTCCTGACCGGTGTTGCTGACCACGATGAACTTTTTGGCGGCCCGCTCGTACCGCTCCAGCAGCTGGGGGTGATGCTGAAAATAGCACTGGCTGCGCTCATTGAAGATAAAGAAGTTGGCGCAGGGATAATCGCAGTAGTTGGGCACAATGAAGCAGGACAGGTCGCTGTGGGTAATTGCGTCATAGATGGAAAAGACCGGGTCGCCGAAGTAGGGGCACCGGGTCCGCTCCTGAAAGCACTGGCATCCGCACTGGCCGCAGGGGGTGAGGCGGAGAGCGGAAAAATCGAAATACTGGACGCCGCCCCGGCTGGACAGCGCCTCGGTCAGAATCCGTGCGGCGGCGGAGCAGTTTCCCTCTTTCCGGCCGCTGAAGGAGACGACACAGCTGTTCACAAAGAATCCCTCCTGTCATAGAAGATCGGCCAGACAAGTATAGCGGATTGGCGGGGCCTTTGCAAGTATTGTAAATAGCCGGGAAGGCTGATATACTATGGACAAAAGAATTTTGGAGGGATTCCGCTATGAAATACGACCTGCTCATCGTAGGCGCGGGCCCCGCGGGGCTCACCGCCGCCATCCACGCCCGGGCCAGGGACAAGTCCGCGCTGGTCATATCCAACGACCCCCTGGCCTCGCCGCTGTGCAAGGCCCCGGCAATGGCCAACTACCCCGGCCTGCCCGGCGTCACCGGCCGGGAGCTGGTGGAGCGCCTGCTGGCTCAGGCCAAGGACATGGGGGCGGAGTTCAAACAGGGCCGGGCCCTGTCCGTCATGCCCATGGGAAAGTCCGTCATGGTGTCGGTGGAAAACGACGCCGTGGAGGGCCGGGCGGTGATCCTGGCCACCGGGGTGTCCCGGGCCGCGCCGCTGAAGGGGGAGGCGGAGCTGCTGGGCCGGGGGGTGAGCTACTGCGCCACCTGCGACGGCATGTTCTACCGGGGCAGGCGGGTAGTGTGCGCCGGGGACGCCCCCAACTTTGACGAGGAGGTGGAGTTCCTGCGCTCCATCGGCTGCCAGGTGGAGGTGAAGCGGCTGGCGGGGCTGTCCATCCTTGGGGAGGAGGGAGTCTCCGGCGTGCGGGACGCCAAGGGGGAGGAGACCCCCTGCGACGGAGTGTTCCTGCTGCGCTCCTCCATTGCCCCCGCCCGGCTGGCCCCGGGGCTGGAGACCGAAGGAGGCTACATCAAGGTGGATGGCCGCATGGCCGCCGGCCTGCCGGGGGTGTACGCCGCCGGGGACTGCACCGGACAGCCCCTCCAGCTGGCCAAGGCGGTGGGACAGGGGCAGACTGCCGCCCACTCCGCCATCGAGGACATGGGGCGGGAGGGCTGATTTTCCTAATTTTTCGTGAACTTCGTTTTCCTGTATTGAAATTTTCCCGGAAAGATGGTAACATAGAGATATCAAAGGGGGACTCCCCCCAATACCAAGTTAAGGAGTGGTCAAAATGGTCAAGGTTATCATGGGCCTGAAGGGCACCGGAAAGACCAAGCAGATGATCGACCTCATCAACACAGCGGTGGATACGGAGCACGGCAATGTGGTTGCCATCGCCCACAATTCCAAGCTGAACTATAAAATCAACTACAAGATCCGCCTGGTGGACACCTCTGACTACAGCATCCCCAACTACGACACCCTGCGGGGCTTCCTGTACGGCCTGTACGCCAGCAATTACGATATCACCCACGTGTTCATCGAGAGCCTGAACAAGCTGGTCCCCACCGTGGGCAACGAGGACGTGGAGCCCTTCCTGGACTGGCTGGAGTCCTTCTCCCAGAAGAGCGGCATCAAGTATACCATCTCCATCAGTGAGGACGCCTCCAAGGCCAGCGACGGCGTGAAGAAATATTTCTGAATCTCGGAATAGCGTTTCGGACCGGGCGGGCGGTTGCCCGCCCGGTTTTTATACGGGGAAAATCATATCATTTTAGGAGGTTTTGACATGGATCTGACCCAGGCCATCCGCGCCCGGCGGAGCATCCGCAAGTTCAAGCCCGGCGCGTCCATCCTCAGAGAGGACGTGGAAACCATGCTGGAGGCGGCCATGATGTCCCCCAGCGCCTGCAACACCCGCCCCTGGGAGTTCTTCGTGGTGGAGGACCCGAAGCGCAAGGAGGCGCTGAGAAAGGCCCACCCCTATGCCTCCATGCTGGAAACCGCCGCCCTGGCCATCGTGGTGTGCGCCCGGCCGGAGGACCAGTCCGGCGTCTGCGACGGCTACTGGCCCCTGGACTGCGGCGCGGCGGTGGAAAACCTGCTGCTCCAGGCGGTGGACCTGGGCTGCGGCGCGTGCTGGTGCGGATGCTGGCCCAGCCCCCGGGCCGCCGCCCTCCAGGAGATCTTGAACACCCAGTCCGTCCCCGTGGCCCTCGTGGCCGTGGGCGTTCCCGATGAGAGCCCTGCGGCCAGGGGGCATTACGACCCCGGCAAGGTCACCTGGCTGGCCTGAGCGGGCGGGAAGGAGTGGTGGTAAGATGAGTCCGAAACGCGCCTCCGATCCCCCTATGGCCCCCAGCACCCTGCTGCCCAGGGCCATCCATCTGGTCCCTCTGGACAACATCAACGGCTTCGACGTGCGCCCCGGCTTCTATGAGACCAACGGCGCCACCGCCATCCCCGGCGGGGTGAATTTCACCGTCCACTCCCACGGGGCCTCCGGCGTGGAACTGCTGCTCTTCCGCCGGGAGGAGTCGGAGCCCTTCGCGGTGCTGCCCTTCCCGGACCATTACCGCATCGGCAACGTGTACTCCATGATCGTGTTCAAGCTGAACATCGAGGAGTTCGAGTACGCCTACCGGGTGGACGGGCCCTACGAGCCGGAAAAGGGCCTGATTTTCGACAAGAGCCGCTACCTGCTGGACCCTTACGCCAAGGCGGTCACCGGCCAGAGCGGGTGGGGCAAGACCACTCCCCACGGCCAGCACTACAAGGCCAGGGTGGTGAAGGACGACTTCGACTGGGGCAAGATGGGCCAGCCCCTGATCCCCGCCGAGGACCTGATTATCTATGAGCTCCACGTCCGGGGGTTCACCAAGGATCCCTCCTCCGGGGTGGAGCACCCGGGCACCTTCGCCGGGCTGATGGAGAAGCTGGATTACCTCCAGGAGCTGGGGGTGAACGCCCTGGAGCTGATGCCCATTTTCGAGTTCGACGAGATGCTGGACTACCGGGAGGTGAACGGGCAGAAGCTGTACAACTACTGGGGGTACAACACGGTGAGCTTTTTCGCCCCCAACACCAGCTACACCGCCTCCACCGAGTACAACCGGGAGGGCAACGAGCTCAAGCGGCTGATCCGGGCCTGCAAGCAGCGGGGCATCGAGGTCTATCTGGACGTGGTGTTCAACCACACCGCCGAGGGCAACGAGATGGGCCCCTTCTTCTCCTTCAAGGGCTTTGACAACAACATCTACTACCTGCTGACTCCGGAGGGATACTACTACAATTTCTCCGGCTGCGGCAACACCCTGAACTGCAACCACCCCATCG
>ERZ779621.754-NODE-754-length-11294-cov-4.737076_pt1 | contig 11294 bp, 8 predicted proteins | sample MGYA00514215_ERZ779621 | MGnify/ENA primary metagenome ERZ779621 (study PRJEB29562, sample SAMEA4376715) | mouse gut metagenome | isolation source: Cecum | study: EMG produced TPA metagenomics assembly of the A DSS colitis mouse model was used to assess the...
CCCCATGGGCAGCAGCATGGCCGCCGCCTCGATAAACAGCGAAAACCCGGTGATGCGCAGCACCAATTTAAAATTCATACGCCGCTGCCCTCATAGATGTCATTCAGGTCCAAAATGCCGCTGTCCCGGGCAATGACGATGACGTTGTCCCCCTGCTCTAAACAGGTGGAGCCCTCGGGAATGATGACTCTGTTCTTTCGGACGATGACGGCGATCAGGACGCCTTTGCGCAGCTTCAGGTCCCGCAGCGGCACCTGAAGGTTCCGGGTGGCGGGAGACACGATGAACTCCATGGCCTCCGCCCTGCCCCCGGCGATGCGGTACAGGGCATTCATCACCGTGCCCTTGGAGTTCTGCAGCCCTCGGATGAACCGCAGAATCTGCCCCGCCGTGGCCAGCTTGGGGGACACCACCGACTCCACCCCAGCGGACCGGGCAATCGTTGTGTAGTTCTGGCGGCTGGACTTGGCCACCACCTTGGACACCCCCGCCTGATGGGCGTAGAGGGAGATGATGAGGTTGTCCTCATCCCGGTCGGTGAGAGCCACAAAGGCGTCGCTGGACGCCATGCGCTCCTCGGTGAGCAGCTCCGGGTCGGTGCCGTCCCCGTGGATGATGAGGGAGTGGGGGAATTCCTCCGCCAGCTCCCGGCAGCGCGCCTCTCCCCGCTCCACAACCTTGCAGCTCATGCCCAGCCGCTCCAGCTGGACCAGCAGATAGAAGGCAATGCGCCCGCCGCCGATGATAAACACGCTGCGGATGCGGTGGGTCTGGCGTCCCAGCAGCTTGAAAAACTGGTTGATGCCGCTGGGCGTGCCCGCCACCGAAACCCGGTCCCCCGCGCTGATGAGGGACGCGCCGTTGGGAATAAACACCTCGTCCCCCCGCTCCACGGCGCACAGCAGCAGGGGCAGGCCCTGAATCTTGGACGACAGCGAGGCCAGAGTCCGCCCCGCCAGAAAGTCCCCCTCCTGAACGGTGAAGGACACCAGCTCCACCCGTCCCCGGGCGAAGGAGTCGATGTTGGCGGCGGAGGGAAAGCGCAGCAGCCGGGAGATCTCCACCGCAGTGGTGAGCTCCGGGTTGATGAGCATGGTGATGCCGAAGTCGTTTTTCAGGGTGTCCAGATCGCTGACGTACTCGGTGCCCCGCACCCGGGCCACGGTGTAAGGCAAACCTAAACGGTGGGCGATGTGGCAGCACAGCAGATTGATCTCGTCGGAGTCGGTGGCGGCAATGAGCACGTCGGTCTCCTTCGCCCCCGCTTCCAGCAGGACCTCCCGGGAGACGCAGTTCCCCTTCACGCACATCACGTCCAGCTGATTGGCCAGCCGGTCCAGCGTGTCGCCGGACACGTCCACGATGGTGACGCTGTGGCCCTCGTCGGCCAGGTGCTCGGCCAGGGTGGCGCCCACCTTGCCGCCCCCCGCGATGATGATAGTCAAATCAAATCAACTCGTTTCTTGTCTGTAATGGCGGTCACCGGGCCAGCCCCCGCTTTTGGGCGGCGGACAGCAGCCGGTCCAGCGCGGCGGACAGCACCGAGCGGGGACAGGCCAGATTGAAGCGTTCAAACCCCGGCGCGCCGAAGGGGACGCCATGGCTCAGGTACAGCTGGGCTTCGTCCTCCAAAAAGCGGGCCCGCTCCCCCGCGTCCAGCCCCAGGCACTGGAGGTCCACCCACGCCAGGTAGGTCCCTTCCAGGTCCACCGTAAAAGCGCCAGGAAAATGCCGGGCCATAAACGCCCGGAGAAGGCGGTGGTTGTCCCCCACGTAAGCAATGAGCTGGTCCAGCCAAGGGCCGCACTGCTCATAGCCCGCTTCCAGCGCCCGGACGCCGAAGATGCTGTAGGTGCCGCAGCCGGACCGCTCCACCTCTTTTTCCAGCGCCGCCTTTTTCTCCGGATCGGCCGCCAGCATATTGGCGCAGCACAGCCCCGCCAGGGAGAAGGTCTTGCTGCACGCCGTTCCGGTGACGCAGTTTTGGGCGAACGCCTCTCCCAGCGACGCGAAGGGGGTGTGCCGGAAGGGTGGCTGGATCAGGTCGCAGTGAATCTCGTCGCTGATGACCAGCACCCGGTGGCTGAGGCACAGCTCCCCCAGCCGGCGCAGCTCTTCCTCGCTCCAAACCCGTCCCACCGGGTTGTGGGGGGAGCACAGGATAAACGCCGTCACCTCCGGCCGGGCCAGCTTCTCCTCCAGGTCGTCAAAGTCCATCTCATACCGGCCGTTTTCCAGCCGCAGCGGGCTCTCCACCAGGGTCCGGCCGTTCTCCCGCACCGCCCGGAAGAAGGGCGGGTACACCGGCGGCTGGATGACGATGCCGTCCCCCGGCTGGGTGAGGGCGCGGATCGCGGCGTTCAGCCCCTGGACCACTCCGTTCACCCGGACCACCCACTCCCGCCGGATCTCCCAGCCGTGACGGGCGGCCATCCAGCCGCGCAGGGCGTTAAAGTACCGGTCCCCCCAGCCGGTGTACCCCCACAGGCCGGAGCGTGCGGTGTCCTCCAGCGCCTTGATGATGGCGGGGGGCGAGGCAAACTCCATATCCGCCACCGACAGCGGCACAATATCGGGGCTGAGGCCCGGCTTCATCAGATCCCACTTCTCCGCCTCCACGCCCACCCGGGCGGGGACGGGCCGGTCAAACTGGCTTTCCATAAGCGCGGCTCCTTTATATCATAATGTGCGTCGGCATACCCTTTCGTTCCGCTCTCTAGGGCGGGAGGGCATAAGTCTGACACATTATAACACCCTTTTCTCCTAGAAGCAACGGGGAGAACCGCCTTTTGGCGGCAAACACAAAAAACCGGCCATTTCTCTCCGGCCGCTTGCGCCCCGGTTCAAAATGGGATATACTGGTTCCAACACAGAGGGGGTCTGGCGATGAACGCTTTGAAACGGTGCTGGTGCAGAATCTTCCAGGGGGCCTTCCGGCTGGCCATCCCGCTGCTGCCCTACCGCAGGCCGGAGCAGCTGCCCGACGTGGCCAGCCTGCCGGGCAGGCTGGCGGACAGGGGCTGCGGCAGCGTGCTGGTGGTCACCAGCCCCAGCGTGGCCAATATGCCGGGAACCCGGCGTCTGCTGGACGCCCTGGCTGCGGCGGGCATATCCTGCGCGGTCTACAGCAAAACCATCCCCAACCCCACCACGGACACCGTGGAGGAGGCCCTGGCGCTCTACCGCTCGGGGAACTGCCAGGCCATCATCGGCATCGGCGGCGGCTCCAGCCTGGACTGCGCCAAGGCGGTGGGGGTGCGGGCAGTCCTGCCCCACAAACCGCTGTCCAAGCTGGGGGGCGTGCTGAAGGTGCGCCGTCCCCTGCCGCCCCTGGCCGCCGTCCCCACCACCGCCGGCACCGGCAGCGAGACCACCATCGCCGCCGTCATCACCGACGCCGTCACCCGGGACAAGTACGCCATCAGCGACTTTCCCCTCATCCCCGGCTACGCCGTGCTGGACCCAGAGATGACCCTCTCCTTGCCCCCCCGCCTCACCGCCTCCACGGGGATGGACGCCCTCACCCACGCGGTGGAGGCTTTCATCGGCCGCTCCACCACCCCGGACACCCGGGAGGACGCCCTGGCGGCGGTGGAGCTCATCTTCGCCAACCTGGAGCGGGCGTACCAAAACGGCTCGGACCTGGACGCCCGGCGCAATCTGCTCACCGCCTCCTTCCGGGCGGGGTGCGCCTTCACCAAGTCCTACGTGGGCTATATCCCCGCCGTAGCCCACTCCCTGGGGGGCGCGTATAACGTGGCCCACGGCCATGCCAACGCCGTTATCCTGCCGGTGGTGCTGCGCGCCTATGGCCCCGCCGTCCACTCCCAGCTGGCCCGGCTGGCCCAGGCGGCGGGCCTGGCCCGCCCCGGCGCGGGTGAGCAAGAGGCCGCCTCAGCCTTCATCGGCGGCGTGGAGGCCCTCAACGCCCGCTGCGGCATCGGCGCCGCCATCCCGGAGCTGCGCCCGCAGGATATTCCCGCCCTGGCCCGCCGCGCGGACCGGGAGGCCAATCCCCTCTACCCCGTCCCCGTGCTCATGGACGCCCAGGAGCTGGAGCAAATCTACCGCCGGCTGCTCCCCAGGTGAAAAACAGCGCCCGCCGGTCCCTTTTCGGACCGGCGGGCGCCTCTCGTTCTATCCGGCCGCTCACGCCCCGCGGGGACACTGCCGGCCGGTGTGGTCGATGGTGTAGTCCTGCCCGCACTCCCCGGGCAGGATCAGCTGGGAGACGGGCACGAAAGCATACCCCTGCTGCAAAAGGGCCTCGATGATGCCGGGCAGGGCCTCCGGGGTGTGCAGCGCCGCGTTGTGGAAGAGCACGATGGACCCGGGCTGCACCTTGCCCGTCACCCGCTTGGTGATGTCGGCGGCGGACAGGTCCTTCCAGTCCAGGCTGTCCACGTCCCACTGGATGGGCTCGATGTCCATGGAGCGCACGGCGTTGATCACGTGGTCGTCGTACTCCCCGTAGGGGCAGCGGAACAGGGTGGGCCGCACCCCGGTGACTCCCTCAATCTTGTCCCCGCAGGCGGTGAGATCGGCCACGATCTCATCAGCGGACAGGCTGTTGAAATGGGCGTGGGTGTCGGAGTGGCTCATCACCTCATGGCCCGCGTCGGCCAGCGCCTTGACGGACTCGGGATATTTGTCCACCCACTCCCCCACCACAAAAAAGGTAGCCTTGACATCGTACTTGCCCAGGATGTCGATGAGCTGCTGGGTGTCCTCATTACCCCAGGCGGCGTCAAAGCTGAGGGAGACCACCTTGTAATCCTTCTGCACGCAGTAGATGGGCAGCTGCCGGGTGGAGGCGGACGCCCCCACCACCGCCGGGTGGTTCACCACCCAGAACATCATCACAGCGGCCAATGCGAAGGCCGCCCCGGCGATCACCTTCCGCCGCAGGTAAAAAATCTTGGTCTGCTTCATGCCGAACCCTCCGTTGCTCAAGTGTCCTTACACCTTATGCAGCGAAGGCCGGTTTCATGTTACCGCGAGGCCAGGCACACGCGGTACTGATAGGGTTCCAGCGTCCCCGCCGAGCAGGACGCCGCCTCCCCGGAGATCAGGTCGGTAAACGCCCCCTCCATGCCGTCCAGGGCGTAGGGCTCGGGGGCGCCGGCGAAGTTGAACAGGCACACCAGCCGCTCCTCCCCCGCCCGGCGCACCAGAGCCAGCACCCGGCTGCTGTGGGTATCCCAGGTGGTCACCCAGGCGCCGGGGGCGAAGCAGGGCTGGGCGGAGCGCAGCTGCTCCAGCCGCCGCAGCCCGTCCCAGATGCGCCGCTGCACGCTTCCCTCCCGTGTGCGCAGCGCCGCCTTGTCCCAGTCGAAGGGGGTGCGGTGGAGGTTGCGGCTGTCCTCCCGCAGGGCCGGGTCGTCATGGTAGCCGTAGCCGTTGAGCTGGCCGATCTCGTCCCCGCTGGACAGCATGGGGAAGCCCGCCATGCACATCACGGCGGCGTGCATCATCAGATCCCGCCGCACGCCCAGCGCCACCTGTCCCTCGTCCCCCTCGCACAGCCCCTTTTCGATGCCGCACAGGCTGGCGGTGGTGCCGCAGGTGCGGGCGTCCTGGGTGGCGGGGTCGTAGTTATACCGCTCCCCTCGGGCGAAGCTGCCGGGGAAGCTGCCCTCGAAAAACTGGTAGAGGTATTTCTTGTGGGCCAACGGGTCCATGCCGATGGTCCTGCCGTACTCCTCGTTGAGCCCCCAGCCGATGTCGTCGTGGCAGCGCAGGTAGTTGACGAAGCAGCAGTGCGCGGGCAGGGAGTGCAGGTCGTCCAGCTGCTTTTTCAGCTGCCGCACGTCGCCGGAGGCCAGGGCACTCCACTGGGTGGCCATGGTGGAGGCGTTGTAGAGCAGATGGCACTCCGGCTTGTCCGCCGTGCCGAAATAGGGGGCCAGCTCCCTGGGCGCCATCACCACCTCGCCCTTGAGGATGACGCCGGGGCACACGCATTCGACGACCAGCCGGATCATGCGCATGATGCTGTGGACCTGAGGCAGATTGCGGCAGGTGGTGCCCATTTCCTTCCACAGGTAGGGCACTGCGTCGATGCGCAGCACCTCCACCCCCAGGTTGGCCAAGCGGAGCATACTGCCCACCATGTCGTTGAACACCGCCGGGTTGCGGTAATTGAGGTCCCACTGGTAGGGGTGAAAGGATGAGCACACGTACTTGCCCATCTCGGGGACGAAGATGAAGCTGCCCGGGGCGGTGGCGGGGAACACGTCGGGAATGGTTTTTTCCATCTCCCGGGGGATATCCGGGGTGTCGAAGCAGATGTAGCGGTCGATGTATTCCTGTTCCCCCGCCTTCGCCCGCTTGGCCCACGCATGGGTGTCGGCGGTGTGGTTGATGACGAAGTCCAGACACAAGCTCATCCCCCGGCGGCGCATGGCGGCGGCCAGATGGCTCAAATCCTCGTTGCTGCCCAGGGTGGGGTCCACCTGGTCAAAGTCCTCCACGGCATAGCCGCCGTCGTTGTCCGGGTGGGGCATTTTCAGCAGAGGCATCAGGTGCAGGTAGGTGATCCCCTGCTCCTGCAAATAGCCCAGCCGCTCCTCCACGCCCTTCAGGTTTCCGGCGAACAGCCCCGGGTACATGGTCATGCCCACCATTCTCCCCGCCCGGAACCAGTCCGGAGCGGCCTCCCGCTGTTCATCCAGGCGGCGCAGGGCCTGGCTCCGGGCGCGGTGGAATCCGGCCATGCGCTCCTTCAGCTCGTTCAGCCTGTCCCGGCGGCCGTACAGCTCCATATACAGCCAGTCCAGCTCGTCCTGCCGCGCGGCCAGGCGGCGCTCAAATTCGCTCATGCCTCCGCCTCCTCTGTCCGGGCCAGCAGGCGGCGCACCTCGTCCGCCTCCGGCATGGAGCGCAGCGCTCCCTTCCGGGTGGTGACCAGATAGGCCGCCGTGTTGGCAAAGCGGAGCATGGCGGCCAGGTGGTCCCGGGCAAGCCCGTCCAGCCCGTGTTCCAGTACAAAGTCCAGCACGCAGGCACAGAAGGTATCCCCCGCCCCGGTGGTCTCGATGACGCCGCCCCTCCGGCAGGCGGGGACAAACACCCGCTCGTCCCCGTAATAGCAATAGCTGCCCTGGGCCCCGGCGGTGACGTTGAGCAGCCGGATGCCGGGGAATCGCTCCCGCAGCATGGCCGCCCCCCGGTCAAAGTCCGTTTGGCCCGTCATGAACTCCAGCTCGTTGTCCGCGATCTTCAGCACATGGCACTGGGACAGGCCGTACTCCATCTGCGCCCTGGCCTGGTCCAGGCTGTCCCACAGGGGCTCGCGCAGGTTGGGGTCAAAGGAGATCACCGCTCCGCCCTGACGGGCGCGGGCCACCGCCCTGACGGTGGCCCGGCGCACCCCCTCGTGGGTCATGGACAGGGTGCCGAAGTGGAACACCCGGCACTCCGCGATCTCGTCCAGGGGCAGCTCCTCCTCCCGCAGCAGCATATCCGCCCCGGGATTGCGGTAGAAGGAGAAATCCCGGTCGCCGTTGCCGAAGGTCTTGACAAAGGCCAGGGTGGTGCGCGCCTCCCGGTCGAACACCAGGTGGTCCATGCAGATGCCCGCCACCGCCGCGGCGTCGCGGAGCATATAGCCGAACATGTCCTCCCCCACCTTGCCCACAAAGGCGCAGCGCCGTCCCAGCTTGCTCAGCATGGCCAGCACATTGCAGGGCGCGCCGCCGGGATTGGCCTCAAACAGCGGGTTTCCCTGGGCGCTGGCGCCGCTTCCGGTGAAATCCACCAGCAGCTCGCCCAGGGCGATGACGTCATACATAGCTGATTCCTCCTTATTTTCGGTTGGTTTTTGCGGAATATTGTGATATCATAGAGCCGCAAGCAAGAAAGGATGTGCCCGGACATGAAAGATTTTTCCTTTTCCGTCTTTCCCCACGAGAACTTTCTGGACCTGCGGCTGTTCCAATGCGGGTGGGAGCAGTGCGCGCCGCTGCACTCCTTCGGCCCCTTCGTGCGCAACAACTTTCTGCTCCACTATGTGATATCGGGCCGGGGGCAACTGGATGCCACCGGCCCCGACGGCGTCACCCGGCGCTATGCGCTGGGGCCGGACCAGGCGTTTCTCATCTGTCCCGGCCTGGTCAACACCTACTTCGCGGACAAAAAGGACCCCTGGAAATACGTCTGGCTGGAATTCGGCGGCCTGCGGGCGGAGGAATACCTGGGCGAGGCGGGGCTGGGCCCCCTCCAGCCCATCTATCAGCCCCGCTCCCCGGAACAGGGCCGCGCGGTGCGGGACGCCATGCTGTATATCGCCGGCCACTCCCAGTCCTCTACACTCCATCTCACCGGCCATCTGTGCCTGTTTCTGGACGGACTGATCCAGTCCTCCTCCTCCCGGCGGCACGCCTCCGGCCCCCGCCTCCAGGACTTCTACATCCAGGAGGCGGTGACCTTCATGGAGCACAACTACCAGCGGGAGCTGAGCGTGGAGGAGCTGGCCGACGTGTGCAAGCTCAACCGCAGCTATTTCAGCAAGATGTTCAAGGAGAACATGGGCTGCCCGCCCCAGGAATTTCTCATCCGCCTGCGGCTGTCCAAGGCCGCGGAGCGGCTCACCTCCACCCGGTCCTCCATCGGGGCCATCTCCGCCGCCTGCGGCTATCCCAACCAGCTCCACTTCTCCCGGGCGTTTAAAAAGCGTTACGGCCTGTCCCCCCGGGAATGGCGTATGCAGAACAAGGGCCAGCCGGGACGCTGAGCGTCCCTTTGCGCAGGGCTTCCCCCTTGGGGGAAGCCCTGTTTGTCACTCCGCTTGAAAATACAGCTGCAAAGCCTGGTAGTCCCCGGCGGGGAGCGGCAGGGGATAGCCCGCCGCCATGAGCACGTCGCCGGGCCAGGTCTCGCCGCCGTTCACCCGGTACTGGGCGTCCGGGTCCAGTCCTCTCAGGCGCACGGTGCGGAAGGGCGCGGACGCCCGCGCCTCATGGGTCACCACGGATACCAGCGTCTCCCGCCGGTCGGGCGACACCTGCTGCCAGGCGGTGAAGGGGCCGGCAAAGGGGTCGCTGAGCCGGTAGTAATCCCCCCGCTGGATGAGCTCGTAGTGCTCCTTGAAGAAGGCCACCTGGCGTTTGATGGTCTCCCGCTCCTCCTGGGTGGTGTGGTTCAGGTCCATCTCGTAGCCGAATGTGCCCGCCATAGCCACCACGCCCCGGGTCTCCATGGGGGTGCTCCGCCCGGTCTGCTGGTTGGGCACGGCGGACACGTGGGCCCCCATGGCGGACACGGGATAGGCGAAGGAGGTGCCGTACTGGATGCGCAGCCGGTCGATGGCGTCGGTGTTGTCGCTGCACCAGATCTGGGGAGTGTAGCAGAGCATACCGGCGTCGAACCGCCCGCCGCCGCCGCAGCAGCCCTCGATGAGTATGTGGGGGAAGTCCCGGCGCATCCGCTCCAGAATGTCGTACACCCCCAGCACGAAGCGGTGGAACAGCTCGCCCTGGCGGCGGCTGGGCAGGGCGGCGGACCACACCTCGGTGAGGCTGCGGTTCATGTCCCACTTCACATAGGCAATCTCGGCGCTGCCCAGCACCTGTTTGATCTCCCCGTAGACGTGATCCCGGACCTCCCTGCGGGAGAAGTCCAGCACCAGCTGGCTCCGCCCCCGGCTGACGGGGCGGTTGGGGGCCTTCAGCGCCCAGTCGGGGTGGGCCCGGTAGAGGGCGCTGTCCTCGCTGACCATCTCCGGCTCGATCCAGATGCCGAAGGACATGCCCAGCTCCCGGATGCGGGGCACCAGGGCTTCCAGCCCGCCGGGGAGCTTTTTCTTGTTCACCGACCAGTCTCCCAGGCCGCCGTAATCGCTGTTGCGCACGCCAAACCAGCCGTCGTCCATGACGAACAGCTCAATGCCCAGGGGGGCGGCGGCCTGGGCGATGCTCACCAGTTTGTCCGCGTCGAAGTCGAACTCGGTGGCCTCCCAGTTGTTGATGAGCACCGGGCGGCGCTTCCCCTCCATGGGGTCGTGGATGAGGTGCTCCCGGATGGCCCGGTGGAACTGGCGGCTCATCTGCCCCAGCCCCCGGGGGGAGCACACCACGGCCGCCTCGGGGGCGGTGAAGGTCTCCCCCGGCCCCAGCGTCCAGCAGAAGTGATAGGGATTGATGCCCAGCAGCAGGCGGTTGTTTTCCAGGTGGGTGCGCTCCGCCGCGGCCAGGAAATTGCCGCTGTATACCAGCATGGCCCCATAGCAGACGCCGTAATCCTCGTCGGCGCCGTGATCGCACAGGATGACGAAGGGATTGTGGTGGTGGCTGGAGGTGCCCCGCACGCTCTCCACGCTCTGCACTCCCTGGCGCAGGGGGGCGCGGTTCAGGCCGCGCTCCTGGGCGTGGCAGCCGTCGAAGGTGATAAAGTCCAGCTCCCCGCCCTGGAAGTGCATTCACTGGGAGGAACACCGGCGCAGCCGGTCGCTTCGCGCCCCCTCGTTTACCACCTGGACCGCCCGGGTGATGAGGTCGCACTCCTCCAGCACGCCGTAGTACAGCTTCACCGACACCCTGCACGTGGAGTCGATGAGGTGGACGATCAGCGTCTCCCACTCCTCCCCGCCGGAAAAGGCGGGCAAGCCGGGCAGGGCGTACTTCCCCTTCTTCAGCTCGAAGCCGGTGTAGCGCAGGTCGGCCAGGCGGCTGCCGTCCTCCGGCTCGAACTCGATGGAGGGCAGGCGGAAGTCGCCCACGCCGCAGGTGGAGTACTCCTGGGGCAGGGTGTCCAGGGAGTAGGTGCGGTTGTCCCTGGCCTCGCTGGGATTGGGGGAAAAGCCCCGGTCGGCGTACTGGATGAGCCGGGACAGGTCCCCGCCCCGGACCCTTGGCCCGTAATAGGTGTGGAGCAGCACCCGGTTGGCGTCCGCCTTCATCTGATAGGTGGTGTTTTTGGTGTGCAGGGTGAACACCTTGCTGTTCTGATCGAGCACGATCATAGGGACCCCCCCATTGTAAAGTATTTGCAGTGATTGTACGGGATTTTTCACCGGGAGGCAAGGGGCATCTTGAAAAATATCGCACAAATCCACGCCCTGCTCCAGCGGGAAAATTGGAGGCTGGCTAGAGCGACAGCCCCGGCCCTTTCGCACGGCCGGGGCTGTCTGTTAAGAGGGAGAAGCGTCAGTGCGCCGGGAAGCGGTCTCCCGGTGCCGCGGAGAACTCATTTGCCGGAGAGCGTCATTCGGCCGGCGGCCGCTTATTTTCCTCCGGTGGAAGCGATGCCCTCGATGAACTGCTTCTGGAAGATGAGGTAGAGGATGACCATGGGCA
>ERZ779621.755-NODE-755-length-11288-cov-5.828363_pt1 | contig 11288 bp, 11 predicted proteins | sample MGYA00514215_ERZ779621 | MGnify/ENA primary metagenome ERZ779621 (study PRJEB29562, sample SAMEA4376715) | mouse gut metagenome | isolation source: Cecum | study: EMG produced TPA metagenomics assembly of the A DSS colitis mouse model was used to assess the...
CACCACCCGAGCCCCCGACCGCTACCGCCTCACCTCCGGCGACCCCAACCCCCACCCCGCCCCCACCCCCCACCCCGCCGCCGACCCCAACACCCCCCCCGACCCCTACGCCCACCCCGACGGCGACGCCAACAGCAACCCCGACTCCGACACCCACTCCGACACCCACTCCGACACCAACACCCACCCCGACACCTGCGCCAACGGCGGGCGATACGGTTACGATTGTAGTCAGCTCGGGGCAGAGTTCCGGTGCGGTCAGCAAGACACTGGAGGAAGCCGGACTGGTGGAAGATGCAAAGGAATACGACAAGTATTTGTGTGCAAACGGTTATGACAAAAAAATCAGAGCCGGCAGCTATGAAATTCCGAAAGGCGCATCAGACGAGGAAATTGCGCTGATTATAACGAGAAGCAGTAAACAATAGAATACGCATGAATAATTTTAAGGGAAACCCTTGCACATGGGTTTCCCTTATGTTATACTTGGCATGTTGTGACTATAAAACACGTGTGCTTATTTGCAGTTGGTGCTGCCGCCTGTAAGCGGTGGATAGCTGCAGAGCCGTCTGTATTTTAACGCAGGTACAGCGGGAAGGCATACGGAAGAAAAACCAAATGGAGGTAAGAATATGAGCGTTATTTCTATGAAGCAGTTGTTAGAAGCAGGTGTTCACTTTGGACATCAGACAAGAAGATGGAACCCTAAGATGGCTCCCTATATTTTTACGGAGAGAAACGGAATCCATATCATCGACCTGCAGAAGTCTGTAGGCAAAGTAGACGAGGCATACAAAGCAATTTCTGAGATTGCGGCGCAGGGCGGTACTATTCTTTTTGTGGGAACCAAGAAGCAGGCGCAGGATGCAGTAAAGACAGAAGCTGAGAGATGCGGCATGTATTATGTAAATGAGAGATGGCTTGGCGGTATGCTGACTAACTTTAAGACAATTCAGTCCCGTGTTGAGAGACTTCGCGCAATTGAAACCATGTCTGAGGACGGTACCTTTGATGTGCTTCCTAAGAAAGAGGTTATTGCGCTGCGCAAGGAGTGGGAGAAGCTGGAGAAGAATCTTGGCGGTATCAAGGACATGACAAGAGTGCCGGATGCAATCTTTGTAGTAGACCCCAAGAAAGAGAGAATTTGTGTGCAGGAAGCGCACTCTCTGGGCATTACCCTGTTAGGAATTGGCGATACCAACTGTGATCCGGAAGAACTGGACTATATTATTCCTGGTAATGACGATGCCATCAGAGCAGTCAAGCTGATTGTTTCCAAGATGGCAGATGCCGTTATCGAGGCAAATCAGGGCGAAGCAGTTTATACGGAAGAGGAAGCAGCCGCTGTTTCCGAAAATCCGGATATGGAAGAGATTGCAGAAGCAGGCGAAGCTGTGGAAGCAGAATAAAGCAGACTGCAGGCAGATATATGCGCAGACAGGCGCATGTGTTTCGAGAGTATAACACAAGAAAGGATTTGGTGAATATATATGGCAGATATCACGGCAGCAATGGTAAAAGAACTGCGTGAGATGACCGGCGCAGGCATGATGGATTGCAAAAAGGCTCTGAATGAGACCAATGGCAATATGGACGAGGCTGTTGAATACCTCAGAAAAAATGGACAGGCTAAGGCAGAGAAGAAGGCTGGCAGGATTGCTGCGGAAGGTCTTTGCATGGTTGTGAAAGAGGGAGACACAACGGCAGCAGTTGTCGAAGTAAACTCTGAAACGGACTTTGTGGCAAAGAATGCAGATTTTCAGGCATATGTGGCAGCAGTTGCAAATCAGGCGCTTGCATCCAATGCAGCAGATATCGATGCATTTATGGCAGAGGCATGGAATCAGGATACTGCCAAGACCGTTAAAGAGGCTTTGGTAGAAAAGATTGCAGTTATCGGCGAGAACTTAAATATCAGAAGATTTGCAAAGGTAACAGCGGCAAGAGGCTGCGTTGTTTCTTATGTGCACGGCGGCGGACGTATCGGCGTTATTGTAGAGGCTGATACTGATGTGGTAAATGATGCAGTAAAAGAGGCGATGACTAACATTGCAATGCAGGTTGCAGCGCTGTCTCCGAAGTATGTTTCTACGGATGAGGTATCTGAGGAGTACAAGGCACATGAGAAGGAAATTCTGATGGCGCAGATTGCAGCGGATCCTAAGATGGCAGGAAAGCCGGAAAAGGTAATTGAGGGCGCAGTAATGGGACGTCTCAATAAGGAACTGAAGGAAGTATGTCTGCTTGAGCAGGTTTATGTAAAGGCTGAGGACGGTAAGCAGACCGTAGCGCAGTATATAGCGCAGGTTGCAAAGGAAAATGGTGCGGACCTGTCCGTAAAACGTTTTGTCCGCTTTGAAACCGGCGAGGGCATCGAGAAAAAGGAAGAGAACTTTGCAGAAGAAGTTGCAAAACAGATGAATGCATAAGGCAAAGTCTGCCTGATTATTTTGAATGAAGAAACCCCTGTGAATGGCGAGGGAATGCCATTTGCAGGGGTTTTAATATGTGCTATGTAAAAAGTTGTGATGGATATTGTTTATAAAACATGATAAAATAAAGAAAAAGAATATGGGAGTTGATTTTATGCTAATCAGTGCAGATAAAAAATGGGATTATGCATTAGGTATGATTAAAGTAGATGGATTAGAGTCATCCCCGGAATTCAAAGAATTAATTGAAAAAGAAAGTCGTGGAGAAATGACCACGGAGGACATATCTTGCTGATATACGGGACAGGGAAAGGTTATCGTGCATGGAAGCAGAATATACGAGTATACGGCTTGCGGAACTTGTGACAGGAGAATCCGTCAGCCGTTTTGATTTTGCAGCGCTTTGTGATATGCATCATTATATTTTTCAGGATATTTATGAATGGGTAGGAAAAGGCAAAATGTTTTCAGATTTAGGAGATAAACGAAAGCCGGATTTAATGCAACAGAAGGACGAATCCGTAAGAGTGTATATTGGAATCGTTTAGAGCGGCATGAGCATGGGGAACGGGATGTTGGATTATATTTTAGAGGGAAAGGCAATTTTGGAATATCGTAAGCACTTTGTATCTGCGCTTTATAATGCTGTGGAATTATCAGAAATCGAAAATTTTAGAAAGCAAAATGAATTTTCCCCCAAAATAAAGTTTTGGGGATGAAGTTGAAAAGGCATTGATTTTGAGTAGTCAAAAATCATTGCAAACACAGTCCAACAACACAGAACGCTTTGGAGATAAAAGAATCATGGAACCATATTTTGACGATATAGAAGAGGATGGGGAAGAAGAAAGAGAATACCGCGCCCGTCTTGAGAGGAGAAGGCGTATGCGGCGTGAGAGACAACGGCGCATAAGAAGGCGGCGTATGTATAGAAGGCTCTTTTGCTTAGGGGTAATTGTCGTGGCGGCGGTTTTTATCGGCACAGCCGTAATATTCGGCAGAAAAGCAAAAGGGAATGCCATTCAGCCACAGGCACAAAAGACGGATGCCGCAAAGGGAACCGGCAGGAAGAGTTGGGAAAAGGTCGCGGAAGGGCTGAAGGCAGATACGGAAACGGGAGCAGGAATAGAAGTGGGAACGGCGATAGGAGAAGGGGCAGCCGGTACGGAGACAGACGTATCAGAACCGGAAAAAGACCCTTCTGTGTATCACTTTGCGGCAACACCGGATACTGTAACCATCTACAGCGAAGAGGTCATGAGTACAAATGCGATTTTGATTGAGGAAAGTACGGATACCATCATTGCCGCTAAGGGGGCGGAGGAGCGGATTTCTCCGGCTTCCATGACAAAGGTGCTGACGGTGCTGGTGGCGGCAGAGCAGCTTACGGAAGAAGATTTGGACGATACTTTCACTATGACCTTGGAAATCACGGACTATGCCTATGTCAATGACTGCAGTTCGGTGGGTTTTTTAAACGGGGAAGAAGTAACGGTGCGTGATTTGTTTTATGGAACGGTACTGCCATCAGGAGGAGACGCGGCAGTAGGGCTTGCTACTTATGTGGCAGGCTCTCATGAGGCGTTTGTTGATATGATGAATGCAAAGCTGGAAGAGCTTGGAATCGCGGACAGCGCGCATTTTACCAACTGTGTGGGGCTTTATGACGAAAATCATTATTGTACCGTTTATGATGTAGCTGTCATTATGAAAGCGGCAATGCGGAACGAGCTTTGCAGGGAATTTTTATCTGCACATATTTATACAACTGTGCCTACAAAGCAGCATCCGGAAGGAATTACCATGTCGAACTGGTTCTTGCGAAGAATCGAGGACAAGGACACGGGAGGAGAAGTATTATGCGCTAAGACAGGGTATGTTACGCAGGCAGGAAGTTGTGCGGTAAGTTATGGTATTTTTGCAGGCGGAACGCCGTATATCTGTGTGACGGCAAATGCAACCAGCAGTTGGCGCTGCATCTATGACCAGGTGGAAATTTTCAACCGCTATATTCCGTCAGAGGAATAATTTTCATAACAGGATTGACATTTTTTTACAGTCGGTATATACTTTGATAGGCAAATACTTTGACGCTCAAAATATTTGACCGTCAAACGAAATACATAGCGAAAAAGGAGAAAAAAGCATGTTTGAGAGAGTAGTGGAAATCATAAAGGAGCAGCTTAATCTGGAGAGCGCAGAAATTGGGATGGAAACCTCATTTAAGGATGACCTTGACGTGGATTCCCTCGATTTGTTTGAATTGGTGATGGCACTGGAAGAGGAATATGGAATTGAAATACCTTCGGAGGACCAGGAGAGGATTACAACGGTAGGAGCCGTTATCGAATATTTAAAAGACAAAGGGGTAGAGTAATGAAAACCAGAATTACGGAACTGTTGGGAATTCAATATCCCATCTTTCAGGGCGGCATGGCATGGGTAGCGGAGCACAGCCTTGCGGCGGCGGTATCCGAGGCAGGCGGACTCGGCATCATTGGCGCAGCCAGTGCGCCCGCGGAGGTGGTACGGGAAGAAATCAGAAAAGCAAGGAAACTGACGAAAAAGCCGATAGGCGTCAATATTATGCTGATGAATCCCAATGCGCCCGAGGTGGCGAAGGTGGTGTTGGAGGAGGGAGTCAAAGTGGTGACGACCGGCGCCGGCAATCCGGCAAAGTTTATGGAAGCTTTCAGGGAGGGCGGCGTCAAGGTAATTCCTGTGGTGGCAAGCGTTGCCATGGCGAAGATGATGGAGCGCTGCGGCGCTGCGGCTGTAGTGGCGGAGGGCACGGAGTCCGGCGGTCACATTGGTTCCATTACCACCATGTGTCTGGTGCCGCAGGTAGTGGATGCCGTGCAGATACCTGTGATTGCCGCGGGAGGCATCTGTGACGGCAGGGGCCTTGCGGCAGCGCGTATGCTGGGAGCAGAGGCAGTACAGATGGGGACAAGGTTTATTGTGGCAAAGGAATCCATTGTTCATCAGAATTTCAAAGAGAAAGTGATAAAGGCGAAGGATATTGACTCGGAAGTGACAGGTACAAGCACAGGACATCCGGTGCGGCAGATACGCAACCAGATGTCGCGGGAATATCTTCGTCTGGAAAAGGAAGGCGCAGGACTTGAGGAGCTGGAGCAGTTGACACTGGGTTCTCTGCGCAGGGCGGTCATGGATGGAGATACAGTGACCGGCACACTGATGGCGGGACAGATTGCGGGTCTGGTGAAGAAGGAGCAGTCCTGCAAGGAAATCATAGAGGAAATCATGCAGGAAGCCGGTATATTGTTTGCAAAGGCAGGAAACGAAACGGAGAAAGCGTGAAGTATGGGCGGACAACCTGCAGGAGCAGGGAACATATAGCCGGTGTGGACAACCGCCAGAGAATTGCAGATGTGTAGAGGAAAAGCAACAGACGAAAAAGGCAAAAGGCGGGTACAGGCTGGGTAAAAAAGAAAGGTGCGGTATTGTAATGGGTAAGATGGTATTTATGTTTCCCGGGCAGGGAGCACAGTACGCGGGAATGGGAAAGGATTTTTACGAAAAGGAAAGTACGGCAAAAGAGGTATTTGACAAGGCAAGTCATATTACAGGGCTGGATGTTGCAGCAATCTGCTTTGAGGAAAACGACAGGCTTTCCGTTACGGAGTATACCCAGATTGCCATGGTGACGGTCGAAGTTGCCATTTTGAAAGTGCTTGAGGAGCGGGGCGTAAGCGCGCAGGCGGCGGCAGGCTTAAGCCTTGGAGAATACGGAGCAATCGTGGCAGCGGGCGCCATGCGCGCCGATACGGCGTTTGCAATTGTGCGCAGAAGAGGCGTGTATATGCAGGAGGCAGTTCCCACAGGAGGCGCTATGGCGGCGGTGCTGGGGCTTTCGGCAGAAGCAATCGAGGAAATCTGCACACAGACGGAGGGCATTGTCTCTGTTGCCAATTACAACTGTCCCGGGCAGATTGTGATTACAGGAGAGGCGGAGGCGGTAAGTCGGGCTGGGGAAGAACTGAAAAGAAAAGGCGCAAAGCGCGTTATGCCGCTGAAAGTCAGCGGGCCTTTTCATTCCAAAATGCTGACAGGAGCAGGAGAGAGACTGCGAAAGGATCTTGACAGGGCGCAGCTTCTTGATTTTTCCATTCCCTATGTGGCAAATTTGACGGCGGATTACGTGCGCTCCACGGAAAATATCAGGGAGTTGTTAGAAAAACAGATTTCTTCCCCTGTAAGGTGGCAGCAGTCAGTAGAGCGACTGCTGGCGGACGGATTTGATACCTTTGTGGAAATCGGACCGGGCAGGACGTTGAGCAGCTTTGTAAAAAAAATAAAGGCACAGCACACAGAGGGCGGAGAAATTACAGTAGTTAATGTGGATAAATATGAAGATCTTGAAAATAGCATGGAGGTGTTGAAAAATGCCTGAAAAAAGAGTGGCGCTGGTAACCGGCGCGGGCAGAGGGATTGGAAGATCGATTGCTTTAACCCTTGCAGAAAAAGGATTTTTTGTGGTGGTAAATTATAATGGGTCTGCAAAAAAGGCACAGGAGACTGTGGAAATTATCAGGCAGGCGGGCGGCGAAGCGGTAAGCTGTGCCTGCGATGTGTCAAATTTCAATGCCTGCGGGGAGATGATGGCGGCGCTTATAAAAGAATATGGGCATATCGATGTGCTGGTAAATAATGCAGGCATCACGCGGGATAATTTGCTGATGAAAATGTCGGAGGAGGATTTTGACAAGGTAATTGCCGTCAATTTAAAAGGCTGTTTTAATACCATAAAACATTTGTCCAGACAGCTTTTAAAGCAGAGAAGCGGTAAAATCATCAATATTTCTTCCGTCACCGGTGTGATGGGCAATGCGGGACAGGCAAATTATTGTGCATCCAAGGCAGGCATTATCGGGCTGACGAAGAGCGCGGCAAGGGAGCTTGGCAGCCGCGGCATCACGGTGAACGCGGTGGCGCCGGGATTTATTGAGACAGAAATGACGGAAAGCTTGCCGGAGGCGGTAAAGAGCGCCTTGACGGAGCAGATTTTGTTAAAAAGAACCGGCAGGGCGGAGGAAGTAGCTCAGGCAGTCGCTTTTCTGGCATCCTCTGCGGCAGATTATATTACGGGACAGGTCATATCCGTGGATGGCGGAATGGCGGTATAAAAAGAAGGGAGCGATTCTGATATGAGCAGACGAGTAGTAGTGACCGGAATGGGCGCCGTTACCCCGATCGGACTGAATGTGAAGGACTTTTTTGCATCCGTCAAGGCGGGGAAACATGGATTTGGCACGATTACAAGATTTGACAGTGCGGACTATAAATGCCATGTGGCGGCAGAGCTGAAAGGCTTTGACGCAAAAAATTATATGGATTTTAAGGCAGCGAAGCGCATGGAGGCTTTTAGCCAGATGGCAGTAGCGGCAGCGCAGGAGGCGTTTTTGGATGCAGGGCTCTCTATGGAAGAGGAGGATGCGTACAGAGTGGGATGTTCGGTCGGCTCAGGTATCGGAAGCCTGCAGGCGATAGAAAGAGAATATGAAAAGATGGTAAACAAAGGACCTTCCAAAATCAACCCGTTGCTTGTGCCGCTGATGATTTCCAATATGGCAGCAGGAAACGTATCCATCCGTTTTGGACTCAAAGGCAAAAACATCAATGTGGTGACAGCCTGCGCAACGGGAACAAATTCCATTGGCGAGGCATTCCGCAGTATTCAGTACGGCGATGCGGATGTTATGCTGGCAGGCGGCACGGAAAGCGCCGTTACGCCTCTTGGGATAGGGGGCTTCTGTGCTCTGACGGCTTTGAGTACGGTGGAGGACCCTGACCGCTGTTCCCTGCCCTTTGACAAAAACCGGAGCGGCTTTGTGATGGGAGAGGGAGCGGGCATTGTAGTTCTGGAAGAACTGGAACATGCAAAAAAACGGGGCGCCCGTATTTATGCGGAGGTACTTGGCTATGGCTGCAGCGCGGATGCTTATCACATTACGTCTCCTGCAGAGGACGGCAGCGGCGCGGCGCGCGCCATGGAAAACGCCATAGCGGACGGCGGTCTTGCGCCTTCGGATATTACGTATATCAATGCTCATGGAACGGCGACGCATCATAACGATTTGTTTGAAACACGGGCAATCAAGCTGGTATTTGGCGAACATGCAGGGAAGCTGCGCATCAACTCCACAAAATCCATGATAGGGCATCTGCTGGGGGCGGCAGGCGCGGTGGAATTTATTACCTGCGTAAAGGAAATCGAGGAAGGTTTTATTCACAAAACGGTGGGCTATGAGACGCCGGACGAGGAGCTTGACCTGAATTATTGTAAAGAAGCATACAGGGAAGAGGTGCCCTATGCCCTCAGCAATTCCCTCGGGTTTGGCGGGCACAATGCAAGCATCCTAATTGGAAAGGCAAGGTTATAACAATGGCTGTATTGACAACAAAAGAAATTATGGAAATCATACCGCACAGGCAGCCCTTTATGCTGCTTGATGTGGTGGAGGAGCTGACGCCCGGGGTGAGGGCGGTGGCAAAGAAATGTGTTTCCTACAACGAACCGTTCTTTCAGGGACATTTTCCGAATGAGCCGGTGATGCCGGGGGTGCTGATTATAGAGGCGCTGGCGCAGACAGGTGCGGTGACAGTCTTAAGTCAGGAGGAAAACAAAGGAAAGACCGTATATTTTGCCGGCATCAACGGGGCGAAATTCAAGAAAAAGGTAGTGCCGGGGGATGTTTTAATGTTGGAGACGGAGATTGTCAGGAAAAAGGGTCCTATCGGCGTTGGCAAAGCAACTGCGACGGTGGAGGGCAAGGTGGTGGCACAAGCGGAAATCACCTTTGCCATTTCGTAAATAAGCTGTTTGGCAGAATATGATTTTGGAGGTGGAATATGTCCGAAGCATGGCGTAACAGAACTTACATATCCATTTACAAGAACAAGAATAAAGAAAAAGTAAGGCGTTTCCCATTGATAGGATGGAAATCGGCACAAAAAGAAACGAAAACGGTGGAAACCGTAACGGAAGAGAAAAAGACGGTAGTCTGTCCTGCCTGCGGCAGAGAGCTGGACAGGGCAGAGGTGGTAACAAACTGCTATATCTGTACGGTGTGCGGGGGATATTTCCGCGTCAGGACAAACAACCGGATTCGAATGATATGCGACAGAAATACTTTTACCGAGTGGTTTGCGGAGGTTGCGGGCAGCAATCCGCTGCATTTTCCCGATTATGAGGAGAAACTTAGGGAAGTCAGGGAAAAGACAGGCCTTTTAGAAGGCTTTACGGTTGGCGCAGGAGAAATCTATGGAGAAAAGGCTGTGTTAGGCATATGCGACGCCCGCTTTCTGATGGGAAGCATGGGGCATGTGGTAGGAGAAAAGATAGCCCTTGCCGTAGAGCGCGCCACCGAAGAAAAACTGCCGGTTATTCTGTTTACCTGCTCCGGAGGCGCCAGAATGCAGGAAGGTATGATTTCTTTAATGCAGATGGCAAAAACCGCGGCGGCAATTAAAAAACATGCAGATGCGGGGCTTTTGTATGTGACAGTGCTGACAGACCCGACAACCGGCGGCGTGACGGCAAGCTTTGCCATGCTGGGAGATATTATTCTGGCGGAGCCGGGGGCGCTTATCGGCTTTGCGGGGCCGAGAGTGATAGAGCAGACGATTGGACAAAAGCTGCCCAAAGGTTTTCAGCGGGCGGAATTTCAGAAAGAGCATGGTTTCGTGGACAGTGTGGTAGAAAGAGACGATTTGAAAAAGGTATTGCATGAAATATTGCAGTCTCACAGAATATCGACGGCGAACCGTGATTTTAGCTGTTTTACGGAGGAAATCCCAGACTTTGACCCGTCTGAGCTGCACAAGGAAAGCTTGGCGAAAACACCTCTGAAAACCCCTTGGGAAAAGGTAAAAGAGGCGAGAAGTATTGACAGACCTTCCGCACTTACCTATATCAATCTTATTTTTGAAAACTTTCTGGAGCTGCACGGGGACAGAAGCTATGGAGACGACAAGGCAGTCGTGGGGGGCATTGCCACGATTTACGGACAGCCGGTCACCGTTATCGGCATCCAGAAAGGCAACAGCGCGGATGAATGTGCCATGCGTAACTATGGTATGGCGTCTCCGGAAGGATACCGCAAGGCGCTTCGGCTGATGAAACAGGCGGAGAAATTTCACCGTCCGGTTGTCTGCTTTATCAATACTTCGGGCGCTTACCCGGGGATGGAAGCGGAGGAACGGGGACAGGGAGAGGCGATTGCCAGAAATTTGTTTGAAATGTCTTCCCTGAAGGTGCCGGTGTTATCCGTTGTCATCGGGGAAGGCGGAAGCGGCGGAGCGCTGGGCCTTGCCGTGGGAAATGAGGTATGGATGCTGGAAAATGCTACCTATTCCATTCTTTCGCCGGAAGGCTTTGCATCTATTCTCTGGAAGGACAAAAGCAGGGCGGAGGAAGCGGCGGAGCTGATGGGTATTACGGCGGATGAATTAAAACGCCTTTTGGTGATTGAAACGGTAATTCCGGAGTATGGAAGTGCGGATGCTTCCACTGTGGAGGATATTGCCGGTTTTATGAAGGCGCATATGGTAACATTTTTGCAGAAATTTGACGGAATGGACGGAGCGGCGGTTGCAGAGAACCGGTATCAGAGGTTCCGCAAATTTTAGAAGGAGAAAACATAAATCTGAGGAGGAAGGTCATGCCGGCAAGAATTATAGGAACAGGGAGCGCACTTCCCCAAAAGGCTTTCGGCAACAAGGAATTGGAAAAACTGGTAGATACCACGGATGAGTGGATAAAGAGCCGCACGGGTATAGAGAACCGGTATATTGCAGTAGAGGAGAGTACCACTTCTATGGCGGTGGAGG
>ERZ779621.756-NODE-756-length-11256-cov-11.827158_pt1 | contig 11256 bp, 15 predicted proteins | sample MGYA00514215_ERZ779621 | MGnify/ENA primary metagenome ERZ779621 (study PRJEB29562, sample SAMEA4376715) | mouse gut metagenome | isolation source: Cecum | study: EMG produced TPA metagenomics assembly of the A DSS colitis mouse model was used to assess the...
CTACATCTATTTTCTGTTCATCAACTATACTGTCAGTGATAACTTCTGCGGTCTTTCCACGTTCATGCCTGTGCTCCAAAATGTTAATATTTGTGATTTCTCCATTTTGCACGGTAACTTCCACTTTGGCATATATAAAATCCACGTCATATTCACCAATATAAACTCCGTCGGAAATATCCGAAATATTTATTTCTTCAAAAGTGGTTTCCTTTACTGCCTGTTTATAATCTGCAACACTTTTAAGATAAATTATTCCCCTAACTAAGCCAATAAGCAACAGGAGCATAACAGCAAATAAAACTGCTTTCTTTTTAGACATTCTCATTTCATACACCTTTCAATTTTCTTGATTGTTTGTTTTGGTAACTCTTTTTTACTTGCTGTACCCGCACATACAATTTTGCCTATCGGTTTCATTCCCGCTGTCTTAAAAAACTCGTCCATACTGCGGATTGCCCCACTGCTTTGTCCGAATATCCATGAAAAAGGAAAAGGCGTGTTGCAGGAAGTTAAAAGCATATATTTCTTGCCCTTTAAATGTGGATTAGGAAAAGTGCTTGTTTCCTCCATAGCTGTTCCCAATAATCGGTCAAATAAATTCTTAACAGGAGCAGGCACATTCGCCCAATAGACAGGAGCTGCAAGCAGAACCGTTTGGCATTTCTGTAAACACATTACAATTTCCTGTATATCGTCCTTTTGAATACAAGTATGCGTATTCATGCAAGTCCTACAACCCGTACAGTAAGAAAGATTTTTTTCATATAGATTAATCTTCGTTACGGTATAGCCCATTTCTTCGGCTCTACGAATTGCATAATTTAGCATAGTTGCGGTCGTTCCGTTTGTATGAGGGCTTCCCAAAATAGCAAGCAACCTTTTTTCATTCATACTCATTCCCCCTTGTCTGCAATAGAGCAATACAGCATATGAAAGCCATACTCTAAAAACTGGGTTTTTGATAATCCCATTGCTTTTCTAATATATTCTTCTTTATTTTCTGCAAGCTGAATAAGCCCGGATAACATCCCCCAGAAACCAAAAATAGTAGGCATGATTTTCAGATTGCTTCGCAGATCGCCCTTATCTATGCCGGATATTAAAAATTCCTTTATCTTTTCGTTTATTTCTTCCCCTATTTGATAAGTTTCTTTTTCTTCGGGAAGATAATCGTGGCTCTCAAAATCAATATTGATTTTATCCAATACCATTTTGAAGTAGAACGGAAATTCTTCCTGATACTGAACCAATCCGCGACAAATGAAATTGTACTGTTCTTTTGTGGTTTCCTGCTGCTCCAGTGCAGAAGCGATGTAATGATAAAGTTTTTTCATGCTGTCCAGCACTAAGATACCAACAATTTCCTCTTTGTTCTCAAAATACACATATAAAGTCGCTTTGCTGTATCCGGCTGCTTTGGCTATATCGTCCATAGAGGTTGCTGCTATGCCTCTCTCCATGAACAAAACTGACGCAGCGGAAGCAATTTTTTCCCGGTGTACACTTTTCGGCTCTTTTTTTCTCCGTGCCATTGCCTGTCTCCTTTTAATTGAACTCAGAGTTTAATTATAAGAGTTTTAAAGAATGCTGTCAACTTTTTCAACTAAAATATTCTGAAAAATAATTCTTCTGGACAATCTGCTCTGTATATAATTATACGTTGACGCAGAGGGAGAAAATATTGAAAATGTTTAAATAGCACTATCTTTTTCGGACTCTCATTCGTTATATATGATAGAAAGAAAATGCGCACGGACTTTTAATAACGGGAAAGGAGGATTTTGTGGACTTTGATTTGCTGTTAATACAAAAAATGAAGCGTGGCAATGAAAATGCTTTTGATATATTTGTTCGGAAGCATTATGAAGAAATACTTAAGTATTGTAGTTATCATTGTCTAGATACATCCTACGCCGAAGATTTGACACAGGAAACTTTTCTGCATTTTTGTGAAAAAATATCCGATTACCGTTATATTGGGAAAACGAGAAATTATTTGTATACCATAGCAGGAAATCTTTGTAGGGACTATTACAAAAAAACAAAAGAAAGTCTGTTAGAGGAATACCCTAAAGATATTCAAAGTAGTTTACACCAATCGGAATATGAGGATATTCTTAACAAAATAGCAATTGAAGCGGCTTTAAATCATTTGCCGGAAGAATTGCGGGAGATAATTGTCCTATACTATTTTCAAGAATTAAAGCTTGCAGAAATAGCCGATGTATTGCAAATAGGCTTACCTTTGGTAAAGTATCGGATAAGACAGGCGAAAATGCGGTTAGAAAAACTGTTAAGGGAGGAGTAATTTTGTGAATTTAGAAAAAGAGCTAAAAGACTATTGCGAGAGCATAAAAATAATTCCGAATGAACAGAAAGTTACAGAAACAATAAGAAAATCAATGGAAGCATACTACTTAGCTGAACAGGAACGTTTTTTAACCTATTGGGAGTTTTTATGGGCGCAATTACGACTGATACAAAAGCGTTGGTGGTTATTCCAACTTTTATTGCTTATATTGGTATGGGCTGTATTGCCAACCATAAAAACTGAACAGCTTGTGCAAAGGATATTGGGGGTTGTTGCTTCCTTGTTTATTATTCTGATCATCCCGGAGTTATGGAAAAACAAAACCTATCAGTCAATGGAAATTGAAGCAGCTTCATATTATTCATTACGCCAAATATATGCGGCGAGAATGTTGTTGTTTGGCATTGTGGATATTGTTTTCATTACCCTTTTCTGTATGACTGCTGCGATTAAAATTGATATTTTGTTTTCACAGCTTTTGGTACAATTCCTGTTTCCTATGACGGTAACGACAGCAATCTGTTTTGGGATTTTATGCAGTAAATATCCATTTAGTGAAACCACAGCAACGATGATGTGCATTGCGTGGAGCGCGATATGGCTAGTGGTTATTTTGGACGAAAAAATATACGTCGCTATCACATTTCCGCTTTGGCTTACTTTTATTGGAATTGCTTTCTTTTTTCTGGCATTTACAGTTTATCTAACATTGCGCGGCTGCAACAATTATTGGGAGGTAACAGCAAATGAATTTGGTATTAGATAATTTAACAAAGGAATTTGGAGCGTTTGTCGCTGTAGACCATATAAATCTCACTATGACAAATGGAGTATATGGTTTATTGGGTGTAAATGGAGCCGGGAAAACTACGTTAATGAGAATGTTATGCACTTTGCTGAAGCCCACCAGCGGGAACATCTACTGCAATGAAAAAGATATTTTTAAAATGGACGGAGAATACAGAAATCTATTGGGATACTTGCCGCAGGATTTTGGCTTTTACCCGGAGTTTACCGTAAAAGACTATCTGCTCTATATTGCAACAATCAAAGGAATCCGTCCCGCTGTCGCCCAAAAAGGAACAAAAGAACTAATTGCTAGAGTTGGACTTACAAAAGTGGCAAACAAAAAATTAAAGAAATTGTCTGGCGGAATGAAAAGGCGTACCGGAATCGCCCAGGCAATGTTAAACAATCCTAAAATTTTGATACTTGACGAGCCGACAGCCGGACTTGACCCCAACGAAAGAATACGTTTTCGTAACTTAATCAGTGAGCTTTCAGAAGAACGCTTAGTATTGCTGTCCACTCATATTGTTTCTGATATTGAGTACGTTGCCAAGGAGATATTAATGATGAGAGACGGTGCAATCGTAAACGAGGGAACATTAGATGAAATTATACGTTCTATGCCGGAAAAGGTTTGGAATTGTATTGTTCCTCAGCAGTCTGTGTCTGCTATCACAAAAAGATATAAGGTTTCCAATATGAAATCCGAAAATCATGGTGTGGATTTACGGATTATTTCCGCAGAAAAGCCATGCGAAACAGCCATATGTGTGCAGCCCACACTTGAAGATGTGTTTTTATACTATTTTGGGGAAAAGGTTGGTGATGAAAATGACACGCTTTGAATTGAAAAAAATCTACTCAAAACCTGCAAATAAAATCGTATTTATAATATTGGCAATCTCTCTATGCGTTGTCAGCTATTTTACGATTGGATATGCGGACTATGTAAATGAAAATGGAGAAAAGTCAACTGGTATCGCGGCAGCTTCAGCATTGCGGGAAGCAAAGAACGAATGGGCCGGATATATTACAGATGATGCGCTGCGAAAAGTACTTGAAGAAAATGCGCTTATTATCAATTCCGAAGAATATCTTTCCACAGACGTGATTGAGAACAATAAAGCATATTCAAAACGACAAGGTTTCTCCGACATAAGAGAAATGATAAATCGGGCATTTGGCGGTTTTCAAGACTATAACTATTATCGGGCGGATAGTGTTACACAGGAGGAAATCAGTTCGTTTTACAGCAGGAGAACAGACAATCTGATTGCGTGGTTAAATTCAGATGAACAGGAAAGTCGTTATTCCGAACAAGAGCGGCAATTCTTGATTACACAATATGAGAAACTTGAAACGCCTTTTTATTACGAGTATGCCGACGGGTGGACAGCATTATTAGAATATACTCCGACAATTATCATGTTGGTAGTTTTACTTACTGGATTTTTAGTATCTGGGATATTTTCAGATGAAATTCAGTTAAAAGCAGATTCAATTTTTTTCTCTGCCAAATTAGGCAGGAACAAAGCGGTTGGTGCTAAAATAAAAGCAGGCTTTATTGTAGTTACATTTGTTTACTGGATAATGATATTACTGTATTCAGGCATTGTATTAGCGGTACTGGGAACCGGCGGCGCTAATTGTGCAATTCAAAATGGCTTTGCAAACTGGAAAAGTTTCTATAACATTACCTACCTGCAAGATTACCTGCTGACAGTTTTAGGCGGATATTTAGGAAACTTGTTTATCCTGTTTCTGTCCATGTTAGCATCTGCAAAAACATACTCAAAAGCGTTGGCGGTAACAATTCCGTTTATTTTGTTATTTATCCCCTCTTTTTTAAGCGGAATATCTGTTTTATCAGAGTGCTTAGGGATTCTTCCAGACCAACTGCTGCAAGTATGTACTGCAATAAAAACATTTAATCTATACCAGGTTGGAACAAAAATAGTTGGTGCTGTTCCGATCATTTTTGTGATGTATTTCATTCTTTTTTGTATTCTTTTGCCTGTTCTGTATCAGGTTTATCGGAAAACCGAGATAAAGTAGCAAAACCAACCGAGCCACAGCCCTTTGTGGAGGAAAGGGGGAATTTCCTATGAATCTGCCACCGCCTCCTTTACTCCACTCCGGCCGATAACCGGCCTTACTTTCCGCCTGTTCCCCGATTTCCCTAAAATACATAACAGTTTTTACAATGCGGTATCATTCATAGCCCTTTCTCTCTTACAAAAATACGTTTCATGACCAATAACATCAAATACCCGCAAACTTAACAGTATCGAAACTAGGCCAGTAAAGAAAACCCTTATCGTTGAACTGAATTTTTTGTATGTAATAGGCAAAAGAAAACCAAACGGGATAAATGGAATTATATTTCCCAATAAGTTTTTTAATGCCCACCACTGGGTAATGCGCTCGATCTGAGTGGACATACTTCTGAATGGAATAAGATTATAGTTTATTGAACCTCAATCGTTCCCTCAACAGAACCATACTGATAGTTATAGCCTTTTCCAAAACTCTCAATTCGTTTATTTGTTGCTGCTGTCTATCTCCATATTACACTGCTTATATTTATACAAAAAATGTGTATTCTTTGATTTTAATATCAAAACAAAAATTGCATACCGTCTGTCTGATATATTTGATAATTCGGGAAAGTTTAATCTTGTTTTTTATTTTTGCAATATCCGAAGCATATCATAGTCCAAAGTCCTGGTACGACTGCATATCCAGCATTTACTTCTCCATGATTGTTAATTACATAGAATCCACCTATCAATGTCAAAGTCAGAAAAACAATTCCTGAGATCAATGCAGCTTTCTTTGTCATTTTTATCTTTTCCATAAAAATGACCTTTATTATCATACAGATTGCTAATAGTATAAGCGTAAGTAACCCCTGCACTAAAATACTGGTATACCAAGGAGCAGATTGCATAATATATAACTCTGGATATTTTCGGAAATGCCAGTATCTATATAACCCTGAACCAATGAACACACCTGCAAAGCAACTCATGATAATATTTAATATCCGCTGTATCTTCTTTTTCATGATTGACCTCCACTATAAAAATATATTTTATATCATACATTTTTTATCTGTATACTTCAAGGTTGCAAAATATATGCGGAATGTATATTTATACACGCATTTCATCAGCAACAATAAAATGAACTGGGACTTCCAAAATTGCTCTGATCATCTTCTGTCGGTACTTCAGAAGCAGAACATTCAGAAGTGATTTGTCCATCCATGTCTTCGCAACGGTCATCAAGAGAACTTTTATAGCCAGTATCATAATAGACAACACCATTTACCATTACGCACAGGCAAATATCCCATCCGATTTTATCCATATCTGTATCATCAATAAGGGCATCCGTTACCGCTCCATCTGCATCTGAAGCATCGCTTTTAGCTGTCTTATCCCCACAACCAACGATGATAAACATACCTACTGCCAATATAAAGACTAACATGATACATTTTTTCATACTGCCTCTCCACCCTTTCATCATTTTAATGACAGAACCGCTCCTGCTCCCCTGATTTCCCAATCTGCCGGAACGCTGGGGATGCCTACCCTGCCTTGTTGGGCCGTGGCTTATTTGGGATATGCTAATCAGTTATTCAGATACCCCTATTTTTCTTCTTCATCAGACCATATACGGTCATACCGGCTGCCAATGTTGTTAAACACATCCTGCCATGTGGCGAACTTCTGCATTTCTTCAATACTGCCCCTGTTGTTTTGCAGCCAATCGAAAACCGCCTTATAGGTATTTTCCGAAAACAGGACGCTCCAGTTGTTCTTATAATCCGCATTGTCATTATAGGACATCCCGTTAAAGCCCATAGAGATAATGCCATCCTTCGTGTGCTGCGCCAGCCCCTTTATCTCCAGATCAGCCCATATGTATGCGGCATTCTTATCGTGAATCAGATTGGGATATTTACTAAAGTAGGTCTCCGCAAGCGCCTCATACTTTTCCCTGTCCGCCTCGCTCTGCAAAAGGACTTTTCCCCCGCGTCCTTCCTCGCCCTCCCGCACCAGATACTGTATACCCGTGCCGGAATGGGTCTTTAAGGTGAAACCAGATAGTTCCTCCGTTTCCAACGTTTCCACGCCCATGACATTCTGCAGGGCATCTTTCAGCTCGCCGTCCAATACCATGGCATCATAACTCATGGTTCCATGCTCCGAAATCAAAAACTGCTTTCCTGTCTGGCTGTCCTGCCTGCCCTTGATATCGGAATAATCAAAGGCACCGAGCCGCTCGCCCTGTTTATTGTAAATATCAAAACACCCCGCCTCGTTGTCCGGCACAATCCTGTAATTCTCGGATTCGTATGTATCATAGGCAGGCTTTACATTGCGTACCCCGGATGCCGCCGATACACGGTACGCATCCAGCACCGAAGTCTGCTCTGCCGACCTTACGCCGTTTCTTACGGAAGAACTGCTCCCCGCCACATCTGCATCCGCCATCCTGCCCGCGAAGCCCGTTCCCGAACCATGCCTCTGTGCCTTTCCCGCAGACGCAAAGTCTGCGTTATCACGCCATGCGGGATAACCCGCCCCTATTCCATTTACGCTCATAATTCAAATCCTCGTATTATTAAATAGTAGTATTTATGAATCCCTCTCCAGGGATAACTGTTATACTGTTAGAGATGCTGTGGATTGGTTTTCCTATCCTACCACGCGATGGTTTAATGGAGGCTCCAACCACAGTCTCTTTGTATAATTGTTAATCAGTTAGATTGGTATACCTTATCTACAGCCATACAAATTATAAAATCTAAGTGCTTCAACAGCCAAAAGGAACAGCACTTGATCAATGCACTGAAAGATGTCAGCCGGTGCCGCAGTCTGGTTAAAGCAAAAGAATCCTGTCCGATCGAAAAGATTGCTACATTTACGAGGGCTCTAAACCAATTAGAAACCCTCAATATCAATCCTGTTACGATTCCCAGAGAATGGCATATTGAGTATATCCCCAATCTCTTAAGAAGCTATCTCGATAAATTGTACAAAGCATTTGTTGATCTTAATCCTCAAAATATGGGAACAAATTATGACGCAGCAGAACAGTATAGGAATTATTATGAAAAATTTTGCGCCCCGATATAACACCCGACCCTTTTACGAAGCAATTACAAAATGAAAATTTATACAGTTAAAATGTTGCATATCCGTTATATCTAGTTACGAATATGCAACATTTATCCCATATCTTCTTAGAAAATACAAAACCCGCAACAGATTGCTTGCACATACTCTCATATTTGCAACAAGTTTTAAATCACCCAGATGTTAATTCCCATACCTGATAGTATAGATGTGTTACTGCTGCGGGCATGTGATCTTTTCCATTTCCACACGGAGCCTGACGCCATCCTCCATCCCGAATCGGTAAGCTACAGCTCCATATGTTGCGCCGAAATGATTGTTTGCCGTTATTGCCTGATCTATCACACTCCTCTGCTCTTTTGTAAGTTCCAATTCATCCAACATATCAAACGCAGCCTGTTGTTGCACCAACGCCTTTTGATAGTCACCATTTTTCGCTATAATCTCATCTAATGCACGCCCCGTTCTGTGTGCCGCGATTATCTCCAACAATCCATTTTCCTTCATTACCATTCACCTCATTTACGGGTATAAAAAGAACAGGATATCTTATCTTTGATAAGACTTCCTGCTCCTATACCTTCTTTATACTATATACTTTCCGACTCACCTCATAGTAATCTCACAAAATCATCCGGCTCGATTACTTTAACCCTTGATTTCTTAAAATCAGCCGGATTCCGTGTGACAATATAATCCACCACTTCCGCTGCTGCACATTCCTCCTGCAGACAATCCTCAAAATCCGAAAACTGCTCATTATCAATAGCCGAAATGATCTTTTCTGCATTTAGGTCTGATATGCGAAATATCTCACAGAGATTTCTGATAAACTTCCTTCTCTCTTCCTGAGAATACTCCTTCCGCAGAACATAAAATATATTAGGAATGCTGTGTGCCGCCAGATATCCCGTGATCTCCCGATCCGCACATTTTGTCATAATGATCTGGGCTGACTTGATATGCGGCTCTCTCTTTAGGAGAACATCCAGTATGATATTTGTATCAACCAAGATTTTCATACTTTTCTGTCCTCGCTTCCTCAAGTTCCTTTTCAGGATCAAAGTCATCCGGCAGCCGCTTTTCCATACTCAGGATTTCCGCAAGCGCGCTTTTTGCCCTTTTTCTATCTGTATCCTTGTCAACAGACATTGCCTCCAGATTCTGCAAAATATTGATCACATATGTCATATTGTCTTCCGGCATACGCCGTATCATCTCAACCGCTTTTTCTTTCATCAGAGTCATGTCACAGTCTTCCTTTCCGTATCCGCAGACTTTCTTATGTGTTTATGGTAGCACAAAACAGCCGTTCTTACAATGAGATTCCTTCGCGCGGTCTAATACGGTTTGATATTGTCAGTTTATCTCCTGCCGCCTTTTTATTTTCCCATGCCTACACCATAAATATCCGTTATCATGCAACGATCTGCAGCGCCTCCTCATCCTTGCTGTACGCATACACATGGTAAGATAACCTTTCTTCGATATCTACCTGCGTATCATTGACCTCCCGCACCATATCTGCCAACCGCCTGTATTCTTCTTCATCATTTGGTGTCAGAACAATGGTTTCATGTACGGAACTCGGAAGTACAATGAAGCCGTCTCCCACCTTGTCCGCAATCATCCGCAGGGTCTTCCTATCCAAAATCTCCGCTGCCCCGAAACGCTTACGGCTGTTTGTCAGGATATACATACCCGTATCCCTTGAAGCCCCATCACCTTCTTTCGTAAAGCTAATGCCCGTTATGCGTTCTACAATGGTTCTGATATCGGTAAGATCAGCCTCCCCGTCAGTACGCATATTTATCATTGCTTCCCGGTAAAGATTTTCCTCTTCCTGTCCCCACATTTCCATATGACCGTTATGGATAAGGATTGTCCCGATATCCTCCTGCGCATGGTCTCTGGCAACGACATAATAGACCACCGCCAAATCCATAAAAATCCTGTGCGGTATCTTTTCAAGCAGTTCTTCATTCTGCTCCGCATTAATGAGCTTCGCATGAACATTTTCCCGTACAGTTTCCCATCTTTTAAATCCAGATATGTCAAAATCCAGCGCATCATCGTCCTCATGTTTCAAGATCAGCCTGTAGACCTCATCTACGATCTCATCAAATTTCATCCCATCAGATTCATACTCCCGGTAAAACGCATCCAGATATACACATGGCCCGATATCTTCTTCGTTTTTTATAACATCAATCCCGGTACGCTTCACATTATTATTCTTGATCACGTCATGTTTTTTAATCTGAAATATGCCGCCCGTCTTCGCGCGAATTGCGTTTAAAACATTCTCTGTAAATTCCTCAAAACTCATCATATATCATCCATCCTCCATTCTTCTATGCAGCTATTTCAATCCAATCTATGCCGCTTCCGTTGACTTCGTCCGTTTCAGCGCAGACATCACCCTGCCGTAAAGTTCTGCGTTCATCGCTCCCGGCTCCTTAATCTGGTATCTGCTCTGTACGGTTTCCATAGTGACGCCCGTCCTGTTGAGTTCTGCCTGCAGGGAGTCCATCTGTTCTTTAGATATAGAAGCGGAATCTTTCTGCGCTTTCCCCGCTGTATTTCTCTGAGCTTGTTTTTTCTCCGTTTCCGCTTTATTCCCTCTTGCTCCAACAGTCCCTTTACGGACAATCGTATCGTCTACGCCTTTTTCCTTCAGTTCGTATACCGTATGCCCACTGTCATTTACCACCACAAGACCACTGATCTCCCGGTCATCATTGTAGCTGATGGAAGAGACCGAAAAATGATCGTTACAATAAAACCGCTTCACTTTATTCTGCTCTTCTTTGTACATGATCGAAGCCTTCCCCGCAGGTATCCATATAAAAGGTGCGGTATAGAGTTCCCGTCCGATACCCCAGTTGAAGCACGCACGTTTAAAACTGTCGGAAGCCTGTGACTTTTCTTTTTCAGCATATCCAGTCGTGTCAACGCCGATTTAAAATTGTAAGAAAACGCCGACCAAATTTTGTAGTTTCT
>ERZ779621.760-NODE-760-length-11198-cov-6.677645_pt1 | contig 11198 bp, 14 predicted proteins | sample MGYA00514215_ERZ779621 | MGnify/ENA primary metagenome ERZ779621 (study PRJEB29562, sample SAMEA4376715) | mouse gut metagenome | isolation source: Cecum | study: EMG produced TPA metagenomics assembly of the A DSS colitis mouse model was used to assess the...
GCTTTGACTCCGATATAAAAGTCCTGCATATGTGGGATGCAGAATCAGGCATGATTGATTCCTGGCATAAGTATTGCCAAAAGCAGATGCGGGACTCATTTCATATGCTGGATGAAAAACTTATATTTGCCAACACAGAGACCAATAAAAAAGATTACGCCAGTAAAAAGCTGAATTATCCGCTTGAAGCTGGCGATTTGTCTGCCTATGAAAAGCTGATGTCAACTTTATATTCTGAGGAAGAACGGCAGAAGATTGAATGGGCGATTGGATCGATTGTGTCAGGAGAATCTAAACGGTTGCAGAAATTCATGGTGTTATATGGAGCCGCAGGAACAGGTAAATCTACAGTCCTGAACATCATCCAGCAGCTTTTTGAAGGGTATTACTCAGTATTCGACGCAAAAGCACTGGGGTCATCCAGTAATTCTTTTGCGTTGGAGGCGTTTAAGAGCAACCCTCTCGTGGCGATTCAGCATGACGGCGATCTGTCCAGAATTGAAGATAACACAAGGCTTAACAGTCTGGTTTCTCATGAACTTATGACGGTGAACGAAAAGTTTAAATCGACCTACTCCAACCGGTTCAAGTGTTTTCTCTTTATGGGAACAAATAAGCCGGTGAAGATTACGGACGCGAAATCCGGTTTGATTCGGCGATTGATAGACGTTTCGCCAACAGGCAACAAACTGAATCCGAACGATTACAAGGATATTGTGAAACGGGTTGGGTTTGAACTGGGAGCAATTGCGTATCACTGTCAGGAAGTATATTTATCTGCTCCGGGTATGTATGACGATTATATTCCGATTGCCATGCTTGGGGCATCCAATGATTTCTATAACTTCATTGTTGATTCGTACCATGTGTTCAAAAAAGAAGACGGAACGACAATGAAAGCGGCATGGGAGATGTACAAGACCTACTGCGACGAAGCAAAGGTATCTTTTCCATTCTCCCAAAGAATCTTTAAGGAGGAATTGAAAAACTATTTTCGGGACTACAAGGAACGATTTAATCTTGAAGATGGTTCGCGGGTTCGCAGTTACTATTCCGGATTTCGGACTGAGAAATTTGAAGCCGAAAAAAATCCGGTAGGTGAAATTGTGGAAACAAAACCAACATCCATTGAGTTCAAAGAGCAGGAATCCGTTTTCGATAAGGAATGTGAAACCTGCCCGGCCCAATACGGAACGGATGCTGGTACGCCTGGGAAAAAGTGGGCAAATGTCAAAACAACCCTGGATTCCTTGGATACTTCGCAATTGCACTATGTTAAGGTTCCCGAAAACCACATCGTAATTGATTTTGATATTCCGGACGAGGAGGGAAATAAATCTTTTGAAAGAAATGTAGAAGAAGCAAGTAAATGGCCGCCGACTTATGCGGAACTCAGTAAAAGCGGATGCGGAGTGCATCTGCATTATATTTATACGGGAGATCCGGCAAGGCTGAGCCGCATTTATGACGACCACATAGAAGTTAAGGTGTTCACGGGCAACAGTTCATTAAGACGGAAACTGTCGAAATGTAACAACCTGCCTATCGCGACAATTAGCTCTGGTTTACCGCTGAAAGGAGAAAATAAAATGGTAAATTTTGAAGCAGTTCAAAGCGAGAAAGGGCTTAGAACACTGATAAAACGTAATCTCAACAAAGAGATTCATCCGGGTACTAAGCCCAGTATCGACTTTATTTACAAAATACTGGAGGATGCATATTCCAGTGACTTGAAGTATGATGTCACGGATATGAGGAATGCAGTATTGGCATTTGCAGCGAACAGCTCTCATCAGGCTGATTACTGTATCAAGTTAGTAAACAAGATGCAGTTCAAATCCGCCGACACGTCCACAGCCGTGAAAAATGAGAGCGCAAAACTGATATTTTATGACGTCGAGGTCTTTCCTAACCTCTTTCTTGTAAACTGGAAAATCGAAGGCTTGGGAAAGCCGGTTGTACGGATGATTAACCCGACTCCGTCCGAGATAGAGGACTTAATGAGGTTCCGTCTGGTTGGCTTTAACTGCCGCCGGTATGACAATCATATTCTGTATGCCCGGCTTATGGGGTATTCCAATGAACAGCTCTATAATCTGTCCCAGAAAATCATCAATGGCAGCGCAAACTGTTTCTTTGGGGAAGCCTACAATGTCAGTTATACAGACGTTTACGACTTCGCTTCTGCCGGGAACAAAAAAAGCCTGAAGAAGCTGGAAATCGAAATGGGAAATGTCACGGAAAAGGATCTGAAAAAGAAAGGGTTCTCCGATGACGAAATTAGAATCATCAAAGCGGGAACTCATCACCAGGAGCTTGGATTACCGTGGGATCAGCCTGTACCGGAAGAACTCTGGACAAAAGTTGCCGAATACTGTGATAACGATGTAATCGCTACTGAGGCTTCCTTTGTTTATTTGAAAGCGGACTGGACGGCAAGGCAGATTCTGGCAGATTTGGCGGACATGACCGTCAACGATACAACGAACAGTTTGACTACCAGAATTATATTTGGAAACAACCGGAAGCCGCAGGACCAGTTCCATTATCGTAATCTGGCAGAACCGGTATTTGATTTGGATGAGGAAACATATTCATTCCTTGCCGAAGCGTGTCCGGAGATGATGGAACGAACCCACGGCGAAGCAGGCAGCCTTCTTCCCTATTTTCCTGGTTACAAGTTCGAGAATGGGAAATCCACTTATCGCGACGAAGAAGTTGGCGAAGGTGGATATGTCTATGCCGAACCGGGGATGTATGGGAATGTCGCGTTGCTGGATGTTTCATCGATGCATCCGCACAGCGCAATTGCAGAAGTCCTGTTCGGAGTGAAGTTCACAACGGCGTTCCGAGATATTGTCGAGGGACGTGTAAGCATCAAGCATGAAGCATGGGATATTGTCAATACAATGCTGGATGGAAAGCTCACACCATATATCCAGAAAGTAATTGACGGTGAGATGACATCCAAGCAGCTTGCGGATGCTTTGAAGACGGCAATCAATTCCGTTTACGGTCTTACGTCCGCTTCGTTCGAGAATGCGTTCCGCGATCCGAGAAACAAAGACAATATTGTAGCCAAACGAGGAGCTCTGTTCATGATTAACCTCAAACATGAGGTGCAGGAACGGGGCTTTACTGTTGCCCATATCAAAACAGATTCTATCAAGATTCCTGATGCTACACCGGAAATTATCGAGTTTGTTATGGATTATGGTAAGCGGTATGGGTACACATTTGAGCATGAGGCTACATACGACCGGATGTGCTTGGTGAATGACGCGGTCTATATTGCCAAGTACAAAGATGGTAAGCACGCCGGCGAATGGACAGCTACCGGTACGCAGTTTGCGGTTCCTTACGTGTTCAAGAAACTTTTCAGTGGAGAGGATATCGCTTTCGAGGATATGTGCGAGACCAAATCTGTGAGCAGCGCTTTATATTTGGATATGAACGAAGGGCTGCCGGATGTGTCTGAGCATGAGAAAGCATTCTCCAAAGCTGAGAGTGATTACAAAAAGGGGCTTCTTTCGGATAGGACTTTTGAAGCAACTTGCGACGAACTCCGACCACAGATTGAGGCAGGGCACAATTATCGTTTCATCGGAAAAATCGGACAGTTCTGCCCTATCAAGGACGGATGCGGCGGCGGACTTCTGATGCGGGAGAAAGATGGAAAATACTATGCCGCTACCGGTTCAAAAGGATACAGGTGGCTGGAATCGGAAATGGTTCGGGAACTGGACAAGCAGGCTGATATTGATCGCAACTATTATGACAAGCTGGTTGATGACGCAGTTAAGACTATTTCGGAGTATGGCGATTTTGAGTGGTTCGTTTCAGAGGACCCGTATATTAAGGAGCTTGGAGCCAACGACGCCGATGTTGATTCGGAGATTCCTCCGCCGTGGATGCCGCCTTGCGGGGAGATGAAATACGCGACATGCTTTGACTGTCCGAACTTCCATAACGATAAGTTCCATATGGATTGTGGTCTTGGATACGATATTTCGGATGTGATTATGAGTCGTTCTATGAATCCGCCGGAAGACGATCCCGATGAAGAATATTTACCATTTTAAAAGAAAAGGAGAACAATTATGTCTAAGAGAGTAAACGACAACATCATCATGGAGAATGCCCGTATTATCTTCCGGAACTTTTCCGGTAAAGAGGGGAAATACAACAGAGTCGGGAGCCGCAATTTCTGCGTCGTGATCGACGACCCGGAACTGGCTCAGAGACTGGCCGAGGAGGGGTGGAACATCCGTGTTCTTACCCCGAAGGACGAAGGTGATGAGCCGAAACACTACCTTCAGGTTGCGGTAAGCTTTGAGAATATCCCGCCCAAGGTGTTCATGATTACCAGAAGGGCAAAAACACAGTTGGATGAGGAATCGATTGCTTCCCTGGACTATGCGGAGATTCGTAATGTGGATCTGACCATCCGCCCCTATAACTGGGTGATTCAGGCCGGGACGAAGAACGAGAAATCGGGGGTTAAGGCATATTTGAAAAACATGTATGTCACCATCGAGGAAGACGAGTTCGCGGAAAAGTATGCTGAAATGGAGGGTCCGGACGAACTTCCGTTCAACTAAGATTTATATTTTTGAAAGGAGAAACTATGGCGTTTTGGAAGAAAAAGAAGAAGCGACAGACCACAGCCAAAAAGAAAACACATACTGCTTCACCTAAGACAAATCCGCCAAAAATGAAGCCGGTTCCGGAATGGAAACCTACGATTTCAATGCCGACTTATAAACCGCCGAGCAAGAATGCTGATTCAGAAGTTTCCAAAAAACCGGAGCCGAAACCCAAAGCAAATCCCAGGAAAAATGACGGTAGAAAAGAGTTTCTGGATTCTTTCAGAAAACTTACCTATCATCATAGAGCCTGGGATATTTGGAGGGATTTTATAATCATGTTTGCCTGTTCACTCTCAAATCCGGTGGATAAAACCCATTATGATGAGCGAGAAGAACGGTACATGAAAATCATCAAAAAATACAATAAACAGGAACAGGCGATATTTCCTGAACTTGCTGCTCAGACAGTTTTGGCCTTGGAAGAAAACCAGGAACAGGACTTTCTGGGCAGTATTTTCATGGAGCTTAACCTCGGAAATGAATCCGGAGGGCAATTCTTTACGCCATATCATGTTTGTGAACTTATGGCAGAAATTGCCTTAGGTGATAATGTGGCTCAGCAGGTTAATGAACAGGGCTACATAACTATCTGCGATTCATGCTGTGGTGCTGGAGCTACTTTGATTGCCGGTATTCATGCTGCAAGAAAGCGATTAGAAAAAGAAAACCTGAACTATCAGAACCACGTTTTGGTAGTTGCACAGGATATTGACGAGATTGTGGCTCTGATGTGCTATATTCAGCTTTCTTTGCTGGGCGTGGCGGCTTATATCAAGGTCGGTAACACCTTTACAGAACCTATTACCAAGGGCGATTCAACGGAAAATTATTGGTTCACAATGATGTACTTTTCTGATGTGTGGACAATGCGAAGAATAGTTCGTAAAATGGACGAACTTTTGAAAGGAGAAAAATCATGAGCAAGGGAATGAACGCACGCGAGTTTATGAAAACTATGGAGAGGTTGATCAACTCTCCGAATCAGAAACTGATCGGGGATATGAATGGCGGCTATGTGTATGCCGTTGATACGGACGGATATAAGCCGGAGCTGATGTATGCCGCCACTGAAATCAGCAAAGCCAACCGGAGGGCAACAGAAGCCGAGAATAGACTGGATGCTCTTAAATACGCGATGAATGATGTATTCGGTGTCGCGGAATTACATAGAAAAATGGCACTGGAAATCAAGAAAGTCATCTTCAACAATCCGGCAACGATTGTCTTCTGGGCCGATGGCACCAAAACGGTTGTAAAGGCGGAAAATGAGGATTTCGACCCGGAGAAAGGTCTGGCAATGGCTATTGTAAAGAAAGCGTTTGGTAACAAGGGCAGCTATTACAACCAGTTCAAAAAGCACGTACAGCCGTATCATACGCAGCTTTTGAACGACATCCGTAAGTTACACGCTCAGGGAAAGACGGAAAAAGAGATTTCTGATGCTCTTGGAATTGGGAGTGTTGCGAAACTCAGAAATCTTAAAGCGAAACTGATTCGGGAAGAAAGGACGGAATAGAAAATGGAACTATACGACTACCAGAAGAAAGCAGTTAGTCAAATGAAAAATGGCTGCATTCTTTGTGGCGGCGTTGGTTCCGGTAAGTCTCGAACGGCTCTTGCCTATTATTTCTTCCAAGAAGGCGGAGAACTATTGGGAAATGTTGCCGGAGATAACTACTTACCAACGAATGATCCGCCAAAGGATTTATATATCATCACTACAGCACGAAAAAGAGATACGTTGGAATGGGAGGGTGAGCTTTCGCCCTTCCTTCTTTCTACTTCTCACGAATTTAATCTGTATCAAAACAAAGTAACTGTGGATTCGTGGAACAATATAAAAAAATACGCAGAGATTACGGATGCCTTCTTTATATTTGACGAGCAGCGAGTGGTTGGCTCTGGTACATGGGTAAAGTCTTTTCTGCGGATAGCAAAAAACAATCAGTGGATTCTTCTCTCAGCCACTCCGGGAGATACCTGGCAAGATTATATTCCGGTGTTCATTGCGAATGGGTTTTATCGGAATCGAACCGAGTTTACCAGAGAGCATATTGTTTACAGCCGATTCAGCAAATTCCCGAAGGTGGATAGATATCTGAATACTGGTCGGTTAATTCGACAGCGGAACGATATTCTGGTGAATATGGATTTCGAGAGGACTACTGTTTCTCATCACGAAGATGTGTATGTTAAGTATGATGTTGAAAAATACAAGGATGTATCACGAACCAGATGGGACCCATACAAAGAGGAACCTATTATGAATGCCGGCGGGCTCTGCTATGTTTGGCGGAAAATTGTAAATACATCAGAAGCCAGACAGGTTGCCTTGCTGGAAATTGTTGAAAAACATCCGCGAGTCATCATATTCTATAACTTCGACTATGAACTGGAAATTCTCAGAGAGATGTTTCTCGGTCGTGCAGATTGTGAAGACACTGGAGATTTTGAAATGGCAGAGTGGAACGGGCATTCCCATCAGCCGATTCCTGAAGCTAAGAGTTGGGTATATTTGGTGCAATACAATGCCGGAGCTGAGGGTTGGAACTGCATCAAGACCGACACAATTATATTTTACTCTCAGAACTATTCCTACAAAATTATGCAGCAATCGGCTGGTCGAATCGATAGGCTAAATACGCCTTATAAAGATTTGTACTACTATCACTTGAAATCTCGGTCTGGAATCGACCTAGCTATTAGCCGGGCATTGAAAGACAAAAAGGATTTCAATGAAAGTGGATATGTGAAATGGTAGAAAGGAGAAATATGAAACAACCGAAAAGATTAACTTGTGAGCAGAAACGGTGTCTGTCAGCGCACAGTCTCAATTGGAAAGACTGGATGTTTGTTGAAGAAACCGACTTCTGCTATCGCATTATCAATAAGAAAACGGGCGCTATTAAGAGTGTGGATAAGTTTAGAGGGAGACGGTGAAAAAATGGATAACACAAATAAAGCTAATGCGCTTGCGAATGATATTCTGGATTTTGTAAATGCTTTTGGATTTGATTCTGAAACCTTTGCTACGACTATCTGCCAGGGGCATAAGACCTTGCAGCAATCTACCATGCGTTTGTTTATTGCTACAATTCGAAAAATGGCAGAAGTAAGGCCTGACGATCGCAACAAAGCTACGGTGGAATTGGCAAAGAGAATTACAGAGATTGCTGACGAATATTCACTTCCCTTAATTTGAAAGGAGATACCTTCATGAGCGATTTAAAAGAAAAAATGAAACAGGAAGCTATCGGCAGAATGGTGATCCTAAATCTTCATCCCAAAGCCATTAACGAATTCAAAGACGAAGGAAAGCTGAACCTGTCTCTTGGAGGGTTTTTATATTGGTTGAACGAGGAGCAGACTCAAAGGGTTAAGAAATTTGAGGAAGAAACTAACTGCCTGGTTTACCATGTTATTCAGAATCATATGACTATCGGCCAGATGTTGACTTTCCTTTATGTTTCCAATGTCGAAGAAGAATGGGAAATGGAGAGAAATGATTTGGAGGTTGGGCTTCCTATTGCTTATGTGGTAAATGTCGATCATGATATTTGCTCAGAATTTGGATCGGATATAACCCATGCCAAAAACTTTATAAAAGGCGATTACGATTCTTACTGGGAAAAAGAAAAGAGGGACAGCAATGAACCGAGGTAGATTCATTCAGGGGTTGAAAAGTGACATCCAGCTTTCTGAAAAAGAAAGAAAACGAATTATTCGGAACAGCATCAAAAAGTATCCGTGGAAATTGAAATGCACGGTTGCTATGGAAGAATTTGCCGAGTTGCAACAGCAAGTCAGTAAGCAGATTCGTGGATATGGTGACAAATTTGGACTCTTGGAAGAGATAGCAGATGCTTATATTTGTCTATCTTTTCTGGAGTCCATTTTTGATGTTAAGCCGGAGGATTTGCAAAAAGCTATTGACGTGAAATTGCAGAGAGAAAGAGAGAATTGCCGATGAGTGATGTGAAAAATTGTACCACCTGCGCAGAAGCTATATTTTGTTCTTCTTGGGGCAGGTACAGATGTAAAATAAGAAAGATACGGATTCGACCTGATGATAATGAGTGTGCATACTGCGGCTTATATAAGAAAGGAAAGCCGGATACCGATTGCCGTTGCAAAGTGTGTGAGGAAAGGAGCAAAGAAGATGATTAAAATTGAAAAGGTAAGCATTCATGGTCTGGAGGAGACCATCAGAGGGATGCGTAACCCGATGAACAGTTGGGATAAATCTGACAGCGGGATTTGTAAGGGCGGGGACGATGGTATCGGATGCAAGAACTGTGCCAAAGAGGTTCCCTGCGAGCATACATACGACCACTCTTTTCAGCTTGGAAAAGCTGATCATGAGCTGATGATGAAGCTGGCAGCAGGCGGACCGGTTCATGCAAAGTATCGCCGGATGATTACAGTGTACCTGGACATTACTGCTCCGCTCTACTGGTGGAAGGAGTTTGATACCTATAAGGTAGGAACCGTTGCGAACTCCTGCTCTACCATGCATAAGATCCACGCTAAGGAGTTTACGATGGAGGATTTCAGTCACGAACATCTTAACAATTTCGATTGCGGAGACGAGTATTGTTTTAGCGATGGCGCATTCTATAATTGGTTAAGAAGGACGATAGAACAGTTAAATGTTGCTCGTAAATATTATCTTAAGACTAACGATAAAATTTATTGGTGGCAGATGATTCAGCTACTCCCCTCTTCCTACAACCAGAAACGGACGGTTATGCTGAACTACGAAGTGCTTGTCGGTATTTATCGCTGGCGTAAAGATCACAAGCTGGATGAATGGCGTGAGTTCTGTCGGTGGATTAAACAACTTCCGTACAGCGAGATTATTACTGGGGATTCGGAAAAAATGTATGCTGACGGGAAAGAGGTGAACTGAAATGACTTTTGATATTCTGCAAAAAATCATCAAAGAAAATAACATTCCATCAAATGTTCATTTAACGAGCGATAGCGGGTGGGAATGCGATGCGACAGAAATGAATGGCGTGTATTACAACGAAGCAAAAAACGAAATTGTTTTTACTCAAGAGGGAAGCGTATACGATTATAGTTATCGTGACTCTTATTCATGGAAAAATATCTACAGTAAGGAGGATTCCAATGAGTGCACAGTATGATTTATATTTGCAGCAGCACCGCAACAACGTCTATAAAGGCTTTCGGTGGATTCAGGAGAACCTTCCCGAACTGTTGGTAGATGGTGTGGCTTGGCAGACAGAGTTTGCACACGATACTTCCAAGAATGAGCCGGATGAGTATGAAGCCTACGACCGGTATTTCTATGGCAACAACAAATCTTATCAGGTTGTTCAGGAGTACAGACGGGCTTGGCTTCTGCATATTCATAGAAATCCTCATCATTGGCAGCACTGGGTTCTCATTAACGATGACCCCAAAGAGGGTGAGATTGCCCTGGATATACCTTACAATTATATTCTCGAAATGATTTGCGATTGGTGGGCGTTCAGTTGGCAGAAGGATAATCTCAATGAGATATTCAACTGGTATGACGAGCATAAGGCTTACATAAAAATGAGTCCGAAAACTCGGAAGTCGGTTGAAGCCATTCTTGAAAAGATGAAAGAGAAGCTTTCCGAATCTAATTCGAAAGGAGAAAATTTATGAATTTTGTACAGTATATGCTTGCTTTTTTGGTCCTCTATCTTTGCGCGTATGCGCTGATTAACAGAGTGTGCCAGTGTATTGAGCACTGTGCGACCGCCAGAGCATATTCCAAATTCAGAGAAAACGGTGTGCTGGTAAAGATGGATGATGTAGAGGCAGGTATCATAAAATCGAAAAAGGAGAAGGACAATGTCAAAGAAACGGTTTCGTAAGTTGATTCTTCATTTTGTTTCGGCGTTGACGGCGATTGTGGTCTTATTGATTACAATCGCTTTTTTCGTGGCTTGGATTGCCTGGAGATCGGGCGCACCGTTGCCGTCGTAAGGAGGATATTATGTGGAAGCGCGAATTGATAAAGAACAAAGTATATTCCGCTGCGCTTATTTCTCTGGGAGCTCTCAGCATCCCGATTGAGTATGATGCAACGGCTTTTATATTTACCCTAATAATGGGGCTACCGCTCTTCTTTGCAAAGGAGAACTGGATTATGTGAGGAGGGCTGTGAGATGCGGATAAAGAAAGCTGCTGGGAAAGTATACGGAGCCGCTATGACTGTTGCCGAGAAAAAAGCTATGAACCTCGAAATTCAGAGGCAACTCGCAGAGTACGATAAAAAACACGCGACAGAAATTGACGCGCTCATTTTATGGGTTCTCCATTCAGAGTTCGGTTTTGGAGAAAAAAGGCTGCGTAGGTTCTATGACCGATTCAACAAAGCCATAGCAGAACTTCTCGAACGATATGTTATGGAGGAGAACGATAAAGTTTGGCTTTGTACATATTTATTGAAGCAATATGGAATCGATCTGAAAAAATGGCGCGAAGAAGGAGGTGAGAAGTCTTTTGACGGATAGAGATTTACGAAAGAACGCGGAAGGATATTCTGACCCG
>ERZ779621.761-NODE-761-length-11188-cov-5.796910_pt1 | contig 11188 bp, 10 predicted proteins | sample MGYA00514215_ERZ779621 | MGnify/ENA primary metagenome ERZ779621 (study PRJEB29562, sample SAMEA4376715) | mouse gut metagenome | isolation source: Cecum | study: EMG produced TPA metagenomics assembly of the A DSS colitis mouse model was used to assess the...
TCGCCAAGTCCGGCATCCGGTGCAACGCCATCGCCCCGGGCTTCCTGGTGTCCAAGCAGAACCGGAAGCTGCTGTTCAACGACGACGGCACCCCGACGGCCCGGTCCGCCAAGATCCTCAACGGCACCCCCATGGGCCGCTTCGTGGACAGCGAGGAGTTGCTGGGCGGCGTGTTCTTCCTGTGCGACGACAGGGCCGCCTCCGCCATCACCGGGGTGGTGCTGCCCATCGACGCGGGCTTCGCCGCCTATTCCGGCGTGTGATTAAGCGCCATTTACTTTGCTTCATCCCCGGTACCTTTGAGCCATTGTGTGCTGGGAGATGATATAGCAGCGGCTGTTTGCAAGCCAGTCACTGCCTCCTCTTCATTAGGGCGGCCAGCCGTCAGGCTGGCCGCCCTGCTAAAAATGCAAATAGAGCCACCACGCGTTGCTGTTCGGGAAAAGTGTTGGATATCTCCGCGGTTCTGTGATAAACTATTTCAAAACAGGACTAAGGAGTGTTGAAAATGCTTACATTTGAAACCGTTTTATCCGCATTCAAAGATTATCTTGCCGAGGACACCAGGTACGAGGTGATCATGGCTTCCCGGGGCTACGTCATCCTGGAATGGAACTCCAACGACCGGGAGTTGGAGAGCGCGGTGGCCTGTCCTACACCCGAAGTGATGAAGGAAGAACTACTGAGCGACCTGAGAGGATACCTGCAGTATAAGACCACGTTGTGCAACCGGAATCTGACGGACGATGAGTGGGAGCAGATCGAAGCCCAAGTGGACGAGATGTCCGCTTCCATCCAGTAACAAATCATGTACACAGCAAAATCGAAGCGGTCATTTGAGGGCCAGACGCCGGACGCAGAGCCGTGACCGCAGACGGGGAGGATATTGATGGAGGACAGAAAAAAAGACGGGATATGGCTTCCCTGTCCGCTTTGCGGCAGCAGGACAAAGACCAAGATATACGAGGATACGGTACTGATAAACTTTCCTCTGTATTGTCCAAAGTGCAAAAAGGAGACCAGGATCAATGTGGTCCTGAAGAAGATGGTTTTGAGCAAAGAGCCAGACGCATAGACGCAGAGCCTGCTCCCAGACCGTTTGGGAGCAGGCTATTTTTAACGAAACGACTTCCAGTTTATGTATCGGCTACAAGTTATCTCCATCTTTCGCCCGCAGCGCATCCAGGATCGCTCTCATAATTGGGATCAGGGCTTTTGCCTCCTTTTCGGTGCAGGTCTCCAGCAAAAAACGGAGGTTTTCACGGACAGAATCATGAAAATCTACCTCCGGGTAGAAAATCGGCCTGGGGTCCGCCGAATAGAGCCGGACTACGGGGTACAATGTTTCCAACGTGGGGTTTCCGTCCCCGTTTTCCATCCCCATAAGCGTCCTCTTATCGACCGATGTCAATTTGGCCACTTTATCCTGCGTAAGATTCACCCTGTCCCTTCCCTGTGTCGTGATCCTTGCCAGTGAAGCCGAAAACTCATATTTCCCGGTTGAAGTTAATTTCTTTTTCTTCACTATATTTCACCTCTTAAAAGTATTCTACTATATGTATAATTGTACTTCAAGAGTTACAGAACTCACTTAATATATGTATTATAATATACTTTATAGGGGACATTATGCGACATGGAAAAGGATGTTTTTGCTATGACGAAGCGTGTTCATTTACAATTTGAGACTTTCAAGAAAACGTAGCAGATAACCACACCCTAACAAGTGTATTATATTGCACATGGGCAAGAAGCATTGAAATGCACAATGCTTTTTGCCCATGTTTTGTGTTCATCGGCTGGCAGCCGTACATTGCCAAATATCCATGACCACCATTCTCAGAGTCCCACCTATGGGATCTGAGGTTGGTGTCCGTGTGCAGTATGGCCAACACAGCTCTCCAAGAGCCCGAAATGCCCGTTTGCCCGTGACCTCCGATCTCAGATCCTTCAAAGTTCTGAGATTGGAGTTTTGCATATGAGTTATGATATGAAAAAAAGTGGTGAACGTATTCGCCAGCTTCGAATTCAGCATAAGTTTACCCAAGGGATGGTCGCAGAGACTTTGAATATTGATAGAAGTTTCTACAGTCGTATTGAAGCAGGTAAATATGGCTGTTCTGTTGATTTGTTCGTCCAGCTTTCTAATTTGTTTGGAGTATCACTGGATTATCTTATTTTAGGCATATATGGCGAAACGCTGACGGAAAAGACGGAGAGGACATTGCTCAAAGCAGATATAACGAAATTGATGGGCCATTTGGAAAAGCTCAAAGCATCACTTTAAGAAAATGTGAGTATTGCGCACATTCACCTGCCGAATGTGCGCAATACTCTACATACAAATCATTCAACATCCCCTACAATCAAAGTACAGCCAAAAGGCTCTGTACTTTGTCAAGTTCATATCAGCAGTACGGGTAACCGCCCGGACAGACGAGCGTCCGCCAGCGCGCGCCACGACCCGGAGGGGGCATTAGCCCCCTTCGGTGAGCGAGAACGCCACCTGCGCGGGGCAGCCTTTGGCAAGGCCGCCAGTGTAGACTCTGTCCGGGCTTACAATGAGACGCCTTAGACCGGCCTGAGGACCAGGCCGCAGGGCTCAACCTGGGGTTGAAATCAGTAGAGGCCCCAGGTACACGCCCGCGCGGGTCATGCCAGACCCGGCCCGTACTGTTCCCAACCTCACCGGGGTGCGAGTGCGAATGCGGTGAGAGAGATGAAATCAAGTTCAAGGCGGTCCCGAGCGTTTGCTTGGGGCCGCCTCTCAAGGGGAATGAATCGGATGAACACCAAAGATAACAGGAAACGATCCCACGATATGATCGACCACATTTTTCACGACCTGCTCCCCGCCCAGAGCATGGCGGAGCGGCCTGAGCAGGTGGATCTCAGCCACCGGATGCTGGAGGGCCTCCTGAATGGCTCCATCGCTTTGTGCGATGCCGGCACCGGCATCGGCAAGACCTACGCCTACCTGGCGGCGGGGGCGGCGTTCCAGCGTTTCCGCACCAATCAGGGCAGGCCCTTCCGCCCCGTCCTGATCTCCACCTCCAGCATCGCTCTGCAGAACGCCATCCAGGCAGAGTACCTGCCCATCCTGTCCGACGCGCTGACCGCAGACGGCCTGATCAGTGAACCGCTCCTCGCCGTGATCCGCAAGGGAAAATCTCACTACGTCTGCCGCCAGCAGCTGGAACACCGGCTGCTCCAGATCAAGCTCAGTAAGAAAAACGAGAAAACAGTCGAAGCCCTGCTCTCCCTGCGGGAACACTTGGACATGGACGGGGTGCCCCATCTGACCGGCTTTGACCGGGAGCGGGTCTGTGTCCCCCAGGTCTGTGACTGTTCTTGGGAGAACTGCCGTTACCGGGCCTTCCTGGAGGACTGCGACAGCGGGGAGTTTCCCTTCCAGATCTGCAACCACAACCTGCTGCTGGCGGACGCCATCCATCGGAACACGGGCCGGAGCCCCATCCTCCCGGATGCCTGTGCCGTCATCATCGATGAGGCCCACAAGCTGCCCGATGCCGCCCGTCAGATGTTCGGCACCACGCTGGAGGCCGGGGATGTCCACAGCCTGATCCGCGACCTGCGGCGAGAGAAATTCCTGCTGGCGGCGGAGTCGCTGGACGAGCTGTCCGCGCCACTTCTAAAGCTGATGAACGAGCCCTTCGACACGGAGAGATCCTTCCAGACTTTTGCCCGGTTCCTCATCGCCCCGGCCCGGAACCTCCACATCGTCCAGAAGCAGCTCCACGGCCTGCTCTCCGCCGCCACCAGCCGTCAGCTGAACAGGCTGGCCTCCACCACAGAGCTGCTCACGAAGGAAAACTCCGGCCTGGTGTTCTACGCCATGGAGGACCGACGGGGCGGTACCATGTTGTGCGCCGTGGCCGCCGATATGACCGCCCAGCTCCGCGCCACCCTCTGGGACCAGGAGCGGCCCGCCATCCTCACCTCCGGCACCCTGGCGGTGGGCAGAGATTTCCATCGCTTCAAAGAAGAAACGGGATTGCTGGCCGATGGGCGGGTAATGGAGTCCGTCTCCGCCTCGCCCTTCGATTACAAGGCCAACTGCCTGCTGTACCTGCCGCTCCACCCGCCCGAACAGGCGGGCAGCGGCTATTTTGATACCCTGGCCGCGGAGATCGCCGCCCTGCTGGACGCCTGCTGGGGCCACGCCCTGGTGCTGTTCACCTCCTACGCCGCCATGTCCGCCATCAAGGAGCGGCTGGCGGAGATGGATCTGCCCTGGGAGGTGTTCACCCTGGGCAGGAACGCGGTACATACCACCCAGGAGTTCAAAAACGAGCCGGGGAGCGTCCTTCTGGCCACCGGGGCCGCCTGGGAGGGCTTTGACTTCCCGGGGGACTGCGTGTCCCTTCTGGTGATCCCGCGCCTTCCGTTTTCACGGCCTGACGCTCTGAAGGAGAAGAAGCGGGCGGAGTACCCGGACCTGCGTTCTTTCATCCGGGCCGTGGTGGTGCCGGAGATGCAGATCAAGCTGAAGCAGGGCTTCGGGCGGGCCATCCGCACCGAAACAGACACCTGCGTGGTGGCCATCCTGGACGAGCGTTCCGCGCCTGGTCAGCGGCACCATGAGGCCATGTTGGCCGCCCTGCCTGACCTGCCCCAGACCAGCAGCCTGGAGGATGTGGTGGAGTTCATCTACCGCCTCAAGGGGCCGGACTATTTCCGGGAGGGCAAAGAATGATCGACACAAAAAACGACCTGCGCTACATTTTGGTGACGCGGACGCTGGAAAAAGCGGCGGAGGCCGGTCTGCTGACCCTGGAGGAGTTGTGTGCGGCCAAACGGCTGGCCCGGAACAGATACCAGCCTCAAACTGTGTGGGAATAGTACTGGCTTTCCCCGGCAGGATGTGGTAATGTTGTCGGTACCCAGAGGAGAGGAGGCGCGCCGGATGGGTAAAAATATCACCATTATCCCGCCCAGCGGCGGAAGGCCCGACACCCTGCGGGTGGCGGCTTACTGCCGCGTCAGCACAGATCTGGAGGAGCAGGCGTTGTCCTATGCCTCCCAGATCCGCAGCTACACCGAGCTGATCCGCAGCCACGAGGGCTGGGAGCTTGTGGACATTTACGCTGATGAGGCGGCCAGCGGCACAAAAATGGACAAGCGGGAGGACTTCAACCGGATGCTGGCGGACTGCCGGAAAGGGAAGATCGACCGGATTCTGGTGAAGTCCATCTCCCGCTTTGCCCGGAACACAAAGGACTGCCTCGCCGCCCTGCGTGAGCTGGCCCGGCTGGGCGTCACCGTCCAGTTTGAAAAAGAGAATATCGACACAGGAACGCTCACCACCGAACTGATGGTGAGCGTTTCCGGTTCTCTGGCCCAGCAGGAGTCCATCTCCATCGCGCAGAATATCCGCCAGGGCTACCGGCGCCGGATGGAGCGGGGGGAGTTCATCACCAATAAGCCTCCCTACGGTTACCGGAACGAGGGAGGCGGACGGCTGGAGATCGTGCCAGAGGAGGCCGAGGTCATTCGCTGGGTGTTTGAGTCCTATCTCAACGGTTGCAGCCCCGCCGGGATCGCGGCGGAGATGAACCGCAGAGGGGTTGAGAAAAAATATGGAAACTCTACATGGGCAAAGAACGCTGTCGTTTATTGGCTAAAAAATGAAAAATACACCGGAAATACTCTCTGCCAGAAAACTTTCAAAATCGGATTTCCGTACAGTGCGGTGAAAAACAGGGGAGAATTGAACCAATTTTATATTGAAAACTGCCATCCGGCCATCATCAGCCAGGAATTGTTCGACCGGGTCCAGGCCAGGATGGAGCAAAGAAAGGCGCGCACACCGATGTCGGCCAAGCACCCGCTGTCGGCAAAAATCGTCTGTGGAAATTGCGGTACGACGTTTTATCGAAGGCTTGATTCTAACGGGACGGCCACATGGATCTGTTCCCGGCACATAGAAAGAAAATCGGCTTGCCCGATCATCCCCATTTGGGAGCGCGATATTTATACCGCTTTCTTGTGGATGTACAACAAACTGCGGCTCCATGAGGGTGTCATTCTGCGGCCTGCCCTGCGGCAGATGGAGGAGCTGGAACAGGCCGTACAGCGGGAAAACCCCGCCATGCTGGAGGTCAACCGGGCCATCGCCCAGGCCACGGAGCAAAACTACAAAATCAGTAAACTTCGCTCTAATGGCCTGCTGGATGACGATGCCTGCTCCGCCCGGCTGGCGGCCCTGGAGGCCCAGCTGACCCAGCTCCGGGCCAAGCGCCGGAGGCTGTTGAAAAACGATGACGTCAGCGAGGCGGCGGAGACCCTGCGGCAGACGGCGGAGGCCATCCGCCAGGGGCCGGAGCGGCTGGAGGAATTTGACGGGGCTCTGTTCGCCGGTCTGGTGGAGCGGATCACGACCGCCCCCACTGGTCTGCGGTTCCGGCTGTACGGCGGTATTGAGGTGACGGAACAGCTCTGGGAGGGTGGGAAATGAACCGAAAGATTTTGTACGGCTATCAGATGAGGGACGGGAAATTGACGATCCAGCCCCAGGAGGCCGAGGGGGTGAGGCGGGTGTTTTTCCTCTACCTCGAGGGTATGTCCCAGCGGCAGATCATGGATATGCTGAACGCCGATGGCGTTGCCTACAGCGTAGAAAACCCGCTATGGACGCACCAGAGGATCACACAGACGCTTCGAAACCCCCGGTACATGGGGGAAAAAGGGTATCCAGCCCTGATCGACGGCGAAACTTTCCGCAAGGCGCAGTCAGCGAGGGCGGAACGGATGCGCAAACGGGGGAACCACCCGGCGCTGCGGCTGACCCAAAAGCTTCGGTGCGGCCACTGCGGGCATCCCCTGCGACGGTCCTTCCAGAAGCAGTTGAAGGATACCCTGCGTTTCCTCTGCGACGGCTGCGGCGCGAGGATCACCATCCCAGATGCCGCCCTGCTGGCGGAGGTGGAGCGGCAGGCGGCGGAGTACGTGCCGCCGTCAGAGGGCGGCTATGCCCCCTCGGAGGATGTGATCCGCCTGTCCAACGCCGTCAACCGGGGGCTGGAACGCCCCGACAACCCGGAGGAGGTAGTGGCCCTAATTTTGCAGGGGATCTCCGCCCGGTACGCCTGCGTTCCGGCGCAGATGACCACGGCGGACATCCTGCGCCTGATCCGGGAAAAGGACTACGACCGGGCCATCCAATTGATCGCCATCACCGCGGACAACGCGGTGAAAGTGACATTTAAGTGACCGTTCACAGCCGATCAGGAAAGGAGTCATCATGGAACAAAACGCACAAAAGCAGCGGGTGGCCGTTTACTGCCGGGTCGCCTCCGGCAGTGAGGATCACTCCGCTAGTCTCGCCGCCCAGAAAGCCTACTACACCGAGATGGTGGACCGGCACCCGGAATGGGAACTGGCTGGCATCTACGCCGACAAGGGCATTGCCACCACTGACAGGAAGAAGCAGAAGGAGTTCAATAAGATGCTCACCGCCTGTGGGCAAGGGAAGATCGACATCATCCTGGTCAGATCGGTCTCCCGTTTCGCCAGAAACGTGATGGACTGCCTGGACGTAGTCCAGATGCTGAAAGCCAGCGGCGTCAGGGTGATCTTCGAAAAAGAGGGCTTTGACACTTCCACCGAAGCAGGCGATCTCCGAATCGCGCTGTTCAATGAGCTTGCCCGGAGGGAGAGCGAGTCCATCTCCATGAATCTGTATGCCCGGTGAGGGAGAAGCCACAGTATTCCAATATCAGGAAACGCAATAGGAAGGGAAACGCCATGGAACAGACGGTACAACAGGAACGGCGGGTCCATGTTATCCCCGCCACAAAGCAGGCCGCAGCCCCCGGAGGGGCCTCTGGCCGTCGCAAGCGGGTGGCCGCCTACTGCCGGGTGTCCACCGACAGCGAGGAGCAGCTCACCAGCTACACCGCCCAGAAAGCCTACTATACCCAGAAAATCGGGGAGAACCCCGACTGGGAGCTGGCAGGCATCTACGCCGACAGGGGCATCACGGGAACGAGCATGAAGAAGCGGGTGGAGTTCAAGAAAATGATCGCCGCCTGCAAGCGGGGGCGCATCGACCTGATCCTCACCAAGTCCCTCTCCCGCTTCGCCCGGAACACAGTGGACTCCCTGGAGGTGGTGCGGATGCTCCGGGCCAATGGCATTGGAGTAATTTTTGAAAAGGAAAACATCAATACGCTGACCGAGTCCAGTGAGTTCCTGCTCACCCTGTTCAGCGGTTTCGCCCAGGCGGAGAGCGAATCCATCAGCAAAAATGTGATCTGGGGCATCCAAAAGAGCCGGGAGGCGGGGAAGGTGCCTTTCCAGTACACCAAGCTGCTGGGCTACCGGAGGGGGGCGGACGGCCAGCCGGAGGTCGTGCCGGAGGAGGCGGAGGTGGTGAAACGCATTTACCGCCGCTACCTGGACGGGTGCAGTTTGGCGCAGATCAAGCGGGAGCTGGAGGCGGACGGCGTCCCCACCTCCAGCGGCATCCGGGGCTGGACCTATCAGGTGGTGCGGAATATTTTGACCAACGAGCGTTATATTGGCGACGCGCTCCTGCAAAAGACCTACACCACCGACTGCATCAGTAAAACGGTGAAGAAGAACCAGGGCGACCGGCCCATGGTCTATGTGGAGCGCAACCATCCGGCCATCGTGCCCAAGGCCATGTTTTACCAGGTGCGGGAGGAGATGACCCGGAGGGCCAGCAAGCGGAAGGTGCTGCAGAAAACGGGCAAGACAGAGCAGGGCAAGTATTCCGCCAAATACGCCCTGACCGAGCTGCTGGTGTGCGGGGAGTGCGGTTCCCCTTACAAACGGTGCACCTGGGCCCGGAACGGGAAGAAGCGGATCGTCTGGCGGTGTGTGTCCCGGCTGGAGTTCGGCACGAGATACTGCCACCACTCGCCCACCATGGACGAGGACAAACTGCATCAGGCCATTTTGGATGGGCTCAATGAATTTGTCCAAGCGGGCCGGGGCGTTGGCGCCGAGGTGCTGGACATCGCCGGCATGGTCCAGCAGGGCGGCAGCTCGGAGGAGGTTGACCCGCTGACCCTGCGCAGCCGACTGGACGCGCTGACCGTCCGGCAGGCGGAACTGCTGGACAGGGTTCTGGAGGACATGGACAACCCGGAGCTGACGGCCCAGCTGAAGGCGCTGGCGGAGGAAAAGCAGGACATTCTGGGTCGGCTCGGGGCGCTCCAGCAGGATGAGGAGCAGCGGGCCGGTCAGGAGGCCAGACTGCGGGAGCTGGCGGAGTGGCTGGACCGGCAGGAAACGGCGTTCACCGAGTACGAGGATGTCATCACTCGCAGATATGTGGAAAAGGTCACCGTCCTGGATGCCGAGACCATCCGGATCAAGTTCAGATATACGGAGATCGAAATTGACAGGGCGGTTCGAGCATGATGGAGTGTGTGGGTCGTCAAGCAGAAGCTGAGAAAGGAGTCCGGCAGGGCGGGAGCGTTATCCCGCCTTGCCGGATTCTTTTCTGCTGCGGCTCCGATCTTTTCAGATTTCGGTGGGATGTGCTGGAAACCGTTGCGCCGCAACGGTTTCCAGCTGGTATCTTTTTTGTCTACAGAAGAAAGGTGACGGTGTGATCCTTCCCGGCCTCCAGATAGATCTCCTGGGTGGCCGGTTCTTTGATGGTGTACCCCGGGGCAGGCTCCAGTTCCTGGACCTTGTACCACCCGGTATTGACCCGCACCAGATGGATCTGGCCCTGCTCATCGGTGTAGAAGGTGCCCAGGTCGTTGTACTCGCCGCTGGTAGTGTCGTCAGACCCGCGCCAGACCTGGAACTTCACGCCTTTGATGGGACTGCCCGTGATGCTGTCCACCTTCTTGACATACAAATCCGGCTTGCGCAGGTTTTTCAGCTCAATCGTGGTGGTTTTGTTTTCTTCCAGGTAGACAGTGTGGACAGTATCGTCGGCCACCCAGCCATTTTTGGACTTAATTTCCTGTACGTTATAAGCGCCTGGGTTCAGTCCCTCCAGCACGATCAGGCCCTCGTCATTGGTGAAATGCAGCTCATTGTAGCCGCCGTTGACCTCTCGGATGCGGAACTGGACCTGGGAAAGAGGCTCACCCGTCTGGGCGTCGATCTTCAGCAGACGCAGGCCGGGGCGGGTGCTGTTCACAAAGTCCACCACCACATCCTGGTCCTTGGTGGCGTCGATCCAAACGGTCTTGCGGTTGTTGGTGTCCAAAATATAGGGCTTGGGCACGTCCGTCTCGGTGATCTCGTAGCACCCGGACGGCATATCGGAGAGAGTCACTTTGCCGTCCGCCCCCGTCACCACGTCGTTCTCATAGCCCAGGTTCACGCCCCGGATATGGAAGGAGGTGTTGGGGACGGGATCGCCAGTCTCGGTGTCCCGCTTGGTGATGGTAAGGGACCGCTTGTGATGGTTCTTTTTGGTGACCACGATAGTCTGCTCACCCTGAAGGTCCTCGGCCTCCACATGGACGCCCACAGGGGAAGAATCCCTGTCAAAGCCCTCCGGAGCGGAGACCTCACGGAACTCGTAATAGCCCTCGCTGACGTTGGACACGGTGATGGTGCCGTCTGCGCCAGTCTCCTCGGTGCCGATGACCTGGCCGTCCCGAAGGATGACGAAGATGGCCCCGGCCAGGGGAGCGTTGCTTTCGTCCACCTTTTTTAGTTGCACACGAACTTTCGCACTATTTCCAAAAATCAGGCTGATGTCGTGCTCACCATCCCACACAAAGGGCTGCTTCACCTTGGACACGTCAGAGCTAAGGATGAACCCCTCGGGCGGGGTGATTTCCTCGGCGATATAGCTTCCAGTGGGGAGCTGGGAAAAGTCCAAGTCCTCTTTGAGGATATACCCGCCGTCCTTGGTGGTGTACTCGCTCATGAAGCTACCGCCGTTGTCCAGTTTCACGCTGGTGATGCGAATAACTGCGCCGGGAATACCCTCAGTGGGGTTGTCCGCATTTACCTTACGGATGGAGCCGGTGCCGGGAGTAGTCGTTGTCGTGGTCGGCTCATTAAAGAAAGTGAACACACTGTTGGCGGAGCCGTTGGGCAGAACCGTCACCAGCTGAGAAGCGGTCTGGGCCACATAGCCCTCCGGCACGGCCTCCTCGGTGATCATATATTGGCCTGCTGTCAGGTTATCCGCATCTTTCGTGAGGGTGATGGTACCGTCCGCGCC
>ERZ779621.770-NODE-770-length-11061-cov-6.980647_pt1 | contig 11061 bp, 8 predicted proteins | sample MGYA00514215_ERZ779621 | MGnify/ENA primary metagenome ERZ779621 (study PRJEB29562, sample SAMEA4376715) | mouse gut metagenome | isolation source: Cecum | study: EMG produced TPA metagenomics assembly of the A DSS colitis mouse model was used to assess the...
ATCCGAAATTATGTGGAGACCGTAAAGGAGGATGAAAAGGGATACCAGATATATATCAAAGAGAATGTGCCGCTGAACCGGAGTGATGCCAAAGCCTTGGAGTATCATAATATAGAGGTGGACAAGATCAAAAGCCTGAAAAAAGAGGACCCGGAGCTGGATCGGAAGGTCAGAGACTTTATGTGCCAGAATTTCTTTGACATCAGAACCTTTGGCGCTGTAATGACGACCTTTGTCAAAGCAAACTTAAACTGTGGACAGGTAAGAGGACCGGTACAGCTAGGTTTTGCCAAGTCTATAGATCCGATTCTGCCACAGGAAGTCACCATCACCAGAGTGGCCATTACAACGGAAAGCGACGCGGAGCGCAAGGGGACTGAAATGGGAAGGAAGTATATTGTTCCTTACGGTCTGTACCGGGTGGAAGGATATGTATCAGCAAACCTGGCAAGGAAGGTCACAGGTTTTTCAGAGGAGGATTTGAATTTACTATGGAAGGCAATATTGAATATGTTTGAGAATGACCACTCCGCCGCTCGGGGAAAGATGGCGGTGAGGAAGCTTATTGTGTTTAAACACAACAGTGAACTTGGATGCGCGCCTGCTCATAAGCTGTTTGATGCTGTGAGGGTAGAAAAAAAAGACGGCGTGGAGATTCCCAGGTCTTATTCAGATTATGAGGTTGCTGTTTCAGAGGAGATGCCCGAGGGAGTTACCTGCATCTGCATGGAGTGACAGGATAGTATATGGAATATCAGGAAGATGATTATTTGCTGCTGTCAGGAATCCAGCACTTTGCATTTTGCCGCCGCCAGTGGGCATTAATACATATTGAACAGCAATGGGAAGAAAATATACGTACATTTGAGGGAAGAGTACTGCACGAAAATGCTCATAATAGTGAGCTCCGTGAAAAACGGGGAGATGTATTGACGATACGCGCCATGAAGGTGGTTTCCCGCTCTATGGGAATTAGCGGCGAGTGTGACGTCGTGGAATTTCACAGATCTGAAAATGGCGTTCCTCTTCAAGGGCAGAAGGGCTTGTTCTGCGTGATCCCGGTAGAATATAAAAGGGGAGTGCCCAAAAAGCATGATGCAGATGAGTTGCAGCTGACCGCTCAGGCCATGTGCCTGGAAGAAATGCTTTTTACCAGGATAGAGCGTGGATTTTTATACTATGGAGAAACCCGCCGCAGAGTTGAGGTAGTATTTACCGAGGAGCTCCGGGACAAGGTGCGGAGACTGTTTGCGGAGATGCACGGTTATTATGATAGAAACTATACTCCAAAGGTGAAGGAAAGTGCTTCATGCAAGCAGTGTTCTCTTCAAAATGTTTGTATGCAGAGGCTGTGCGATAATACGTCTGCAAAAAGATATGTGGATAATATTCTGAAGGGAGACCTGGAATGAAAAAGCTTTTGAATACGCTTTATGTTACGTCACCTGACGCATATCTGGGACTGGACGGAGAGAACGTAATTGTTAAGAAGGAGGACGCAGTGGCTTTGCGTATCCCTATTCATAATTTAGAGGCGATTACAACATTTAATTATGTGGGAGCGAGCCCTGCGCTGATGCGTAAGTGTGGAGAGAAGGGGGTGAGTCTGAGCTTTTTTCAGGGAGATCGGTTTTGTGGAAGATTCGTGGGTCAGGAGAATGGAAATGTTATTCTAAGGAAAACGCAATACAGAGTATCGGACATCGAGCAGGATAGCTTGAAAATTGCCAGAAATATGATTTTGGGTAAGGTTCATAATGCGAAATATGTGGTGGACAGAGCTTTGCGGGATCATGCTTTGAGACTGGACTGCGACAGAATGCAGAAGGCTTCCCAGTATTTGAAGCAATCTCTGCGGAATATTAAAGAGAGCGTAAGTCTGGATCAGTTGCGAGGATTTGAGGGAGAATCCGCATCCATATATTTTGGGGTGTTTGATGAATTGATACTTCAGCAAAAGAAAGATTTTTCGTTTTTGGGAAGAAATAAGCGTCCTCCGATGGATAATGTAAATGCTCTTTTGTCTTTTGCATACTCACTTTTAACATCTGAATGCGCCGGAGCCGCTTACTCTGTTGGCTTGGACCCATATGTGGGATTTTTGCATAGAGACAGGCCTGGACGACAATCCCTTGCTTTGGATTTGATGGAAGAGCTTCGAGCACCAGTGGCAGACCGATTTGTTTTGACATTGATAAACAAGCAGGAGATTACAGGGAAAGGATTCAAAAAGATGGAGAGTGGGGCAGTACTGCTGAATGATGAAACACGGCGGCTGATTCTCCAGAAATGGCAGGAGAGCAAGAAGGAACAGGTGCAGCACCCTTTTCTTAAAGAGAAAGTACAAATTGGACTTTTGCCATATGTGCAGGCAATGCTGCTGGCAAGATATTTGCGTGGAGATATTGACGCATATCCTCCATACTTTAAGCGGTAGACTTCTTACCGATCATTCTGGTATATGAGATGCTTATGTATTTGAGTTAAATGTGTGTATTTGTGAAAGCCTACAGTTGCGTAGAGAATTTACGTTTAAAGTGAGGTCTTCCTATGTTGATTTTGATAACATATGATGTGAATACGCAGACGTCTGCAGGTGTAAAACGTCTTGCGAAAGTGGCCAAGGTATGTACCAATTATGGGCAGCGTGTACAGAATTCGGTATTTGAATGCCTTGTAGATGGGACGCAGTTTGCAATGTTGAAGAAACAACTTGTAGATGTAATTGATGAGAAGAAAGATAGTATTCGATATTACATTATGGGTGACAATTATCAGAAGCGCGTAGAGCACGTTGGTGTTCAAAAGGCATTTGATATGTCGGGTGCGTTGATTGTCTAGTTTTTTGCGCGATACATAAGTGAACAGAATTTCCGGGGCACATTCGCGTAAGTTTTCCGGCTAATTTTATTAGCAACTGGATTGAAGGGGCTAATAAAGTTGGTTTTTTGAATTTTGTATTGTGCAATATGTGCTGTTATGGTGAAAATATTTTGCCTAATATAGACATGTTCGCGGTCGCTCCCTTCGGGGAGCGTGGATTGAAATAATTTTTCCACACAGCTTGCGGGCAGCATGAGCGCGTCGCTCCCTTCGGGGAGCGTGGATTGAAATCCCACATCCCTCAAGGCGGCTCTGGTCAGCTCTCTAAGTCGCTCCCTTCGGGGAGCGTGGATTGAAATTGCGCTTTGGTTGTGAGCGTCTGCAAGGACGTCAAGTCGCTCCCTTCGGGGAGCGTGGATTGAAATTACGTAAGCATACTTTTTAGCCCCCAGTGTGATAAGTCGCTCCCTTCGGGGAGCGTGGATTGAAATATCTTTACCCTCCTCTATCCGGCTCGCGGAAACCTGTCGCTCCCTTCGGGGAGCGTGGATTGAAATTTAAAATTCCGGTTATCCCATATCATACCTACTTCGTCGCTCCCTTCGGGGAGCGTGGATTGAAATAATAAATGGCGTTCCTCCCAGAATAGAGGCATAAGGGTCGCTCCCTTCGGGGAGCGTGGATTGAAATTACTTTGAGGAATTGACGGGTGATGATGTGGAAAAGTCGCCCCCTTCAGGGGCGTGGGTAGAAATACTGCTGACTGAAAACATATGGCATATCTGGCAAGGCAAGGGTTCGCTTCCGCCAGGCAGCGCTTCATCAAGTTAAAGCTTGTTCGATTTTCCCTTCTCGGAGAAGTGTTCCCACGGCTTAACGTTTGAAATAAATGAAGATTCTCACATATAATTATAGGGTTGGTATTTACCTGACAATTCTTCAAACTAGGATTGTCACTTTATCCTTCTGGCAACAATTTTATTTGACGTATGCAAATGTTTCGGCACATTTGGATGTTCATCTTCAAACACATAACATTTAAACTACAATATTTCCCAATCTGTATACAATTCTTTAAGTTCCTTATCTTTTGCCAAATCAATTGCAAACGGGGCAATATCCTCAGATGCCGGTGCAGCATCAGTAAATATTTGAATTTGTACGTGATCCCTATTGCTTATCTGACAAAATAAATTGGTTAAGTCCTGCTTGTAACACTATTTATTTGTAGCGGAAGAATTGAAATCTGCATGATACATTTCTTCCCATATGCCAAGAAGTTTATTTGTTGCGTAACCTTTTTTCTACCATGGTAGGCTCATTGTGAAATTCCCTTACTACAAGAGTATTTGATCTGCAAAACCTGTATCTTTGTTCTGCCAACATTAAGTTTCCCTATAAGTGCGCTCACACCATGACAAAATATTCATCAAGCCATTTTGTGACACCAGCCTCATCATTTGAGGAGATAACCGAGGTCCCAATTTTTTGAGATATTCATGTGCATTTTGGACAGCGTAGCTTTCGTCTGCCAATTCAAACATATCTATACCATTTTTCCATCACCAAACACAACTAACTTCTCGCATTTCAAAAGAGATTGCAGTTGCCTTATTGCCGTTTGCCTTTGAGGTAATTAAAGGCATAATTTCGAGCCGTTGATCCTTTGTATAAATATCCATCTGATAAATACAGTGATAGGAATTCCTATATTAATGCAAGCATTTGATTACGTTATAAAAGTATATTCGGATAATGCTTTTCATTTCTTAATAAGGTTCCATCTGTTTGTGATAAGACCCAAAATCTACCCGCAGAAGTAACAAGCATGATAAGGAAATGATGGAAATATGATGCTCTGCTTCTTTATAATATAAGAAAATACATCAGGGGGGAGCGATTGTCATATGAAATTTTTGAACTACCTCAACATTACAGAGAAATATAACGGTAAAAACGTGGAACTGAAAAAAAGAATGCGGTCAGGGATAAAAGCGGCGCTGATTGTCATGTTTCTCCTGCTCTCTTTCACGAGCTGTTCTGCAAGTCCGGCGGAGAGGGGAGAGTCCTCGGAGAATAGAGACGCTGAAAACCTGGAGGCGGAAGAACAATCTCAAAAAACGGACGGATTGTCCCGGGAGCCGGTGCAGGACAATGATAATCTTGAGAACAATGACATTCAGGAGGAAAAAACGGAAGCATCGGAATCGGGGGAGAAAGATATAAGCAATGGAGAAAACGACACCTTGGATGAAGAGAATCCGGATGGAGATTTGGAATCTGATCCCCCCCTTAAGGATATTTTTATCGATAAACTGACGGAGGAAGGAAAAGGGTGGGGACTTGGCTTCGGCGAGCCGGGGACACAGCCTGTGGGAAATGCGTCTGTCCAGGAGCTGGCGCAGTATGACGCCTATTTTATGGGGAATGACAGTGATCAGGTGATCTACCTGACGTTTGACTGCGGATATGAGAACGGTAATACGGAGCCCATTCTGGATGCCTTGAAGAAGCATAGTGTGCCCGCAACCTTTTTTGTGGTGGGGCACTTTTTGGAGACAGAGCCGGAGCTGGTGAAGCGAATGGCGCAAGAGGGACATGCCGTAGGAAACCATACATGGCATCACTATGACATTGATACGCTGGATCAGGAGACCTTTCAGGCGGAACTGGAGGATGTTGCAAAGCTTTTTCAGGAGCTTACGGGAAAGGAGCTTTCTCCTTATTACCGTCCCCCGGAGGGGAAGTGCGGGATCTATAATCTAAAGATGGCGGAAGAGCTGGGGTATTCCACTATATTTTGGAGTCTGGCATATGTGGATTGGGATACGAATAACCAGCCCAGCCATGAGGCGGCATTGGACAAGCTTACCAGCCGGATTCATCCTGGGGCGGTAGTGCTTTTACACAACACCTCCCAAACAAACGGAGAGATTCTGGATGAGCTGCTTACTAAGTGGGAGGAGATGGGGTACACCTTTTCGCCGCTATCGGAATTGACGGAGGCGGTATGTAAAAATACCCCTAAGTAGTGTCTGCTGATTAAGCTCAGCTAAGCCATCAGAAAACCATGGCTGTCATTCTTTACCTTGTGGGCATTTGAAAGCCGGAAAGCCCCCTGTTCAGGTAATCGTTAAAAGGCTTCATCACTTGGAAAAGCTCGGCGGCCTTTGCGACAAACGCATCGCCATCGCATAGTTCCTCATCCGTTATCGGGTATTCCAGATACCAGCTTTTGAACTTTAGATATTCCGCCTGCGGATGTTCCTTTTCATATCCTGCGGGAACATTCTTGAGCGCCGCTCCCCGTACCACAAAATATTTCTGGAATTCAGGCTCTCTGATAATGGCTTCTAATTCTTCACCGTTTTGAACAATATAGTCCCGTACCATTGTTGTCGCGTCCTTGAACATATCCGCAAACAGGCCGCCGCCTAAAAACGACTGGCTGCCGGGCTTTATCATAAGATAATATCCCACAGGGATCGGCAGCTTTCCCTGTGAGGAAATATGCGCGCGGAACGCCGGATTATAAGGGGATTTATCGTGGCTGAACCGGGTATCCCTCACCAGCTTAAAGGTAAGGCTTTTTGGTTCATTATGTATAACACTGTTGTCAAATTCACCGATCCGAAAAATCAGCTCCTGTACCAGGGATTCAAACGCTGCATTTGCGGCCTTATTTTCTGTTTTATGTGCGTGATACCATTCCCGATTGTTATTTTCACTTAAATCAGTCAAATATTTTAAAATAAGTTGTGTATTCACTTTTCATTCCTCCTACGCATTCGTGACAACGGAACAGGAGGCTCCGTCTAAAAACATCTGGATAAACTCTTTCAGACTTGCCGGGGATTGCCAGGTTTTGCAAAAAGCAAATTCCTGTGAAAGAACGTCGATATTTTCCATAGCTTCTTTTACTTCAATTATTTTTTTCGGGACGGCAGAAGTGAAATCCAACTGTGCAGGGTTAATTCTGTGATTTTGGATTGCATAATTCACCCTGTTTGCACATCGGCACCTTCCGCTTCCGTACTCGCCGCAGTATTCCATTAAGAAATCCGCCATTTTTCTACGGATTCTTGAAAGCCGCTGGCGGTAGGCTTCGGGGCTGACACCTAAAATATCTCCGGCAATTCGGCTGTCCACCTTGAACATTGTTCCTAAAATAAAGATACATCTGCTTTCGGGATCAAGACATTGCAGCATGACATTTGTGCAGGACAGTTTGAGTTCTTCTGCTAAAATAGATTTCTCTACATTCTGCGTCAAATCAGGCACATCGTCAATGTTTCCGCTATTAATGTCATCCCCATAAAATTCAAAGCTGAGAGGAAACTTTGCGAACACATGCTTCTGATAGTTTTTCAGATGATTTATTGCAATGCGGAATACCCAAGTAGAAAAGGCGCTTTCCCCCTTAAAAGAGGACAAGTGCGTTAGGATTTTCAGCAGAATATCCTGTGCGGCGTCCTCTGCGTCCGGGAAAGTACCGAGCATACGCAAAGATAGGTTGAACACCAAATCCTGTACGCTGAGAATCACAGTTTCCAGAGATTCTTTATCTCCGGCTGTGGCTTTTTCGATTAAAGCCGGCAGTTCTTCGTTTGTTATATTTTTCATGGCTCTTTACCTCCTATATATCATTAGACAACCGAAGAACGGCCCTGTGACATAAAATTTATATTTTTTATACACCGCTTCCATATATCGCTGCTCCACATCATCCGTCAGGCGGCGAATACGTTCCTTGATCTTTCGGACAAGAGATACTCTCTTAACTTATAGCATACTCTGAGGTTTACGATATTGTCAACAGCGCCTGTGTAAGCGGAGAGCCATATCAGGGTTATTTGGTTACTTTTCACGGGCAGGGGCCGCGAGGTATTTTCGTGCGCATTTTGCACACAAAACCCGAGACAGCACGCGCAGGGAATCATTAAATGGATATTTAATATTTGACAAATATCAAATATTATGATATATATAAAATATAGATGAGATACATGACGAAGACAACTCAACATTCGCAAGGAAGAAAAGGAGGGAGCGCCTCAATATGAGCAGAGAATTTAACTTATCCGTTCGTTCCGAGCCGTTCTGGCTTCAGGAAGCATTTACATGTATGAACTACGTCCCTATGCTGGACAGTGAGGAATGGCTGAATAAGAGCGATGGCTGGAGCAGACGGCAGAAAGAGGAATTTCTGTTTCCTTATCGCAGCTACCGGGGCTCCATGCGGACCAGACTGCAGCCGATTATGGCACAGTTCTCTCTGTTGGCTGGATATGTGGATTCCGCTCCCCGTGAACAGGAGAGCTCAAAAAGCAGTGAACCGCCCATGATGTTATTTCTGGTAGAAATACAGCATGTGCTTGAGGCAGAGGAGCTGCCGCCTGAGGAGGAACTTGAGACGGAGCTGAATCTGGCATTTCAGAGAATGCTGGAGAGCAGTCTGCCGGATTCTCAAAAAATATCGGAGGGCGGACTGTCGGATGTGATGGCGGCACTGGAGGGATGGCAGGGGAGTGATGCGGATAAATTCAAAATGCTGCGCTTGTATTCGGAACGACGGGAAGTGATGGATCAGCTGTGGAGCTTTCAGGGATTTTGCACGGAGATAGGGCGGGAATGCCTGGAATCAGTGCAGGAGCGCTTTGATGCCTGCATGGAAGAACTGAAAAAACCAGAAACAGCCGAAAGATTGCTGGAAAGAGTGGGTATTCAGGGCGGGGAAAAATTCAGCGGCCAGATTACGCCGGTGATTCTGCCGTACAACAGATGTCGGATTGAACTCAGGACGCTGCAGGAGAATCCATGGCATTTCAAAACAAAGTTTCACATAGGGATTGAGACCTTCTATCTCCAGCGTTCCGAAGAAGAGGCTTTCTGTCAAGATGAAGGTCTTTTGGCCCGGTTGAAGGCTCTGAGTGACCTTACCCGGCTGAAAATCCTGCATCAGCTGGCGGAGCACCCCTGCTATCTTCAGGAAATGGCGAAGGCATTGGGATTAACCCCGGCTACGGTGCTTCATCATGTGAGTGTATTGATGGCAGAGAGGCTGATCGAAATACAGGTGACGACAGAGAAAAAGAAGGTGTATTATCGGATAAAAAAGCAGGGACTGGAAGAGGTGAGCCAGGGAATACTACAGCTTGCCATGACAAGGGAGGAGAGGGAAGAGCAACGGAAGCGTCAGATACAGGAAGGGCAGCAGGACCAGGGCGGCATACAATGGATCATTCAAAAATAAAGCCCTTTTGCTTATAAAAGCGCCAGTCGAAATCCCATACGTAAGCATTGGCAAAAATACGGACTGGTGCGGAACTGGAACACTAGGGAGGAATTATGTTCAGATACATGAAAAGGCATTATATATTAGCGTTGCTGGCACTGTTCATCAGTATAATAACCCAGATTACCGCGCCCATATCCGCTGTTCTCGAGCAAAATATGATCGATTTCATCGTTCAGGGTGACATGGAAGGCTTTCGGAAAATGGTGTGGTATGTTGCCCTTATCGCTTTGACTACAGGGGTCGCATATTATTTGAAGGCGTTGACGGAAAACCGGTTTAAAGCCAGGTTTACGGAAGAACTACGCAATGACTTATATGATGGGATAATGCGTAAGGGGACCGCAGATTTTCAGGACCAGGATACGGCAGAATACATCTCCATCATAAACAATGATGTGGACACGCTGACTGCCAATTTCTCATCACCCATATGGACGTTGGCGGGCATAGGATTTTCGACAGTCTTATCGCTGAGCATCATGCTTGTGTACAGCCCATTGCTCGCTGCAGCGGCAGTCCTGTGTTCGCTGCTTTCTTTTTTGGTTCCGACGATCTTTACAAAACAGATAAAAAAGAAGCTGGTTGAGAAAACAATGTACGAAGCTGACTTGTCCGTCCGACTGAAGGAAGCGCTGAACGGTCATGACACAATTTCCGCCTTTCGTGTTTTGGACAAAATACGCATCCGGTTTTCAGAGGCAAATAGAGCTCTGGCGAATTCGTACTACAAGTTTACGCTGTTGCTGGCCGGTTTGGAGAATTGTTCTGCGGTGGTGGGGAAGATCATCAAGTTTATTACCTTTCTGATAGCAGGAGGGATGGCAATGAAAGGACAGATCAGCATTGGCACAGTCATTTTATTTGTATCGCTCTATGGTTTCTTCAGTTCGGGTATCATGCTGTTTTCGCAGTGCGTTCCTCTGCTCAGAGGCTGTAAGCCGGTCATAAGCAAGCTGACAGCCATCATAGATGGCGGGGGTGATACCTTTACGGGAAGCAGAAAACCATCTTTTTCCCATGAAATCCGTGTAACTGATTTACACTTTCAATATAAGGAAGGATTTCCTGTATTGACAGGCTGCGATCTGAGTATAAATAAAAAAGAAAAACTGGCTTTGGTAGGCGCCAGCGGCTGCGGCAAGTCTACCTTCATTAAACTGTTAAGCGGAAATTACAGCGACTATCAGGGCGGAATCTGTTATGACGGCGTTGAGTTAAGGCAGTTAGATATTCTGGAATTACGCAAAATAGTCACTGTCATCCATCAAAATACGCATATTTTTAATGACACGATACGCTACAACATATGTCTGGGCGAAGAGTTCCCGGAAGAAGATTTTGAGAATGCTTTAAGACTGAGCGGCGTGGACGGATTTCTTCCGTCCGTTACAGGCGGTGTGGACGGGCTGTGCGGCGAAGACGGGGCGAATCTGTCCGGAGGACAGAAGCAGCGGATTGCTCTGGCCAGGGCTTTGGTCCGAGGCATAGATTTTCTGATTCTTGATGAGGGCGTGTCCGCCATTGACGTGGAATCCGCCAATGCGATAGAGCAGGATTTGTTGGACATGGAAAATCTGACTCTGCTGACCATAACCCACCGGATTAAGGACGGATTGTTGGTGGATTACGACCGGGTTTTAACCATGGACGAGGGCAGAGTGACGGAGATAAAATGATACATACCTGCCAGTTCTTCCATACACTGGCAGGAACCGAGCGCCTTTAACTTAAAAATAGTTGCAGATTTTCTGCACCAGCGGTAAAATACACTCAAGAATCCAGCCGCTGCGCGTCTGCCGCGCTGTCGCGCTTGATAATCTGCTTCGCAGATTAGATTCTTTCGTTACCGCGGCTTGAAAATCAAATGTCTGCTTTGCAGCCGCTTGATTTTCTGCACCAGCGGTAAAATACACTCAAGAATCCAGCCGCTGCGCGTCTGC
>ERZ779621.771-NODE-771-length-11054-cov-3.824439_pt1 | contig 11054 bp, 14 predicted proteins | sample MGYA00514215_ERZ779621 | MGnify/ENA primary metagenome ERZ779621 (study PRJEB29562, sample SAMEA4376715) | mouse gut metagenome | isolation source: Cecum | study: EMG produced TPA metagenomics assembly of the A DSS colitis mouse model was used to assess the...
TGCTCGTGCGCGGTACAGGCGACTGTACAAGGCTTCTTGCCTTAAGCCGTTCCATTTCTCGCTCCCACATTTTCATCTCTTTGCTGAGATAATATATTTGCTCAAGATTTTGTTTTGTCATATCATTCACCCCCTATCTCCGCCTTGACCGCCTCGATCAGGGCAGCCTGTGTATCGTCCTTATCCGAGATAGCCCGCAGTATCTTCTCGTCAATAGTGCCCTGTGCGACAAGGTGAAGCACCACGACTTGTCCTGCCGTCTGCCCCTGCCGCCAGAGACGTGCAACGGTCTGCAGATATAATTCAAGGCTCCAGGTAAGCCCGAACCACACAAGCGTCGAGCCCCCTGCCTGTAAGTTCAGCCCATGCCCCGCGCTTGCGGGGTGGATAAGCGCGACGGGAATTTCCCCCGCGTTCCATTGTCGTATAGATTCGTCGGTATCCAGTTTTGAAAATGGGATTTTCAGTTTTTGCAGTCGACTGCAAATCCTCTCACAGTCGTGCCGGAACCAGTAAGCCACAAGCAGCGGTTTTCCGTTCATGCTCTCGATTATATCCTCCAGCGCGTCCAACTTTCGCGCGTGTATCTCTGTCACTGTGCCGTTGTCGGAATATACCGCGCCGTTCGCCATCTGCACCAGCTTGTTTGACAGCGCGGCTGCATTTGCTGCGGTGATCTCTTGCCCGTCCTGCTCAAGAAAAAGCTCTTTTTTCAGCGCGTTGTACTCCGCGGTTTCCTCGTCGCTGAGCCATACTGTGAATGCGTTTGAGATAAGCTCGGGCATTTTCAGATACTCGGCGGCTTTCATGGATACCGTGATATCCGAGATTTTCTCGTATATTCGGTTTTCCGCATCGGGAAGCGGTTTGTAACTGAATATCACCTGCCCGTTCCGCTTGTCGGGCTGAAAATAGGCATTGCGGTATTGCCCGATAAACCGACCAAGTCTCTGCCCCATATCCAGCAGCTTGAACTCTGCGAACAAATCCATCAAACCGTTTGGACAGGGCGTTCCCGTAAGCCCGACGACCCGCTTGAATTTCGGACGCATTTTAAACAGCGCCTTAAAACGCTTGGTCTGATGGTTCTTGAAGCTCGAAAGCTCGTCGATAACCAGCATATCGAAGTCCGGCGCCGCTTCTCCTGCAAGCCATTCAACATTTTCGCGGTTGATGATGTAAATATCCGCAGGCTTGGACAGTGCTTCTCTGCGCTCTGATGCAGTTCCGACCACAATGCTGTAACGCAGGCTTTTCAGGTGATCCCACTTTTCGATTTCCGCGCTCCATGTACTGCGTGCCACGCGAAGTGGCGCTATCACCAGGACCCTGCGGACCTCAAAGCGGTCGTATATCAGCTCGTTTATCGCGGTCAGCGTTATTGAAGTCTTGCCCAGACCCATATCCAGCAGCAGCGCCGAAACAGGATTTTCGATTATGAAATCCGCCGCAAATCGCTGGTAGCTATGGGGATTGTATTTCATTCAGCACCTCCTCGAGCTCGTCAATATTATCCGGCACGAAAACCTTGAAGCCCAACCGCCGCAGCATTTCATGCCTTGCCCTTTGCAGCGCGCGAGGCTTTTGCCCCGTGGCTTTCAGCTCCACAAAGCCTATTTTGCCCTCCGGCAGAAGCACCAGCCTGTCCGGCATTCCCGCAAACGATGGGGAAACGAATTTCAGCGCTATCCCGCCCCGCTTTTTCGCCGCCTTCGTCAATTTTTGTTCAATGCACCTCTCGTGCAACTCAAAAAACCTCCTTAAACCGCATGGTTGAGCCAAAGTGCAGGTCTGCGCAGGTCATTTCCATAACTTTATATATAACATATTTTTTATCCCTATATAAAAGGTTTATAGTAAGACCTGCATAGACCTGCACTTTGGCTTTACAAAGCCTTTTGTATCACTATGACTTTTTTCAAAAAGTGCAGGTCAAATCTAAACTTTTTTAAAAAATTTATAGAAATGAGCTTCACTGACCTGCACTTAAAAGCTGTCATCCTCGGGAAAATCAGATTTTAGTTTTAAACCACACACCAAAATCCCTTTGCTTGTCTTTTTGCGCGTATATCCTGCCAGCTCTAACGCACTGTAAAAATCGGTAGTATTACGTGCAAATTCCTTTGTCTTCTCACAGTAGGCGCGATACTCCTTGTAAAGATCCCCCGACTTCTGCGTGTACGCGGGATCGGTCTCGCAGCACTCCCCGATAAAAATATTGAGCCAGTCGTTACTGCGGTATCGCTCTATTGCCTCCTTAACGCAGTCGGGAAGCTCCAGCCTGAAATTATTCGCCATAACCTCACGCGCGCCCTCGATAATCCATGACAGCACCGCGCCGCCGGCTTTCTCAATAAGCGTGTCGGAATAGTTTTTTATATCGGAGTTTCCTGTGATCTTTGCGTTAAAAGGAATAACTATCAGCCTCCTCCACGTTCCGTCGTCCGGCGCTCCGACACGTGGGAGATGGTTCGTGTACAGCACCAGCGTGTGCGTGGGTGTATAGCTGAACGGGTCCTTATACTTCTTTTCCGCGCTTACCTCGTCGGTGCTGCAAAGCTGCTTTACAACACTTGTGTTGAGCCGCATACCCTCCTCGGGCTCTGCCGCGATAACCAGACGCTTGCCCTTAAGCTCCGCCATTTCGGGCTTTACATTGCGCTTACAGTTGGTCATCAGAGCGTCCGCCGAGATACTTCCCGAATAGCTCCCCAGCACCTTTGCGATAGTGTTCCAGAATGTGGACTTGCCGTTGCGCCCCTGCCCGTAGGAGATTATCAGCGCCTCGACATACACCTTTCCTATCGCCGCCAGACCAACGATTTGACGTACATACCTGATAAGCATCTCATCGCCGCAAAAGAACTCGCTGACTGCATTTTCCCACATCTCTGCATTTTTGCTATCTGGAGATACCGCCGTAATCTTAGTGATACGGTCCTCTGCGCGGTGTTCCCTCGCGCCTCCGATACCCTGCCGCATATCATAGGTCGCCGAGGGCGTACACAGCAGAAAGCCGTCCTTGTCAAAATCCTTGATATCCTTTAAAAGCATAGGCTTGGCGGCCTGCAGTGCCGACTGAACATACTTCATATCCCGCCGCTTCATCACAAACGCCTTGTAAGCCGCCGCGGAGCAGTACTCCAGTATAGAGCCGCGGTTCTGATCGTTGATATTATTTTTGAGTTTCTTAGTGTCGCCAATCATGCCGTCCGCTATTCCGCTGTCCCTTAGCTTTTTTGCCGCGGACGTCATGCGCTGATCCGCTTCGGCAAGCTGTAAATCGAGGAACTCTTCCGCGGCGCCGACCGCAAGCTGCTTGGACTCTACCCAGTGGGTACCGTCATAGCGCATATAATCCGTCGCGTCTGTGTAAACAAGCTCTTCGCCGTATTCCGACACCAGCGCCCGCGCTTGCCCTATATCCGAAAAATCCTCGGGTTCTAATGTCTTGCCGTACTCCTCGGGCGGTATGTAATTGGGGCACTGTGCCACTTTCAAGGCGAATTTCTCCGCGCTTTTCCAGATCACCTCAAGCTCGCTTTCGGGCAGCGGCGGCTCGCATTTTTCCGCCTCCTTAAGGAACATCTCGCGCGACTTGTCTCCGATGCCGTAGCGCTTTACGACACGCCCCGCAAAGCGGCTTAAAGTGGTGTTGCGCGAGCCCTCGGAGATAAGCTCCGACCTTCTGTCAAACTCTTCAAACTCGGCAAAATTATCTGAATTTGAATTTTCCGCGACCCGACTGCAAAAGCTCCGCTGCGCTTCGCTTTCGCAAGCTCCCGCGGAAAATTCCTCCGCTTCAAGAAAATCATCAACGTCAAAGATACCCTCGTTCCAATAAATATCCGTTGATGTATTTCCGAAAATAAAACGCGCCGCATCAAGAGCGTTCCCGTCAAAAAACGGAGCTTTTCTGTAAATATTCCGTTTCAGCACCGCGCATTCTTCCGCGCTGAAAATTGCTTTGTGCGGAAAATACACATGGAACCGCGGGCGAGCGGATTTAGCTCCCTTTGGTTTCATATTATTCCTGCTGTACACTGCTGCAAAGGTAACATCGGGGAATAGCTCCGTGAGCTTTTCGGGAGTTATCCACTTATCGGGATCGTCGGTGTGATCGTTGTCGCAGTCCATGACCTCAACGTTTGAGCAGATATAGCCCGCCACAGAGCGGCGTCCGTCTTTAAACTCCGCGCAGACGTGGTCGAGCCTTGCTGCCGATCGCAGATCATCTTCACAAATAACCTTAATGCAATTGGGATAGCTGCTGTTTTTCGGATTACCCGTGCAGTCAGCCGTATATAAATTAAAAGTCATTTTCAATCCTTTCTGTAAAATTCACACTCATAGCCGTCCGCGCGAAGTATCAGCCCTTCTGCCTTGGAAGCAGCTTCTGCCTCCAAGGCAGAAGCTGCCGCCATTTCAGCACATATATTTTCAAGGGACACGTCTCTGTCACACTCAATAATCAACTCGTCGTGAACATGCGCCACAATGTCATAGCCGCTCAGATTTTCCATAGCGTTCACCAGCAGGTCGCGGGAGATCGCCTGTACGATATTCTCCACCAGCTTTGCGCCGTAGCTTTCGAGCAGCTTCCAGTCCTTTCCGCTCACGCCCCAATAGGTGATACCCTTACCGCCGACCTGCGGCTTGACGTATGCCAGACGTCGCTTTGACGGCAGCTCGATAAATAAAAAACCGCTCTTATACTCGAATTTCAGTTTTGCAGACGGCGTCCGTCCGTATGCCTGCGCCGTGCCCCGCTCCGAGATTGCCTGCTTTGCCGCGGCTCCCACACCGTACCACAGCGCGGTGATAGCGGGATTAGCGGCTCTCCAGCTTTCCACGAGCTCGGGAAGTTCTTCCTCATCAAGCCCCATTTCAAGCGCGCCCATGGAAGTGAGCGCTCCCACCGAGCCGCCGTAGCCGAGCGCCAGCTCCGCTATCTTGCCCTTCTGCCGCAGATGCCCGTTCACGCCGTGCTTTTCCACCGGCACGCCGAACATCTTTGAAGCGCTTGCGCAATAAATATCCGCGCCCTCCGCAAAGGCTTTCTGCCGCCAGTTCTCGCCTGCAAGCCACGCGATAACGCGGGCTTCTATCGCAGAGAAGTCTGCAACTATGAACTTCTTCCCCTCACGCGGGACAAACGCTGTGCGGATAAGTTGCGACAGCGTATCGGGAATATTTTCGTAGAGCATTTCAAGCGCCTCGCGGTCGTTGCATATGACAAGATCCCGCGCCTGTTTCAGATCGGGAAGATGATTTTGCGGAAGGTTCTGAAGCTGTACGATCTTGGAAGTCCAGCGCCCCGTCCTTGCACCGTAAAATCTGAACATACCTCGTATTCGCCCGTCAGCGCACACGGATTTTTTCATCGCGGTGTATTTACTGACCGAGCTTTTTCCCGACTGCTGCCTAAGCCTAAGTACCTCCGCGGCTTCTCCCGAAACAGTTTTAAGCGCCGCCGCGACCTCCTTCTTGCCTAACGACGGCATATGCAGCCCGCGGTCGCCAAGCCATTTTTTGAGCTGCGTTACGGAGTTGGGATTGTCAAGCCCGGTAAGCTCCTTCATACGCTCTCCAAGCACGTTTTTAGCCTGCTCGTCAAGCGTTATGGCGTTGTTTACCAGCGTCGGGTTTATCGCTATCCCGCGGTCGTTTATGCGCTGATCCATGGCGTATTCCCGCCAGACAGAGTCGGGAACAGGAAAGCCGACCAAGCAGCGCTGTATTGCCATCTCTACCTCAACATCACGCTTGTTGTAGCGCTTGAACCGTTCCCACTGTGCAGGTAAGGTCTTAGGCTCAACGCGCCGCCCGTACTTATCGGGCAGGCTGAATATCTTTATCAGATCCTCGCCCTCGCTCAGCTTGCGGTCCTTCAGCTTCAGCACCTCGCCCGCCTGCTTCAGAGTGTGCGGCAGCCCGAGATACATACACCAGACCATGGTGCAGCGCCATGAGGCGGGGTCAAGCGTTACCCCCAGAAAATGCGACAGGCACACGCGCTCAAAATTAGCGTTGAATGCCCATTTTATAACGCTATCACTGTTCAGCGCCGAAATTATCTCGGCGGGCAGCTGCTCACCGTTAGCTATATCGACGACCTCCACCTCGCCGCCGTCTGCCGAATAGCCGAACAGCAGCACCTCAAAATCGGGGCTTTCGGAGTAGCGGTACACTCAGCACTCGGACAGGTACACCGATGAATAAGTTTCAATATCTATTGAAATTTGCTTCAAGGGAAATCCCCCCCCTTTCACTGCCCTAAGGGCGGCAGAGAAATTCTCTGCCACCCTGTGGCTGTTCGGTTGTCTGAACCTTATGAAAGGAAATCGTCGCCCTCGTCCGCGAAGTCGTCCTCTGCGCGCGATCTTCCGCCGAGTGGCTCCCCATCGCGGAGCTTCTGAAGGTTATTCAGCCCGCAGGCAATGCCCCTGTTTCCGTTCGCATTAAACGCATAGAAGTTGATGGAAGCTCGGCCGTAGACCCCGCTGTAAACCTCGCCGCGGTCAATGATCGTTTGGCAGGCGGCGTCCACAATACCGGGCTTGTCCTTTGAATTGGCGTTCACGAAATAGCTGTTTGCATAAGCCTCGTCATCGGGGCGGTCGACATCACCGTCGCGAAGTGGCGTTTTAAGCGCCGACAGCGCGGGAACGCTTTTGCCGTTGCCCTTGAGCTTGCTTGCACCTTCCTCGTAAGCTGCTCTGATAGCCTTGTTGATCTTCTCGATCGTTACCGTATCGCTTTTGGGAATGATAAGAGATACGCTGTACTTGGGGTCGCTTCCGTTGATGGACTCGGGCTCCCATATGTGACAGAAGCTGAATCGTGTGTCCTTGCCTGTGATTACCTTTGTTGTGTTTTCCATATTAATTCTCCTTATTTCAAAAAAAATTTCCGCGACCCGCCCGCAAAAGCTCCGCTTCGCTCCGTTTTCACGGGCTTTCACGAAAAATTTTGCTGTGTGGTCGTTACGTCGCTCTTTTCGAGCGTTGCTTTTGCTTGGTTATCCCTCTTTAAAATCTTCCGCCGCCGCGTTAATGGCGAGTCTTTTGTCAGTATCGGGAACAAGCGTCGGCTTGCCCTTTGGTTTAACCACATACTCGCTCAGAATTTCCAGGAAACGCTTTTTTCCGAGCAGCTTTTCCATGCTTGTTATGCCCTTTATCGTCTTGTCGTAGGGGTCAAAGCCCGCTGCTTCAACCAGCTTAGCGGCGGCAGCCTCGTCAAGGTACTTTCGGTTGGATTTACCCTCGACCAGCTTGAAGCCATCAAACTTAACGCCCTTTTTAGCTTGATTTAAAGCATATTCCTTGATATCCGCAGCCCACGCCGCGAGCGAATCCGCCTTTTTGAGAATATCCGCAATTTCCGTGTTGCCCAGTGTTGCGGGCTGAGCGAAATCCAGCTTTGCAAGCTCCAGGTTAGCCTCCGCGCGTTTGCGGCACTCCGCCTTGACCTTGCAGAACCGGCAGCAGTCGCCGCTTCTGAACTCCCCATCGCCTTTGGCTGCACGAGCTGCGGCGGGCTTTAATGTATTCGCCGCCCATTCCAGCAGCTCCGATTTTGATATAATGCTGTTGCTCAGATTATTCAAGCGCGGCTGGAATATCGTCATTGATACCTGTGTGATATCGTAAAGGCTGTCGAAAAGAGTTAGCGCGCCGAGCGCATATAACATCATCTGCGGATTATTGACGGCGGATACCTCAACGCCCTTCCCGTACTTGAAATCGACGATCTCCAGCGTGTCATCGGCTACCACCACGCAGTCCCCCGTCCCGAAGCCGTCGGGGACATACTCCGAAAAATCAAGCCGCTGCTCCACCAGGATAATTGGATCGCTGCAGTGCTTTTTAGCGTCCGCTATCAGCTCCGATATGTACGCGGCGTAATCCTCCGCGCACTCTTCCATTTCCGCGTCGTAATAAGTCAGATTTTCGACGGGGCTTTCGGCATTCTCACCGAGAAGTCTGCGCACCTTGTATTCACAAAGCGCGTGAGCGTCCGTACCCTCCCGCGCGAAGCTGCTGCCCATATCCTCCCTGTCGGCGCACAGCAGAGCGGAGGGCGGGCAATTCAGCCACCGATGACTTGACGAGGCGGATAATATCGCATGCGCCGGTTTTGACTTAGCCCCCATTATAATGCCTCCGCTTCTGCCAGAAGTGCCGCGTATTCACCCGTGGGTACGTCTGTGAGCTTATCTGCGCCGTGCTTTGCAAGCAGTGCCTTTACATCCGCGGTTTTGCCCTCGCGTGACTTGTCCGCAAGCACCGCACGCACCTGCTCTGTGGTGATGGCGGGGCTTGCTTCGGGCTGTGCGGGAACACTTACCTCTGTCGGTGTCTCGGGAAGTGACGGGGGGAAATCTCCCTCAAGGACCATCTGCGCCTTGCCGTTCTCCGACGCTTTCACCGCCGCCGCGCTGCTCAGAAGCGCGAGAGCCGTTTCGGGACTCAGCCCGCCAAATTTTAATTCTACTGTCATTTTTATTCCTCACTTTCGTTGACAGGTTTATTTCACACCATTCTTGGTGTAAGTGGCTGTTGTTTTTGCATTCGAGTGCAAAGCTGCTGTTAATGGCACTTACTCAGCTCACGATTGGCTCCGATATTGTCAAAAACGTCTTGCAATTTGAGACGACAGGAAGAGCAAATATCGATCACTGCGCCATCATTTCTCCTAAGCAGCGTGTAATATATTCCCGAAAGGCTTTTTATTCTTATTTCGCCGTTTTCTGCGTACAATTCACCGCAAAGGTCACATCTATGTGCATTCATTAAAATCCTCCTAAAAGTACTTGACAATACCTTTCCATTGTGATAAAATATGCTTGTGAATATTTTTGTTTGCCGTGTCGGGTCAGTCCGCGCGGCTTTTTTCTATCTGCGGAGCTTCGTCACTATCTTTCAGTATCCACTCCGCTACCTCGCGGGAAATCCCGAGAATGCCGCCGAACAAATCCAGCAGCTGCACCTGCAGCCCACTCGCGGCTATAGTTGTAAAAGTGTCCTCCTGTTGTATCGCGCTCTCACGCAGGCTCTGATTTTTCAGATATTGCTCCATGAATACCTGCTTGATTTTCTCAAACATCTTCATCACCGCCTTTCCTCGAAACGTCCCCCGAAACGGGTATCGCCGCTAAGCACAGCGCTATTCCTATTCCTGCTCGTATGTAATACTCGTTCGCCCACATCCCGTTCAAATCCGCGTCGCCGATTGTGCCCATGCGCACCAGCATTCCCAGTCCCAACAGCGCCGCGGCTGCTATTTCGCGTTTTGTCATGGCTTGTCCTCGCTTTCACCGTTGATCTCCGCGAACATATCTCTGATGTCCTCGCAAAGGCTCTCAATGCTTGTGTTGTCGTTTTTCATATTGCCCTCCTTAAGTCTGAATTGCCTTGATTTTCTTATACCGTCGCTCAAGATCGCCTATTTCAAGCCCCCAGGTCTTATATGCGACCTCGGTGTTAATGTACTGCGCGTTCCAGAACGGCGTATTGTTTTCAATCATCTTCTCGCGCGCCAGCTTTTTCATCTTGGATATGGTGGCGGACGAGATATGTCCGAACAGTTTCCGGATATCGTCGTTTGAAAGCTCTATCCGTTCGTAGTACAGGCTTATCGCCGTTTCAAGCGACGTTATCTGCGGTATCCGGACGGTTATCGTTGATTTAGGCATGGGGGTCACCTCCTTCACTAATTCCGTATCCGATAGCCTTTGATATTGCCCGTGCGGTGTCATCGTCGATTCTCGCCCCGGTAATGAATGCCGCAAGCTTTGCGCGTGATATATGCGCCATTGCTGCAATTTTGCCATTGGTTGTATTGTTGGTGTAGCGGTAATCGGCGATCTTCCGCACAAGCTCTTTATATGGGTGGTTTTTCTTGATAATATCGCCTCCTTATAATTTTTTGTATTCAGCTATTGACAAACCTCGAAAAATGTTGTATCATATAGTTGTGGACAATATGACTTTTTCGGCTGTTTAAAAGGATTTTTAAACGGCGGTTTTTGTCGATGCCGTTTTGTCTTTGGCTGCTTACATGATATATTATAATTCTAAAATCGGAGTTTGTCAATAGATAATTCTGAAATTAGAATTATTTGTTACATATGCACAAAAACAAGCCGTGAAATTATACATGGCTTTTCAAGGAGCTTTTATGTTTTATGAAAATTTTAAGTCATTATGCGATAATAATGGAACGACAGTAACAGCGGTTTTAAAGAAGCTGAATATCAGTACATCAAAAGGAACGGCATGGAAAAATGGTTCTGTTCCTAATGGTGAGGTTTTATCCAGACTCGCTTCCTATTTCAACGTATCAACCGACTATTTGCTCGGCAAAGATACCAAAGATGTAAGAAACCCCGCAACGGAGGACGATATCAAATTCGCCCTGTTCAACGGCGCGGACGGCATTACGGACGAGATGTACGAGGAAGTAAAAGCGTTCGCCGCGTTTGTAAAGCAGCGTGAGCAGCAGAAAGGAAAAAAATGAAAACATGTGACCTTTGTGATATCGCGGAACGTGACGGAATACCAATTTATTACATAAACTGCCCACAAAGCGGCTCTATTTCCATAATGACAGACGAGGGCGAGTGCTTTATCGGGCTTGATGAGCGGATTGAGGACGACGAGCCTTTTGAAAAGGTTTGTCTGGCGCACGAGTTGGGGCACTGCGAGCTGGGTGCTTTCTATAATCGGTACAGTCGGTTTGATGTCGTAAGCAAGCACGAGTATCGTGCCGACAAGTGGGCGGCTCAGCATATTATTCCGTATGAGGATTTTATTGCCGCGTGCAGACAGGGTTACACGGAGCCGTGGCAGCTTGCCGAATACTTTGACGTGACAGAGGATTTTATTTATAGGACGCATGAAATTTATATAAATATGGGTTACAGCTTTTTGGAGTAATAAATGGTGGATAACTTTGATTTTACAAAAGATTATGTATGCATTGATATTGAAGCCGCCGGATTACAATTACAATATGATAGATTTATTGAATGCGGCGGATGGCGGATT
>ERZ779621.773-NODE-773-length-11002-cov-4.192747_pt1 | contig 11002 bp, 9 predicted proteins | sample MGYA00514215_ERZ779621 | MGnify/ENA primary metagenome ERZ779621 (study PRJEB29562, sample SAMEA4376715) | mouse gut metagenome | isolation source: Cecum | study: EMG produced TPA metagenomics assembly of the A DSS colitis mouse model was used to assess the...
AATTTATCTATATCCTCTTAGATTATAGGGAGCAGCTCGGCGGGAGGCAGCGCGGAATTTTCGCCGAGTATTGCCGTCAATCTGTCCATGCCGTAAAGTTCGTTTTGCGCGTTCGTAGCCTCGGTTACGCCATCGGTGTACTGGAATATTTTATCGCCCACATCGAGCTGCATCTCTCCGCATTTATAGCGCATACCCTCCATACCCGCAAGAACAAATCCCGCTCGAATTTTATGCGGCTCAAATTTCCCACCCTTTTTGCAGATATAAGGTATCTCATGACCCGCGTTTACAAAACGGAATTCGCCATTCACTAAGTCGAGTACTCCCTCAAACGCGGTGATAAACAATCCCTCGCTGTTGGACTCGCAAAGCAGCTCGTTGACTTCGGTGAACACCTCTCCCAGATCCTTGCCGGACTGCGTGTGATCCTTTATCAGCGTCTTGCCGATGACCATAAACAGCGCAGCGGGGACTCCCTTTCCCGACACGTCTGCCATAACTATTGCGAGATGGCGTTCGTCCACCATAAAGAAATCGTAGAAGTCTCCGCCGACCTCCTTCGCAGGGTTCATGGTCGCGTAAATGTCAATCTCCTTACGCTCGGGGAAAGCCGGGAAAATGCTCGGCAGCATATTCGCCTGAATACGCGTGGCGACCGAAAGCTCGGTGTTCACGCGTTCCTTTTCGGCAGTTATTGCGGTAAGGTTTTCTGTGTATTCCGCAATGTCCGTTTCCATTTTTTCAACCGCCCTTGCGAGTATCCCGATCTCGTCATTCTGTCTGATATTAAGCGGAGATGTTGACGGAAGATTGGTTTCCGCGAAACGCTCCGCCTCTTTTGTGAGCGTTTCTATCGGCTTTATAACGCCGCGCCGCAGTATCACGGAATACACGAAAATAAACAGTATTATCGCGCCGAGCGTCCAGAAAATAACGTGCAGAACGTAAATGTTTCGGGCGGCTTCAAGGCGCGTCATCGGCTTTTCAACGCACAGCATTGCGATTATTTTGCCGTCCGAGTTTTTAACATCGATTGCGGCGGTCGTATGCGCACCTGATTCCTTGGAATAGGAATACAAGTATTTTTCGGCGCGTCCACCCTCGGTCATTATTTTAACGACGTTTTCCGTATGCTTTTCGTCGAGATCGGAGGCGGTGTAGCCAAGCGGATATCGGTCGAAGCCCGTACTTGAATTTACCGTATCATAAATGTATGTAAGCGTTTTATAATCCCCGCTCACCCTCGCGACGTATATAAACGTTACATTTGTGGTGTCGGTAAGCGTGTCCAGTCTCGCCAGAATATTATCGTACTCCGCGTCGGTCTGTCCCGTTTCAAGATAATGTTCAAATTTGTCGGGATTTAAAATTGCCCTCGCCGTTTCCGCAATCTCATATGCCGAATCGTTATATTGCTGTTCAAGCACTGCGGTAAATTCCATATATCCTACTGTACTGCACACCGCTCCTAATAATATTCCGAAAAGAATTACTCCTATCGTAAGTTTGCCCGCTATTCCGGTGAGCTTTTTCATACTTTTTCCTCCAAGCGTATGATCTGTGACGCAAAAAAGCTTTTCTTTTCCTCGGTGTTCAAAAAATGCGGCATTTTACTTTGCGCCATAGGCTTGCCCCTTTCGGCAAGCATTTTTTCATAATGTTTAAAGCTGCCCTCCCGTAAAAGCTCGATATGCAACGGTCTAATCTCGCGCATATTCAGGCACGATTTGTATTCGGGATTCGCGGCGCACATACATTCCTCAAAGATTGCGTCCGCATTCCGGGGAGCGTTTTCGCACTCCATATAAAATAAATACCTTGGCGATATCCCCGAAAAATCCTCTTGGACGCAATACCCCCGCACCTCGGTTTGCGCCAATTCCGCAAATCGCTTTATAGCCGTATCGAACTGCTGCTGATTGCTCTTTTCACCGGCAATGTTTATCACCTGATTTCGACGGTAGCAGAACTTTACAACAGGCGCTTTTTCGTGCATTCCAACGACCTTGATGACGTCGCCGAGCCTGTAACGGTACAGCCCCGAACGGTTGGTAACGACAAGCTCATACTTTTTCCCGACCTCCACATTGCTCATAAGAAGCGGCGCGCCGTTGCCGGTTTCAGGGATAAACTCGAAAAAAACCGATTCGGGCAGCAGCATATATTTATCCGGAACATCTATATTCTCTGCCAGACCGAAAACTCCCTCCGAGGCTGCGTAAACAAAAAAATGCAAGGGAATATCGCCCGCGTAGCCGCGCGTTTTTTCGGTATAATGGAAAAAGCTGTCGCCGCCTATGGCGAGGATATATTTTATATTTTTCCAGATCTTTTTGATAATTCCTTTATGTAAATTTTCACGGGGAATGTCCCTCAGTTCTCTCGCGCGTTCGGGATCGGGTGGGAGCTTTTCGGCAATATATTTCCCTTGCTTTTCCGGAATTTCGACGCTTACCGTACCGTGCTCCATATCGTCCAGAAGCAGCTCCCAATTGCGGAGAATGTACTCGATCACCCCCGCGACGCGGTTTATAAACACGCCGTGTATCGCGGTGATATTCCGCTCTGCAAGCGCAAATCTCACCTTGATATACAGCTGATCCTCCAGAGTTTCGGGGAACAGAATTTCCTTCGGAACACAATAATCGGAAGAGTCAAATTCCCCGTTTCTGTCCAGCCATTGATATACGCAGCTTGAGCGTATCCCGTTCATTCTGCCGTCCGGCATATATGTTTTCGCGAACTCGCCTATCTGAAAAATTTTTCCGAAAATTTGCGCTTCAGTAAGCTGCTTATAGTACTCCCTTATCTGCCCGAAAAGCGCTCCGTACATAAAAACATAGTGAGCTTCAAAATCGTATTCGGTAAGCGGAATATATTTTTCATCACCTACAGTACCCGAGCTTATACAAAAATATACGATGTCGCGCGCAGTCAGAATATTTTCTTCTCCGTCAATAATTCGCTCAATGTCACGGGCGTAATCCTCATAAGTCGAAAGAGGAACTCTTTTCTGATATTCCCGAACAGATTTTATTTGTGCAAAGCTGTATCGCTTGCCGAATTCGGTATTTTTATTTTCGTTCAACCAGTCGAGGAGAAATTTTGTCTGCGCAGTATCCGCGTTTTTTGTTGACATTTCGAGCCGTTCCAACGCTTCGCAGCCAAGCCGTTCATAATCCGTTTTCATTATGCGGACACTCCCCCCTCTACAAAAATCTGCACAGTATTCGTGCCGAACGTGCGCTGATATATGGCCTGTTCGCATATGCTCTCGATAAGGCGTATCCCAAGATATTCCTCGTCGTTATCCGCGTAGGCAAGCGGATTGAAGTCGTTTCCTCCGTAGCGTATGCGTATCCCGATAACGCCCTGCAAGGAATATACGCGAAGATCAAATTCAACCGCCCTCTCATTTTTATCCGTGATCAGCATCATAATTTCCTCAAGCGCGAGACTTATTCGCATTGTCTGTTTCGACGACATTCCGTTGTACGCACAAAAATCCGTGATCCTGCCGGAGGCATCACAGATATTTTCCGCATCTCCGCTCACGGAGAAATTTATTACGTTACCCGATTTTTCAAGTGAATTATTCAACAATAAAAAACGTGAACGGTTTTTGTGTGAAATTCCGGTTGCAATAAACCAGAATAACAGAGTTAATATTTCACACAAAAACAAAAACAGCCATGGGCTGTGACCGAAGTAAAGCAGCGCAAAAAGGCTCACGCAGGACATTAAAAACACGCGCAGAAATATGATAGAATTTGCCCGAAGGTTTTGTCCTGAAACGTTGTAAAACCCCGACAGCACGCAGTTTATAAGCGCGGGAACTATTCCGAGCGACAGACAAACAAACGCAAACCGCAATGAAATATTCAGTCCGTAAGCGAGTGATATCAAGTCCGCACCGAAGATAATTACTGCGGAAAAAATCAGCGCGCACGGTATCCCGCTTTTGAGCTGCCGCTTCATTAAAAGCCGTGTGCTTTCGTTGTCGTGCTCGCCGCTGTAAATTCCGAGCATTGCTGAAGCCGCTTGCGGAACGCCGCTCGTCACGCTTTCCGCGAACGCGCAGATACAGTTGACCGCCGTGAACGCTGCCACCGTTTCGCTGCCGCAATAGCGCAGCAGAAGTGTGTTTATGACCGATACGCGCAGAGTTTGAAATAAGTTATTCGCTGCCGACGGACTTCCCGCTTTGGCTATTTCGGAGAATTTCACACATTCGGCTTTCACGCAAAATCCAAATTTAAATCCGCTTTTTTTATCGCATAATTTCACAAATCCGAGAACGCACGCCGCCGCTGTCGACAGCACGCTCGCCAATGCCGCGCCGAACACTCCCATATCCAACGTGTATAAGAACAGCACATCAAGTACAACGTTGCCAACTCCCATGACCGTCATCATCAGCGTCACCTGACCGTTCCGTCCGTCAAGCCGCAAAAACCAGAACGGTATGTAGATAAGTATTTTCGGCAGCGCGCCCGCGAGCGTTGCGCCCGAATATGCCATAACAAGCGGCATTACATCAGCGTCCGAACACAGCAAAAGTGACAGCAGTTTCAGAAATAACAAACCGAAAATCGTTATTATAACCGAAATTGCTGTACACCAAAAAATCGACATACGGTAGAGGCTTTGTGCCTTTTCGGTCTTATTTTTCCCGATAGCGTCCGAGGCGCAGATCGCCGTTCCGGACACGACAAACGAGCCCGCGATACACAAAACAAGGTACACGGGCAGGCTGAAATTTATCGCCGCCAAAGCGTTTGTGCCGAGCTTCTGACCTACCAGAATCCCGTCCGCGAGTATGTTAATGTTGCCGCTCAGAACCGACAGTACACACGGCAGAAGTGCTTTGTTGTACGCCTTTTTCAGAAATTGTTCGTTTTGTCTAAGTTCCATTTTCACACCGTTTCCCGTTTCGATTTTTCGCACTTCACGGTATACAGAGCGAAGCAAGCCGCTTCAAAGAATAATCCTATCGGTTAGGCAATACCAGAGGAAATTTTAAAACCCTCGTTTGCCATTAAGATATAGGTGCATGATATCGCCGGCATAAACGCCGCAGGCAGCGCGCACATCAGCGAGCACTACATGTATTTCGCGTTCCGTGCGAGGTACATTGCCGCCACCCAGAACATATCCTGTTACCCTATTCATGAACTCGATATAAATGCGCTCTGCTTTTTGCTTAATTCAGCATTTTCATGGAGCTTAATCATCGGAATCGTACTCCCGTGTATGCGGAAGAATAAGTTCTCCCGCCGCATTCACCTTATCAAGACAGTCATCGGGAAGGACATTTTGCCATAACGACTTTCGGTATCAGCTATCATTTCGGCAAGACGCACGTTTTCCGAAAATCTATGAAAATCAAACAGATGTTTCTATGTTTTTTCCATCATTCTCTCCCAATAGCCCCGATAGGCGCAAGGTTTTTCCAGCCGTCAAACAACTCTGTAATTTGCTCGTACCAGTGCCTTTTGAAGAACACGCACTTTGCAATATCGCTGCCCAGCTTCTCGCCTGTAAATGCCATAGCAAGAGCGCGGCAGCCTCCAACGCAGTATTTGAAGTACTCGCAGGCCCCGCATTTGGGGTTGTTATCGGCGAGGGTCTTGACAGTGGTGCATACCTCGTCCAGATATTTTCCGCCTTGCAGCAACATTTGCAACCCCGAGCCAAGGTTGCGGTCATCTGTCTTTATATTGCCGAGAAGCTCTCCGCGTGCGTCGTATGTTCCCGAGAGCTGCAAGCATGGGTACACATTTCCGTTCGCCGCAACAGCGATCTTTCCTCGGTTTCCGCGGCACACGGGCAGACTGTCGCGGTATTCGCCCTCGGCACACTCCACGGGACGAACGCGAAACGCTTTTCTAACGGGAAATATCGTCAGAAACTGCCATATATCAATATCCATTTTGTGAGGCTTTTTGATATATTCGGCTGCGAATCTGAACATCTCATCGTAGTATTCGTCAACATTAAGACAGGCACCACCATAGCTCTGGGCATCGCCGGCGTTCTCTTTCCAACGTGGAGATTCTGAGGTGCGGATTATCCGCATTTCGTCAACGCTCATTTCATCGAGCATCTCTGCCGTCGGAAGAATTGTCTTGATATTAAGACAGTGAACATTGGTCTGCGCCCAAACCTCAAAGCCGCTTTCTTTGCACAGCCGAAGTGCCGCGAGTGCTCTTTCCTCCGCGCCCTCTTGATTCCGAAGCCAATCGTGATGTCCGATCCCGTCAAAGGATATCTTAATAATGGGAGTGCAGCCGAAAGCCTTCATTCTGTCGAGCGCCGCTTGGTTGATAAAATGCCCGTTTGTGTTTATCTCCGCAACATACATTCCGCGCTTGTAAATTTCTTGAATTATCTCAAAGAAATTTTTATGAAGCATAGGCTCTCCGCCCGTAAGGGTAATTGCGTTCAAGCCGCATTTTTGCGCCTGTTTCAGCATTGTTTTCGCCTCATCGAGCGTCCATTCACTCATAAGCGGCGCATTGTCGGCAGCGTTAAAGCAATGAAGACAATTATAGTTGCATTTTCCCGTAATCGCGTATTCCATGGCGGGGAAGTAACGGTTATCGCAGTTAAGGTGCTTTTGCCATTCGGATAGCGTTTCACCGTCCTTTGCGGGAACGATAAAGCCCATATTTAAAAATTTTTCCGCAAGCGGAGAATTTTCCGTGATCTCCGTTTTTCCGTTGCACTTCAAAAGGAATTCAAACTCGTCCTTTTTAAGACCTTTCGCGTCGCGGACGCCTTTTATGTAGTACGCATAAGGAACCAGCCGCCACGAGCGCAGCGCGATATCCGAATTTAACATGTAACAGCTCATAACAGCTTTGCTCCTTAAAAAAGTTATCCTAACCTTACACTTCTGCTGTCAAGATTGAACACGTCGAAATCGCCCTCGCAGTCGGGATGAGCGGTGCAGTGATCCATCACAATCACCGCGAGATCGTTCTTTCCGCGATTGTCAAAGGGACATGACTGCCAACCGCATCTATTGCACCTTGCGATATAAAACGAGGAATCAAGAACCGCGCCGCCCGCTACTCCGTCGAGCGCGTCATCAGGCAGCGCGCCGCTAAGTGCCTTTCCCTCCATGGGATTGCTCAGCGCTTTTTTCAAACCGTTTAACTGCAGTTCATTTTTCTTATTGTTTTTCATAATTTACCTCCTAATGAAATTCATTTTTCCTTTTAAACTACTGTAATCCGCCCCTGCGGGTTTCCGTATTATGCCGGAATAACTCCGGACAAATACTCGTTGATAAATGTATTAAGCACCTGATTATTGATCGTTACCTCGTCAATAACAAGATCATTATCCGCAACACATTCAATCCGTCGCCGCCTTCTTTGAATAAGGTAGTTGCACGACGCGGCCTTATATGTTTTATTGAGATCGAACGGCATATTTATTTTTTGTTTGCAGGATGATTGCATAGCCATAATCCTTTTTCATAGCTCATGTAATTACAGTTATTGCATATCCCGGGAGCTTGAAGGTGCATAAATTCATACGCATGTTTTGAACACCGATGAGAACTTGGGTCAACCTTTTGCCCACAGTATTTGCACGCCCAATTTCCGCAGCTGTGACCTGTCGTTACCACCAATCTTCCATCGCCCTTATGACATCCGCCGCCCGAGACATTGTCCAGTTCGTTGTCGGACAGTTCTCCTGTGGCAGGGTGCAGCTGCGCAAAATATTGTTTTACCTCTTCTTCTGTCGCTTCAATACCGTTTTCCTTGGCGATTGCTAACAGCTCTTCCGCTGATTTTGCCTGATTTGCTTTCTCAATCAATTCATTGTTCATGATAAATACCTCCTATACCTTGTTTTTTTCGTTGTTGCAAAGCCACAAGACTTTTTATAGGATATACCTGCGCAGCCGTTCACACCGTTTGGTTTCTCACCAAACATTTCGTTGTTCATGTGAAACTCTTCATTAAAATTTTTCATAACATTTTCCTCCGGAATTTTGTTGTTTTTGGCTTTCATTTATTCCAACAAAAACCGAAAAGGGCTAATAAATTTCAAAAAATTTTTCACGCTCCTGGTTTCACCGTATTATCAAGCCTTTGTCTTGCGACCAACTCCGCGAAAAATCCGCCGTTCTGAATAAGCTCGTTATAGGTCCCGTCCTCGATAATCTTTCCTTTGTCAAGAACGATAATCCTGTCACATTGTTTGATAGTCGATAGCCTGTGTGCTATAACAATACGTGTGCATTTCAGTCTGTCCAGCGATTCCGAAACGGTTTTTTGCGTAAGATTGTCGAGCGCGGAGGTCGCCTCGTCGAACATCAGAATTTTCGGCTTGGGAGCTATCGCGCGGGCGATCATCAGCCGCTGCCGCTGCCCTCCCGAAACGCCGCCCGACCCCTCGGAAATTATCGTGTGCATTCCCATCGGCATACGGCGTATATCCTCGGCGATACCCGACAGCTCGGCAGCGTTCCAAGCCTCGTCCATAGTGAGCCACGGCGCGGATATCGTGATATTCGAGAAAATATCCCCCGAAAACAACTTGCCGTTCTGCATAACAACACCGATATTTCGCCGAAGCGATTTCAAATCGACGCTGGAAATATCCTTGCCGTCGAAGTAGACCGCACCCTTCTGCGGCGTTTCAAAGCCGAGCATAAGCCGCATAAGCGTCGACTTCCCACAGCCCGTTGCACCGACTATCGCGACGTATTGCCCGGGGCGTATCTTCAGCGACATATCGTCCACCACAAGCGGCATATTCTCGTTATAGCGGAAGGAAACGTTGTTCAGCTCAATTCCGCCCAAAAGCCGCGTTATCACCTGTTTCCCCTCGGAAATTTCGGGAACCGCCTGTAAGATCGGCTTCACCATATCCATGATCGGCTTTATCTGCGCTATTGTGAGCGCTATCCCCGCCAGCGACATAAACGCTCCCGAGACCATTCCGTAAGCCGTGTTGAACGCATAGTAGTCCGCGACAGACACTCCCGACGACACCGCGAAATAATACATAACAAGCGTTCCAACAAGCGAAATGGCGCTTGAAATTACCGCGTTTATTTTAATGAACATCGGCGGATCGTAGCTGAGCCGCGCACCCTCCGCGAAGAGATTTCCCCATCTCGCGAACGCCCTTTTTTCCGCGCCTGAGAGCTTTATCTTCTGCACGCCCGAAATCAGCGCATAGGACATTCCGCTTTCCTTTGAGGAAATTTCCATACTTTTTTTGCTGATCCTCATCTGCGCGAACGCCGATATCACCGAGAACGCCACCGTCGCAAACGTGATAATAAGCGACGGTACGACCAGCGCGGGAGCGTAAACAAAAATCTGCGATATGTAAGCAAGTGAAAAAATCGAGGTAAGTCCCGTTGATAAAATCGTCGACACCAGCATATTGCATAGCGAGTTGATGTACTGCGCCCTCGCGGACAATTCCCCCGAGCCGTAATTCTTGAAAAATTTGGCGGGGAGAGACATCACACGAGACATCGTCGCCGCCTGGACCGAGATGTTCATTTTCGTGTTAATCCGCGCCATAATCAGCGATTTCACGCCGTTTATCAGCAAATTGCTCACCATCACGCAGATCATAAACACGGTTATCGCGAACAGCAGCTGATAGCTCCCGCTTTCGATAACGGTCGAAAAAAGCAGATTATTTAATTTTGGAGAGATCATTCCGATAAGCGTTATAGCGAGCGTTGAAGCTCCTATCAGTACGAAATCCGCACGGGAGAGCGTTCCGAGAATGAACCTTATCAAATCGTGAATACCAAGCCTTTTCTGCGGCAGCGGCTTGTAAAATGCAATAGCCTCCTCCTCGAAAAACCCCTCGTTTTTGCAGTTAATTTTTACGCGCTTTCCCGTTTTTTCGTCGGTGAACGAGTAGCCCGAAATCCCCTTCGGAATCAGCGCGACAACGGCTCCGTCAGCCCTGCGAACGCCGAGCATAGCGCCGATTGCGTCCTTATACCAGCCTTTCGAGAGCGTCACCGTGCGGCGCATTATCCCGTGCGGACGGAGCAAAAATTCAAGCCGCTCGTTGCGGTCTTTAATGCTGTCGGGAATTTCACGCGTTTTCACGTGATAAAATTTCAGTATCTCGTCGAATGAGTTTTTTACCAACAGGCGCTCATCGTTCAGCGCGGCAGAAACGCGGCTTCCCATGACCGCCCCCGCAATATTCACAAAGGAGTCCGCGAAACCATCGTTGTCGTTCTGCTTACGCTGTTTTATCTGTTCGTCAAACCAACCCATTTTTAGTTCTCGCGCCCCCTTTATTCATTAGTAACAAGCTGCGTGTAAACTCCGTTTTTCGCATATAATTCCTCATGAGTTCCGCGCTCCACCACAACGCCGTTGTCAAGCACGATTATCTCGTCGCAGTCGCGAATGGTGGACAACCTATGCGCCACGACAATGCAGGTTATCCCGCGATCCTTTATCGACTTCACGACCTCGTATTCCGCTTTCGCGTCAAGCGCGGAGGTCGCCTCATCGAGAATGATTATCGTAGGGTCTTGTGCGAGAACGCGCGCTATTTCCATACGCTGCCGCTGACCGCCCGAGAAATCCTTGCCGCCCTCGGTCAGCCTATAATTATAGCCGCCCTCGCGCCGCATAATATCCTCATGCAATTGCGCGTCGCGCGCCGCCATTATCATCTCAAAATCCTCAATCGAATTATCCCACATTTTAATATTGTTCGCGATAGTGTCCTCAAACAAAATTATATCCTGATCAACAACTGCAAGAGAGCCTGTGAAAACACTTCTGTCAATGTCTGTTATCGGTTTTCCGTCAAACAAAATATCGCCGCTCCACGGCTTGTACAAGCCTGAGATCAGCTTTGAAAGTGTGGATTTTCCACAGCCCGAGGTGCCGACAAACGCCACTCTGCTGCCCGTTTTCAGCGTTAAATTAAAGTCGCGGATAAGCGGCTCGGCAAGGCGCGAATAACCGAAGGTGATGTTTTTCAG
>ERZ779621.774-NODE-774-length-10975-cov-5.301007_pt1 | contig 10975 bp, 6 predicted proteins | sample MGYA00514215_ERZ779621 | MGnify/ENA primary metagenome ERZ779621 (study PRJEB29562, sample SAMEA4376715) | mouse gut metagenome | isolation source: Cecum | study: EMG produced TPA metagenomics assembly of the A DSS colitis mouse model was used to assess the...
CACCCGGCCGGACCGCCGACATATATATTCCGCTGCGGAAAAGGTTTGCGGCGGTGCTCGCTCCCGATTTCACCACCTATACCGATATGCGCCGCGCCATGCAGATTTACAACCACTACCGCAAGCACTGGGTAGCGCGGTATTTGACAGACAGTGGAATAACTGTTATTCCCACTATATCTTGGAGCACGCCCGACAGCTATGAATGGTGCTTTGAGGGAGAACCGCGCAATTCCGTTGTGGCAATTTCCACGGTCGGGTGTATGAGGCGGGACGCGCTGGAGCTGTTCCTTATGGGATTTGATGAGATGAAGCGGCGGCTCTCCCCTGCTCTGATAATCTGTTACGGCGCAGAAATCGAGGCGAGTGTCACCCTCAAGGGCTGTGTGAATATTCCGCCCTATTACAAGAAAATCAAGGAGAGGTGCAATGGGAATAATTAAAAAAATATTCGGACTGGAAACCCGAGCATCGCTTGACGGCGGCACGATAACCCCGGAGACCGACGCGGCTTTGCTCCGCGCGCTGGTGGGTACGGGAGAAATTACCGCCGAAACCGCGCTTGAAATTCCCGCGTTCTCGGCAGCGGTGGATTTTATATCGTGTACCGTCGCAATGCTTCCCGTAAAGCTGTACCGCGAAAATACGGAGCTTCACAAAACCGAAGAGATAACCGACGACAGGAGACTGTTTCTGCTTAACGACGAGGCTAATCATGTTATGAGCGCTCTTGACGCAAAGCGGGCGCAGGTGCGCGATATGCTGATAAACGGCGCAGGGTATCTCTACATAGATCACGGCGAGGCGCTCTATTATGTGAAGCACGGGGATATCTCGGTGCAGTCAAACTCCGAGCCTATTTTCAGGGACTTTGATATTCTGGTGGGAGCAAAGCGGTATTACACGTTCGATTTCGTGATACTGACCCGCGGCAGCTCCGACGGAGTAACGGGCAGGGGCGCGGTGCGGGAGCACAAAACGCTTCTTTCCGCCATGTACAACGCTCTGAAATATGAGAATGTTATTTCGCGCACCGGCGGCAACAAAAAGGGCTTTTTGCAGGCGGAGCACAAGCTGTCGCAGGAAGCTTTCGACAAAATGAAGATGGCTTGGGAGGAGCTTTACGCCAACAACGGCAACAACATGATGCTGCTTAACGACGGTGTGAAATACGTTCCCTCCGCGTCAACCTCAGTGGAAATGCAGCTCAACGAGAACAAGCGCACCAACTCCGAGCTGATAGCAGCTATTTTCGGGCTGTCCCCCGAGGTCATCAGCGGAACGGCGAACACGGCTCAATATATGTCGGCGGTGCGGACGGCTGTCCTGCCCGTCGTGGAGGCTTACCAAGCGGCACTCAACAAGGCGCTTCTCACAGAGGAGGAAAAGGGGAGGTATTATTTCACGCTGGATACCACCGAGCTGCTTAAGGGCGATACCCTTTCAAGATATCAGGCGTATGCTTTGGGTTTGCAGAATAATTTTTTGCAGATAGACGAGGTGCGGTATCTGGAGGACATAGAGCCTATCGGTTTCAATTATGTCAAGCTCGGCTTGCAGGATGTTCTGCTCGACCCGAAAACAAATACGGTTTACACGCCGAATACCAATCAGACCGCGCAGATGGGACGGGTGCCGTCTGCAAGTAATCAGATGTTGACCAAAAATGCGGAGAATACGGGAGAGGAAAAATAATGTCGGAAGAACGCAACATAACCGCCCGCTTTACCGCTGACACAAGCGGATTTTCGCCCGCGGTAAACGAGCTTATACAAAAGCTGAAAACTCTTAATGGAGAGTATGAGCAGAACCAGCAGAAAATTAAGCAGCTCAACACCGATATAAAGGGGTATCAGTCAAAGCTCAGGGAGCTTGAAAACGCGGAAAGACAGGGCACTACACTGACCGCAGAGCAGCGCCGCGAAATGCAGTCTCTCCGTGACAATATCGCTCGGTGCGCCACAGAGCTGGGCACTTACCGCGCGGCGCAATCCACGCTTCGCGGCGATATCACACAGACCACCCGTGAGCTTAACGAGCAGCGCGACGCGGTGAACAACGTCAGCAGCGCGGCGGCGACCTTCGGGGACGTTCTCAAGGCGAATATAATTTCCGACGTCGTTCATATGGGCTTGCAGAAAACACTGGAGCTTCTGAAAAGCGCGGCGGCTTACTGCTATCAGGTGGGAACTTCTTTTGAGGCGGCAATGTCGCAGGTGGGCGCTGTCTCGGGCGCGTCTGCAAGTCAGCTTGAACAGCTCACCGCAAAGGCTAAGGAGCTTGGCAGCACAACAAAATTTACCGCGACCGAAGCCGCGCGGGCTATGAATTACATGGCAATGGCGGGCTGGGACGCGGAGCAAATGCTAAGCGGCATTGACGGTGTTCTCAGCCTTGCGGCGGCTTCGGGGGAAGACCTTGGAATTACTTCGGATATTGTTACGGACGCTATCACCGCATTCGGGTTAGAAGCTGACAGGTGTTCACATTTCGCTAATATTCTTGCGGCAGCAAGCGCAAATGCTAACACAAACGTTTCGCTTATGGGTGAAACGTTTAAATACTGTGCTGCCGATGCCGGCTCGTTGGGGTTCTCGGCAGAGGATACCGTTACAGCCATCGGATTGATGGCAAGCGCCGGCATAAAGGGCAGTCAGGCAGGTACAGCGCTGCGTAAGCTGTTTACGGAAATGTCGGACGATCTCACGCTCACAAGCGAGAAAATGGGCGATATTACCATAAAAACCGCGAACGCAAGCGGAGAAATGCGTCCGTTTATCGATATTGTCAAAGACCTGCGCAAGGAATTTGCACAGTTAAACCCGCAAGAGCAAACCGCCGCCGCAAAGGAGCTTGTGGGACAATACGCGCAAACAGGCTTTAAAACGCTGATGAATGCTTCCGAGGAAGCATTTGAAAAGCTCACTTACGCTATCGAAAACTGCGACGGTGCGGCGGCTTCCATGGCGCAAACCATGCAGGACAACCTTGCGGGACAGGTTACTATTTTCCAGTCTGCGCTTGAGGGACTGGGTATTTCCGTTTATGATAAATTCGGCGGGGCTTTGCGCGAGGCTGTGGGTATCTTCACCGACTGCATTTCCGATATGACCGACAGCGTTGAGGGCGGGGAGCTTGACGAGAGTATTTCTCGGCTGGCGGATAGCTTCAAGAGCGCCGCTGCCGAATTTGCGGGGTTCATTTCAAATAATTTGCCCGATTTCGTGGACGGTATCGCGAACGCTTTGAATTTCGTTATCACGTTCAGAGATGAGATAGGCTCGCTTGTCAAGGGTGTTATCGCTTTCAAGGGGGCTATGGCAATAAGCGATATTATACTCGCCGCAGCCCGCTCGCTCGCCGTTCTTAAGACTGCCTTAAAAAGCGCGGCGGGCGCGCAGGAGGTTCTTAATAATACAATGGCGGCTAATCCCTTCGGGCTGGTCGCTGTTGCTATCGGCGCTGTTATCGCCGCGGCTTCGGAGCTTGAAGCCCACCTCGACGATTGCAACCAAAAGGCGTCCGACACTATGGAGACCGTCGGCGACCTTATTGACACCTCACAGAGATACCGCGACACGGCAAAAAGCTTGGAGGAGGTCATAACAAAATTTGAGGATATTACCGAATCCGAGGAAAACGCGGCTCTGAAAAGCCGCAAGCTGACGGAGCTTCAGGAAACGCTTATCTCGCTTTGCGGTTCGGAAGTGGACGGTATCGACCTTGTAACAGACGCTTTCGCGAATCAGGCAGAGGTACTTGGGGAACTCAACAGGCTAAAGGACAACTATAATCAAAAATCGCTCGAAGAAGCGCAGGCAGCTCTTAACAGGCTTAACGAGGCGGAGCAGTATAAAACGGCGCTGTCGCTTAATAGCACGGTTTCGGGCGGATATAATACAGTGCTGTGGGCGGCGCAGAATCTCAAAACCTTTGATGTTTCGGGAACTGTCGGCGGACAGGCAGCTACCAAATGGAACACTTACGGGGCGCTGTTCAAGGATAATATGATGTATTTAAGCGGCAGCTACGAGGACCGCCTTGCCGATCTCATAACGCTTAAGGATTATCTTTTGCATGAGGGCGGATTAAATTCAAACGATGCGGCGGTAAGGGATGTTTCCGCGCTTATTGAGCAGCTAAAAGCCGATTCCGAGAGCAAAGAGCTGTACACTCAGATGATAAATAATCTGCAAAACGGTCACGACGCGGATTACAATCCCCCCGAACACCTTATGGGCAGCCAATACATTGCCAATGAGGAAGAGAACAAGGGCAAAGCCCGCGAGGCACAAGCAGAGGCGGAAAAAGAGGACGCGGAAAAATCCGCGGAGGAGCTTGCCGCTCAATACAAAGAAGAAAAGCAGCTTGCCGACGACATGTACGGTGTGAGCGAAATATCCGCTGAAGAGTACTATAACAGGCTTACGGTTCTCCGCGACAGCTATCTGGAACAGGGTTCTCACGAATGGTATGTTGCTACCAAGGAGATAAAATCTCTTGCGGAGAAGCTTGGGGACGCTCTTGGCAAGACAGCGCAAACTACCGCCGACAAAATCAAGGACGCACTTTCCGACGTGAAGTCCGAATACCAGAAAACCCTCGACGCGATAGACGCGGAGATTGAACGCCACAACCGCGAAAAGCAGGATAAGGAATATCAGGGCAAGGTTGACGCGCTGAACGCCCGCTTGAAATATGAGCAGCTTGATATCTTCTCGCGCCGCGAGTTGGAACAGGAGCTTGCTGATATACAAGAGGAATGGGGCGAAGCAAAATACCGGCGCGACACGGTAGACGCAAAGAGTATGCTTGATACTGTTTACACACAGACTCAGGATATGATAAACGCCGCACCGACCGTTATGATTGATCAATGGAACGCGGCTATAACCGCTGCCTTTGAGGGCATTGGAGAGGACTTCTCAAAAAGCATGGAGCTTGGAACGGCAACAACTCAGGCAGTTTACAATATTACGATTAACGGCATGGATAAAACGCCCGAACAGCAATATCGGGAATGGACAAGGTATATTTCAAGCAGGGTTATATGAAGTGTTGACTTTTAGTGAAAGGTGTGATATAATGTAGGAAAATATTTTTGGAGGAAAATATGAAAAAAAGGTTGATGTTATTTTGTTTGGTTCTATCACTATGCTTTATTTTGACTGGATGCAACGGTCTTTCAAAAATGTATAAAGATGTTGGTGTCAAATTTGCTGAAGGTATGGGAAACATGACATTTGATGAAGCTAAATCAATTGCTGAAGGCAGTGAATATAATGTAGAAATAACTGATAACGATCAAATTACTCGGATCGAATTAACCGATAAAAATAAGGAACGCATTTCAGTTTATTTTAGGTCAGGAAGTAATGGCGATAAAGCACCTACTGTTTCAAGCCTATTTTATTCCAGTTTAAACAAAGATAAATCATTTTATGCTTCCGAATTTTCATTTTCAACAGAAAAAATATCTAAATGGGGTGTTGATACCCAAAATGTTGAATCACTTGCAGCGTGTGAACGCTTCATGTTTGGAGCGACAAGCGGTGTTATTTTAATAAAACCGCAAACATCAGATGAAAATAACAGCGACACATCTTCTGTAAATACAAACACAAAAACTTATACATTGCGGCATGGCAAATTGCTGAATACAACAATAAATGATGATACTTTGGTTATTAAAGCCAAAATAGAATCCAGCTATGATAATAAAGCCACTGTTGACCAAAATTATTACAACATTGAGGATATCATTAAAAATCAAGGCGGCGACAAATACACGGAAATTCAGTACTGGGCAGTAGCAGATATGACAGACGGCTCGGAGCAAAAGGTTGTCAGCTTTACCGTTTCAGAAAGCGTTATCAAGCAAATCGCCAACAATGAAATCGTAACTAATCAAATGGGTAGCTACGTTGACGATTTGTTTATTCATGCAAGTTTGAGCTGATTGTACATCACAAACACAAAACACACCCTGCACATAAAACAGGGTGCTGTTTTATACAGTCATATAAATTTAAGCACTCCCTCGGGGATGCTTTTGTTATACCCGAAAGGGGGTGATATAATGACAAAAGTAACTTATGCTAACGAGATAAACGGACTTTCCTGCACGTTTTCGACGGACACACCGCTGATGTTTCCTGAGGATATTGACGGCTGCTCCTGCGGCTGCGACGCTATAACCTACCGACCGCTGAACCTTAATGGGCAGCGGTTTGTTTCGTCCACGCTGACGGCTCGGACATTGGCGCTTACCGTTAATTTTGGCGGAAAAGAAAACGGGAAATACTCCAGAAAAGAGGCCTTGAAGCGCTGGGAGGAGATACAACGCGTTTTCGTGCCGGGCAATATGGGAACGCTCACTTGGACAAACGGCACGGAGAGCCGCTTTATAAAATGCCGCACGTCGGAGACCCCAAAGCCTGCGCAGCTGCTGCCTTATCTGTTCCGCGCAACGTTTTCTCTGACAGCGGATTATCCCATGTGGTTCGACAGCGTGGAAAACGTCGCGGAACTTTCAACGGGCGGTGTGACGATAGAAAATCTCTGCGGACTTGAAGTGCCGTTCATCGCGGAGGTCAGCGCCGCTTCGGACGTGTTTGTTATAGTGAGAATGTCCGACGGCGCGGGAATAGGTCTGGCAAACCGCATAAATGAGGATTTCACCATAGATACCGCCGCCTGCACCGTAACCACTGCGAGCGGGGAACTTGTAAATCATCAGCTCAGCGTAAACAGCACTTTTTTCGGCATACTGCCGGGAATAAATCGCTTCAATGTAGCGGGGCACGGCACGGTAAAGCTGAAATGGCACAAGGCTTATATGGGAATTTTTTAGGGGGTACAAATGGTTTTACAGATTTTCAGACCGCCAGGCGATAACGAGCTTCTTCAGGACTGCAAGCTCGGAGATATTAACGATGCGGTCTCACTTGAATATGAAAAATATTTTTGCGGGGTCGGAACATTCACGCTGGAGCTCTCCCCCGCTTCTCCGTTTGCGGGGGTCATCGGGGTAAACTCGCTGATCTATTACCGCGAGGACGATATATGCTGGGTCGTGAAAAATATAAAGACCACCGCCGAAAAGATTACAGTGACCGGTTACGATCTTAACGGGCTGCTGCTCGACCGCCTTACTCTTCCCACAGAAGGCGGAGAAGCGGGCACAGAGGGCAAGGACGCGGTAAGCGGTTCTACGGAATTCTGCGTCAAGCATTTTGTGGAGTATAACCTTATTTCCTCTCCCATGCCCGAGCGGAATGTCGCACGCCTTATCGCTGCGGAGAACAGGGACAGAGGCATTGCGGCAGACAACTATCTTGCTTCAAAGGAATGCCTGGAGGACGTTGTGCGGACCATGTGCGGCGGCGCGGGGCTGGGGTATCGCATAAGGCTTGATCTTACGCAATCGACCTCCGAGCCGCTTCTGATATTCGACGTGCTGGAGCAGTGCGACCGCTCTGCCGACCAGGACGAGCGAAACCGCGTTATTTTCTCAGAGGGTATGCGGAATGTCGGCGGAATCGAGCGCGAGCTGGGAGTTACCGCAGAGAAAAACGCGCTCTGGTGCGAGGTTGGCGGTCTTGACGGGTTTGTTAATTCGGGGGAGAACATTCCCGCGGGCTGGGCGCGGCGTGAGGAATATGTGTCGCTGTCCGTTACCGATCCTTATAATCAGGAGTTTGTGGACGAGGCGGCGCAAAAGGAAATGTCTGACAAATTCGCGTCCACCGACAGCCTGACTGTCGAAGCGGGGAACCCGCTGGAATATGGCGTTGTCTATGATGTTGGTGATATCGTGACGGTGTACGACCGCGAGAAGTCCGCTCAGCTGAACAGCGTTATTTCTGCCGTGACCGTCAAGCGCACTGCGACCGAGCATACCGTTAAGCTCACCCTGGGAGAGAGCAAGCCTAAGCTGCTGGACGGATACGCGAAAAAGACAGACCTGCTCGCGAAAAATCAGAGAGATTATCCCGCGGGTAGTTCGGGCGGCACTACTGTATATTACGCAAACAATCCCCGGGCGGTAACAGTCGGCGAAGCGTCCGAGGTGCTGCTGCAGATTCAATTTGCCGCGACAGCGACTGCCGCGCCGATTTTCGGCGCTACGCTCCAGCTTGACCTGACCTCGGGGGGCACGGTGGAATTTATACTGAATTATGACAATGTGCATTTAATAACGTATTCGCAGCTTTATATGGCAGGGGCGGCTAACAAATCAATAACTATTCCGCTGCCCGGCACGGGAAGCGGCTCGCACGTTCTGCAGCTGTGCCTGAAATCCGCCGATGCGGTGGGGACGGCAGCCGCGGGAGCAAGCTACGGCTGGGTCATGGGCAGCGACCTTGCGGAAAACAATGCGTGGGACGGTACGATCACCGCGCGGCAGCAGGGCGCGGTATTTCGCGTTTTGCCGCTTAACGTAACGCCCGCTCCCGCCGAAGCGATCCCCGCTGCGAAAGCCCCGCGCCCTATCGGCATAATGCCGGAGCAGGGCGGCGCGGTGTTCCGCGTCGAACCCGCCGTTATAACCGCGGTCAACGTTAACGAAGAGTTTCCGACCGCGCCGATCGGCGGCGCAAACGACGGAGACAGTGCGATCGTCATAGTATTTCCCAACCCCGTTGATCTGCGCGACGGCGCGGCGGCGCTGAGCGGCTTTACCGTGACGGCGGAGATCGGGCGCGACGTTGAGAAGCTGAGCGTTTCGGGCGTTGAACAGGTAAACCGGAGCGAACTGCGCCTTAACGTCCCCGCGCTGCCGACCGTAACGGGCGCGTGCGCGGTAACGTACGTTTCGCGCGGCGGACTTACGGACAAGATCGGCGGACGCGCTGTCGCCGATTTTATAGTCAAATTTACGCCCGATTTCGGGCAGACGTATTCGGAAGGAGAAAACAATGCTTAAAGGAAAATCAACGATCCGGCTCTTCGACGCGGCAAGCGGTCGGACAGTGGACGAACAGACGAACGAAAACATGATAACCGACGCGGTATCAAGGCTGCTGAACCCTCCCGCAGATTACACGTCATACGGCGTCAGCCCCGCGCAGGCTTATGCCGATGCGCTACCGCTTATAAGCAAGGGTATGGCGGGAATACTGCTTTGGGACAACACTATTGCGGAAAACGCTTCAACCGTGCTGCCGCCGAGCGGTGTCAACCAGGTCGGGCACGCAGGCGGAGCTTACAGCGGCAATAACCCATACCGCGGCTCGCTCAACGCCGCCGAAACCGCCGATATACCGAACGGTAAGCGGTTTGTGTGGGATTTCACCACGGCGCAGGCTAACGGCGAAATAAAATGCTTGTCGTTAACGTCATTTGATGGCGGAAATACCGGCTGGGACGAAGGCGCTGACAGCACTGGTTTTTACAAATTCATCGGCAATCAGGTCACTCCGTATCTCGACGGCAACAGCTACTGCATAGGCGAAACGGAGCGTGGAGTGTGGGTGTTCGCGAGCGTAAACAGCAAAACCGTCACGCTGAAATATTACCGCGCGTTCAACTCCGCAGCAGTCGGGCTGAGCGTCAATCCTCAGACCGCGCCCGTACTTTATGATACAAAAACGTTTCAAAGTATCGGATATATTAAGAACCCGACGCACTGGGTAATTTACGACGGCATAGCGCACAGCGTAAGTTGCATCAACGCAGACTCGCGCACGTTTAATCACGCGGTCATAGATATCAAGAACGGGACGCTTGTCAAAGAGGAAACAATAACACTTGATACGCTGCCTGAGGGATACGAGCTGAACTCCAATTATTCCCACGGGTATTTTTACAAGGATTGGCTGTACATCGGAGGCTTAAAGGACCGTTACTACTACCCCATGTGTTACAGCAGCGCGGGGAAATACATGGGCGAAGTGATACCCGCGGGATGGAGCGGCGGTCTCGAGACTGTCTGGGGGACATCGGACGGGTGGCTGATATTTAATCGAGGAAATATATGGGCAAAGGGACTCAAATACCGCAAGGTGCCACATAATATCAGCGATGAATATTATTATTCAACGTGTTACAGCTATCGCGCAAACGAAATACTGCCGTATATCACGATCGGCTATAGAAGAAGCTCCTCATACCCGAGTCTATGCAAAATAACGCCATACTTAGCTACTATTAATAATCTTGCAAGCGCAGTCACGAAAACCGCTGCGCAAACGATGAAAATAACCTATGAGATAACGGAAACGTAAGGTTAAGCCAAAAATTTGCAGTAAAATGCATTGCGAAATAAGGTATGATGTTTCGGGAAAAATTCCCCGAATAAAATAAGGAGGATTTTATATGGCGACGAAAACGGTAACATTAACAGGCGCGGAGCTTTGTGTGGACGAGCTGGGCGGCTTGAACGCGCTGATAGTGAACAACACGGACGCACCGCTGTACGCCTCGGCTAAAGCGGGCATAGAGCCTTACGCGGACGGTGTGATAGAGATAAAGGCGGGAGCCTCGCGGGGCTTGCCCGATACAAACGGCACGGTGTATCTTCTGGGGAACGGCGGCAGAGCGGAGCTCACGGGAACGAGCGCGAGCGTAAATTTTAATGTGCCGTCATCGTCCTCGGAGGGTGGCGGCGGAATTACGCGAGATGAAGTTAACGAGATCGTAACGGAGAAAATCGCGGAGGTTGTGGCGAACGCTCCCGAGGACTTCGACACGCTCAGGGAGATAGCCGACTGGATAGACAACCATGAGGACAGCGCCGCGGCGATGAATTCTGAAATAAAGGCGAATGCCGCGGATATTTCGAATATACAAACGGAGCAGCAGATGCAGAACAGCAGCATTTCCGCCCTGCAGACCAAAATGGAGCAAAAGGCGGATTTGAGCAGCGTAAGCAATCTGAACCTGCTTGACAATCCTGATTTCAAAATTAATCAGCGTGGAAAGAACGAATATACAAATATTACTTATACTGTTGACAGGTGGTTTATGCCGA
>ERZ779621.776-NODE-776-length-10932-cov-3.105176_pt1 | contig 10932 bp, 15 predicted proteins | sample MGYA00514215_ERZ779621 | MGnify/ENA primary metagenome ERZ779621 (study PRJEB29562, sample SAMEA4376715) | mouse gut metagenome | isolation source: Cecum | study: EMG produced TPA metagenomics assembly of the A DSS colitis mouse model was used to assess the...
CGTAAGACCATGGAGGACAGTGAGGACGACATCCGGGCCTTCTGTGAGGAGAGGTTCCAGGAGTTAGTAGAGGGTGGGACTGCTGAGGACGCCCTGAAACAGCTCGGCGTCTACGGAAAGTCCCTGGTCCAAGCGAAAATCAAGGACGGCACCTGGAAGCCGAACGCGCCCTCCACCGTCAAGAAGAAGAAATCCGATAAGCCGCTGATAGACACCGGCAAGATGCGGCAGTCCGTCAACTACGTCATCAAGAACAAGGGGGAGGAGTGACGATGGGCCTGACGATATTCCGGCGGGAGTTTGTGGTCCGCCGCTTCGGTGAAGAAGAAATCATCAACGGCTACGGCACAGCCCCCTATGAGGACACCGTGGAGGTCCTGAACGTGCAGCCGCTTTCAGCGGATGAGCTTCAGGCCCTTCCAGAAGGTGAGCGAAAGACTAAGCGCATGAAGGCGTTTGGCGACTTCGTTTTCAACACAGCAGACCAGTCCACCGGCCGCCGGGGGGACTGGCTTTTTTATCGCGGGAACATGGACCCGGTGGGCCACTGGTACGAGTGCGTCAGCTCCCTGGGCTGGGACCACACGATGCTCTCTCATTGTCGGAGTGAGTTCGTGCAGGTCGCTGAGGCCGAGAGCTACACCCTGGAGCCGCCCAAGAAGAAGCGGAAGGGGAGAGGAGGGACCAAGAAGCATGACCGTCACTGATGTGAAGAACGCGATCCGCGACCTGACCGAGATGTATTTCAGCGGGGCCACCGTGACCTACACGAAGCAGAGCTTTACCGCGAAGCCCGTGAAGCCCCTGGTGACGCTCACCTCCGGCTCGGTCACGCGCCCCCGGAACCCGCCCATGAAGATTATCGACGGGCGGCCCGTCAGCTTCTACCCGGCCACGCTGCCCATCCAGATGGACCTGTTCACACATGGCCGGAAGGAGGCGCCGAAGCCTGGATACACCCCCATCATGGTGAACACGGCGGAGGACGATATGCTGTCCTTCGCCGACTTCCTCAACTCTGATTTTGCTATTCAGTGGTGCCATGAGCGGGACCTCTCAATCATCATCTCGAACACGGTGCAGGACCTGACTGACCTCATCAACGACACGAACTATGAGTACCGGGCGATGCTGGAAATCACGGTCGGCTTCACCATGACCGCCATCGGCTACACCGGCGTCATGTCCCCGGATAGCATCAAGCACAGCGGCGTCACAGTTGACCCGGCCACCGGGGAAGAGACGCCCTATGAGTACACCGGCGGGGACATCCAGGGTGAGGATGTCACGGCCATGGAGCCCGTAGTCACGCAGACGCCCAGCGGCGGGGGCAACCCTGAGCTGGCTGAGCAGGAGGGTGGCTACTTCACCAATGTCGAAATCAACGATTCACCCGTAAAGAAGGAGGAATGAACCTATGAGTTCTAATCTCGAAAGGATTTGTACGGTTGACATCTCGCTGGCGACGCCCATCTCCAACGATGCCAACTTCGACAACTCCCTCATCATCGGCCCGCTGCCGGCGGCTCCGAAGGCTACCATCCCCGATGTTTTCGTGGTCAATAGCCTGGAGGAGCTGACGGAGATGGGCTTCGTCGCCGTCGGCGACAAGGCGGACCCCGTCGGCGTGGCGGCTCGCGTGGCCTTCTCTCAGTCTCCCCGGCCGCATGAGCTGTATGTGACCTGCCTCCCGGCTCAGGAAGCTGGGGAGGAGGCGGAGGAGGGTGCCGGCAGCGTCGTGGCCGATACCCTGACCAACGCCCTCGGCACCAACGGCTGGTACTGCATCCACTCCGTCGGTCTGACGAAGGACCAGGTTCTGGAGGTCATCCAGTGGACCGAGACCCAGAACAAGCTGCACGGCTACGTGGACGACGACCCGGATAACCCCATCGTGGAGCCCGGCATCTACTTCCGCAGTTTTCCGGTGTATCCGAAGGTCACGCTTGAACAGCCTGACGATGAGGTCCCGCTGGAGAACAAGTACGGTATGTCTATTGCCATGGCCTCCAAAGCCATGAATTTCCATGCCGGCGAGGAGACCTGGGCGTTAAAGCCCCTGGCAGCCGTCACCCCGTCCAAGCTGAAAACAGCGGGCATCAAGAAGATGGAGGCTGCCAATTTCAGCTATGTCATCAAAGTGGCGTCAAAGAACGTCACCCAGGGCGGCAAGACCAACGCCGGCGAGTGGATTGACCTGATTCGTTTCAGGGACTGGCTCCAGAACGATATGCAGGTTCGGGTGGTGAACCTGCTGATCGTGAATCCGAAGGTTCCCTACACTGACCCCGGCATTTCGTCTGTGGAGAACCAGATGAAGGCATCTCTGAAGGATGGTCAGAAGTGGGGTGGTATCGCACCGACCGAGTACGATGAGGACGGCAATCCGAATCCCGGATACGTCACCTCTGTCCCTCTGGCCTCCAGCCTGACCAGCACTCAGAAGGCGTCCCGCACCCTGGAAAACTGCCGGTTTGACGCCCGTATTGCTGGTGCTATCCACATGGTCAACATCAAAGGCAACCTGACCTACGAAAGCCTGTAAGGGAGGTATGACAAATGGCTGGCAAGATTAAGACCTACAACCCGAAGGAGGTCACGGTCTCCTGCGGGACCCACATCGTCACCGGTTTCGCTGATGATAGCTTCATCACCATCGAGCCCAACGGCGACGGCATCACCAAGAAGGTCGGCTGCGACGGCGAGATTGCCCGTGCCGTGTCCCCGGACGACACCTACAAGGTGAAAATCGTGCTGCTTCAGACCAGCGATAGCAGCTCGTTCTTCAGCCGGAAGGTGGACCAGGACCGGGACACCGGCGACGGTATGTTCCCCATCCTCATCAAAGACCTGAAGGGCGGCCAGGTGTTCAGCACCGAGGCGGCCTGGGTGGTCAAGAAGAGCCCGTGGAACCGCGGCAAGGACACCAACAACAGGGAGTGGGAGATTGACACCGGCAGCGCCACTCTCGACGAATGATGGAGGTAGCACATGAAACAGCAAGACGCGAGAATTGATAAGGTCGGCGAGAACACGTTCTACATCCGTCCTCTGCCGGCCCTCAGAGCGGCCAATTTGAGCGGTGAGCTCGCCGCCCTGGCCGTTCCCCTTCTGTCTGGCCTCGCACCCATTCTGGCGGCCGCAGACGCGAAAGGGAAGCGGTCCGAGGGCTCCGGCCTGCTCTACGTTGACATCACGGATGCGGCCCCCGCCATCGCGGGGGCCTTTTCCTCGCTTTCCGGCGATAAGGTGGAGGCCATCCTGCGGCACCTCCTGGTCACCGGCGGCAACATCGCCATCGAGCAGGAGGACGGCAGCGCCCAGGTGCTCAGCGAGGACCTGTTGAACGAGACGTTCTGCACGGATGTCCAGGATATGTTCATCCTGGCCTTCGAGGTCATCCGCACCAACTACAACGGTTTTTTCAAGAAGCTCGGAGGCCGATTTGGTCAAGTTATCGAGGGGCTGATGCAGAAGGCAACTCCGAGGCAGGAAAGTACGGCTCCCTCGACCTGAGCAGCTTCACCGAATTGGAGCTGCGGATGTATGTACTCATCAAAGCCGGCCTCGCTTCCATGTATGAGCTGAAGACCTGCTACACCCTGGACGAAGCCCTGAAACTCTACGCGCTGTACCGCATGGACCAGGACGTGGAGGCGGGGCGGGCCGAGGAGCTGTCGAAGGGGGTGAGCTGATTGACGCTGAGAGACATCGGCATCCTGCTGGGGTACGACATCGACAAAAACTCTGAGCAGAAGGCCGAGGACAGCATCCAGTCCCTGAAGTCCATGGCGACGAAGATGCTGGGAGCCATCGGCATCGGCTTCTCGCTGACCCAGCTTAACGGTCTGGCAGAAGAGTTCGGCAGGGTGAATACCCAGATACGAGCGGCCACGGCGGGTCTGGAAGACCAGTCTGAGGTCCAGCAGAAAATCCTGGCCTCCGCCAACGCCACGCGGACCTCCTACGAAGACGCGGCCAATGTCATTTCCAAGCTGATGAGCGAGAACACGGACCTGTTCGGCAGCGTGGATGAGGCCGTGAAGTTCAACGACGCGGCCACGATGCTCTTCAAGACCGCCGGCAAGACCAATGACCAGATAGCCGGCCTGATGGAGTCCATCAACAAATCGTTCGCCAAGGGCCGGGTGGATAGCGAGACGATCAGCCAGCTCCTGGAGCAGTCCCCGGAAGCCGTGGCCCTACTGAATAAGCGGCTGGGCTCCACCACAGACCAGCTCGAACAGCTTGCCACCGACGGCAAAATCTCGCTGGAAGACCTGAAGGGCGTCTTCGTGGATAACGCTGACGCCATCGCGCAGGGCTTCGGCGATGTGCGGTACAATGTGACCGATGCCCTCACCAATATTCGGAACCAGTGGGGGCTGTGGGTTGCGGACATGGACGAGAGCCTGGGCATCACCAACGCCATCGGAACCACGATGGTGAAGGCGTTCAGCATGGGTATGGATGTCCTGCGGAAGCTGCAAAACCGGGTAGAGTGGCTGGCCGAGAGGCTGGGCGGGACTGAGAAGCTGTTCAAGCTCATCGGCCTGATAGCCGGAGCCGCCTTCGGAGTGATGGCCTTGCCCAAGCTGCTATTGTTCCTCGACGGGCTCAGGAAGATGGATAGAGCCATGGCGGGGATGAAGCTGAAGATATTGGCAATCATCGCGGTCATCGTAGTGCTGGCGCTCCTGATAGAAGACTTCCTGGCCTTCATGCGGGGAGACAACAGCCTCATAGGGTCCCTATTCGATAAAGCGGGAATCGGCGCCGACAACGCACGACAGGCCATCTTCAACGCGTGGAACGCCATCAAAGATTTCCTGTTGAAAGCCTGGGAGCTCATCAAGGCCGCAGCGATGACCATATTCGGAGCCCTGTCTGAGTGGTGGGCCGAGAACGGCGAAGGGGTGAAGGAGTCCTTCCTGAAAATCTGGGAGGCCATCAAAGCCCTGTGCATCGCTCTATGGAACGCGCTGTCAACCGCGGCTAAGAGCATATTCCAGGCGCTGAAGGCGTTTTGGGACACCTGGGGCTCCACCATCATCTCCGTGTTCGGCACTATCTGGAACACGCTGATTTCGCTCATCCAGCCGTTTTTAGATTACATCGCCGGCATCATCAATTTCCTTGCCAGCGTGTTCACTGGCGACTGGGAGGGAGCCTGGAACGCCATCAAAGACATCGCCGCCGCCATCTGGCAGATGATAACCACCATTGTCAGCGGCGCGTGGGATGTCATCTGTGCCATTTGGAGCAAGCTGGCCGAGATATTCGGCGGCATCTTTCAAGCGGCGTGGGACATCATCACCGAGAAGGTGTCCGGCATCAAGGACGCCATCGTGAACGGCCTGACGGCGGCCATCGACTGGATAAAGGCCCTGCCTGAGCAGGCCCTCCAGTGGGGCGCTGACATCATCCAGGGCATTGTGGACGGTATCATGGGTGCGGTCGGAAAAGTCGGCGATGCAGTCAAAGGCGTGGCCGATAAAATCAAGTCCTTCCTGGGCTTTTCTGAGCCAGAAGATGGACCCCTGAGTGATTTCCATACCTATATGCCGGACATGATTGACCTGATGACTCAGGGCATCCAGGCCGGCGAGGAGAAGGTGAAGGGAGCCATCGGAAAGCTGGCCCAGGGAATGTCGGTGATGGTGAAGACTGAGACCGAGCCTGTGGACGACAATGATAACCAGCCTGAGCCCGATAATAGCAACCCGAAACCGAAGCCGAAGCCGCCGGCTCCCGCCGGTGCTCCGCAGGGGGGCGGCACGATCCGCGTGGGCGATGTGCTCGATGTAGCGGTGAAGGGTCTGGCCTCCGGTCTCAGCAAAGCCAAGACCTTCCTGGATACCACCATGGGCGACATGAGCACCATAGCGAAGGCCCAGGTGGTCAGCCCCAGCACGGCCGCATCCGTCGGCGGTGGCGACCGTATCAGCAAGAGCGTGGTCCAGAACGTCAACATCCAGAACGATTTCCACGGGGACCAGGCCGGCCAGAAGAAGAGCTCCGAAGCCATGGATAAGGCGTCCGAGGACACCACCAGCGAGATGGCGCGGGCCCTGGCATTTACAAGGTAGGTGACAGCATGGGTAAAGCAAGGCAGCCTGTCAGCATCGACGGCGTTGAGTTCGACGCCCTCATTGATTCCGAAGAGGGCTACGAGGCCCAGGTTCCTGAGTACCCCACGGAGAAGGGCTTCAGCGTGAGCGATAATATCACGCTGAAGCCCGACAAATTGAATATGACCGTGTTCGTCACAGACACGCCGGTCACCTGGAAGAACCGGCACGGCGGCGGCCCCGGCTACTCCGACGGCATCGTGGCCCAGGTGAAGGCCCTGTACTTCGCCAAGCAGCCGGTCACTGTGACCACCTCCGCCGCTGTGTATGAGAACATGGCAATCACGACCCTGAGCATCAAGAAGAGCGTCGAGGTCGGTTATGCCTACGAAATCCCCATATCCTTGCAGAAGATAATCGTCACTGAGAGCGCCACCGTCACCATCCCGGACAGCTACGGCAAGTCCGGGACGACGGGGGCCTCCGCCGGCACAGCCAGCACGACCGGGGCCAGCAAGGGCTCCAGTGGCAGCGGCGGGGGCTCCAACGGGGGCGGGGGGAACTCCAAGGGCTCTAACAAACAGGGCGGCGGGTCCATCCTCTACAATGCCGCCAGCGGCTTCGGCCTGCTGTAAGGGGGTGCAGAGATGGACTATATCATCATCGAGGTGCCGGACCTGAACGACAGCATCTCCCGCATCGCCCTGAGCGGGAAGCAGTACCAGCTCCGCTTCACCTGGAACGACACCGGCGGCTACTGGACCTTCGGCCTGATGGACAGCCTGGGGAACCCCTTGCTCATCGGCGTGAAGGTGGTGCCTCAGTTCCCCCTGAACCTGTTCTCAGGCAGCGAGGAGCTCCCCGTGGGCGTGTTCGCCGCCCTGACTGAGCAGGACCACATCGGCCGTCAGGACTTCGTGAAGGGCAGGGCTCAGTTCGTCTACATCCCGGCGTGAACGAGGAGTATCCTGCGGCAATTCCACTGGAGAAAAGACCGGAGAAAAATGCGGAGAAAAGACTGGAGACCTCCGTGGAAAATCCACCGCTACCATACCGTACCTTACCGTACCTAACCGTATCTTAGAGAACCGTTCTTTTCGCTACGCTCAAAGAACTAACCGCTGTGGTAACATTCTGGTTTTGCGTTATATCATTGGTAACCTGACTTGACGTTACCGAGACGGTAAGTTAGAATGAGAATGTAACCGGGGCGGATAAAAAAGGAACGGTGCCCAGCCCTCGACAAGCTGCACCGTTCCCGGAAGTGTCCGCCTTCAATGAAAGGCGTGTATGACAGAAACATCTTAGCACAACTGCCTCCGCCTTTCAAGCGATTTTTACGAAAGGTAGGTACGACAGATGAACAGTGTGGCAGCAATCGAGACAGAAGTGATCCGCATGGGGGATGTGGGTGTCATCATCGACACGGTGGATGCCAACCTCGCGGAAGGCCAGACGGAGCAGGCGGAGCGGGCCGTCATCATCCTGAAGGAGATTTTCACGGCGCGGTATGCGGACCTCCAGCGCCGTCTCCACGGGGGTGAGCGGAATGGCTGATTCCTTCAAGACCTTTTCCGACAAGAGGAAGCGGGAGGTCCGGGTGACCTTCGACCAGGACGGCACCGCCTACTACTGCGGGGTGGACCTGGCGGCCATGTCCGGCTACTCCGCGCCGGCAAAGGTGGTTCAGACCTGCGAGACCGGGAGCCGGCCGGCCAAGGCCGTGTACCGGAAAATCGACTGCATCGACAGGAACAAGCGGGGCGTCCGCCGGTTCCGGTGCTTCGACGAGGAGAACGCGCTGCTGTTCCTGGACCGGCGGCCGGCGCCCCCGGAGGTCGTGAGCTGGTTTACCAGGGAGGTGGTCCCGAAGGTCCGGCAAATCAGTCTGGAGATGGCCGCCGAGAAGGGCAGGGAGCTGATGAGGGATGCGGAGCCCCAGCCGGAGCCCAGCGCCATTGAGGAGCTGGCTGCACAACCCCCGGCGGCTCTGAGTGCCATCGTGGAGCGGCTGGACGCCATCATTTTGGAGTGCGTGCTCCTGAAGCGGGAGCTGAGCCAAGCGAAATAAACAGCCTGGAGAGGGCCGCAGAGATGCGGCCCTCTTTTTGCGCTGTCTGGAAAGGGGAGCCAAGATGAAAAATTTTGACAGGCAGTACCGCCTATCAGCAGGACAGGCCGGAGCAGCGGGCTTCGAGATTGGAGGCGGCGACCGCCCACTCCACATCTCGTTTTCCGTGGAGAAAGCTGATACCGACAGTCAGAACACGGCCAAGGTGACCATCTGGAACCTGAGCCCCGCGCACCTGGCTGAGCTGAACAAGAAGGACTGCGTGGTGTCGCTGAAGGCCGGGTATGGGACGGTAATGCCCCTCATCTTCGCCGGGGTGGTTACGTTCGCCCGGACCAGACAGGACGGGAGCGATGTGGCGACGGAGGTGGAGCTGGTAGACAACCGGGTGGAGGTCCGCGATACCTATGTCTCCGTCAGCTACGACGGGTCGGTCAACTGCAAAACGCTCATTCAGGACACCGCGGACCAGATGGGCATAACGGTGTCCTTCTCCTACAACGCCGAGTTTAAGGACATCCCGAATGGGTACAGCTACGTCGGACCGGCCCGGAACGTGCTGACCAAGGCTTGCGAGACCAGCGGCCTGGTCTGGAGCATCAACAACGGAGTTCTGCAAGTGAAGAAGCCGGAGGACACCATGAGCCGGGAGGTTTATGAGCTCTCCGCTGAGACTGGGCTCATCGGCATCCCTGAGCGGGTCCAGATTTCCGATGAAGCCGACGGCTGCCGTTATGGGTGGGATGTTGAGTACCTGATGAACGCAGCAATCAACATCGACGACTATGTGTACCTGAATAGCCGGTTTGTGAAGGGCTACCTGCGGGTCTACTCCGTCGCCATCGAGGGTGACAACATGGAAGGCTCCTGGACCTGCACCGCCCGTCTGCTGGAGGTGAGCTGAGTATGAAGCAGGAATTAGTGGACCAGATAGCCAAGACCGCGAGAAAGGCCACGGAGAATATGCACACCGCCCTTCCAGGGGAGATCGTGAAGTTCGACGCCGCCGCTGGTCTGGCCTCGGTCCAGCCGAAAGCCAAGTTCAAGAAGCCGAACGGGGAGACGCTGGACTTCCCGGTCATCACCGGAGTCCCTGTGGTGTTCCCGCAGAGCGCCAATGTATCCATCGCGTGGCCCATCAAGCCGGGGGATGGCTGCCTCCTGGTCTTCTGCGAGTCCGCCCTGGACTACTGGATGTACGGCCAGGAGACGGACACGGCCCTGAGCTTCGACCTCAGCAACGCCATAGCCATCACCGGCCTGTCACCGAAGGGACGGGACGCCATGCAGATAGCGTGTGACGAGGACGCGGCGGTGATAAAGGCCGGCAGCACTATCCTGAAGGTGAAGGCCGACGGCGTATTCATCACCGGGAACCTGACCGTCGAGGGCGGCGTGGTCAATCTGAATTAGGGGAGGTGCCTATGAACGCTACACGAAAAGGGGACTGCTGCACCGGCCACGATGCTTGCCCTGCTGTTCCACTGGCAGAAGGGAGCCCGAACGTCTTCATCAATGGGCAGCCCGCGGGCCGGGTGGGGGACCACTACTCGTCTCACGGATGCGTGTCGCATCCCGGCCACCAGGACGTTATCGCCGCCGGGAGTTCTACCGTCTTCATCAACGGAAGACCGGCGGCCCGCATTGGAGACGCGGTTTCCATCGGCGGGAGCGTCCAGGATGGAAGCGGCGATGTCTTTATCGGGGGGTGATGTGCGTGATTGACTTAAAGCTGGACGCCAGTGGAGACCTGGAGCTCTCAGCAGCAGGCGACGTCTCGGCAACAGATAGCATCGTGCAGGCGGTTCGTATCCGCCTGCTGTGGTTTTTCTCGGAGTGGCGGCTCGGTCCAGGTTTCGGCATCCCCTACTTCGAGAACATCCTGGTAAAGAACCCGAACGAGGTGAAGGTACGCCACCTGATACGCGAGGCTGTAATGAGTGTGGAGGGCGTCACCAATGTCCAGGGCGTGGGTCTCAGTATCGACAAGAAAACCCGTCGGGCCACCATTACCGTGGCTTTCTCGACGGACGAGCAGACCTACAAAGAGGAGGTGAAAATCAAATGGCACAGTATGGACTGACCCCGAAGGGGCCGAACCCGAAGCGGCTGGATGTCATTCTGGACGAGATGCAGGAGTTTATGAGCCGGCGCCTGGGGGTGAACATCAAACAGAACCCCCAGTCTCTGCTGAACCATCTGCTGACCAACGCAGCGGATCAGCTCGCGGAGCTGTGGGAGTATGGCACGGATGTCTACTACTCCGAGTACCCGGCCACGGCCGAGGGGAGCAGTCTGGACAATGCGGCCCAGTTCGGCGGCTCCACCCGTGAGCAGTCCGCCCGGTCCTACTACTCCATCCTTTGCACGGGGATAGACGGAACGGTGGTCCCTGCCGGTACGCTGATTGCAGCGGATACGAACCCAGCGACAAACCTGAGCATCTCCGCAGACGCTGTGATTTCCAGGGCCAACTTTAACAAAGCCGTGGTAATTATGGCGTCAACGGAAGTCAGGGCCTCCCTAAGCATCGCCCTGAATGGAACCCTATACACTATCACCCCTGGCCCAGAAAAGCCCGTCAGCGAGGCCCTAAGCGCGTTACAGGCGGCCATCACCGACAGCGACTTCCGGGTGTCCGTGGAGGGAGAGTCCCTGGTTATCGAGGCCGTGGATGAAATCAGCTCCAACGTGATGGTCCTGTCCGAGAACCTGACGACGCAGACAGTCAGCTCCATCATCCAGTTTGCTACCGTGGAGGACGGCGACATCCTCATCCCGAACGGCGTC
>ERZ779621.777-NODE-777-length-10921-cov-5.690318_pt1 | contig 10921 bp, 8 predicted proteins | sample MGYA00514215_ERZ779621 | MGnify/ENA primary metagenome ERZ779621 (study PRJEB29562, sample SAMEA4376715) | mouse gut metagenome | isolation source: Cecum | study: EMG produced TPA metagenomics assembly of the A DSS colitis mouse model was used to assess the...
GTAAAGGTTTTTGGCGATATAAGAACTCCCGAAAACGACGATGATGTTAAGGTTTTCGGGCAGGAGGAACTTGTTTTCCATGACGTTCCCACCGAAACTATGCAGATACGCAAACAAAAGCGGCTTGAGGAATTTAACCGCGCTTTGCTTCAGGCGGATATGGAGGCAGAATCTCCCGACGATCTTCTGGATTCCATAAATCCGCTGGATTCGCGTGCCAAGGCAGCGGAGGCATTGAACGGCAGCGTCCGCGAAACCACCGATACGCTTGCGGTTGCAGGAAATGACCTGAAGCGCATTGCAGGCGGAGAGGCTAAGGTCAAGGAGTATTCTCCTGTTACCAGCCGCAGGCGCGCGGACGACGTGCTGTTTTCCGCAGCGGGAAAGCAGTCCGATAGTCCCGAAAAATCCGGAGAGGATTTCGTAGAGTCCCTTAACAAGCAGGTTCAGGAACAGCGCGAAAAGAATCGTGACAATGAGAACACTTATAATATAGATAAAATGACCGAGGCGGAAAAGCAGCTTTCCGAGCCGCTTAATATCGACCTCGACAAAAAACTGATTGATACCGGTATTATCAATGCTGCGGAAAACGAGGCGGAAAGAGCCTCCGACCCCGTGGAGCAGGTTCGCAGGGCGGACGAGCTGGCGCAGAAGAAAAAGCGCAGACTGTCGGGCTTTATTCTTGAGGATATCGGCGATGAGGCGGATTCTGCCGCAGGCGGTGACTATTACGATGACGAAGACGAGGAAGAAGAGGAAATCGATCTTGACGATGAAAATGTAATCGCCGACAGGCTGGAGCGCGCCTCAAAGGGTCTGATAGGCAGGCTGGTAATTCTGGTTGCGCTGTTGGCGGTGGCTCTGTTTATTGCAATTACCAATCAGTTTAAGATAGAGATGGGTGCTGTTACGGATCTTGTCAGCAAGATCACTCATCCGGATTATTACCTTTATTCTTACCTTATTATAGGCATACTCAGCTTTACTGCATGCTCGAGCGTTATATCAAACGGCTTCTCGCGGCTTGTGAAGCTGCGTCCCGACGGGGATACTCTGTGTGCGCTTGCGCACATTACCGCCATTGCCTCAATTATTCCGTATCTTACTCTGGAGGAGTATATCCAGCGCGGGCGCTCTCATATCTATCTTGTGGTATCTCTTACAGCGCTTTGCTTCAACACTGTTTCAAAGCTGTTTACCGTAATTGCGGCGCGCAGAAATTTCAGCTTTACCTCTGGTGACAGGGCGAAATATTTTGTTCAGAACTGCGACAGCGAGGGTGCTCATCAGTTGGCGCGCAGCGCTGTGGCAGGCATACCCGCGGTAGCTTCCATGCGCAAGACCGAGCTGCTTTGCGATTTTATAATCTCCACCTACTGCGAGGACGTTTCAGACAGGATAGCCCGAGCAGCTGCTCCGGTAGCGATGTGCGCTGCGATAGGAGGAGGTCTGTTCGCGTATTTCATGGGCGAGAGCCAGTATGTTATGAATAACGTTTCATGGGCGGCAACCGTTGTAAGCGGAGTTTTTTCTCTCGGTGCGGCGTTCACGGGTTCGCTTATAGTGACGCTTCCCATGCTTTCCGCTTCAAAAAGAATGACCGCTAAGAACTGCGCGATTCTCGGCTACGGAGCAGTCGAGGAGTTCAGCGAGACCAATGCGGTGCTGGTAGACGCAAAAACTCTTTTCCCAGCAAACTCCGTAAAAGTAAATAATATCTGGAACTACAACAAGCATAAAAAGAGCAGTTCGCCCAAGGTTCAGCTTGATGAGGCGATTATTTACGCCGCAAGTCTTGCGGTTGCAGCGGACAGCGTAATGGCGGACGCGTTCTTTGGCATGCTCAACTATAAGCAGCAGCTTCTGAAAAGTGTGAGCAACTGCGTATATGAAAGCAATCTCGGTGTTCTGGGCTGGATAGACCGCAGACGAGTTCTGATAGGGAACCGCGAACATATGAAATCCCATGAGATAATTGTTCCCGATATGAAAAAGGTAAAGGCCGCCAACAAAAACGATGATGAGGTTATTTATCTCGCGGTGGGCGGTGAGGTGATCCTGCTGTTTTTCGTGGAGCTTACCGCCAATAATCAGGTCAAGCAGAATGTGGAAAGGCTGGCGAAAAACGGTGTAAGCATAGTTATAAAGACGGTTGACGGAATGGTTACCGATTCGGTCATAGCGGAGCTATTCAATATCGAAGCGGAGCAGATAAGGGTAATTCCATTTGAGCAGCACGAAATATTTAACGAAAATACCAAATTTATTCCCAATGGCAGCGCTGCGGTATCATGCGACGGAACGTTCACATCTTTTGCTGCCTCCGTAAACGGCGCAAAGTCCCTGCGCAGCAGGATTGGCATGGGCTGCATAATGCAGATAGCGGGAACCGGTCTGGGAATGCTGCTGGCTCTGATATTTGTGCTGTTCACAAACTACACAATGTTTAACTGCTTCTTTATACTGCTCTATAATCTGGCATGGGTTATCATTACGATAGCCGCTCAGGCGTTCAGAAGGCTTTGACGCGGTTTGAAAGTTTTTCAATCTGCGTGGTTAGGATTTTGTCCAAATCATTAAGGGAGATTGTACGGCTATGAGACTTGACGATGAGTTTATGCTTAAGGCTCTTCAGCTTGCGGAAAAAGCCCGTGAGCTGGGCGAGATACCCGTTGGGGCTATCGTCGTTGATGGAGAGGATAATATCGTCGGTGAGGGCTACAACCTGCGGGAAAAGCTTTGTTCACCCCTTGCTCACGCTGAAATAATAGCGATAGACAGTGCTGCAAGAGCGCTTGGACGGTGGCGGTTGACTGACTGTACGCTGTATGTAACGCTGGAGCCGTGTCCCATGTGTGCGGGCGCTGTAATGAATGCACGCCTGAAGCGTCTGGTGTATGGCGCTTTTGACGACAAAAACGGCGCATGTGCGTCGGTTGTCACACTGTTTGATGAGAAATTTACCCATATACCGCTTGTGCGCAGCCGCGTTATGCGTGAGCGCTGCGGGAACGTGCTGACGGATTTTTTTACCCAAATACGGGAAAACTGACATAGGCGGACAGCGCCGGTGCCGTTCTCCATTATAAAAAAGGGTCTTCATGAACAAATATCAGAAACTGGCTAACAATACCATTGTTCTGGCGATAGGACAGTTCAGCTCCAAGCTGCTTGTTTATGTAATGCTTAGGTTTTACACCGACTGGCTTGGCACTGACGGTTTCGGCGATATAACAAATATCATCAACGCCTCTTCGCTGCTTATATCGGTTGTTACGCTCTCTATAAGCGAGGGTGTGCTGCGCTATGCGCTGGACAAGGACAACAGCGGAAGAATGGTGTTCTCGATTGGAATCAACGTCACGCTGTGCGGACTGGCGATATTTACTGCGGCAGTTCCGCTTGTGGGGCTTATCCCAATGCTTTCGGGGTATCAGTGGCTGATATATATGTATGTTTTTACCGGCAGCATCAAGGGCATATGCGGCATATATGTCAGGGCAAGAGGACACGTGAGACTGTTTGCGATAGACGGAATACTGACAACCGCCATAAATATAATGTTTAATCTGCTGTTTTTGGGATTGTTGAAAATGGGAGTTGTGGGTTACGTTCTGTCGGTTTCGCTGGCGGATTTTGTTTCTGTGATATTTCTTTCCAGTTCAGCATATCTACATAGATCGTACCGCCCATTCAGACATGACAAATCCTTGAGCAGGGCGATGCTTCGGTACAGCATTCCGCTTATGCCGACTGCCATAATGTGGTGGATAATCAACGTTTCGGATACCTTTATGGTAACGGAGATACACGGCAAATCCGCCAACGGTGTGTATTCCTTTGCCTTTAAGTTTCCCAATCTGGCGGCAATCGTGGTAGGAATATTCTCCCAAGCGTGGCATATGTCTGCAATTACCGAGCGAAATTCCCGAACCATTTCAAATTTCTATTCCAATATTTTTGATATGGTGCAAACGGTTATGTTTCTTGCGTCAGCAGGGATAATGCTTGTGTTAAGACCTGTTATTATGCCGTTTTTTGGCAACGAGGACTTTCAGTTTGCCTACTTTTATGTTCCCGCGCTTCTCTGCGCAGTGGTGTTTCAGAGCTTCAACAACTTTTTAAGCTCCATTTATGAAGCGAGCAACAAGACCACTCATTCCTTTGTTTCCTCTTTGATAGGAGCTCTTTCCAACGTTGGGCTTAATCTGCTTTTGCTGCATATTCTTGTTCCCGAAAACTTTCCCGCCATCGGCGCAGCGATATCCACCTTGGTAAGCTATGTGCTGGTATTTATTTACAGGGTAAATGATACCAAAAAGCTGCTTTATATGCGTATCCGTTGGGACAAGATAACCTCCAATCTGATACTTATCGCGGTAATGTCCGCAGTTGTCATGTTTATGGATTACGGGCTGTGGCAGAATGTCATAAACGCCATTTTGTTTTTGGTAATAGTCGCGTATAATTTCAGGTCGGGTGTAAGAGCGGTAAAGTTGTTCCTTAACCGCAAGTCGGGCAGAGCCGTAGCGGAAGCTGCAAGAGCCGCGGTGCCCGCTCAAAGAAGAAGATACCCCGAAAGAAGACAGCCTCCGCGAAGCCGCACGCCGTCGCGCAGACCACCTCCGCGCGGATATCCCGACGGGCGACCGCAGAGTCGCGGATATCCCGTGCCGCAGCAGCGCAGAGCGCCGCCCGCAGGCAGCAGACCTAAGGATCCTCAAAGGCGTCCGCCTCCGTGCAACAGGTCATAGCGAAAAAACTTCCCCTCGCGCCAAACGCAAGGGGAAAGGTAAATATGTAATTATCGAACATCCTCCAGTTTTTGAAGTGACTTTTCCGCTTCGGTAATTATCGTGAAGAGAGCGGCTGACTGTTTTGGAAATTCCTGTTCAATTCGGGCAGTGGTGATTTTTTCGTCCTCTGTACCCGCTCCTGCGGCTGCCGCGGCTCGTATATCCTCAAGTGAAAGATGGGCTGAAACCATTCCCGAAACTTTACCGGAGGGTACAGCAAAGCTGTTTTCGTCGTTTCCGCCCCCCGCGCTATATACCATGCGATATCCGCGGTAAACAGCGGATATTAGGTAGGAGCAGACTGCTTTTGAAAGCTCGGAATTTTTGGTTTTCATAATAAGAGCGAAAATTACTTCAAGCGCGTTGGTTATCAGCTTCTTTCTGAGGAATGTGGTCATTCCCGAAACGCTGCCCTCATATTTTTCGGTCACGGAACTTTCTGGAAGCTCCTGCTCTGATATAGTAACACCGCTGCCCGAGCTTGTCCGACCGAGAAGATAATCTACCGATACGCCGTAATAATCAGCGGCTCTCACCAGAAAATCCAGCCCGCATTCACGCTTTCCTTTTTCATAATGGGACAGCAGCGCCTGTGTAATGCCCATATCAGCGGCGGCGCTTTTCTGGCTCAGCCCGCGTTCTTTTCGCAGCAGCGTCATGACCCTCGGAAAATCTCTGTTCATAACGCGCTGTGTTTCTTTGCTCATTCTATATCTCCCGTCTGTTTATAGTGTCGCTTTGCTTTGCCCCTGTCAAAAGTTTTGAGGGAAATATTCCCGTCGAGGCAAAATAAAAAATATTTTACTTAGTATATTATAGCCCGAATATTCCGATTTGTAAAGCGGCATATTAACCAAAAAATCGACAGATTTATAGGATATAATTTATAAGAGGGGACAGGCGGTACAAGGGGAGCATGAATGCTTGCAGCTGACCCCCAAATATTGATATGGTAAATTGTATTGTTTTTCTTTATCACTAAGTTTATTAGTTAAGTTGCGGGAAATAGTCAAGTGTTTCCGGCAATAGTGTATTGAGGGGGTTGACGTGATAAAGTTTGCAGAGCGTTTATTATATGTTTATATCCTCGCATATACGCAAATCTTTGATTTGCTCAATGTGGTAATGGACAATTATACCATTAATCCTTGGGGCTTGCGGAATAACCAACGAGAGCCACAAAAAATTTTGAGTTAAGGCGCTGAAGGAAGCCGAAGAGTGACCGCCCATTCAGGAAATTTATCAAGAGCTTTACGCAGCGAAAGAGTAGTGAGACGTGGCGGGCGGATCGCAGGAAATTCTATTAAATAAGGAGATAATATGAAGAATTATTATTTGTATCTTATACGTCACGGGCTTACGCAAGGTAATCTTGACGGAAAATATATCGGGCAGACGGACCTTTCGCTGTGTCCCGAGGGAGCGAAGACGATACGTGATTTTGTCGTGGCGGATATATATCCGGAGGTGGGTAAGGTCTATTCAAGTCCGCTGGCGAGGTGTTTGGAAACGGCAGAGATAATCTACCCCGAGCATAAGCTGATGATAGTAGATGAAATAAGTGAAATGAATTTTGGCGAGTTTGAGGGGAAAACACAGGCTCAGCTGCGGGATCTAAGGGAGTATACAGAGTGGCTTCGAGGCGGTCCGGACGCCCGTCCGCCCAAGGGAGAGCGCTTTGAGGAATTTTCACTTAGGTGCATTGAGGGGCTTGATACAATATTTAACGATATGATGCGCCGCGATGTTACCCGCGCCGCCTGCATAACTCATGGCGGTGTTATCACAAATCTGCTGTCGGGTTTCGGTCTGCCAAAAGGCAAGCCCGCGGATTTCATGTGCGGTCCGGGAGAGGGTTTCGAGATTATACTTTCCACGTTCCTTTGGCAGAAGGGTCCGGCGTTCGAGATTTCCGGAAAATTGGTTTAGATATGCGGAAAGGATTTTTCGGTCATGAAAAAATTCTGGGGTTATATTTCAAATGGGAGGTTTTCGGTGGGCTGCACGGAGCGGGCGGTTTATCTTTATGACTCGGCGGGAAAAGAGCTTGCTCGGTTCAAGGATATCAAGAACGGATGCAGGGCGGCTTTTTCTCCCAATAAAGATATATTTGCCGTGAAGTCCACGGGAGCGTATTTTGCAGTATACTCTGCGGAAAAAACCGCTCATGTAAAAACGGTAAAGTTTTCAAATGTGGACGGAAGTCAGGACGATGGATTCTGCTTTTCCGCAGACGGGAAATATTTTTATAATGTTGAGCGGCAAAACAGCCCCACTAATTCTGCGATTTCGGTATATGATACTAAAAATTTTGAGCGTATTGCCATATTTTGCGATAAGGATGACAGAACCGAGCCAAAACACATAGAAGTCTGCATAGACGGTGTAACCTATGTTCTGGGATTTCTGCGCGGCGACAAGGGAGTAATGTCTGACGGCTTTGCGGCGAAATTAGGTGAAAAAGGTCTTGAGGATATCCGTAAAATATCCCGCGAGGATTATGATTTTCATTTCAATTTTAAGCAGCTTGAGAAATACGGTTTTACCGAAAAATCAAAGGAATGGTCGGGATTCAGATATAATAATGTAGACATGACGGGAATGGAGAACACCGTCCACCCGCTTTCGGAACTATGGGAAAAGTACAAAACAGTATGAAAAAAATATTATTGTCAATTTTACTAATTGCCGCACTGCTGTTTTCGGGCTGTGAGGCTAAGCCGCGGGAGAGCGTCAAGCCGCCATTCTGGGCGATATGCGACGAGGAAAGCGGCGGCATGGTATACATGTTAGGGTCTATGCACGTTGGATCGAACGCCGAGTATCCCGAAGAGGTTATGAACGCCTTTGAAGAGAGCGATATTATCGCTTGTGAGGTTGATACAGTGGAGCTTTCGCGGGACAGCGGGCGTCTTTCCGAGGCAATGGAATTTATGAAATGCCCTGATGGGATTAATGCCGCAGATTGCTTCGGGGATAGCTATGAGGATATACAGGACTTTTTCAGGGAAAAGGGGATATATAATTCCGTATATGACGATTATCTTCCGACTGTATGGAGCTCGCTTTTAATGAGCAAAGCCGCCCGAGATGCAGGGTACTTGTCCGATTATGGAACTGAAACGATTTTTCTCAATCTTGCCAAACGGCAAAAAAAGCAGATCCTCGAAATTGAATCCGCCGAGTTCCAATACGCGCTGAACGCTTCCCAGCCTATGGTGCTTCAGGTATATAATGTTCAAAGCGTGATAAACGAGAATTATGAATCAGCCTTATCACAGATACAAGAGCTGTACCGCGCGTGGTCGAGCTTTGACAGCGAGGAATTGGAGCGCCTATGCAGCAATGAAAATATACCTGAGGAGCTGTCGAAGGAGTATGCGGAATTTTACCAAACGATGTATGCAGACCGTCAGGAGAACATGGCGGAATACATAACAAAGTTTCTGAAAGACGGTGAAACCGCGTTTGTTATGGTTGGCGCTATGCACTATTATGCGGAGCCGGATATTCTGACACTTTTGGGTGATGAGGGATATTCTGTTGTCAATGGTTATAATACGGAATTTTCTGCACAAAACACCCCAAAACAAAATTTTTAAAACAAGTTGACGTTTACACTTAAGTCAGGCTGTTTTATTGTAAAATTAATAAAATAAAGTTAGGCAACTTAGTTGAAAAGTATCTCAGCTTATTATCTAATGTATTTTAAAATGCATTTTCAATAAAACAATTCCCTTTGATCACTCAAAGGGAATTGTTTTTTAAGAGGACAATTATGGCAAAAACAAAAAACACATCAGGAATCCCGATATTCCAAACCGCCGTTTTAATAAAAATAATGTATAAAAGGCGCGGCGGTGTTATGCGTCAGTTGCCGTTAAATCTGTTGACGATGGATGCCAAAGGAACCAGAGCAAGTGGCATATCTCCTTCGTCATTTTTTAAAGGAAACAGAGAACCGTCGTAAAACGACGCTGACTTGCTCTCAGAATCCTTTTTTTTAGAATTCATTAAACGCCGGACTTAGCCTTAAAGCTAAGACAGTCTGTGCACTGGCACATGCTGGGATCGCTCTCATGTGTGCCCACTTCAATTTTGTCAAGCGAGCAGTAATCCTCGCAGCAGCAGTGATTTTCGCAGTTGCGGATAGTGCAGCCGATATGCTTATTTGCAAATTCTGTACCCATAAATCAAATCTTCCTTTCTTAAGCCTGCCGCAGCAGACATAATTCGGCGGCAGGATAACTTCAAGATAAGTCTCCGCTTCACCGTGATAATATTTTCTTCCGAAAGAGTTTTTTTATTCTATATACCATTAGGAAAAAAAAGCCAAAAAAATACCGCGCGGATTTCCGCACGGTTCAATTTCCGCATTCATAGGAACGGGCGCTTTTGCGAAATTTTCCGGAGTAAACGCGCGCCTTTCCTATAAATTCGGCTTTGAGAAGAAATTATGGTAATAACAGTCATTGCGACACTGCGCAATCATTAGAAGGCACAACACCCTCTATAATATAAGACTGTATTTGACTCTTTTTTGTGACAAAATTTTCAAAACTTTTTGAACTTTGTAGAATTTGACAAAAACAGGTGGTTATTTTGTTAGTTTGTAACAAAAAAGAGTTGCCAAAATATCCGGAGGACGTTTGTAAACACCCTCCGGTAAATATCATTAAATTTTGTAATAGGTTAATTTCTACCTGCGGCGGCAAACTGTGCTGATAAGCCGCGGCGATAATCAAACATAAAGCGTGAGAAGCCCTTTACGCCCGCAGGATCCGGCACAGCCACGCTGCTTTCAACATCAGCAAATACGTTTTTACTTAGCCATTCCGCAAGGCCAGTGCCTTCACCAAGCTGCATATAAGCCGCAAGCAGCGCCATTCCCCATGCTCCGCCCTCGCCTGCGGTTTCGGTTACCGATACGGGAGCGTTCAGCGCGTCGGCAAGAAGCTGCTGCGCCGCCCCTTTTACTTTGAACAGACCGCCGTGCCCTGTAAATCTGTCAGCGGGAACACCCTGCTCAAAAATTATATCCATTCCCATTTTAAGCAGTGCAAAAGCGGAATATAGCTCTGCGCGGATAAAATTCGCCAGATTGAAGTTGCTGTCGGGTCTGCGGAAGTACATCGGTCTGCCCTCGTCCATATTAAGAGTTGGCTCTCCTGAAAGGAAATTGTACGCGAGCACCACGCCGCAGTCAGTATCGCCGTTCATGGCGTTTTTGTAGAGAAGCTCATACAATTCTCCCGCAGACATTTCTCTGCCTGTCAGTGCTGTAAATTCCCCAAATAATTTTACCCATGCGTCCAGCTCGGAGCAGCAGTTGTTGCAGTGTACCATCGCCACGGGTCTGCCGTCGGGTGTTACCACTATGTCGATATCATCATAAATGCCGTTAAGCTCATGCTCCAGCACCAGCATTGAAAAAATGCTGGTTCCGGCGGATACGTTGCCCGTTCTCGGCAGAACGCTGTCAGTGGCGGTCATGCCAGTTCCCGCATCGCCCTCCGGCGGACAGAACGGAATTCCCGATTTTAAATTGCCGCTTGGGTCAAGCAGTTTCGCACCATTCTCAGTTAGGCAGCCGCAGCTTTCTCCCGCCGCCTTTACCTCAGGTAGCACCGCTCTAATATCCCACGAATAACCCGCCGCTTTGATTTCTTTGTCGAATTTATCCAGCATCTCGGAATCGTACTGCCCCTCGTCGTCAAGCGGGAACATTCCCGAAGCCTCACCCATGCCTGCGGCGCGTACTCCCGTGAGCATATAATGCACATACACCGCCAGAGTGGTTATGTAGTCAAGCTCCACAACATGGTGCTCCCTGTCCAACATAGCCTGATATAAATGCGCGATGCTCCAGCGCTGGGGTATCTTGAAATCAAACAGCTTAGTCAGTTTTTCCGCGGCTTTTCCCGTTGTGGAGTTGCGCCATGTACGGAAAGGCACAAGCAGTTCCCCGGTGCTGCTAAAAGGCATATATCCGTGCATCATTGCGGATATTCCGATAGCACCGATTGTGGTGAGCGTTTCGCCGAATTTCTCTTTTACGTCGGAGGCAAGCTCGGCGTAAGCACCCTGCAAGCCCTTGATGATATCGTCAAGGGAGTATGTCC
>ERZ779621.783-NODE-783-length-10868-cov-6.031351_pt1 | contig 10868 bp, 10 predicted proteins | sample MGYA00514215_ERZ779621 | MGnify/ENA primary metagenome ERZ779621 (study PRJEB29562, sample SAMEA4376715) | mouse gut metagenome | isolation source: Cecum | study: EMG produced TPA metagenomics assembly of the A DSS colitis mouse model was used to assess the...
GGTAGGTCACCAGGGTGTGGGTCTGGTCCGCCGGGTCGCCCTTGGAGATGGTCCACACAATGGGGAAGGAGTTGAACACATAGATGATGTTCAGCACGGTGGACACCGTCAGGCTGGGCATGAGCAGGGGGAGGGTCACCCGGAACAGCCTATCCCAGAAGGAGGCGCCGTCCACGTCGGCGGCCTCATAGAGGGAGGTGTCAATGCTCTGCAAGCCCGACAGCACGCAGAAGGTGACGAAGGGCACCGTGACCAGAATACCCACGAAACACTCCCAGGCGAAGAAGGCCTGGGGGGTGGCCGTCCAGTTCACATAGCTCTTGATAAGTCCCAAATTGTAGAGCAGGTTGTTCAGCGCACCGTAGTCGGCGTTGATGATTTACTTCCACACCACGGACTGGATGATGAGGGCGGTGGCCCAGGGGAATACCACGATGGCCCGGACGAACTTCCGGCCGTGGAATTTTTCGTTGAGCACCAGACCCAGCACAATGCCGATGATGGTGGACAGGCCCACCACCACAACCGTCCACACCACGGTGTTTCTCAAGGTGGTCCGAAAAGCCGCCTGCTTGAAAATCCAGAGGTAGTTGTCGATACCGTTAAAGCCCTTGAAAACACCGGCCTTGCTGATCTCGGAGAACGAGGTCTGGAACACGGTGACGATGGGGATCAGAATGAGCACGCCCATCATCACGATGCTGGGCAGCAGCCAGATGTACGGCTCCACCCGCCGCTTCAAAGGCGTGCGGTGCTTGGGCGGCACCGCCTTCTTTTTCTGTGTCATGGGCTTCGCTGTTTGCTCCGGGCTGGCGCGGAGCTTTGTGCTTTCTTTCATATACGCGCCTCCTCACTGGATCTGCCTTGGCCGCGGGAGCGGCAATCCGGCTGTAATGCTCAGAGGGGCCGGTGACCCGGCCCCTCCGCAGTTTCCGGGGAGCTGTTTACTTACCCGGCGACTTCGTTCTGGAGATTGTCCAGCGCCTCCTGGGCGGAAATCGCGCCCTGGCAGACGTTCTGCTCAACAGAGATGACCCCGTTGCGCACGTCCATCCACTCGGCCTTGCCCATGGGGTAGAAGCCGCAGTTGGGCAGCAGGCCGCAGAAGTAGGTGAAGTACTCGCTGTCGCCGGTGACATCGGTGGTGCCGCCCTTGATGTACTTCTCAGCGTTGGCGGACAGGTTGTCGGAGGCGTCGGTGGTGGCGGGGAGGAAGCCCTCGTACACCATGTAGCTGGAATACCGCTCGCAGTCATAGAAGAAGTCGAAGAAGGCCTTGATGGCGGCGGTGCGGGCATCCTGGTCGGGGGCCGCGTCGTTCTTGAACACCATCAGCTGGTCGCACACGCCCATGGCGCTGGAGGTGCCGGTGGAGGTGGGAATATCAGAGTACTGGTAGTTCACGGTGGAGTCGGCGGAAACCATGTTCATGGGGCCGATCAGCATGGCCAGAGTGCCGGCGCTGAAGGCGTCCTGGAGAGGATAGCGGGTGTCGGTATAGGGGGCGGAGTTGCAGTAGCCGGAGTCGATGAGCTTCTTGATGTACTCCACGGCCTGCACGTTCTCGGCGCTGTTCAGGGCCCAGTCGCCGTTGCCGTCCACGAAGCCGCCGCCCATATTCCAGCTGTAGTAGGAGAAGGCCGCCTGGCCCTCGTCGTTGGAGATATCCAGGCCCCAGGGCACGATGGTGTCGCCGAACTTATCCTTCACGGCCTGGCAGGCGGTGAGCACGTCATCCCAGGTCTTGGGGGCCTCGGCGACGCCCGCCTCGCTCAGCAGGTCCATGTTGCAGAACAGCAGGCGGCAGGAGGCCAGGATGGGCAGGGCCCACACGGTGCCGTCGATGTCGTTGGACTCCCAGAAGCTGGGGATGATCTTGGCCTTGACCTCATCGGAGGTGTACGCCTCGGCGGGCATCAGCAGGTCGTCGGCCACATAGTCGGCAAAGCCGCTGATGTTCAGGATGTCGGGCTGCTGCTTGGACTGAATCCGGGTGGACACCACGGAATAGATGTCGTTCCAGGAGACGATCTCAATGTTCAGGTCCACAGTGTCGTTGGCGGCCTCAAAGTCCTTCTCGAACTGGGTCCACCACTCCTGGGTGTAGTTGCCGTACTGGGAGATGATCACGTTGATGGCGGTCTTGTCGCCGCCGCCCTGCTGCTGGTCGGGCTGCTTGGTCTCGGCGGGGGCGGTGCTGGTCTTGCTGTCGCCGTCGCCGTTGGAGGGCTTGTCGCCGCTGCCGCAGGCGACAAGAGAGAGCATCATAGCCATGGCCAGCAGCATTGCAAGAATTTTCTTCATTTTCATTCTCCTTCTCATAATTTGGTCCCCCCACCGGGCTGTAAAAGCCTGGAAAGGGGCGCAGGGGTGTTGACAATTCTCACAAAACACGCCCTGCTGGCTCCCATTGTACTTATACATTCTGTGAATAAATAGGGGGAAACGTCCACATTATAGAAAAATCGTACGAACGTGAAAATTCGTACGATTTATTTGAAAATTTCGTTGTCATTTTCATCGGGGCCCTCCAGGGCGCGGCGGGTATTTTTGCGGAAGAAGCTGGGCGTCACGCCGGTAACGGAGCGGAACACCTTGGAAAAATAGTTGTAGTCGTCGATGCCCACCTCCTCCGCTACGGCGGATATGGGCAGCGCGCTCTGGACCAGCAGCCGCTTCGCGGCGTCGATGCGGCGCTGGGCGATGAGCCAGGACAGGGTACGCCCCCCGGACAGCTCCTTGGCCAAGGCGCACAGCTTGGTGCGGCCGATGTGCAGTTCCTTGGCCATGACCGCCAGGGACAGCTTCTCCATATAGTGCTGGTCCAGGTAGAGTTCCAGCCTTTGCAGGTCGCTCTGCTCGGCGCTGAAAATCAGGCCCTCCAGCCGGATATAGGCGGCCAGAGCCTCCAGGGTCTCGGCGTAGGACCGCTGTTCCTCTGCGGAAAACTGGCGGAATTGGAAGAAAGCCCGGCGCAGCTCATCCAGGTCCCCCTGCCACCAGTCCAGCAGGGACCGGGTCCGCGCCCACTGTTCCTCAATGGGGGCGCTGTCCAGAAAGCACCCAAAGATCAGATAGGCCAGGGGCTCGTCCTTGCTGTAAAGGGGCATGATGGCTTCGCAGACCCCCAGATGGCAGCGGTAAAACTGAAAGCCGCCGCCGGAGGCATAGTTTTTGACCTTCCAGACATCGCAGGCAACGCAGCGCTCATGGCCCTCCGGGTCGGCGTTGACGGCCCTGCAAAAGGGGGGATGGCCGCCGAACAGGTAGCGGTCCCGGCCCTGCGCGTCCAGAATGTTGGCGGGCACGCCGGTGAGGATATTCAGGTTTGCGATCAGCCTGCGCAGGCGTTTTTCATCGAAAAGCGTATTCATCGCCCTGCCGCCTCCAGAGAAAATTTGCGCTTTGCCCCAGGCAAAGCGCAAAGGGGCGTACGCCCCTTTGCGTAAAGCTTTTGAAATTCTGTCCTGCGTTTCCCCGTCCGCTCCTTGACGGTTCCCATGATAACATACTTTTGTCCGGATTTCAATGAGGAACCAGGCCGGACGGCTTAAACGCCGTGTCAATGCTGTGGATACGGCGCAAGCGTGGGCCATGCCCCCCAGCCAGTCCAAAGGAACGCGTCCCGCCGTCAGAAGCCCCGCCGCACCCTGACCAGCAGCAGCTCCCCCTCCTCCACGGACACCCTGGCCCGGCGGCCGGGCAGCACCTCGTTGCTGACGCCGTACTGATAGGTACACGGGATTTCCGCGTCCCGCAGGGGGTACTTCGCGTCCTCGATGGTGACGCCCCGGGCGGTCCCGGAGATGTTCAGCAGGGAGAAGAAGGGGAAGGAATCGTCGATATAGGCCGGCTCCCGCCCCACCACCTCCATCTCCGAATAGTCGTCCAGCAGCAGGGCCCGCTTGCCCTGGGCGTGGAGTGAGAGCAGGATGGACAGGTTGCCCAGGGTGTGGTCCAGCCGTCCCCCCGCCGCGCCAAGGAGCAAAAAGTTGTCAAAGCCCCGTTTGACGGCCTCCTTCACGGCGTATACCGTATCGGTATCGTCCTTCTCGCAGGGCAGCACGATGGTCTCCACATTCAGGTGGGGGTTTTCGTGGGAGTCGAAATCCCCCACGATTAAGTGGGGCTCAATGCCCAGGGCCTCCTGGTGAAACAGCCCGCTGTCACAAAAGATATTGAAATCGTCCGGGTTCAGGTACTCCCAGACGGCCTGGTGGTCCTTGATTGCCGCCCCGCCGATGACGACGCACCGCCGCTTCATGCCGCTCCCTCCTCACAGGATATCAATGTATTCGCCGCTCAGCGCCTTGTTCATGCTGCGCACGGCGCAGAACTTTCCGCACATGGAGCAGCTGTCCTCGTGCTCCGGGGCCCGGTCCGCCCGGATGGCCTTGGCGGTCTCCGGGTCCAGGGAGCACTCCCACTGTTTCTCCCAGTCAAAGGTCCGCCGGGCGTCCGCCATGGCGTTGTCCAGGTCCCGGGCATGGGGAATCTTTTTGGCGATGTCCGCCGCGTGGGCGGCGATCTTGGAGGCGATGATCCCCTGCTTCACGTCGTCCACGTTGGGCAGAGCCAGGTGCTCGGCGGGGGTGACGTAGCACAGGAAGGCCGCGCCCGCGGACGCCGCCACCGCTCCGCCGATGGCGGCGGTGATGTGGTCGTAGCCGGGGGCGATGTCGGTGACGATGGGGCCCAGCACGTAGAAGGGGGCCCCCATGCAGATGGTCTGCTGGAGCTTCATGTTGGCCTCGATCTGGTCCAGGGGCATATGTCCCGGGCCCTCCACCATCACCTGCACGTCCCGGGCCCAGGCCCGTTTGGTCAGCTCGCCCAGCCGTACCAGCTCCTCAATCTGGCACACGTCGCTGCCGTCGGCCAGACAGCCGGGGCGGCAGGCGTCTCCCAGGGAGATGGTCACGTCGTACTCCCGGCAGATGTCCAGAATCTCGTCAAAATACTGGTAGAAGGGGTTTTCCTCCCCGGTCATGCTCATCCAGGCGAACACCAGGGAGCCGCCACGGGACACGATGTTCATCTTCCGCTTGTGGGTCTTGATCTGCTCAATGGTCTTTCGGGTGATGCCGCAGTGGAGGGTGACGAAATCCACCCCGTCCTGGGCATGGAGCCGCACCACGTCGATGAAATCCTTGGCGGTCAGCGTGGCCAGATCCCGCTGGTAGTGGATGACGCTGTCGTACACCGGCACGGTGCCGATCATGGCGGGGCACTCCCGCGCCAGTTTCCGGCGGAAGGGCTGGGTGTCGCCATGGGAGGACAGGTCCATAATGGCCTCCGCCCCCATGTCCACCGCCGCCATCACCTTTTTCATCTCCACGTCGTAGTCCTTGCAGTCCCGGGACACCCCTAGGTTCACGTTGATCTTGGTGCGCAGCATGGACCCCACCCCGTTGGGCTCCAGACAGCCGTGCAGCTTATTAGCACAGATAACCGCCTGCCCCTTGGCCACCAGCTCCCGGATCTCCTCGGTTGCGCGGTACTCCTTCTTCGCCACCGCCTCCATCTCGGGGGTGATGATGCCCTTTCGGGCGGCCTCCATCTGGGTCGCGTAGTTTCTCATGATGCCTGCTCCCTTTCTGTGAATATTCAAGCCTCCTGGGCGAAACGGCTGGTCAGGTCGAAGATGTGGTCCATGGGTCCGGCCCCCTGTCCCAGGTCCAGCCCCGCCGCCAGCGCCCCGGAGATGTATTCCTTGGCCCGCCTCACCGACTCCTCCAGGGAGAAGCCCTTGGCCAGGTTGGCGGCGATGGCGCTGGACAGGGTGCACCCCGTGCCGTGGGTGTTGGGGGTGTCGATCCGCTCCCCGTGGAACCAGTTCAGCTCTCCCTGGGCGCACAGCAGGTCGTCCGCGTCGCACAGGGCATGGCCCCCCTTGAGGAGCACCGGGCAGGAGAAGTCCGCGCTGATCTTCTTCGCGGCCCGTTCCATGTCCTCCCGGCTTCGGATGGACATGCCCGACAGCACTTCCCCCTCCGGGATGTTGGGGGTGGCCAGGGCGGCCAGGGGGAACAGCTCCCGGGTGAGGGCCTCCACCGCGTCCGTTTTCATCAGCGCCGACCCGCTGGTGGCCACCATCACCGGGTCCACCACGATATTCCCCGCCCGGTGGAAACGCAGCCGCCCCGCTATGGCTTCCACCAGTCCGGCGGAGGCCACCATGCCGATCTTCACCGCGTCGGGGAAAATGTCCTCGAACACCGCGTCCAGCTGTTCCTCCAGGAATTGGGGGCTGACCTCCAGAATCCCCCGCACGCCGGTGGTGTTCTGGGCGGTGAGGGCCGTGACGGCGCTCATGCCGTAGACGCCGTTCATGGCCATGGTTTTCAGGTCGGCCTGAATTCCGGCGCCTCCGCTGGAATCGCTGCCGGCGATGGATAATGCGGTTTTCATTGCTGTCTCCCCCTGCGTTATTTTTTATAGAGCGTCAAACTGCTCAAAGCTCCCAGCAATCAGGCCGGAAGAAGCTCCCTGAGTTTATCCAGCTGCGCCAGGTTTTCCAAGTAAACGTCTGCCAGGGCACGGACCTCGTCCCGTCCCTTTTCGTGGCTGTCATAGACCGCCGCCACGGGGAACCCGGCCTTTTTCGCCGTGCGGACAGCGTAGAGCGCGTCGTCAAACACCAGGGTTTCCTCCCGCACAGTCCCCAAAAACCGAAGCGCCGCCTCAAAAATATGGGGCTCGTTCTTGCCGTGTCCCACCTCGCCGCAGGTGAAGATCCTCCCGAAGCAGGACAGCACCCCGCACCGCTCCAAGGCGGCCTCCACCAGATACCGGTCCGTAGCGGTGGCGACGCACAGCTTCACCCCACGGCTGGAAAGCTCCCGCACAAGCTTCCCCGCCCCCGGCTTCAAGGCGGCTTTGTGCCGGTAGAAGTCCTCCAGCAGGGCGTTTACCCCCGCCGTGATCTCCTCCACGGACAGGGTCACGCCGTACTCGGTCTGATAGTACCGGGCCGCCTGGTCCAGGCTCATATCCTTGAACACCTCGTTCAGGTTCTCCTTCGGCTCAAACCCGATGGAGCGCAGGTAGTCCGCCCCCACGGTGTCCCAGATGGACATGGAGTCCAGCAGGGTGCCGTCCACGTCAAAGACCGCCCCGGCAATCATGGGCCCACCGCCCTGCGGGCCAGCTCCTTCAGCTCCCGGCAGCGGCCCTCGATGTCCTCCGCCCCGAAGATGGCGGACACCAGGGCCACCCCGTCGATCCCCGTGCCGGACAGCTCCAGGATGTTGTCCTTCCCGATTCCACCGATGGCGGCCACGGGAATGTCCACGGCGGCGCAGATGTCCTTCAGGGTCTGGCGGGACACCGCCTCGGCGTCCAGCTTGGTGGAGGTGGTGAACACCGCCCCCACCCCAAGGTAGTCCGCCCCGGCCCGCTGGGCGGCAAGAGCCTCCTCCACGGTCCGGGCGGACACGCCGATCATCATGCCCCCGCCCACAGCGGCCCGGACGCGGCCCGCCTCCATATCGCTCTGGCCCACATGAACGCCGTCCGCGCCGCAGGCCAAGGCGATCTCCACGTTGTCGTTGATGATAAACGGCACGCCGTAAGCCCGGCACAGGCCCCCGATTTCCCTGGCCTGCGCCAGAAATTCCGCCTCCGGCAAATCCTTCTCCCGGAGCTGAACGCAGGTGACGCCCCCCTTCAAGGCGCGCTCCACCTGCTGGTACAGGGTCTGGGCCCCGGTCCAGGCCCGGTCGGTGACGGCGTAGAGCAGCATGGTATCCTTTTTACATCTCATGGTCCCACATCCTGTCAAAGTATCTCATAGTTCGCGCACCGCTCCAGGGTCTCCCCGTCCAGATGGTACGCCGCGTCAATGATATAATTGCGGTAGGAGGCGTTTCCGTCCAGCTCCCCCAGCCGCCGGTGGGCGATCTCCCCGCACACGCCCATGGCGCATACAGCCGCAGCCGCAGCCTCCAGGGGCCTGTCGGGGCTGGCGGCCACATAGGCCGCCGTCATCGCGGACAGCTGGCAGCCCGTCCCGGTGACGCGGCTCATCATGGGGTGGCCGTTGAAGATGCAGAAGGCCCGCTCCCCCCCGGCCACGATGTCGATGGCCCCGGTGATGGCGGCGACCGCTCCGGTTTTCCGGGCGAAGTCCTTGGCGAAGCGGACCGCCTCCTCCAGCGATTCCTTGGTCACCGCGTCCCCCACGCCTGCGTCCACCCCCCGGGTGGACCCGCTCCCCAGAGCCAGGGTCTTGATCTCGGAGATGTTCCCTCGGACGACGGCAAAGCGCACCTGGTCCAGCAGGCCCAGGGCGGTGTCCGTCCGCAGCCTGGACGCCCCTGCCCCCACCGGGTCCAGCACCACGGGACGGCCCAGCTGGTTGGCCTTCTTTCCCGCGGCCAGCATGGCGGGGATGGTCCGGGCGTTCAGGGTTCCGATGTTGATGTTCAGCCCTGCGCAGAGGGCGGTGATCTCCTCCGCCTCGCTGGCGTCGTCGGCCATGATGGGCGAGCCGCCACAGGCCAGCAGGATGTTGGCGCAGTCGTTGACCGTGACATAGTTGGTGATGTTGTGGACCAGCGGATGGCGCCGTCTCACGTTGTCAAGCAGTTCTCCCAGCATGGCTCAGACCTCCTCCCCTTGACGCTTCAGCGCGCCGGACCGGCTCAGCGCCCCCAGAATGACCCCTGACAGCGCCGCCCCCGCCGCTGTGGAGATGAAAAACGGGATGATGTAAGCGTAAAACGCGATCTCCCCCGCGCTCTGCCCCAGCGCCAGGATGGCCACCGGGTAGGCGCACAGCCCGCCCAGCACCGCCGTGCCCAACACCTCCGCCAGCAGGGTCAGGGGGATGTTTTTCGTTCTCCAATAGGCCAGAGCGCACAGCAGCGCTCCGCACATGCTGCCCGGAAAGGCCATGGGGCTGCCCAGCCCCAGCAGGTTGCGGATCAGGCTCGCCCCGAAGGCCGCCCCCACGCCGTAGCCGGGGCCCAGGAATACGGCGCACAGGATATTGACCATATGCTGCACCGGGGCGCATTTGCTCCCGGCGATGGGGAAGGAAAGCAGGCTCCCCGCCACCGCCACGGCGCACAGCACGGCGGCAAGGCACAGCTTTTGCGTTCGGTCCATGTTCTTCATGGTGTGATCTCCTTTGAAAATGATGTGAGAACGGCAGTCACAGCGTCGCTCCCCAAATGCGCGGCCACCGCCGCGGCAGGTTCGTTCGGTCGAAGCTCACTGGCTTCCTCTCACGCCGGAACACGGCTTCCCATCGCTGTGCTTACAGACCTGAGGCGCTCCCCTCCTGTCCGCCCAAATTGAATTGGGATATGCCGGCTCCCACTTCCTTTCCAAAAAAGCTGGGACAAAAAACAGAGGCCGCCCAATTTGGCGGCCTCCATCAAAACCCATGCTGCACAGGCATCCCTACGTTGGCATTATCCAAATCAGGTTACCGGTCGAAGGTCACACCTTCCTCTCAGCCTGTACTACAAGCTCCCGTCTGTTCAATTGTCCAGAGGCATTATACCCCTATTCTCCCCGTTTTGCAAGACTTTTTTTGCGGGCGGCCCCCTATTTCCGCATAAACAGCAGGCCAAAGGCCCTGGGGCCGGAGTTGCTGGCGATGGCGGCGGAGGCCTTTTGCAGGTAGACACGCTCGAACGGACAGTACTGCTCCACCAGCTCCTGGACAAATTTCAGGCTCGATTCATCCATACCCGCGTATGTGATGAACAGAATACGCCGGTCAATATGGTCCGGGTTTCGGAACATCTTCCGCACGTAGTTCCGGGCCACCCGGGCAAAATTGCCCATCTCCATCGCGCCGACCACCATCCGGCTCTTGCGCATCATGATGACGGGGTGGAGCAGCAGGGTGTCGCAGAGCAGCTGAGTCCGCTTGGAGAGATACCCCGCCTGGCACATCATATGGGTGCTGTCGATAATCAGCGAGGAAGTCAGGCGGCTTTTCAGATCCTCTACCGCCTGTATGATCTCCTCTTTCCCGGCGTGCTGCTCCGCCATGGACGCGGCGTACAGCACCGCCAGCCCCATGCCGCTGGAGAGATGGCCGGAATCCAGCACCGTGATATTATCAAAGGATTTTGCCGCCTCCAGGGCGTTTTCGTACCCCTGGCTGGCCTGCTTGGCCATGGCGATGTGTATCACGTTCTGGGCCGTGGTCAGCCTTTCGGCAAAGAATCTCTCGTAGTCCTCCACCTCGGGGGGCAGGGAGAAGCCGTTGTTCCCCTCGGCCATGTACACGATCAGGTCGTCCGCCTTCAGCTCCTCTTCATCCAGAAAGCGCCCCTGTTCCGTGCAGATGTAGTAGGGGCATACGGCAATGCCGAACTCCTTTTTCAGCGACTCCGGGAGGTCGCAGACGCTGTCCGTGGTGACCACCAGCGGAATCCGCTTGGCCTGCTCGAAGATCAGCACATCCTTGCCGATCTCCGACTGGCTGGCCCCCTCGCTGAGGTTGGCCAGCTCCTTGGGGAGGATGCTGAGCACCGCCGCCTCCAGCAGCGCCCCGTTCACCGGCTTTGCCAAATAACCGCTGAAGCCCTCCTTTCGGTAGAGCATCTGCTGGTCGCTTCCCGCGTTGGCCGTCAGGGCGATCACCGGCGTGTCCTGGCACAGCCCCGCCGGCTGTGTGCGCAGCGCCCGCAGGCATTGGATGCCGTCCATCTCCGGCATCAGGTGGTCCATCAGGATGCAGTCGTACCGCTGCTCCTGGGTCAGCCTCAGGCACTCCGCGCCGCTGGCCGCCGTGTCGATCTGGATCTTTGTGGCCTCCAGCAGCTTGCGCACCACCAGCAGGTTCATCTCATTGTCGTCCACCACCAGCAGATGGGCCTCCGGGGCCTCGAAGCTCTGCTTGTACT
>ERZ779621.787-NODE-787-length-10819-cov-3.660442_pt1 | contig 10819 bp, 10 predicted proteins | sample MGYA00514215_ERZ779621 | MGnify/ENA primary metagenome ERZ779621 (study PRJEB29562, sample SAMEA4376715) | mouse gut metagenome | isolation source: Cecum | study: EMG produced TPA metagenomics assembly of the A DSS colitis mouse model was used to assess the...
GGCCCATCGAAACACCGAAGCCTGTCCAGGAGCCCAAGCCCGAGCCCGAAGCCAAGAAGGAGCCCGAGCCCGAGAAGAAGTCCCAGCCCGGCAACCCCGAAGTGGATAAGATAATCGACGAGGGCCACGGCTACTTAAGGCAGCTGCGGGCAGCTAACGACGCCATCCCCGACGAGGCCCTCTCCGCCGACATCGACCGCATGGAGCGGGCTTCGGCGGACATCTTCAACTATATCGCAAAGCACCCGCAGAAGGCCCCGCAGATACGCAAGTTCATGAGCTACTATCTGCCCACCACGTTAAAGCTCCTTAACAGCTATGAGCAGCTATCAAAGCAGTCCGTGAAGGGGGAGAACATCACCTCCACCATGTTCAATATCGCCGGCATGATGCACACCGTGGCCGACGCTTTCGAGAAGCAGCTGGACTCCCTGTTTACCGACGAGGCTATGGATATCTCGGCGGATATCACCGTGTTCGAGACCATGCTCAAGCAGGAGGGGTTCGTGGAGGAGAAAAAGGGGACGAAGCTGGGGTAGATTTTATAAATTATTAAGAATTTGTAATATGATATGTAAAATGCCCGGATTAAAATAAACTTACAGAAAGAGGAGTGTAAACGATGGAAAACGAGATAAAGCTTACCCTTGAGCAGGAGGCCCCGGCGGCCCCTACCCTGACCCTGGAGGGAGCGGAGCCCGAGGAGCCCCAGGCCCAGGAGGGGGCGAAGCCCACCACCCTGGACGAGAGTATTTTAAGCCCCGAGGAGCAGAAGATGGTGGACGACTTCTCCCAGAAGATCAATCTGCAAAACAGCACCATGGTCATGCAGTACGGCTCTGCAGCCCAGCGGAAGATAGCCAACTTCTCCGACACGGCACTCAACAATGTGCGCACCAAGGACCTTGGGGAGGTGGGCGACCAGATATCCAACCTTGTGGTGGAGCTCAAGGGCTTTGACATCGACGAGGAGGAGAGGAGGGGCTTTTTCGGGCGCTTTAAGAACACCGGCAACAAGATAATCGCCATGAAGTCCCGTTACGACAGCGCCGAGACCAACGTGAACAAGATAGCCGCGGCCCTTGAGAAGCACCAGGTACAGCTGATGAAGGACGTGGTGATGCTGGACCAGCTCTACTCCATGAACCTCAATTACCACAAGGAGCTGACCATGTATATCATAGCGGGCAAGAAGAAGCTTCAGCAGGAGCGGGCCACTACCCTTGAGCAGATGAAGCAGAAGGCGAAACAGACCGGTCTTGCCGAGGACGCCCAGGCGGCCAACGACTTCGCCCAGCAGTGCGACAGCTTCGAGAAGAAGCTCCACGACCTGGAGCTGACTCGGATGGTGAGCGTGCAGATGTCCCCACAGATACGCTTGGTGCAGAATAATGACAAGCTCATGAGCGACAAGATACAGTCCACCCTTGTAAACACCATCCCACTTTGGAAGAGCCAGATGGTGCTGGCTTTGGGCCTTGCCCACTCCGAGCAGGCGGTAAGGGCCCAGAAGGAGGTCACCGACATGACCAACGAGCTCCTTCGCAAAAACGCCGACAAGCTGAAGATGAGCACCATTGAAACCGCGCGGGAGACCGAGCGGGGCGTTGTGGACATGGAGACCCTGCGCCACACCAACCTCTCCCTTATCCAGACCCTGGACGAGGTGGTGAAAATACAGGACGAGGGCAGGGCCAAGCGCCGCGCCGCCGAAGCCGAGATAGGCCGGCTTGAGGGCGAGCTGAAGCAGAAGCTTCTTGACATACACACCTGATAAAATTTTGAAAGCGGGGGCTTTTGGACTATGAATAAAAGGAATCTGATGGCGGGTATATTTATGGGGGTGGCTATTGCCGCCTCAATACCCCTGGGCATAAACCGTTCCCTGTCTCGCGTGCGCGAGGACGTAAGCGGCACGTTTTACTACGACCAGGCCGGGTACTCCATATATGACGGCCTAGAGAAGCGGCGGGAGGCCGCAAATAACCTCATCACCTTGGCGGGACGCTATAAGGACAAGAACCCGGAGCTGGAGGGGCTTATAGATTCCCTGGACTACTGTGTGAAGGCCTCTGAGAACGCCTGGTCGGACGACTATACCTATATCCAGGAGGCCGGCGCCAACGCTGCCCTGGACGCCCCCGCCCAGGCCCTGGCCGAGGCCCTTGATAGTATGGAGCTCAGCGAGCAGGACAGGAAATACCCGACACAAATGATAAAGCAGATGAAGTCAGAGCAGGACAAGATAAACCGCAGCAGCTATAACGAGGAGGCCCGTGCCTTTAACGCCAAGGTGAAGAGCCTTGCGCCCATGGCGCTGGTGAAGCCCATGGCGGACTTCAGCTCTGCCACGGCGGCGAAGGATTCTGCTCCTGTGGCTGCGGCGGAGGCCGCCGAGAAGGTGGTGGAAGATATTCCCGCCCCGCCGGAAGCGCCGGCTGCGCCGGGGGCCCCGGATATAGACGATTTTGAGCAGCGGGTGGACCAGTGGGCCGACGATTTCTCCGACGGGGTCGAGAGCGGCGTAGAGGGGCTTGTAGACGGCGTGCTGGACGGTATTTTTAACTGAGAAAGGAAACCTTTGACGTGATGAAAAACCGTGCCATTTGCAGAAGGTGCAGCGTAGTTTTAGCACTTGTTATGGTTATCTGGCTATCCCCGGCGGCTCTTGCCGCCGTGCCCGACCGGCCGGACAATAAATACGTGCTTGATACCGCCAGAGTGCTCTCCGAGGGCACCGAGCGCAGAATAATTGCCGAGAACCAGGAGCTTTTCGAGGAGTGCGGCGGGGAGATCGTGGTGGTGGCGGTGGACTTCCTGGGCGGGCAGGATATCGAGGACTATACCTACAAGATGTTTAACTCCTGGGGTGTAGGCTCCCAGGAGCGCAATAATGGCATACTTCTGGTGTTGGCTATAGGCGAGGAGAACTACTATATCCAGGCGGGCTATGGCATAGAGGACTATTTCGACGCCCTCTTTCTAAGTGATATTTTGGAGGAACAGTTGGAGCCGGACTTTGCCGCCGGGGACTATGACGCGGGGGTTAAGAAGACCTTTGACGCGCTTATTTCAGAGCTGCGCTCCTATTATGACAGTGGCCCCGGCAGGGAGGCCCCCGCCCCCGGGCAGGAGTATGACTACAGCGATGAGGACTGGGACGAGGACTGGGGTTTCAGCGGGCTTCGGGAGCTGAAGACGATTGCTTTTGCCCTTGTCCGGGTGGTGGTCATCGTGGCGGTCCTACTGTTCGTGTTCAGCCTGTTCAGGGGCTCCGGCGGCAGCGGGCCCAGAGGTGGTGGCGGTGGCGGAGGCTTCTGGCGGGGTATGTGGCTTGGCAGTATGCTGAACGGCCGCCGCAGGACCTATTGGGGCCCGCCCCCGCCGCCCCCGCCGCCCGGAGGGCACAGGCCCGGCGGATTCGGAGGTTTCGGCGGCTTTGGTGGAGGCTCCCGGGGAGGCTTCAGCGGCGGTGGACGCTCCCACGGCGGCGGAGCCGGCCGGGGCTTCGGCGGTGGCGGCGGTTTCCATGGGGGCGGAGGCTCTCATGGCGGCGGAGCCGGAAGACGGTAAAAAAGGCCAGGGACCCTTATGGGCCCCTGGTTTCTCTATTTACTGGAAATCCCCGTCTGTCAGTATGCCCAGGTGGAGCAGCGCGTTCTTAACGCCGTCCTCCCAGACAGGCGTGGTGACATAGTCCGCCACGGCCTTTACCTCGGGCTCGGCGTTGCCCATGGCCACCCCAGTCCCGGCCCATCTTATCATCCCCAGGTCGTTCATGCCGTCTCCAAAGGCCGCCGTCTCCTCACGCTTAAAGCCATAATGTCTGATGACCGCCTCCAGCCCGGCCTCCTTGCCGCCGCCCTTGGGTATCACGTCTACCATTCCCGGCCCACAGGCCACCACCTCGGCCCCCTTCACTGGGGAGAGGGCCTTACCAGCCGTCTCCTGGGATTCATAGAGGGTAAGCTGTATAACGGGCTTCTCCTCCGCCAGCTTCGTGTCGTACAGCGGCGGGAACTCCTGGCCCAGCCACTTATAGAGTCCGCGCACCTGTGGGGCGTCAATCAGAGGCCAGGACTCTCCTTCGCCCATCACCATCCCGGGAAGGCCAGCCCTCCGGGCCAGCTCAACTAGGGTTCGCGCCTCCTCTGGGCTGTGGCCAAGGCGGTGCAGTATAGTACCGTACCTCTCCAGCACCAGCTGGCCGTTAAAGGTAACAAAGCCGTCAAAGGGGAACATTTCCCGTATCTCCCCCAGAAGCGCGGGTCCCCGGCCGGTGGATACGAACACCTTTATGCCCTTGCGCTGTAGAGCAGCCAGAGCCGCTGCGGCGGAATCGTGGAATATACTTTTATCCCCGGAATGGTCCAGGAGGGTGCCGTCGATATCGAAAAATGCCGCTTTAATCATTGTACTTTCCCCTTTCTATATTGAGTTTCCCTCAGAGATTCGCTTCATGATGGTCCCCGGCCCAAGTCCTTGGCGGCTCAGCTCCATAAGGCGCTCCAGCACCGGCACACTGTGGGCAAACAGCCGCTTCAGTCCCCTGCACAGGTAATAGGACGAGCCCTTAAACCTGTCCTTCGGGCAGCCGCCACCGCAGAATCTATACCAAGGACACTCGGTGCACTCGGCAGGTAGATTTTCGCGCTTTGCCCTGCCGAAGTCCTCCATGGCGGAGCAGCCCAGCAGGTCCGAAAGCTCCTTGCCGTCCAGTGTGCCCAGCCGGTGCTCCGGGTCAACGAAGTGGTCGCAGGCGTAAACACCTCCGTCCTCCTCCACCACCGGGGCCCTGCCGCACTGTGGGGCCATCCAGCAAAGGCTGGCCTGTCCTCCCGCCAGTATCCTGGACGTCTCGGCAAAAAGCTGTATGTCAAGCTTCCCAAGGCCGCTATGTACCCACAGGTCGAATACCCGGCAGAGAAAGTCCCCGTACCCCTCGGGCGTGACCGACTCCGCAGAGAAGCCCGCCTCAGGGAGCTTTACTACGATGGGTATGAACTGCACCCACACACAGCCCAGTTCCTCCAGCGCCCTATAGGTCCCCTCCGGGTCCGCCGCCGTGCCGGCGTTCACCGTGCACAATAAATCGGGCTGTATGCCCGCATCATGCAGCAGCCGCACCGCCTGGCGGACTCGTTCGTATGTTGGCCTGCCCCCAAGGTCTCGGCGGTTAGCGTCGTGGACGGTTTCGCCGCCGTCAATACTCAGGCCCACGTCAAAGCGGTTCTCCCTCAGAAACCGACACCACTCCTTATTCAGCAGCAGGCCATTGGTCTGCAAATTGTTCCAGGCCTGCCAGCCCTTTGGCAGGTGCTTCTTTTGCAGCTCCACCGCCCGCCGGTAGAAGCCAAGCCCCGCCAGGGTGGGTTCGCCCCCGTGCCAGACAAAGGAGACCTCCGGGCCGGGGCTTGAGGCTATTGCCTGCTCTATAAGCTGCTCCAGCAGGGCATTGCTCATGCGGCCCTGTTTTCTGTGCGAGGAATATTTTCCCTTCTCCAGGTAGTAGCAGTAGGAGCAGCGCATATTGCACCGTGACCCCACTGGCTTTGCCATCACCACAAAGGGCCGCTTTTCCCCGCTCATTTCAGGTGCTTTTCAAAGAAGGCCAGCACCTTCTCGAGGGAGTCCATGGCCTGCTCGTGCTTGTACATGGGCCGGTGGTAGTACCAGAAACCGTGGGCCGCGCCGTCGTATCTGTGGAACTCATAGTCCTTGCCTAGCTCTTTAAGCCGCGCCTCCAGAACGTCCACGTCCTCCTTAGTGGGGCTCCAGTCCTCATTGCCGAAGATGCCCAGCAGCGGGCAGCTGAGCTTCTCCGCGTAGTCCAAAGGCTGCACCGGCCGCTGAGGAGTAAGCTGCTCCGGCGGGCAGACCACTCCGCCGCCCCAGCAGTCCACGGCGCAGTCGATGCCCTCTAGCGTGCAGGCGGCCAAAAAGGTATGCCTACCCCCGGAGCACATCCCGATAACGCCAACCCTGCCGCTGGCGTTTGGCTGGCTGCGCAGGAAGCTCAAGGCGCCGTCACAGTCCTCCATCACGTCCTTGTCCACCATGCCGCCCTGTTCCCGGGCCCGTTCCGCCACCTCCTCTGGGGTGCCGGGGCCAAAGTCCTCATAGAGGGTGGGGGATATGACGCTGTAGCCCTGGGCGGCAAAGCGGCGGGCAGTCTCCCGGGTGAACTGGTCCCAGCCGGGCATATGGTGGATAAGGAGTATGCCCGGGAAGGGGCCCTCCCCTAGGGGCCGGGAGTAATAGGCGCGGACGGGTTTGCCGCCGTGGCCGGTAACGCTGATGGTTTCGGCGATCAGGCCCTCATAGGCGTCGGTTTGAAAGTTGTTCCACATATGCTGGTCCTCCTTGGGGGTTTTCTTACATTATAGTTGGTTTTAGTTGAGTTTGCAACTTGTTTTTGGAGCAGCCAGACATCCTACAACCGGAGTTTGTACAGCAAACTGTCATACCGCACCGGCATGTTGTATTTGGAAAAAGAGCCCTCGCCCTCCACCTGAAAGCCCAGCTTTTTTAGCAGGACGTTGGAGGGGACGTTTGCTTTTGCCACTTCAGCAGTGATGCTTTTTCCGCCCCGGGACCTCACATAGTCAATAAGCAGGCTTACTGTTTCCGTGCCGATGGCCTGACCCCAATGCTGTCGGTGGACACAGTAGCCAATGTCCCAGCTGCCGTCCCCGTCGGGAAACAGGCAGCAGCTGCCCACCGGCTCACCGTTTTTCAGCCGGACGACACAATAGAGACCGAATTTGTTATCCTCCAGGCCGTCCAGAGCCTGACGGAACCTGTCATCAACATGAGCCCGGTCCGGGTCGCTGAGGTATCTTCCGTTTTCCGGGTGGAACCACATCTCCGTACAAAATTCACGGTCGGAGGCCCTGTAGTCCGAAATCTCCACCTGCGGCCCGGAGAGTATTTTTTCAAGTCTCATAATATTTCCCTCCTTTAAAGCCGGACGACTCCGGCATGGACCATTTCCTGCGCCGCCGTCAGCACCCCCAGCTGCCCCACGGCATAGTTCAGCCCCCCCTGCATCCACACGGCATAGGGCTCTCTCAACGGCGCGTCCGCCGACATTTCTATCGACGATCCCAGCGTAAACGCCCCCGCCGCCATTATCACGTCGCTGTCATACCCCGGCATGGGGCTCGGCTCCGGCACAACAAAGGCGTCCACCGGTGAGGCGCTCTGCACCCCACGGCAGAAGGCTATGAGGGCCTCCCGCTCCCGAAGCTTCACCGCCTGGATGATATCGGCCCTGGCCTCCTCCGGCCCTGGCGTGACCTCATACCCCAGCTCTTCAAAGAGCGCCGAGCAGAACACCGCCGTCTTCAAGGCCTCGCCGGTGACAGTGGGCGCATGGAACGCGCCCATAAACAGCTCCCGACTGTGTCCAAGGGTACAGCCCAGCTCCCGGCCTGTGCCCGGGGTGGTAAGTCTGTAGGAGCACAGCTCCACCAGGTCCCTCCGCCCGGCAATATAGCCCCCCGTTGGGGCTATGCCGCCGCCGGGATTCTTTATCAGGGACCCCGCCATCAGGTCCGCCCCGTGGGAGGTGGGTTCCTCCCGCTCCACGAACTCGCCGTAGCAGTTGTCCACCATAACGAGGCACCCCGGGGCCCGCTCCTTCACAAATCCCGCCAGCCGCTCTATCTCCGCGACGCTTAAAGAAGGGCGCAGGGTATACCCCCTGGACCGCTGGACATATACCATACGGCAGTCTTTAGCAAGCTCCCGCCCCAGCTCCTCATAGTCTATGCCGCCGTCCGGCAGCAGGTCTATCTGCTCATAGACTATGCCGAAGTCCCTAAGGCTCCCTGGCTCCTCACGCCCGGGCAGTCCGAAGACGCCCTGTATGGTGTCATAGGGGGTGCCTGTGGCCGAGAGCACTGTGTCCCCTGGGCGGAGCACTCCAAAGAGGGCCACCGTCAGGGCGTGGGTACCGCTGACAAAGTTATACCGCACCAGAGCGTCCTCTGCCCCAAGGGCATAGGCGTAGACCTCGTCCAGCTGGTCCCGGCCCCTGTCGCCGTAGCCGGTGCTGCCCACAAAGCTGCTCTCGCTGACCCGGGCCCGCTGGAAGGCCGCCAGCATCTTCTGGGAGTTCCAGCGGGCTGTCTCCTCTATGCGCCGGAACTGTCCGGCAGCCCGCTCCTCGGCCCGCTGTGCAAGCTTCAGCAATTTCTCGCCAAACTGAAAAGACGGATAGTTTTCCATATAAATCACCTTTCTGTAATATCCTGCTGGCTCCAGCGGCCAAACTCCGCGAAGCCCAGCTTTTTGTAAAATTCCCGGTTCCTGCCGCTCTCCCTAAAAAGGTACAGCCTATGCCCGGGAAGCGCCCGCTCCACGGCTCCCATAAGCTTTGTACCAAGGCCCCGCCCCCGGCAGTCCTCCCGAACGGCCAATGCGGAGAGCACAGCCTCACCCCCGGCCACAGCGGAGATCACCGCGACTCCGGCTAACTCCCCGGAGATGTACTCCCCCAGGGCCAAGGCGATCCCGTGCCGTATTCGGTGGGACATATCCAGGTAGAAGGGCTCGAAGTCCATAGGCATCCCGGCAGCTGTCAAAAGGGCATGGGTTTCCCTGAGACCGGGGGGCGGGAGACTCCGCGGTTCTCCCGCCGGCAGGTCCTTTGCCATCACCGCGCCCTCTGTGGAGACCTCCAGTTTCAGCTCTCCGGACAGCCCCCTCTCGCAGAAGACGCTGCCGGGGCCCAGTACGTCCAGAAATTCTCGGGACTCCTCTATATTCCAGGGTCTTCCAGCTATGGACAGTCCGCCGTCCAGCAGGCAGTAGGACGCGCCGCCGTCCGTCCAGAACCGGGCGAAATCCCGCTCAAAGCCATAGGCCAAGGCCACTGAGCGAAGCTTGCAGCCAAAGGCGCCGCCCTTGCATATATCCATAAACTCCGCCCGTTCCCGGGGGCCGCTTACAAGCCTTATCATATCCGGGCCCTCCCGATACACAACGAAAAAGCCCCGCTTGCGGCGAGGCGTCTTTCTATGATACAGGTTCTCACTTCACGAAGTACATCACGGCGTTGGCCACGATGACCAGCACGAAGAAGCCCACGGCGATGACCTTTGTCCAGCGGGACAGGAAAGCGTCCACAGAGCGGGCCTTGTTCTTTGACAGGAAGGTATCGGCGGCGCCGGTGATAGCGCCCATGTTCTTCTGGTTGCCCTCCTGTAAGAGCACCACCAGGATTATCGCCACTGAGAAAATCAAGAGGGCAATGGCGAATATGATCTCAAAAGCTGTCATTTTTAATTCCTCCTTGCAGCAGCAGGCTGCTTAGTCACAACATATATAATACCATGTCATAAGTGTTTTTGCAAGTCCTATAGGACGATTTGAGAAAATTTTAAAAATTTTTCCCTGGGGGTGAATAGGTTTGGGAGGTATGGTTACAATAGGGATAGCGGCACGGAAGCGTTTGCGTGCCTGGAAAGGATATCGCCCAAAAGGGCCGGAGCCTGCATTTATGCTGAACCAAGTTCATCTAAAGCAGTTCCGAGGAATGTCCCCACCAGGCTCCGGCTGCTTGCCCGCCGGGAGACAGAGCGCTCCCCGGCGGGCTGATTTTTTGCCCTACAACTCCAGGTACTTCTTCAAAAGCCTGCACACCTCGCGTACATCGATGGGCTTTGCCACATGGGCGTTCATGCCGGCCTCCATGCACTTCTGCACGTCCTCTGAGAACGCGTCCGCCGTCATGGCGATAATGGGCATATCCTTATCGGGACGGTCCATTTTCCTAATGACCTTTGTGGCTTCAAACCCGTTCATCACCGGCATACGTATATCCATCAGCACCGCCTTATAGGTCCCGGGCTGGGAGGCTTCTACCATGTCCACACAGATCTGCCCGTTCTCCGCCCAGTCCAGCTGTAAGTCGAATTCGCCCAGCAGCTCGCTGGCGATCTCCCAGTTGAGCTCGTTGTCCTCGGCTACCAGCACCCTGATGCCGTCAAAGGAGAAGTTCTCCTTTCCGTCCTCCTTCATGACCTCCTGGCTCATGTCCATTCCGGCATAGCCGCGAAGGCCGTAGAACAGGGTGGACTTAAACAGGGGCTTGCTTATGAACCCGCTCACTCCGGCGGCTTTGGCCTCCTTCTCGATATCGCTCCAGTCGTAGGCCGAGATTATTAGGATGGGTATATTATTGCCCCCAAGCCTGCGGCGCAGTTCCCTTGCCGTGGCGATGCCGTCCATGTCCGGCAGCTTCCAGTCCAGCAGGATAATATGGTAGTCCTCCCGCTTTTTATGGCGCTCCTCCACCATCTGAATGGCGGATTCCCCGGAAAGGGTCCAGTCAGCGCTGATGCCGATAGAGCCGAGAGCCTTTACAGTGCTCTCGCAGAGCAGCTTGTCATCGTCCACCACCAGCATATTCCAGGGGGGAAGCACCATATCAGCCTCCGGGGCGTCGGCAATTTCCATGTCCAGAGTCAGGAGGAACTCCGTGCCCTCGCCCTGCTTTGACTTCACCTGCATATCGCCGCCCATGGCGTCTACTATGTACTTGGTAATGGCCATGCCGAGCCCTGTGCCCTCGGTCCTGTGGACCCGGGCGCTGTCCTCACGGGCGAAGGAGTCGAAGATGTGCTCGATAAATTCCGGGGACATACCTATGCCGTTGTCCTGGACGCAGAGCAGCACCCGGACATGGTCCTCTCCCTTGGGGGAGGGCTCCTGCTTCATGGTAACCCGGATAGTGCCCTCCTCCGGCGTGAACTTCACAGCGTTCGACAGAAGGTTCAAGAGCACCTGGTTCAGCCGCACACTGTCGGTCAGC
>ERZ779621.790-NODE-790-length-10755-cov-10.749065_pt1 | contig 10755 bp, 11 predicted proteins | sample MGYA00514215_ERZ779621 | MGnify/ENA primary metagenome ERZ779621 (study PRJEB29562, sample SAMEA4376715) | mouse gut metagenome | isolation source: Cecum | study: EMG produced TPA metagenomics assembly of the A DSS colitis mouse model was used to assess the...
ATTTCTACATACACTGTTCTTTGCATCGTCCTTATCTAAATGACATTGGGGAGAACCCCTTTTACTTTTGCATGGGAACGGAGAAGACGGGACATATTTTGTGAATCAGATAAAATACTTTTCCGCCCAATATAGGGTGATTGCAGTAGATACAAGGGGGCATGGCAAATCTCCAAGGGGAAGTGCTCCTTTTACCATGGCACAGTTTGCCGAAGATTTGAATGCGCTGATGATTACGCTGCAGATTTCCAGTGCCATTATTTGGGGATTTTCGGACGGTGCCAATATAGCGATGAAATTTGCGCTAAAATATCCCTCGAAGGTAAAAGCTCTCATATTAAATGGCGGCAATTTAGATACGAGAGGAATCAAAAGCAGAATTCAGATTCCGATAGAGATAAGCTATAAAATAGCGAAAATATTTGCTTCTAAATCGGAAGAAGCGAAGCGGAATATGGAAATATTAGGGTTAATGGTGCATGAGCCCAATATAAGACCTGCCGAACTGCATTCCATTCGGATGCCAACACTTGTGATTGCAGGAACACGGGATATGGTTAAGGAGACGCATACAAAACTGATTGCAGAAAATATACCGAATGCCAAGTTAGTTATTATGAAAGGGAATCATTTTATTGCCAATAAGAAGCCACACAGATTTAATGAAGAGGTGGAGAAGTTTTTGCAGGCAATAGGGCGTTTTTGTCAAAGGGATCAAAATGAGAGAATGCAATGATTACGGAGGCCAATAATATTCGTGCTTATGACTGTACGCGTTTCTTAATTCAGATTGTTTTGTCAATTATGCTAACTGCATAACTCTGGCTTCAAGTTCTTTTATGTGGCTTTCAATTAGTTATGGGAAAATTTTATTTATTTCATCAACAGTAATTTTTCCATGCTGCAATATAAGTACCCCTTTTTCATATGAAACATCATACCGTGCACTTTTGATAAACGACTTATCATAATTGTTACATCCGTAAGGGAATCCTCTGTTGCCATGCTGTCTTTCGAGAGGAGCCTTTTTTGCTGTCGTCTCTCGTTTTGAAGCTCACGCTCCAGATTTTTCCTGTATAGTCCTAAGTCCCTCTCGCTCAAATGTCGTGCCCGATATTCCATTGTCGGTAAAATGGCGTATGCCTGTAAAAACGTTCTTTTCAGCATAATCCTCTAACATTGCCTTTTAATTAGATATGTTATTGCTCTTTTATATTTATGTTGATTAAGAAGTTTTTACATTTTATAACTTCGTTTATGGTTAAATATGTTATATTATAAGAAGACGATTTACGTAATATATAATTTAAAAATACAAAGCAAGAGAGGAGGGATATAGATTTGAGGTTTAAGCTTGATTTTATAACAGAGAGACCAGAATTAAACGCTGATTACAGGCGATATATATTAAGTTTTATCAAAAACGCATTAACACAATCCGTAAATGGAGATTTGTTGAATCGCTATTACGCGGATACAAAGGCTAAAGATTTTACGTGGACAATGATTGCCAGACGGCCACAGTTTACCAAAGAAAAAATTGAATTTGCTGAAAATAGGTTTGCTTTAGTATTTTCGACGGATGACAAGATGCAGACAGGACTGTATTTGATGCTTGCATTTTTGAATCAGAAGTATAAAAAATATCCGGTGGAGGGTGGTAATTATATATTGTTAAAAGATATAGTTCAGTTAGATCAAAAGGAAATCAGCGGTATGACTGTCAGATTTGCGACAATGCCGGGGGCGTCACTTGTAGTGAGAGAACATAACAGGAGTATTAACAAAGACAAATATTATAGTTGTGAAGATGAAGGGTATGCAGATAAACTGGAACAGGCGTTGAAAACACAGGCGGAGATGGCAGGGTTTTCGGAAGATTCAGTAGGAAGTATCAGATTAAATTCTGTGACAGGCAGGAAAGTTGTAGTGAAACATTATGGGATATATCTGGATGCAACGATTGCAGATTTTACGGTGTCTGGAGAAAATAAAATATTACAACATTTCTATAAAAATGGAGTCTGTTCGAGAAGAAGTTCTGGATTTGGCATGATAGATATTGTAGAGGAGGGATGAGCATTGGTCGAAGAATTTACAGATTGTCTGGAAGCGGATGATTGGAAAAATGCGGCGGCAATTGTGGGACTGATTCGATTTTTTGAGTTTGCACAGATACCCTATAATCGAGATGAGATATATCAGGCAAAAGAGATTTATAATGATGATACGGAATATGATGAAGGATTAGACTTCCTTAAGTTTAATGGAGCAGATATAGTGGACGAGAAGCTGAATAAGTTTATCGAGGATTATTTTGCGGAAGAAATGCACCATTCTATAGTTGAAAAAATGCTTTGTAAAACGGAATGGTCAAAAGAGGAAATTGACTTCGTTAATAGTAAATTGACAGCTAATACTGTTATGAAGAAGATATTTTCGAAGCGGAGATTTGATGGAACGAATCGGGAAGATATACTTGGTTTGATTGAGGAAAATAGAACCGACATTGTAAGGGAGACCTATAAGAATAAATCTAATCTATATAGGAACTTCTGCAACGAAAATGTATTCCGGAGACCAGAAGGTGATACTGTCCGGCTAAAAGGTTATTACGTGGATTTTGCCAAGAAGGGTAAATCGATTTCCTACCGTTATGATATAGGATTATTTTCTTCTTCTGACAGCAGGTTTTATGATTTTATACCATTTGCCTTTACCATTGGAAGGAATTCCTTTTTTATTAATGATAACTCAACAATCAAGCAGCTGGTTCGGACAAATCAAGTTCTGCAGGACAAGTGTCGGGAGCGGAGAGGAAATCAGGCCTATGATAGTGTGGATACCAGAAAGATTTTATTTGAGAACATTATATATGCATCGGATTTTTTAAACTATGATGTAGAGATTATCAAAAAGAATGTGTCGGTTTCTTACTTTGAAACGTTCTTTTTAAGACGTGAAAGCATCACCATATTTCAACAGATTAGAAATTATAATGTGTTTTGTCATAAGGTAAAGTTAGGAGATGCCTATGTATCAATACAGGAGAAGGTAACGGATTCTATCATGAACCTTCAGCTGATGGATAATTTAATAGAGGATTTGCTCAAGGATGACACGAATAAAAGAACAGCAAATAATTCTGTTCTGACAAGGGGCATTATTAATTTGAATATTTTGATACGTGATAAATTACATATTGGAGGTGAGAATATGAATAAAGCTATGCGAAGCGCATATGCAGGAGCAGAAAATGCAGTAGCTGTGCTTAAGAGTCGGAATCAGGGAAATAAGATTAACAGTTATAGGACGAAACTATTAAGTGCCTTACTCTTTCATGATTATAACCGATTCTCGGAGATTTTGCTTAGTTTATCTAACTATACGGATGTATATTTCCCATTTGCCTATGATTTATTTGAGGACTTTGAAGCGAATAAAGAGGCGGCATATACTTTTGTGAATCATTTTAATGAGTATTCCTTAGAAAAGACTGAGAGTGATGCAGTAGATAATAAAGTGTTGGACGAGAAATAAAGGAGAGAGAATTTATGGATAAAAGGACTATTACATTGACAGTTATAGCAAATATGACTTCTAATTATTCAGAGAATTTGGGAAATATTGGAAGTGTACAAAAAATATACAAAAAAGGCCATGTATATACGATTCGTAGTCGTGAAAGTCTCAAAAACGCAATCATGGTACAAAGTGGGATGTATGATGATCTTGTGACTACGGTTGATGGGGCAACACAGAAGGAGGCAACGCCTGCCAGAAATGCGGCTAATAACCGAGCTCTGGAAGGGGGTTATATGACAACAGGAAAGGATACTTATATACGCAACAGTTCCTTTTACTTGACGGACGCCGTGGCTTGTGAACCATTTGTCAGCGAAACGCGCTTCCATAATAATCTGTATTTGGCCAATAATTATGCAAAAGCAAATAACCTGAACCTTCAGAAAGATGCCGGGGCAACAGGCTTGATGCCTTATCAGTATGAATATGAAAAGACTCTGCGTGTATATAGTATGACGATTGATTTGAAAATGATTGGCACAGATTCTAATTTCCCAGAGGAGGAGGCAGATGGAGTGGAGAAGGCAGAAAGAGTTAATAGTCTTCTTAGTGCAGTGGAAAATCTCAGCCTTGTCGTAAGAGGCAATCTAGATAATGCGGAACCGATTTTTGTGGTGGGAGGATTTTCAGAGAGAAAGACACATTATTTTGAAAATGTGGTTAAGGTTATCGATAACCGGCTCGAGCTATCAGAGGATTTGGTTCATAAGGTGAAGAAGGGATTTTCTGTGGCATTACTTCGAGGACATAATTTTGATAATGAAGATGAAATCATGGAAAAATTGAATGCCATGAGTGTTGAAGACTTCTTTGAGACCCTGAGAGAACAAGTTCGGGATTATTATAAGTAATATACAGGAAGAAGGTGTGCGGATGCATAAAGAGGCGATTCGGCTTGTACTCCGTCAGTCTAGTGCCAATTATCGGAGGCCGGAAACATTTGAAAATAGAATGACATATCCATTGCCACCCTTTTCGACAGTGATTGGGGCGCTTCATAAAGCGTGCGGTTATACGGACACACATGAAATGGATGTCAGTATACAGGGCAGGTATGGTTCTATGAATAGGCGGGTATACAGGGATTATAATTTTCTTAATTCCACGTTTGACGACAGAGGCATTCTTGTAAAAATGGTAAACGAGAGTATGCTTAGTACAGCATTTATCAAAGTGGCGGAGGCTAAAAAGCAAGGAAGCAGTTTTGAAAATAATATGGATATTAAAGTATATGATCAAAAACTTCTGACGGAATACCAGAATCTAAAGAGGAAAGGAAAAGAAGTACAGAGTCTGAAAAGCCAGAGACTCAAACCAGAATTAGATCGATTGAAGAAGGAGAAAAAGAAATTTACCGAATATAGGAAACAGTTGGATAAATCTTCGCAAGAATTCACAAAGGTTAAAGATTTAGAAACAGATATTGGGCAAAGGATAGAAGAGGCAAAGAAACAATTTTCAGAATATGAGAAAAATACTTTTTCTATCCCATACGCTCATTTCCGAGTATTGACAACTTCAATCAAGCAGTACGAGATATTGACTGACATTGATTTGATCATTCATATTGCGGCGGAAGATAGGAAGATAATGGAGGATATTTATAAAAATGTTTATAATATCACTTCTTTAGGAAGAAGTGAAGATTTTGTTGATATAAAGGAGGTGGCATGGGTTACACTTAGTGGATGCGAAGGAGAAATTGAATCAGAATATTCGGCGTATCTTCCTATCGAAAACGTAAGAAAACAAAGGGTCTATACGAAGGATAAAGGAATGAGCAGACAGATTATAGGAACAAAATATGCAATCCCTAAATTGTATACAATTGATAAAAATGGACGGAGAGTTTTTGATAAAAAAACGGTGCTGTATGCATCCGGTTACGTAATTGATGACAGTGCAATAGGGGATGGTATTTTTGTAGACTGGCTGGATGATGAGAAGTATTATATCGTAAATTTTGTGTAAAGAAAGGGGCACGGTTATATGGAAAATCGTGCCTTGTTTTCTAAATATGGAAAGTATCTGAAGACGGGAGAAAGTATGAAAAATACAGAGACAGATGATTTGTTTGAGTTGGAAAGTAGGGAGATGGTGAAGCAGGAGGCCAAAAGCGGCGGCGTTACGATAAAAGAACATAATAGAGCTTTGATAGAGAGAGCAAAGGTACTTTTGGATTTACATTATATTAGCCAGGACATTTATGAGTTGCTGTGCAGGGCATGTGTGTATCATGATTTAGGGAAAGCAAATCCAAGAATGCAGGCGCGGTTAAAATCCAATGAATTAAAATTTGATACAGATAAGGAAATTCCACATAATGTATTGTCTATGTACCTGATGCCGAAAGATACTTTGCAAGAATATTACATATTATTGTTTGCGGTTGGGTTTCATCACGATTATGGTGATGTTTTTCAATTGTTAGAGAATGCAGAGAAACGTAAACTGGCTGAATCCTTGCTGGGTCAATGGAAGTGCGCTGAGCATCCGGGTAGGAAAGCGATAAAAATGATTAAATGCTACATGACACAAGCAGAGACAAAGAGGAAAATGATATTGATAAAAGGTCTTTTGCACAAATGTGATTATGCGGCGAGCGGAGAGACAGAAATAGAATACAAAAATGATTTTTTGATGCATAAGACGAAACAGTTTTTTGCTATAAAGGGATATTCTTTTAATGAAATGCAAAGGTTCTGCCTGGAAAGACAGGATAAAAATATTATGGTAGTGGGGCAGACTGGTATGGGGAAGACAGAAGCGGCGTTATTATGGATTGGAGATCATAAAGGCTTTATCTTCTTACCGGTAAAGACGGCAATTAATAAAATGTACGATCGGATAAGAGAAGAAATCATTCATGATGAAAGCGCTGATGGGATAGAAAAGCAACTTGGTCTTTTACATTCTGATGCGGTTTCCAGACTGCTGGAGCAACAGGAGAAAGAAGTAAATAGCAAGGAAATTTATCAGGAACTGGATGTATTAGCTTATCATAATCGGAGCAGGCAGCTTTCCATGCCGCTTACTATATCAACAGTAGATCAATTGTTTGATTTTGTTTTTCAATACCAGACCTATGAATTAAAGCTTGCAACACTGTCATATTCTAAGATTGTGATTGATGAAATTCAGATGTATGGTGCAGATTTACTGGCAGATTTGATTTTTGGTTTAAAAATGATTCAGGCATTGGGTGGAAAGATTGCGATTACAACAGCAACACTGGCGCCTTTTGTAAAAGAACTAATTGAAGAAGAAGTTGGGAAATTTGAATGTGGTGTATTTTGCGATAGGGAGCAGATACGTCATAAAGTTAAGATAATGCAGGCAATGATGGATACAGAAGCCATATTGGATAAATTTCGGAAATACTTGCCTGGTAAGATACTTGTTATTTGTAACACCATTAAAAAGGCGCAGGAGATGTATAATGAACTATGTGTACAGATAGGAGAAGAAAACATAGATAGAGTACATTTGCTCCATTCAAGGTTTATACATCGAGACAGAGACAGGAAAGAAAATGAGATTTGTGAGTGCGGTGAGAGTGAGCATGAAGATACTGTCATATGGATTAGCACATCGCTTGTGGAGGCGAGTCTTGATATTGATTTTGATTATCTATTTACAGAATTGCAGGATATTCCATCTTTATTGCAGAGAATGGGAAGAGTGAATCGTAAGGGCAAAAAGGCTGTTCTTGACTATAATTGTTTTGTCTATACTGTGATAGAGGAAAAGTGTTTGGAATTACCATATGTGCAAGGGAGAAATCAAAAGAATACAAAAGCGGCTTTTATTGACAGAGATATCTTTGAGCTTTCTAAGATTGCCTTGGCAGAAACATTAAAACAAGAGAAGGAGGGGATGCTGTCAGAAGGGGCTAAAATGGAGATGATGGAGAAATATTTTACGATAGACAGACTTTCAAAAACTAATTATATGCAAAAGTATAAAAAACAGATGGAAAAGCTCAAAAAAATCGTATTGTATGAATTAGATAGAAAAGAAATTAGGATAAGGGAGGATATTTTTACAAAAGAGGTCATTCCATTTTCTATTTATGAATTGTATCAACAGGAAATTGAGGCAAGTGCAAAAAAACTGCGTTCCTCTAATACTAGTACTCTTGAAAGGATAAAAGAACGCAATTGTATTATGCAATATACTGTTCCTGTGCAGAACTATATTGTAGAAGAATATATGAAAGCTGTTAGTAAAGGATTATCGGCGAAGTACTGCCGTCCAGTGCAGGTTGGAATATATGAAAAGATAGTTGTTATAGATTGCGATTATGATAACAGAGTGGGATTTCGGGCAAAGATGTTTAATAAAGTGGAAGAATCCCCTATTTTTGTATAGAAAGGTTGGAGATTAAGTATGGAAGAGCGAGTTACAGGTGTCATGATTTATTATTATTTTGTATGCAAAAGGAAATTGTGGTATTTTATCCATGAGATCAGCATGGAGGCAGAAAATGAAAATGTCATGCTGGGAAAATTATTAGATGAAAGTAGTTATCAAAGAGGAGAGAAGCATATTAATATTGATAATGTAATTAATATTGATTTTATCAAAGAACATAAAGAACTCCATGAAGTTAAAAAAAGCAGGGCGATAGAAGAGGCGGGCATCTGGCAGGTGAAATATTATTTATATTATCTCAAACAAAGGGGTGTAAACGGATTAAAGGCAAAAATTGATTATCCGTTGTTAAAGAAAAATCTAATGGTGGAATTAGCGCAGGAAGATGAAGAACAGATTGAGAGAATTTTGTATGAGATTAATTCCATGAAGGAACAGGTATTGCCGCCAGAGTTTTCAAAAAAGAAAATATGTGCGAAATGTGCGTATCACGACTTGTGTTTTATTTGATGGATACATCTTGATAATTATAAAAGTATACTATAAGGGGATAGATATGGGACAGAGCTTTTATGTTTATAGTAATGGCGATTTGAGAAGAAAAGACAATACATTGCAATTTATACCATGCGAAGGTGAGAAGAGGGATATACCCATAGAACGGATTGACGACATTTATGTGATGTCGGAAATGACATTCAATACCTCTTTTATCAGCTATATGTCGCAGTATGGCATACCGATTCACTTTTTTAATTATTATAATTTTTATACAGGAAGTTTTTATCCAAAAGAGAAATTACTGGCTGGGCAGCTTTTGATAAAGCAAGTTGAGCACTATTCTGATTATGATAGGAGAATGGTGATTGCCAGGAAATTTATTGAGGCGGCAGCGGATAATATATACAGAAATATTCGGTATTATAACGGACGGGGAAAAGATGTTTCCGACTATATGTCAGAAGTGGATGATTTGCGAAGGAAGATACCTGATACGGATTCCATTCAAGAACTAATGGGAATTGAGGGAAATATAAGGAAGTACTATTATGCGGCATGGAATGTGATTGTAGATCAGGAGATTCATTTTGAAAAAAGAGTGATGCATCCACCGGATAATATGATAAATTCTTTAATCTCGTTTGTTAACTCTATGATTTATGCGAAAGTCTTAACTGAAATATATCACACGCAACTAAATCCTACGGTCAGCTATTTACATGAACCGGGGGTCAGGAGATTTTCTCTTTGTCTAGATATAGCTGAAGTGTTTAAACCGCTTATTGGAGATAGGCTGATTTTTTCTTTATTGAATCGTAGGCAGATAACGGACAACAGCTTTACAAAAGAGTTGAATTTTCTGCATCTTACCAAAGAGGCTTCTGGGTTGATTGCGAAAGAATTAGAAGATAGATTAAAGAAGACAATTATGCATAAAGAACTCGGTCGCCAAGTCAGCTATCAATATCTTATGCGTCTTGAAGCGTATAAATTAGTAAAGCATTTAATGGGTGAAAAAGAATATGAAGGGTTTAAAATATGGTGGTAGAATATGTATGTGGTAGTTGTTTATGATATTAGTCAGGATAATAATGGACAAAAACGTTGGTCACATGTGTTTAAGATTTGTAAAAAATATTTAACACATATACAGAATTCTGTATTTGAGGGAGAAATATCTAAAGTTCAAATTATAAAGTTGCAACAGGAGTTGAAACCATATATAGATAAGGCTGCAGATTCAGTTATTATTTTTAAAAGCCGCCAGGAAAAGTGGTTGGATAAGGAGTTCTGGGGAAAAGAAGATGATAAGACCAGTTTCTTTTTGTAGGAGATATTGTCGACTGGTAATAATGTTAAATCTATAGGGAGTAGACAATCAAAGGATTTGGTTGGATTGTGCGGGTATTGATGGTATTATTGTGGTAAATTTGGTGGGGAAAAACATAGCGTGTTGTGAGGTGGACAAAAGAGGTGATGCTAGGGACGCATTGATGGGGGAGTGTGTGGGGTTGGTAGAAATAGAAACAGAGTGGAATTTAAAGCTGTATGAGCCGTTTGAGGTTGTGATGGTGTCGGACAGTAGAAATAGAAACAGAGTGGAATTTAAAGTCTTTTGTATTCTGGTGGCAGGTTTGACTTTGAAGGTAGAAATAGAAACAGAGTGGAATTTAAAGGTTGCACCGTGGGAATCAGGAAGTGAACAGGTGTGGGTAGAAATAGAAACAGAGTGGAATTTAAAGTTCAAAAATGGTTACGGATTGGTTCAATGGACACGTAGAAATAGAAACAGAGTGGAATTTAAAGTTCGAAGCTGATGCTTTTTTTAACTTGGTAGAGACGTAGAAATAGAAACAGAGTGGAATTTAAAGGTCGGAAAACCGCACTTTTGGTTTGGCGCTATTCCGGTAGAAATAGAAACAGAGTGGAATTTAAAGCTTACTGCTTCTGAGTTTAAGACAAGTGAGCAGTCACGTAGAAATAGAAACAGAGTGGAATTTAAAGATGGGTACTCTGCCCCATCTGCGGCGGCAAAACCCGGTAGAAATAGAAACAGAGTGGAATTTAAAGGTAACAAAGTTTCAGTGCCAGTAGATACGAGAAATCGGTAGAAATAGAAACAGAGTGGAATTTAAAGTCTTTATTTCATATGATTGATTGGAAAGAGGGATTTAGTAGAAATAGAAACAGAGTGGAATTTAAAGCAAGGAATCCCCGAACATCTTCTACTGCCGAAACGGGTAGAAATAGAAACAGAGTGGAATTTAAAGTGGGATATAGCGTTGGGAAGATTGA
>ERZ779621.792-NODE-792-length-10703-cov-4.297145_pt1 | contig 10703 bp, 9 predicted proteins | sample MGYA00514215_ERZ779621 | MGnify/ENA primary metagenome ERZ779621 (study PRJEB29562, sample SAMEA4376715) | mouse gut metagenome | isolation source: Cecum | study: EMG produced TPA metagenomics assembly of the A DSS colitis mouse model was used to assess the...
ATAGCGGAGGAGTTATATGTGTCTTGGGTGCTGCATAAAGCGAAAATCGAGGTGAATGAACAGGGAACCAAGGCGTCAGCCGTGACGACAATCGTTACAAACGACGCTTGCGCTCCCATGGAGGAAGAGCCGATTGTCTTTGAGGCGGACCGGCCTTTTATCTATGTGATTCAAGATACGAGGACGGGAATGATTTTATTTATGGGGCGGGTGAATAATCTGGATTGACAGGAAAGGAGAGTGGATGAGGCTGATTCCGGCGGGTTGTCAAATGCATTGACGGAGCCTGATGAAATTCGTACAATTACAATATGATAATGGCGGCAGGAAAGAGTGGGGATATCACATTCCATTAAGCATTGAGAAAAGGCGGAGCGGCTTGTTGGTTGCTTCGTTTTTCTTTAACCGAAAAATTACCTAAAAAGATCAGGGCTTTTGACACCCTAATCCCAAAATGAATAAATAGGGAAAGGAAAACAGCTATGAAAAGAAAGGGATTGCTATCAGTTTTACTGGCAATATTGCTGCTCATTTCGGGATGTACGGGTAAGGACGGCGGACGGAAACCACAGGCTGGTATTGCGGAGAATGGAGCAAATGCAATAGAAGGCGAAGAAGCTGACATGGATGTCAGTGAGAACCGTGTGGGAAATGACGACGTGGAAGCCGGAAGCGGGGCGCTGCCAAAAGAATATGATGCTTCTTATTGGAAATATGATTTGGAGCTGATATCTGCGGAGGCGGACTTTCTGGTAGAAGAGGGAGAGTTTTTTTTATCAGCGCAGTATTATCAGGGAGAAGGCATATGCTTTTATGGAAATGCCGAGGGACAGCTGCTTTGCTATCACGCGGCAGGCGGAGAAAAGGAATTGCTTTTGGAAGGACTGCCGGAGTCATATCTCGTGCCGTCAGTCAGGTGGTATCGGGATTCGGAAAATTTTTATGTCTGTCAGAAGGAATCTCTTATCATACTGGATATAAACGGACAGCAGACATACAAGCTGGATGCAGGAGGCAATATTAGCGGAATATGCAGCACGCAGAGCGAAGACATTGCGCTGCTGGTAAACAGTGTGCAGGGCAGCGGTTATATGGTTCTGACGCTGGATAAGGAGAAAAGTGCGTTGGCAGGCAGGACTGTGGTGCAGGATTTTTTTGCCGTATCGACAGGATATGAATCCGATATTCTGGTTATGACCTGGCAGGGCGTATATGATTTGAATCTGAAGAACGGGGAAAAAGTATGGCACATGAAATGGGAGGGAACCAGCTATACAACCGGCGCAGGAGAAAAAGCGCCATGCGCTTTTATTATGCAGGAGCAAGGAAGAGTAGAGCAGATAGCGTCAAATTATGACGGGCAGTTTTTTGTGGAAAGTCTCTGCAAAATCAATCCGAGTGCAAGCGGGAAAATTCTGCTGACATATAGGACTTCTGTAGCAAGTTCTGAGGAAAAGCAGTTGATTGCACAGTTCAATAAAGAGAATGAGGAATATTATGTGGTTTTGGAAGAGCGCGGCGATATGTACTGGGTGGATTATAACAACCGGAACAGCATGGAGATTGCCGCGGGGAAGGGACCGGATATTATAACTACCGGGGCTGTGCGGGATATGTCCAATTTGGCAGAAAGGGGAGCTTTGGAAAATTTGGAGCCTTATCTGCAGGAAAGCGGTATTAGGCGGGAGGATTACTTTTCGTCGGCAATGCAGGATTTGGGGATGGAAAACGGTATCTATGGAGTGGGAAGAAGCATGGAGCTCAGCGTCTTATATATCAGGGAGGATTTTGTGGAGGATGCGCAGAATACCGGTTTGGAAGAACTGCTGGACAATATGGAAGCCTGCAGCGACAATGTAGTCTTAAGCTCTAGCTTTGGGTATGATTCTGCAGCAGTGCTATGGCTTTTTCTGCATATGTCGGATGACCTTTTCGGTATGGTGGATTGGGAAAACAAAACCTGTGATTTCAGCGGGGAGCTTTGGGAACGCATGCTAAGCGTGGCGGGAAAGTACGGTGTGACGGAGCGCAATACAGGCGCAGAAGAGATTTCCTGTATGCTTCCGGTGAGAAGCGTGGGCGAATTTGCAAGGATAGAGGCGGAGTCGCAAAGCAGGGGCATGACAGCGGTGGGATATCCTGTAAACGGCGGAATGGCGGCGAGAATCTTTACAGGAACGATTGCCATAAACGCGTCTTCCGCGAATAAGGAGGGTGCATGGGAATTTATTGAATATCTCTTGAGCGAGGAAGTGCAGAGACAGGTCGCAGAAAACTCTTTTTCGGTAAATAGAAAGATATTTCAGGAGGCCGTGGATAAGGCGGACAAGGAAAATGTGTACGCCTATAATAAGTGGTATCCGGCACAGGAGATTTATATTACGGATGAAAGTATAGCCAATTGCCTTATGTGGATTGAAGGAGCGAGACCGGAACCGGCAAATACGCAATACATTCTGCGTATTGTGCAGGAGGAGGCGGCGTATTATTTTGCGGGAGATAAGAATACAGAGGAGGTCAGCGCGACGATAGAGAACAGGGTAAGGCTTTATCTTGCGGAGATGGATTGAGGGAGGGAACTGTCGGGGAAAAATTTTTGTGAAAATTGCGTGAAAGGACTACCTTTTCTTTGAAAGATAGATTATAATGGTAGGGCGCATGACGTAGTGTTTGGGCGGCGGCGCAGGAAAAGGAAGGAGATGCACCATGTCAGAGAAAGCAAAATCACAAAATGAAGCATCGCAGAAGGTTGTGACTAGGTACGATAGAAAGGTACAGAGAAGGAAGGAAGCGGAGTTAAAAGAGAAGAAGAGAAGGGCAATAAGCAGGGTGGTCGGCATTGTCATTCTTGCGGCAATTGTTATCGGATTGGTTTCCATACCGGTCAGGAATTATGCAGCAGCTCATTCTCCTTATATTACAGTAGGCGGGCATGATATTACAAAGGTTGAGTTTGATTATTATTATAATCTTGCAAGCAGCGATTATATTAATACCTACGGGACGTATCTTGCCTATATGGGCTTTAATGCAAGCGGGGATTATGCTTCGCAGGCATATAGCGAGACGATGTCATGGAAGGATTATTTTGAACAGCTTGCCGTGGATGCCATCCGGCAGAATAAGGCATTGTTAGATGCGGCGCAGGCGGCGGGCTTTACCTATGATACTTCAAAGGAGTATGCGTCCTTCGCAGAATCTGCCAAGACATCTGCTGCAGCAGCAGGAGAGTCCATTAACAGATATTATAAGCTGACTTTTGGAAGGTATGCTACGGTTTCCGGACTGAAGCCCTATGTAGAGGAAGGCTATCTGGCTGCTGCTTATTACAAGCATGTGGCGGAGGAGAGGGCGGCTACTGCAGAAGCAATTCAGGCATATTATGATGTGAATCAGGCAAGTTATGACAGTGTGGATTATAAGCTTACGGAGATAAGCGCCGAGATTCCGGAAGCGCAGACCGTGACGGATGGGGACGGCAATCCAAGTACCATCGAGCCTACCGAGGAAGAAATTCAGGCGGCAATGGATGAGGCAAAGAAGGAAGGGAATGTGGCGCTGCTCGCGATTGCGGAGGAAGGCACAGAGCATAATGGTATGCTGCAGTCGGGTATTTCTACAAAATACAGGGACTGGCTGTTTGACGATGCAAGAGAAGAAGGCGATACCACTGTTATTGAGGATGCGGATGCACACAAGTATTATGTATTGCAGTTTGTAAAGCGCTATCTCGACGATGCTGCTACCGCCAATGTCCGTGTCATTGCGACAACGACTGCGAACGGAGAGGATATTCTTGCGGAGCACAGCGCCGCAGGCGGAACGGAAGAGGCGTTTATTGAACTGGTGAAAAAGTACAGCATCGATAACTATAGCGCGGCAGAGGATGGTCTTTATAAGGAAGTGACGGCATCTTCCCTGAACAGTGCGTTCAGTGAGTGGATTTTTACGCAGGAGCGCAAGCCGGGTGATACGGTTACCCTTGTACAGGACGGAACTACCTTCGTACTGTACTACGTCGGAGAAGGCCGCCCCGAGTGGCAGGTGAAAATTGCCAATACGCTTCTCGGCGATACCATGGACGAGTATTTAAATGAGATAAAGGAAGGCTGTGAAGTGTCCGACCCGAAGGGACGGCTGGCTTATCTGAAGGTGCAGGCGGCAGCAAATGCAGGTGGTAGTGAAAGTCAGGGAACGGAGCCCGCAGACGGCGGCAGCGAAAATCAGGGAACGGAGCCTGCCGATGAAGGCAGCGAAGGTTCGGCAGAATAAAAAAGAGGCGTCTTCGTAAAAGAGGACGCCTTTTATCATGCAAAAATAGAGGTTTTATTTGGCAAAATGCAGGTTTACGCCGGTATAGGGCGCAAGCTCCAGACGGATAAAGTAACCTCTATCGTGGTGACAGACAGGGCAGTATTCGGGAACGGAGGTGCCGCGGTAGATATTTCCACATTCCAGACACATCCATGCGGTTTCCACATCGGATACAAAAAGCTTATTCTGCTCCAGCAAATCGGCAAAGAGGCCAAAGCGGTCTCCATGCGTTTTTTCAATCTCGGCAATCATTTGAAAAGAAGCGGCAACGCCGGAAAATCCCTCTTTTGCTGCAATTTCCGCAAATTTTTTGTATACATCATCATGCTCCTCATATTCGTTATGCTGTGCAAGCCGAAGAAGCTTGGCGGTGTCCTGACTGATATCAATGGGATACGCGCCGTCAATCCGAATGTTTTCTCCGCTTAAGCTGCTCAGATGATTGTAAAAAATAGAGGCATGTTCTTTTTCCTGCTCTGCTGTAAAGCGGAATACGGCAGAAACCACATATAAATTTTGCTTCTTTGCCTGTGAAGCAGAAATGGTATAGCGGTTTCTTGCCTGACTTTCTCCGGCAAAAGCCCGCATCAAGTTGTCTTTTGTTTCGCTGTTCTTAAAATCTACTGCCATGTTGACTCTCCTTTTATTTTTATTTTTCGGTTTCGAATTGTACAGCCAAGTTCCTGACTTAAATATCCGTCTTCCAAAAGCCGTGCAGATTGCAATATGCATATGCCGCTACCGGCTTGTCGCCTTGCGCGAGAGCAAATTCTGCTTTGGGCTCGCCGTCCGGTGAAAGTTTTTTCCACTGGCTGCCCTGCGTGGTTTCCAGACAGACCCATTCTATGCTGTGTTCCGCACTCATGGGATGGGCGACGCTGCCCACAGAGACTGTCACCAGACTGCCGTTCACGGAAACACAGGGCAGATGCTTTTCTCCGGCGCCTTCTGATTTGGCGGGGTCGAGCTCCATGAAATTACTTCCGAGGCATTTTGCGGCTGCTTCCTTAGAGCCGGTTATCAAATGCAGAATACTTGACTTATCCTTACATGCAAAAAAAGTGTGATGTTCCATTTTTCCTCCATTCTGCCGCGAAGCGGCTTTGCCAATTATTTTGATTCTGGTGTCAAAGGCCCTGATTGAAGTTACCTGCTGTCAATTTGACCTGAGAATAGGTGTGCACTCCGTTGCGCCAAACATTTCAATGAGCCTCTAAAGCGAAAATCGTGTTCAGCAAAGGCTTCCACGATTTTTGAGTCTCATTTCCATGGCGCAAAAGTCGTTTACACCTATTCTTAGGTCAAATTGACAATCAACATTTTCCGACAGGACTTTTGGCACCCGAATCTTATTTTATAAGAGCGGGTTTTCTGACCGTGCCCGCAGTCTTGCAAAGCGCCGGTCCGTCTCTGCCTGTATTTTTTCCGTGATTTCACGGTAAGTATCCTTGGTGAGATGCCGTGTTCTTCCCATCATGGAAAACCAGTCTGTGACAGGAATCTTTTTGCCGGCTTTTTCAGGGTCGTAATTTAACGACGTGATGCCGTTTTCGATTTCGTAGAGCGGAAAATAGCAGCAGTCTACTGCCGCGGCAATCACACTTCGTTCCTTGTCCGGCGAATCGCTCCAGTTGAGGGGACAGGCAGAAAGCGCCTTGATGTAGGCGGTTCCAAAGTCTCTGGCATAGGCGGCGGCTTTGGCGGCTTTGCGGATAAAGTCCATAGGGTTGCTTTCCGCAGCACATGCGACATAGGGAATGTGTGTAGCCGCCATAATTTCCGGCGTGTCTTTGTGAAAAAAGGTTTTGCCGTACTGCGTGCTTCCCACATGGGAGGTGGAGCTCTTAGCGCCCATCGGCGTAGAATAGGAAAGCTGATAGCCGGTGTTCATGTAACCGCCGTTGTCATATTCAAAGAGAATCAGCCTGTGATTGCGAAGCGCTGTTCCCAGAGCGGAACCCATGCCGATATCCATACCGCCGTCACCGCTTACCATAATGAAGGTAATTTCGCCCGCAGGGTATTCTCCCCGCTTCTGCCGCTGTTTGAATACTTCTGCAAGTCCGCTTAAAGTAGCGGCGCCGTTTTGGAAGAGGTTGTGCAGGTAGGGAATTTTGAAGGAGGTCTTGGGGTAAGCAGTAGTGACTACCATGCCGCAGCCGGTTTGAAATAAAAGCACGACATTTCCTTCGATGCCCTTTAACAGCAGATTCAGGTTGACGGGAATGCCGCAGCCCGGACAGGCGCCATGTCCGGGCGCCAGACGTTTTGGCATAGCGGTCGAATCCCGTAAAAGCCCGCCTTTTACAATCATTTTTCCGGCGGCGGCATCGTAGGAGCAGGTTGTGATATGCTTTGTGGTATCCGTCTCTGACAGGGGCTTAAAATAGGCGGGCTGTTCCTTTGCGCCGCTGCCTTTTGTCACGCCGTGGTAAGCAAAGGCAGCGGCGTTGCCGCAAAGCCCCTCGCGAAAGAGGCTGAGGGCATCTTCCACAAAAAAATCCTGTCCGCCCAGCCCATAGACTCTGGAAATTACCTTTGCGGGAAGCGCGGCGCGCTGCAGGGCGGCGCGAAGCTCCAGCGAGAGGTTGCCTCCCTCTGCGCCGTAGCTGTCCTGCCGGTCTGCTGCAACGATAATCGCAGCATTTTGGCAGAACTGTACGATTTCTTCGTGAGGGAAAGGGCGAAGCGAAAGCAGCGTAACCACACCGGCACGGATACCTTCTTTTCGCAGAATATCCGCAGCTTCCATTGCCGTATGGTAAGCGGAGCCTAATATAACAAGAAGAATATCCGCATCTGCATACAGATAGCCTTTTAAAAAGGAATATGCTCTGCCGGAGAGTTCGGCGTACTCTGCAAATAAAGCGGGCAGCAGCTCTTTTGCCTGTTTCATGGCAAGATGGAGCTGGTAGCGGTTGTTTAGGACATCCGGTTCATTCATATAAGAGCCTACGGTAATGGGATGCGCCAAATCCAACACGTCTGCGGCGGCTTTTTTTTCTCCGATATAATCCTTGACAGCGATGTCATTTTCAAAAACCATGCATTTTCGTTTCTGATGACTGGTATAAAAGCCGTCAAAAGCGATTGCCACGGGAAGACTGACTGCCTCTGCCAGTTTCAAGGCAAGCAGATTCATATCATACACAGTCTGCGGTTAATCAGCAAAGACGATAATCCAGCCGGTATTGAGCATATACATAATGTCGCTGTGGTCGCCTTTGATGCACAGAGGACCGGAGACGGTACGACATGCCACGTTCATTACCATGGGAAAGCGGGTGCCGGACTGCACCGGAAATTGTTCTAAGGCGTATAAAAGCCCGTTGGCACTGGTTGCATTAAAAACCCTGCCGCCGCCTGTGGAAGCGCCATAGCAGATGCCGGCAGCGCTGTGTTCTCCTTCTGCCGCAATCAGCTTGATGTCGTGCTGACCCTGCGCACCCATCAAATCCAAATTTTCTGCTATCTGCGTGGAGGGCGTGATGGGATAGTAGCCCATCACATGATAATTGATTTGCTTGGCGGCATATGCAGCCAGCTCATTTCCGCTTTCGTAGAGCACTTTTTGTTTTTCCATCATAAACTCCTTACATTTCCATGGATATTTAGGTAATACCGCCGTCCACACGTTTTTCGTCCAAATAAGAATCGCTGGTTATCCAGCCGTTAGGACCTGTTTTTTCGTAGCGGATGGAGTCCGGCAGCAGGTCCTTGTTGGGAACAAACCAGGGCTTGTCCGGATAATCTTTTTCCAAAGCCTTTACAAGGGCGCCTGTGGGACAGACTGCCACGCAGCGCAGGCAGCCTTTACAGTGAAAATAATCCAGTCCGCCGTTTATCATGGCGGGCTTTCCGTCAATATTGCCTTCGCGAAATTGAAATACCATATCTGGACAAGTGGAGTCACAGAGACCGCAGTTAATGCATTTTTCTTGCAAAAACAGTGGGATGTAGCCTTCTCTGGAGGGGGATAAATCGTTGGAAACCGTACTGCCAAAGCGGTGATTGATGCCGCCTTGGGGCGCGTTATCCCATCCCCACGTAAAGCGATCTTTGTGGAGAGCAGGAGTGCCCTGAGCGGAAGCTGCAGAAATAACAGCCCTGGAGAGCAGGTCATGGCCTTTCTGCACGCCCTCCAGATTGGAAGCGATAAGGTCAGGATATTTTTTCCCTATGGTGTCCCTGCACAGGCTTTTTACACAGTCGAGGGGAACAAATTCTGATGCCTTTGCAATGGCGCCAAGCAGCACCATATTGATGCGGGAGTGGGATTCCATGGAAATTTTTAAGGCATCTATGCAGTAGAGAGTACCTTTTGCAAAGCCGTATTTTTGCATTGCTTCATCAGGAGAAAGTGGGGTGTTCAGAATGATTTTGGTATCCGGTTTCACGCCGTCTAAGACGGGCAGCCTGCCCATAAGCCCTTCGTGAAAGATACATAAAATATGGGGAGAGACGACGGGACTGTTGACGCGTATCGGCATGTCTTCCCTGCACCACCGCACAAATGCCTTGACTGGTGAGCCGCGCTTTTCAGAACCGTAACTGGAAAAGCTGGATGCATTTAAGGAGAGGTACAGTGCGCCAAGTTCGCCCAACATTTTGCCGCATAGGTTGGCGCCCATGCCGCCGATGCTTTCAAGTCGTATCTCAAAATATCCGTTCTCGTTGGTAACCGGCAGAGTGTTTTGCATAAGTGCCTCCTGTGAGTTTGTCTATAAAATACATTTCATTATCCGTGCGCCGTATAACACAGTTATCCATAGTATGCCATTTTTCCTGTGGCTTATGCGAAGAGAAGAAAAATACATTTGATTGCAGGGGCGATTCCAAAATGCTATAATAAGTGAAAAAGTCAGGCAGGGTAAGGCATAATGAAGAAAATCGTAATTTTTGATTTGGACGGAACTTTAATCGATACGGAAAAATATTTTAAAATTTTCTGGCGGCAGGCAGCGGCGGCTTTTGGCTTTGAGATGAGCGAGGAGCAGGCTTTGCGGCTTAGAAGCCTAGGACGTCCCTATGCGCCGGCGCTGCTAAGGGAATGGTTTGGAGACACATTTGATTATGTGGCTGTCCGCGAGCACCGCAGAAAAATAATGAAGGCGCATTTAGATAAGGTGGGAATAGAATTGAAGCCCTATGCAGAACAGGCGCTTTTGTGGCTGTCAGAGAACGGATACAGGGCGGCGGTTGCGACTGCAACGTCGGCAGAACGTGCCGCTAAGCAGCTTCGGCAGCTTGGAATCGCAGCGTATTTTGACGAGATTGTAAGCGCCGCCTCTTTGGAAAAAGGAAAGCCTGCGCCGGACGTGTATTTGTATGCCTGTGAAAGATTGGGAAAAAGTCCCGAGGACTGTTTTGCCGTGGAGGATTCTCCAAACGGCGTTCTTTCCGCATATGCCGCAGGGCTTAAGGTGATTATGGTGCCGGACCAGACGGAGCCGGATGAGGAGCTGGCGGCAAAGCTGTACGCCTGTATCCCGTCGCTTTTAGAGCTGCCGTCGGTTCTGGAAGGATTGCAAAAAGAGAGCTGAAGAAATTCGGCAACTTTGAAATATTTGAAAAATTCTTGACAACAGCCCGCTCTATGTCCTACAATCACTACTATAATACGTGTTTATGCATATATGTGATTGTGGCAGCGACGAGGGTTAGTAAAACGACGGAATATCACAGAGAGGGAGCGGTTGGTGAAAGCTCCTGTAGGAAGCGTTTGAACCTGCCTCTGAGCCCTGTATGAAAGTACAGCGCAAGCCGGCGTTATTGGCAAAAGATAGAATGAAAGCCGAAGCGTGCCTCTGCATTAAACAGGGTGGTACCGCCGGTTTTCCGGTCCCTTTTGGGACGGAAGCCGGCGTTTTTTTGTTTATGACAGAAGGCGGCATATGCCACAATACACAAAGAAAGGAAGAAAGGTATGGCAGAGAAAAAAATGGTAGAGGCAATTACCTCCATGGATGAGGATTTTGCCCAGTGGTACACGGACATCGTGAAAAAAGCGGAATTAATCGATTACACCAGCGTTAAGGGCTGCATGGTGATTAAGCCGGCGGGGTACGCCATCTGGGAGCTTTTGCAGAGGCAGCTCGACGACAGGTTTAAGGAGGCGGGTGTGCAGAATGTATACCTTCCCATGTTTATTCCGGAAAGTCTTTTGCAGAAGGAGAAGGACCATGTAGAAGGATTTGCGCCGGAAGTGGCGTGGGTGACTCACGGCGGTCTGCAGCCTCTTCAGGAGCGGATGTGCGTGAGACCTACCTCTGAAACGCTCTTCTGTGACTTTTATAAAAATCATATACAGTCTTACCGCGATTTGCCCAAGGTATACAACCAGTGGTGTTCGGTGGTTCGCTGGGAAAAGGAAACCAGACCTTTCCTGC